>OKSH01000027.1_pt1 | contig 120785 bp, 120 predicted proteins | sample 1601231 | NCBI WGS metagenome assembly OKSH01 (sample SAMEA3541596, study PRJEB24748) | human gut metagenome | biome: human gut; feature: human-associated habitat; material: faeces | place: China | collected 2012
GAATATGCGGGGATAAGCGATAATGAACCCATTTCCCCTGCTTGCGATCCAGCAACAGGCCACTTTCCCGAAGCATCGCCAGATGGCGGGAGGTCTTGGGTTGTGATTGTTCCAGCGCTGTGCAGAGATCGCATACGCACAGCTCCCCCATCTCCCTGAGCAGTAGCACGATACCCAGGCGGGTTTCATCAGATAGTATTTTGAAAAGTTGTAGGGATGCAATTTCTGGCATTATGTACTCCTGCTATGAATGGGTATTGTCTCTCCACCAAAACAAGAAGTCAAAATCATATGTGTTTTCTCGCATGTGAGTGCAGGTGTCACTATGCGGTTGAAAAACGACCTGATGTGCGATCGTTACGTTAGTTGGGTAGGTAAAAAAGTCATTTGAGGCTAAAACATTGCTTAGTGCGGGCTTTCAGTTCATAGAGAAGAATGAATAATATCAATTATAACAATTGGTTATTTCCTTAGCGTACGTTTTCGTTCCATTGGCCCTCAGACCCCATTACTTACAAATCAACTGGCGCACCATCTAATCTTCTTGGACGAGATGCGCCATTTGACTTCCCGCCGTTCGCCGTTGATGCTAATGTCCAGCATATTCACGTCAATTTGCATTTCCAGCTTACCTGGAACGCAAGGCAAGAGAACTACAACCGAACCTCAAACCACTATCTCGTTTATACCGAGCACATGTGGGATAGCGGGCGTTTTTTGCTGATGGGGCTAGTCACTCCAGCTCACGATCGTATGCCAGCAAGAGATACTAGGTTGCTCAGCTACTTCGCTGAAGTCGCAGAAGGTTTCCATTCTAGCTGAACTTTAGCGATCGTCATCTTCTTCATCATTCTTTTTCTTCTAACAAATCATTCTCATCAATCTGGCTCAGATGGCATTCCAAAGTTGGCGTTATTAGGCGCTTTTTACTATTTAGCGTTTAAGATGGTTTGTCTACATAATATATTCAGAATTTACGTAAGCTATATAAATGATTCCATACTTGTAAGGTATGGAATCATTTTCAAAAACAGTCTATTTTACTGTTGATCATACAAAAACTTAGGCCCAACATACTGTTTATAAATACAGTAAAAACAGGCTTAACTCAGTGAGTGGACTATGAAAAACACTTTTGATAAAGCACGCGCAGCAGAAAACACCTCTAGAGAAGCCATCGAGTATCTCGAACGCGCTTCCGGTTTGTCAGCAGTGTCGACCACCAATTTCGACGGTGACATGTCGTTTTCTTCCGCATTCATGTTATTCACTCGCTTATCTTTGCTGATAACGAGACGTCGACCTGAAATAGCTGTTCATTGTATTTTGATACATGTAATGCCGCATATCTGTGAAGTAAAAGTAAGTGACATTAGTAGGGTTTTAGTCAACCAGCTGGTGAACCCATTAATACTTGAGGGCAAGATCGTCCAGGGCAGACGTGTGTTCTCGCTGATGAAGCAGTTTCTCAGTTGGTGTGCATTTCAGGGCTTAATTGATACATCCCCATTGAACGATATGTCGCTTAACAGAGTAGCCGGTGGCGCGAAGCCCACGCCGCGTGAGCGCAAACTGACCGACGCAGAGGTCTGGGTCTTTTGGAATGTATGGGACTACTTCAACGTATGTGAGGGTACAAAGTGGGCGGCCAGATTATGCCTTGTAGCGGCCAGACGACCAGATGAAGTGCTCCGGGCTAAAAGATCAGAATTCAACCTCGAATATAATTTATGGAATCAAGGAACGAGGAATAAATCGGCTCGCCAGCACTCGTTACCATTAAGCCCGCTAATGCGCAAATGTGTTGAGGAGCTGATCAAATACGGAAAAGGCAGCCAGTGGCTTGTTCCTTCAAACAAGAAACAGGGTGAGGATGTGCCAATGTCTAAGGTGGCCATATCACAGGCGTTGAGAAGGATTTTAGAACGTCCAGAGTTGATGGAGCTTGAGCCATTTACCCCCCGAGATTTGCGTCGTACTGCGCGTAGTTACTTCCCCGCGTTAGGCATAAGTCAGGAGGTATCCCGCAAAATTATGAACCACAGTCTTGAGGGGATAGATCGAGTATACGATCGACACGATTATATAGACGAGATGCGAGACGCCTTAAACAGTTTTTCGGCGTACATCGCATCAATCGTAGAGAAACAGGATTTAGAGGAGATAGATCATAAGTTCAAGGGAGATCGACTCGCTACTGAGCTAATCCGTGTAAATTTCTCATAGCGACTTGATTGCCTCAACAACCCGCTCCGACGCACCACGTTGGTCACCGAAACGTCGACGGAAGGCTTCCAGAACTAGTTTTTCATCTTTAGTCAGAGGGGCTGTGCCTTCGTCGCGAAAAAACGCTAACAGCTCTGGATGACGCTCTTCCAGCACCATTAGCATCAATCGGACCGAATCGGCATCCAATGCTTTAGCCAACGCTCTGACCTTGTCGATCGGAAGCGGGATTTTGCCGCTCTTGATAAGTGAAAGATTGTTAGGGTTTTTATAGCCTGCTTCTTTCGCGATGGTCGCCTGGCTTTTCGGAGAAATCGCGATTAAAGCGTCAATGTAAGCAGCGTAGCGACCTACTTTAGCTTCTGTTGTTTCGTTGGTAGCCATAATTATCAACCTGCGTGTTTTGATTTTATTTGGTAAGTGCTTACTGATATTACATCAAAGGTTAGTGTTGTAAAGACTTATCTATTTTTTTACGTAGGTTTACTGACCGCAAAAGGCTTCATTAATAGACAACTATCTAAAAAATAACTCATTTAAGAACTTAAAACTAAGTTGTATTTGATATATAAGTATTCCGTATTGATACAATAGGTAGTAGTATTGCAAGGCATTTACGTGTTCAGTTGGATGATATGAAATGAAAAAAATAACTTCTAATTTGATCGCCCTTGAGGTCGGACATACGGTTTCAATTGACGATGATGGGGCAGCAGCCATACTCACTGAACTGCCAACAAAGTCTTTGTTACTTGACATGAGAGACGCAACCGCATACATCTTTGAGCTAAAGGGCAAGTGCTTCACTCTCATCAATACCGGCTGCGGTTCAGTAGCCGTCCGCACAAGTTAACACCACCCCTCCCATCCTCTCTAGCGCCTGTACGAACAGATTAGATGCCTGTTCGTACAGTGATAAATTACGCACATCAGAAAACAAATTGTTTTAACAACAAGGAAATTCTAATGTCCAAAAAAACCACCAAAGCTGTACTGAAAGAGGTGCAAGATTTTCGCGACTGTGTAAAACGAGTTGTAGCGATGCTTTCAGGTAAACAGATACCTGTTGCAGAACGAGGCAATGAAGCATATGTCCGCTATAACCGGCGCGGCGAACCAGTGCTGGTAAACATCCCATCTATACCGGACGACGCGTCGCCAACCCTCATGAACGCAGTGCGTGGTTTTCTCGACCATGAGGTGGCCCATATTCTCTTTACTGAACCGAAAGTCGCAATGCAGATGCGCGAAAGAGGAAAGGCTCCGTCTACGGGGCTTTGGAATGCGCTGGAAGACGTTTTTATTGAACGCAGAATGGGGCAGGTCTTTAACGGAACCCGGCGTAATTTACTTGCAACACAGAGTCTGGTTATCGACAAATACTTCAGGAATAAAGTACCAGAAGCGGTTTTAGCCTGTCACGGAGACCAGCGTGAATTGTTTTTGAAATTCTTTCTTTGCCCGGTCGTCCGCGCCTGGGATGGACAAAGCCCCTTCATCGATTTTATGGAAGAACACTGGCGCCTTATCGAGAGGCCGGTAGCCTTACTAAAGGAGCATGGTATAGACGTGGCCGTTCGCAATATGTCGAACACTGAGGATTGCGTGAAGGTCGCTGCTGCTATAGCCCAAATCATGCAGGATATGAAAGACAAGCCAGAGGGCAAATTACCAGAACTTAAATCATCTGCCAGAAAGCCGTCGGAGAGCAAAGACGAGTCCGAGGAAACGCCAGAATCAGGTGACGAACCGTCTCATGGTGACTCTGCATCTAAGCCTGCCAAAGGCGAAGGCGATGACAAGGAAGAACGAGAAGATGATGCATCAGAAGAGGAAGATTCTGGGGGTTCCGATTTGTCTGATTCATTAGATAAGGACTTACCTACACACGTTAAAGATATTAGTGATACAGAAAGTAAATATACAGAAGCAGGCCACGAAGAGTCAGGAGACACCCCAGAATCCGATGCTATCGGCATAAAATCAAGTGACTCTGACACCGATGATGACGGCAGCAATGGCACTGGCGCCCCAAGACCTGGCGATGGTATTCGCGAAGATACCGATGATTCTGATGGTGATGGCGGTGAGGACTCCGATACTGATCGTGGGGAAACTGAAGAAGAAGACGTCGAAGGCAAAGAAAATAAAGATGGTGCGGAAGTGCCCAAAGACAGTGAGTCTGGCTTTGTTCCTGCGCCGGATGAAATGACTCTGGAGGAGGCACTAAAGGCGCTCGACGAGATGGAAGACGGAATCGGTGAAATGACCGAAGACGCACTGTCGGCCACCATCAGCAAAGAGCTTATGAGCGTCTCACCTTCTGATTATCGGCCATACGCTCGATCATACGACTTTATCGGGTTGATTGATGGAGCCGAAGAGCATGTGAAGCGCACCAGAAAGACGTTCGGTGCAATACCAATGCACTCACCAGTCGACCGCTACCGTATGGTGCCAGAAGGCAGAAAACTCTTTGAACTGAAAATCGAAAAACATCTGTCTGCAGGCGTTTCTTCGACGCTGGCCAAAGACCTGGAGCGGGCCATCGCCAGCCGCAACCGAGTTCAGTTTATACCTGGTCAGAGGCGTGGGCGGATACATGGCGCGAGCCTGTATCGTCTGGCAATGAACGACGACCGAGTGTTCCGCAAGAAGGAAGACCATAGAGCGGTGAACGCGTGTGTCCAGCAGGTCATCGACTTGTCCGGCTCAATGGATGGCGTGAAGATTCAACTGGCCCTAGCCAGTGCCTATACCATTGCGGATGCTTTAGATCGTATCAATGTCCCCAACATCATCACCGGCTTTACCACGTTCGGTAGCCCAGATTATGAAACCAGGTCGAAGCGCGGGTTTACACGCTTCGAGGCGCTCATGCTGCCCATTATCAAAAACTGGAATGAGAAAGCAAACTCTCCAGAGATCCGTGCTCGCATGGGATGCGTATGTGAGACGTTCCCACTGCTCAATAACGTCGATGGTGAGAGTGTCGCGCAACTGGCTACCCTGTTTGCAGGGCGAATGGAGGACAAAAAGATCATGCTGGTTATGAGTGATGGGGAGCCATGTGCTACAGGTAGTGGATTCCATCAGCATTTACGAACCGTCACCAAAGAAATTGAGACCTTGAGCGACATCGAACTGATGGCTATCGGCATTCTGACCGACGAACCACGGCGTTACTACAAAAATTACGCACTGGTTAACAGTGTTGAAGAGCTAGGGCCGTCAGTCGTCACTGAGTTATCTCGTATCATTCTTAGGTAATAGCTTTACCCTTAAAAATAAGTAACTACTTACCATACATCCTAATATATTTCTATAAGATATACCCCACAAACGACAAACAGTAAGGAAAAAACATGACCGCTACTGCACTACAGCAAGAAGAACATTTGCCGGAAGCCATCGTCTGCAAGTGGTGTGGCAAATCCTTTCATTACCTGAAATCCCATATCTCTATGGGCCGTTGCGAGAATATTCCTGAGTCTGCGAAGGGTCTGGACGTGGACGAAGTGGTGAAGATGTACACCTCTGCGTTTCCAGATGAACCAACGATCTCTCGCACGGCACTCGCCAAACTCAATGAGAAGCGTGCCGAAAAGCATTCAGGCGAAGGAAAAGTAGCGGAGATTAGCGCACATCCGGGCTACGCAGGAACGGTCGAATACAAGACCGAACTGGTGGCCGCGCACGAGCTGCTTGGCGTAACGATCAAAGAGCTGGGTACACCACGCGGAAAACCACTACAGGTGACAGTCAACGTCAACACGCCCTATCCGGAGTTCGTACCTGAAGCGAAGAAAAACTATGTGTATGGCGACTTCGACCTGATCAAGGACATCTTTATGATGCTGGAAATCGGAATCCCGGGTTATCTCTGGGGCCATGCAGGAACCGGTAAATCTTCTCTTCCTACGCAGCTATGTGCCCTGCTAAATCGACCACTGATCCGCGCCCAGCATACGGCGTCTATGGAGGAAGCGCACGTTACAGGCCAGATCCTCGCTCGCGATGGTTCCACCTATTTCGAACCGGGTTTACTAGCGCTGGCGATGAAAAATGGTTGGGTTTACCTCGCTGATGAATATGACTTCGCGTTCCCGCAGATTCTGGGTGTGTATCAGCCAGTTCTTGAAGGAGAGCCGCTGATCATCAAAGAGGCAACTGCGGACTGGCGCCGCATCACCCCGCATAAACGCTTTGCCTTCATTGGCACTGGCAACACTAACGGCTCTGGCGACGAAACAGGTCTCTATCAAGGCACAAACATCCAGAACGCAGCGAACTTCTCGCGTTTTGGCATTGTTTCAAACGTGAAGTACATGAGTACGAAGGCAGAAGTCAACATGCTGGCTGAAGCAGGCGTCATCCGCGAATACGCCGAGAAGATGGTGAAGTTCGCGAATCTTATCCGTGAAGGTTATGAAAAGCATCAGATTAGCCAGCCAATCGGGCCTCGTGAGCTGCTGCTGTCCGCCAAAATCGGAATGATGCGCGGTGATTTCTCTGCCGGCATCGAAAAGTCGTTTATCAATAAACTTCCATCCACGTCTGCACAGGCAGCGCGTGAAGTGGTTCAGAAGATCTTTGGTTAATCGTGCGTAAAGGATGTTTCGGCTCTCTTATCGCAGCGTCTGAAACTGGCAGTGCTTGTTTGGCATGTCCGGATAGACCCGAGTGCCACCAGTCAGCCAAAGAGGTTGCGATTTCGATGTATGGGAAGTTCGTTGGCTTCCCCAATGACAAAATCAAGAAAACCAGAAAGGTAAAAGCACATGAAGGCTCTGATGGTCAGAACTGACTTCTCCCTGGGAGAGTCAGCTCTAAAAGCAGAAAACGCGGTGAAAATCGCGAGAGACGCTGGCTACACCGCTGTCATTTCCGCTGACAGCATGAACATTGCCAGTGTGATCCCCCTGCAGCGTGCCGCTGGCGACGACATGGCGGTTATTTGTGGTGTTAAGCTGAATGTGGTCGACGATCCGACATACGAGCACCGCGCTCGCTTGGCGAAAGAGTCAGGAAGATGTATGGAATCATTAGTTCGTGATAGCAGCTACTGCTTCACGGCACTGATAAAGAATGAACAAGGTTATCGCGACGTGTGCGAACTGATGACCTTAGCGAACAAGCGCGAGCAATTCTACTTTGTCCCGCGTCTGGCGCTTGAGCAGCTGGCAGCCGCATATGCCAAAGGCAACATCATCCTGCTGACGTCCGACATTGGCAGTGTATTCCAGCGCCGGGACTTCGCAAAAATTATCGGGACGCTGGTCACAGCTGGCGGTCGCGATAACTTCTACAGCGTGGTTTATCCGCACCCTACCCCATTCTACGACCAGATTAACGTCCGGGCGATGAAAGTGGCGAGCGCACTGAAAATAGAGCCAGTGGCGTTCTATCCCGCTTATTACGAAGCGATCGACGACGCTGACATTAAAGACATTGCGCACATGGTTACGAACAACATCAAAATCGACCAGCCGCATCGTCTGCGCATCCCCCACCAGCGAGATAACGCTGTTAATGGTCGTCGCCATCTCCTTGAAGCGCTGAAAGCCTTCTCCGTTCGCATGGGCGTACCGGTAACAGCTGCAATGGCCTCAACAACGCAGGACACCATTATTGAAGCCTGCACATGGCGCTGGCATGAACTGCCACCAGCACTGCCCAAGATGGCAGACGACGAGCCTGCAACGCTGATGAAGCTGGCTGTCGCGGGGCTACGCAAGCGTCTAACTACTAAAGAGTTTGGCTACACACCACCGGCTTCTGAGCACCGAGTGTATGTTGAGCGACTGAAGTACGAAATGGACACACTGACCCGTCTGGGCTTCTGTGGCTACTTCCTGATGGTACGCGATCTGATGAATCACAGCCGTGAAACAGGAATACCGGTTGGGCCAGGGCGTGGTTCGTCAGCGGGTTCTCTGGTAGCGTGGTGCATAGGCATAACCAACGTCGATCCTATCCGTCACGGTCTTCTGTTTGAGCGTTTCATCAACCCTGAACGTCTTGACTTACCGGATGCGGATCTGGACTTCAGCCAGGCACGTCGTCATGAGGTGATCGAGTATCTGAATGAACGCTATGGCGAAGATTACGTTGCCGGTATTCCAAACTTCACCTATCTGGGCGCCGCTTCTGCGCTGCGAGACACTGCGCGTATTTACGGTGTCGACGCTGCGGATATGGCGGTATCCAAAGAGTTCAAGAATCTGGAAGACGATAGCCTGTCTCTGGAAGAGCTGCGCGAGCAACTGGCCAGCCTGGACAAATACGCCACGAAAAACCCGGAAGCGTTCAAAGCGGCGTGTAAGCTGCAAAGCCTGATGCGTGGTTTTGGTCGTCACGCTGCGGGGATGATCGTCGCTGGCGTTCCATTGATAGAGCGCACTCCCGTCGAGCTGCGTGGCAACGCTCGCTGTATTGCGTTCGATAAACGTTACTGCGAGGCAATGGGGCTGATTAAGCTGGACGTTCTCGGTCTGGCAACGCTCGATCTGCTGGATAGCGCGAAACGCTACATCAAAGAGAGTACCGGGGAAGACATCAATCTCGATGCTATTCCACTGGACGATCGTAAGGTTCTGGATGGGTTCGCTGCAGGGTACACGCAGGGCGTATTCCAGCTGGAGTCCGGCCCCATGCGCAAGCTGCTTAAAGATCTGGGCGGTGGCATTGAGCCAATGAGCTTCAAAACCGTTGTCGCCACGACCGCACTCTTCCGACCTGGCCCGATCCAATCCGGCATGTTGGACGACTATGTCTCCGTGGCCAAAGGCTTCATGGCTCCACATTCAATTCATCCGCGTCTTGAGGAAGTCACCCGGGAGACTAATGGTGTTTTGCTCTATCAGGAACAAATCATGCAAAGTTCCCGAGTACTTGCCGGGTTCTCTATGGCCGAAGCAGACGCTCTGCGTTCCGCTATCGGTAAAAAGAACATGGATAAGATGAAAGCGATCGGCAGCGATTTTGTAGAACGAGCGCAAGCAGGTTGGGTGACACTGTCACTTGAAAACGGAAGCACAGTAGAAGTCCACAAAAAGGCCAAGCTGATGTGCTCTGACGGCAAACGCAGAACCTATGACGAAGCGATTGGTGATAACGCTGATATTGTTGATTTTGGAGTTTGACGGTGGAAGAAATTTGGAAATCCATTCCTGAGTTTGAAGGTTATTACGAAGCATCCAGTTTAGGTCGCATTCGCTCTTTAGATGTTATACGAACAGCCCCCAATGGGGGCGAATGGGTGAAGAAGGGGCAAATCCTCAAACCTCGCGTAATCAATGATTTTGGACATCTGGGCGTGAAACTAAGCGTCAACGGCGTCAAATGCGACCGCACAGTTCATTATCTGGTAGCAACTGCATTCCACGGAGAACGACCAGAAGGCTTACTTATTCGTCATCTTGACGGAAGACCATCAAACAATGCGCCCTCCAATCTCGCGTATGGCACTCAAGTCGACAACATGGCTGACGCCATTGCACACGATACCGTTGAGTTTGGTGAGAGGCGCTACAACGCCAAGCTAACCAACGAAGTCGTCATTGCTATTCGCATTAAAAAGTCAGAAGGCGCTCTGAACAAAGACCTCGCGGCCGAATATGGTTTAACTGAGCTTTACATTCACCATATCGTCACCGGGAAGAAATGGGCACGAGTTGGTGGGCCGATCGTTGTCTCAAGAGCATCCAAAAAACTGGATGCTGAAGCAAGAGCTGAGGTGGTCGCCTTGCGCAAGGCTGGCGCAACCTATGAAAAGTTGCGAGAAAAATTCGGCATCTCTAACACTCAAATCGCAAATATCTTAAAAAAAGCTAGCGTTTGAAGCTAATGACGGGAAAAACACATGAAAATTGCCAAAGTTATTTCCGAGCAGGAAGGTCTTAGCCCTGAGAAAGCCCAAGAAGTATGGGACGCCTTTGAGAAGTTCGGTGGATATGCCTTCAACAAATCACACAGTGTTGCTTATTCTTTAATCAGCTATCAGTCTATGTGGTTAAAGACACATTACCCTGCTGAGTTCTTCGCTGCTGCGCTCACCATTCTGGGCGAGGATAAGCACCAGGGGCTGGTTAAGGATGCGCTGACCTATGGCATTCGCGTATTGCCACCAGACGTTAACGTGTCATCTAACCGAATTGAGAACCGCACGCTGGAAGACGGCAGTCAGGTTCTGTATGCACCATTCTCTGCTGTGAAAGGCTGCTCTGAGAATGATTGCCAGGCCATCATGAGAGCGCGTGAGAAAGTTGGCGGCAAATTCGAGTCACTTGAGCAATTTGAGGAAGCGGTCGAGAAGCGAGCCTGTAACAGCCGAGTACGTGAGTCTCTACAAAAGGTTGGTGCATTCGCCTCTATTGAACCTGGCAGTATGCCGGCGACCGATCCGGAACGTCTGCGCGATCAGGCAGAGCTGATGGGCAATCTGGTGATCGATGCGGTGAAAGCTTCACGCCCATTTGAAATGAACCCAAAACGCTCTGCAGAGGTCAATGTGCTGATGACTCGCATGGCCGCAGAAATGGGCCTGGGCGATGAGTTGATACGACCAAGCATCGGCATTAAGCCAAAAATTATGGTCATACTCGACAATGCCAATGGCAATGATGCACGTACCGGCTACTTCATGGAGAACGGCTACGATGACTTCAAAGCCAAGTTGCTGGTTTCTGGTGACCTGCGTATGGGTGATTTGTATGTCACAGGCGTGTGTAAAAAGGTAAAGGATAAGGAAAAAGACTACACCAAAGATGAGATCGGCCAGTTTATCGACTTTATGCGGGAAGAGATAAATCTGGTTCGTCCAACTTACGTGCTGACGTGCGGCAGTCGGGCGACATCGCTGTTTAATAACAAGAGCAAGCCATCCGATCTTGTTGGGCGCAAAGAATATCTGCCAGACCTGGACGTGACCGTGTTCTATGGGTTTAACCCGAATATTTTGTACTTCCGTCCAGAGGAAGGAGAAAAGCTGGAAGCCATTCTGGCAGAGGTAGCGGAGACTATTAACAAATGAGTAAAGGAAAACACATGAGCGCAGCGGATAAAATTGCACAAGAGCTCACAGCAATACCACAGGAGTTTCAGGATAAGGCGATTGAAGCCACTCTGCGATCCCAGTTCTGGGAAATTATTGACTGCCCAGTCACGCTCGATTTGACATTGGCGTTTGCAAAGCAGGATGGCGCCGATCCTATTTGTCGATTACGGAAATGCGCGCGTGCGCTGGCATTAAAAACGCAAGATCCAAAGGCGTGCCAATATCTGCTGGAGATTTATGAATCTGACAAACCAGAAGAAGAGCTGGCTTCATTTAAAGCGTTCCGTGCCCGTCTTGTCCTGAAGGTGGCCAAGGAGTTCATGGAGGTGAGCAAGATAGGCGACGTCAGAAGATACCGGCTTAAGAGGCAGACCAGAGTCACTCTATCAAACATATTCGGTAAAAAAGTAGCATAAAGAATGCCCCGCCCTATGGCGGGGCATTCTTTGGAATCAGTTTAAAATTTACCCCGTTCTAACAGAATTGAGACATAAAGCCACACATTTTCAAGGGATGCTCTTGTTTATTCTCGTGAATTTGGGAACATATTTGTAGCACCAACAATGGTACTTAACTGGACTACACACTCTCATAACGGAGCCTTTGGGTTAGGGATATGATAAAAAAAACGCTAATAACGGGGATGAGTTTCATAATGGTTGGCTGTGCTGGCATGAAGATACCGAATTATGATGAGGTCAAAACAAGCCCGCACTACACTGAATGTCGTGAGTTCGCTGCCGATGTTTACAAGAATAATGGATACAGTAAAGAGGCCAACACGGTGATTTTGAACATGGACGACCGCAAGGCCCAAGCGATTGTTTCAGGATGCGTCGTGACAATGAGCAAGAACAGCATCGAAGAAGCAAAGGCAGACTTAAACAAAAAGGCTGCAGCTTATGGGATGATCAGCGGTGCTTGTTATAACACATCATGTCGAGTCGACACTGAACAGCAGTTAAAGGCTTATACCCTTGGGAGCTATTACGCTTCATCTAAGAAATTTCCTGAGCAGATGAAACCTGAATTTTGAGGAAAAAATAATGCCCCGCACGATTAAAGGCATAGCCATCGTCGCTACCTCACTAATACTTTCCGGATGCGCCTTCCCAGACAAGGATGGCGACTTTGGTGCATATGTACACAACTGTCAACAATACGCCTATGGTAAAGCCTATGCTTTTGAACATAGAGATTTAGCTTATAAGATTTGCAAAGATGCGGCGAAACTCTGGGGCGACGAAGTCCCTGCCTATGTTATTCGGCAAATCAAGCTTCACCCCGAAATCCCAGAAGATGAGATTAAATACGCGGCAATGGCCGGGTCATTGGGAAATAACTAAATTCACAAAATATAACCCGCCAAACGGCGGGTTTTTTGTTTGCACACTCCATTTATAAGCCCCTCCACACCCTCACGACACATGTTCCACCAGCTGATTTCTTCATGGTAATATTGATACAATTTAGTAAGTGGATACTTAACAAAATGAGCACCGAAATTTACGAAAAAATCATGACCGATCTGGAGTTCGATCGCGACAAACTGGAAGAGGTCTGGCGGCAGCAACCGAGGCTGTTGATGGAGTACGGCGCAAGACTAGCGCGCGCAGAACGAGAGGTTGCAGATGCTAAACTCTCCCTCGATGCCATAGAGGCAAAAATCTACAACACTGAACGTAAGAACTTGAGTATGAACGGAATAAAGTTCAATGAATCGGTACTGGAAGCCAAGGTTCGCACAAGCCCACAATACCTTGCGAAGCGCCAAAAACTGGATGACGCGCGTCTGATTGCTGACATCTATAAGCACGCTGTCACTGCCTTCTCTCACCGTAGAGACATGATCGTGCAGGCCTCGAAAATGGCCATCGTAGAGATTGAACGACTGGGCGCCGAACGCTTCACCGCCACCCGATAATTTTTTGATAGATAGTAAGTAAGTAGTGATCTATTATTATGTACGCTTTTAAGAGCCACGAACAAGCGAATGCCCCAAGCGCAAAGCGCCCATGGCCATAATCACAACAAGGAGAAATACATGTCTAAGTCATTACTTGATCTGCTTAACAAGACCCGCGGCGATATTGCTTCCAAACGAGGCAATAACGTCGACCTAACCCGTCTGAAAGACGGTAATAACTATCTGCGCATCTTCCCTAACAAGGACGATCAGAACGGTGTGTTCTTCCAGACTTTCGGTATGCACTACGTTAAGCATCAGAATGAGGAGGGCAAAGAAGTTACCACTGCCTATATCTGCGAACAGCACACCCACAATCGTGCGTGTCAGCTGTGTGAGATGGTGATGGAAGGTCGCGCTCGCTACAAAGGCAACAAGGCAATGGAAGAGCGTATCGGCCAAATGCGCGCTACTCCACGCTACCTGGTCAATGGCGTACTTTCAGCTCGTGAAGACTTTGGCGACGCAGAAAAATGCCAGCTGATTGAGCTCCCGTCCACTGTGTTCGACGATATCTGCAAAGTGATGTCTGAGGATATCGCAGATGATATCGGCAACCCGTTAAGCAAAGAAGAAGGCTATGCATTCCTGATCAAACGCACCGGCTCCGGTCGCGATACCAAGTACGACGTATCCCCAAAACGTAAAGTCTACAAGGGCGATATCCCAGAAAAACTGTGGTCGACCCAGCATGACCTGATCGCTTACGCCAATCAGGCTGATGAAACTCGTCTGCTGTCCACCGTTCGCACCATGGGGCGTCTCATTGGTATTGCTGCACCTGCCGCCGCCACCGCTGCTATTTCCTCACCAGCTGCTGCCAGCGCAGCTACTCTGCCTGGTTTTGGCACCATCACTGGCCATACGGAAGGTGCAGCTGCTGTAGCCACGACCTCTACCCCGGAACCAGCAAAAACATCTCTGGTAGACGAAGAGATCTTACGTGCCGCAGAGGCAGAGTTCGTACCAGAGCCGGAAGAAGTTAAAGCATCAGCTGCTGCCGCCACTACCACTGCAGCCGCGACCAGCACCTCTAATGACGATGAAGGTCTTGACGATCTGCTGGCGGAATTAGAATCGCTTTAATCCCAGGCCATGACTGTTAAGGCGTCTACGGACGCCTTACTTTTTGGAAGGAGTTTTCCGGTGAATTATCTCTTAGTGGATGGTAACAGCCTGGGCTATTACCACCAGCAATCTGACAAATTACATAACGGCGAAATGGAAGTTCAGGCGGTGTTTGGCTTCGTCAAAAACGTTCGTCGCTATGCGTCCATTCTTCACGCACGCCCCATGATCCTGTGGGACGGCTTTAGCGACAAGCGTCGCGACTATTACCCGGATTACAAAGCAAATCGCGATGAAGATCCGGAAATGAAGAAGATGAAAGAAGGCTTTGCAGTCCAGAAGCCTTACATCCTGAAAATGATGGCAGCCCTTGGTGTCAACCAGCTGATCGCCAAAGACGCTGAGGCCGATGACCTGGCGGGGATGCTGGTTGGTCGTCTTGCGCCACAACCAACGGTCGATCATATCTACCTGCTCACCGGCGACGGCGACTGGCTGCAGCTGGTTCGAGAAAAAGTCAGCTGGGTGAGCCTTCGTGAAGACGCCAAACACAAGCAGGTGAACTTTGAGCAGTTCCCAGAACTGATCGGCCTGCCTACTCCTCGTGCTTTCCTCGAAGCCAAAGCTCTGCAGGGGGATACCTCCGACAACATCAAAGGTGTAGGCGGAATTGGTGACGGTGGCGCCAAGGAGCTGCTGCACGAATGGGGAAGCGTCGCCGCTATGGTGCGCGGCATTAACGACGGCTCGATCGTCATCAATAAAGGCCGATACAAAACGGCATTCAACAAACTGGCCAAAAATGCCTTCAACGAGAAGACCGGCTGCCGGATGCTGGAAGCCTTCAAACGCAACATGACGCTGATGAACCTCATCGATACCAAGTTCCCACCCAGCGAAATCGAAAAGATAAAAGGCGCACGTGATTTGAAAGCCTTCGAAATGCTCTGCCACGAGCTGAACTTCCGGTCATTCCTGGAAGATCTGGATGTGTTCGTTTTGCCTTTTGAGAGGTACTGCTGATGTTGAAATCACTCATCAACGGCAATACGACCACGCCTACGATGCTGGCAAAGGAGATTGTCTTCTTCCATGGAGAACATGCAGTTGTTGCACTACCGCGCATTCTAGGCGCGGCCGGCATGAGCGTGACAGAGCGAGAGTACGGGCTGATTAGCGAACAGGTCGTCAAGATCCTCTCCCGCATGGCCAAACACCTCAACCACGACGCAATAAAGTTTGATGAAGCCGCCGCTTCCAAACGCATCAACGAGACAAAAGGAGCCTAAGAATGGCAAAAGGAAAATCAGCACTGGCAATGGCGTTAAAAAAGAAAATCGGCAGCAATGATGAGATCCAAAAGGTTTCACACTGGATTGATTCCGGCTTCCCTCCGCTGAATAAAGCCATCTCCGGGCGCTATGACGGCGGTTTCCCAAGCGGACGTATCGTTGAGATCTTTGGGCCGCCAAGTGCTGGTAAAACCTTCCTGGCGACGGCCGCCATGGTCTCCGCTCAGAAACAGGAGGGTCTGGCTGTATTCCTCGACCACGAAAACAGCTTTGATGTTGGTCTGGCGGTGGCAAACGGCCTGAATGCGGATGAGGATGACGGCCAGTGGGTCTATAAGCAGCCGGACACGTTCGAAGAATCGGTTGAGCTGATCGGCACCATCCTGAAACTGGTGCGAGACGAAGAGCTGATCCCCGCAGACGCCCCTATTTGCATCGTTGCCGACTCTCTTGCGTCAATGGTGCCAAACTCCAAAGCCGAGAAGTTCGACAAAATGGCGGAAGGTACAGCGAAGGATAAAGATCAGCTAAACATGAACGACAATACGGCCCTAGCTCGTGCTACGAGCGCCAACTTTCCAACGCTGGCGCTCTGGGCGCGCAAGTACAATGCCTGCATTATTTTCCTTAACCAGGTTCGTACAAAAATCGGCGTGATGTTTGGCGATCCGACCACCTCTCCTGGTGGTGATTCTCCGAAGTTCTACGCCTCAGTACGTATTCGTCTTGGCGCTTCTGTCATGAAGGATGGCAAAGATAAGATCGGTCAGGACGTGGGCGCCGAGTGCATCAAAAACAAAGTGGCACCGCCATTCGGTAAATGCTCATGGAAATTCTACTTCGACCCGACCCGCGGTCTGGACGTTATCGAGTCACTGGTTGAGCACATGCTCGAAGAAGGATACCTGCCAAAAAATGCCAGCGGCCGCGTAGAGATTGGCGACAAGAAGTACACCAAATCGCAGATCGTCGATATGTATCGTGATAAGCCCCTTCCGGAGATCATTGCGGCGCTACAGACCATCGACGAACGTCGAGCTAAAGAGTCTGCTTCAGCCGAAACAGAAGAAGCGTAATCACAGGGCGTCCATTGGACGCCTTTATATTTTGTTTATTATCACCAATAAGAAAACAACTTGGTTACTAATATGAAATTAATCCCAATTCCAACGTCAAATGTGACAGTGCCACGTAGTTACCGGGTAGCCATCCTAGACGCCTGGTGGTTGGTGAAGGAAGAATCAAAGTGAAGAGACTCTGGGATGCGGCCAATGCCGCGCTCGATGTTATCGACGCAGAAATCGCACAAGGCTTACCTGAGCCTGAATGGGCCGCTCAGCTGCGCGAGGTCATTGCTCTAATAGATGAGCCATCACCTGAACAGGACGATTGCTCCCCTTCTCTCGATCAGAATAATAAGTAAGTACATACACCAAAAAGGAGAAACACATGAGAATATTAGTTTGGATATCGGCCAGTACTGACAGTGATGTTTAGCCACTGCTTATGGTGAATGGCTCTGGACTGGCCATCTTTAGGTAGTTCCAGGCCTTATCGCTCTTTCGGAGCCATTTACAGCTCAAAATATATAAGTTAGTATTTACCTATTATGAAGATATAAATATATATCCTGTTACTCATCTTTTCAATACTGTTTATGTTGGACTGCCTGATGATCGGGACACTCAAGAAAGCTCTGTCTCCTGTCAACGGAACCACTGTGAACATGCTCGCACTGGTGCTGGTCATCACCTCTACAGCACAGGTCTACACAGGGATAGTGGTATGAGAAAAATAACGCTACTGCTGGCCGCCCTCTCCTTTTCTCTGCTGGCGGATACCCGGATTTACCAATGCGATATGACCGTATCGCTGGTGAAAAATGATCAAATCAGCAGACCTACTAAAGCTGACTTCGGCGCGCTGGTCGTTGATAGCGGAGAGCAGTTCTATGTCGTCCGCGGCGATGAGGTTCTCTCATCTCCATATCTGGCTAAACGCAACGGTAAACTGGTTGGCGTTGGCGAGGACAAGCTTATCTACAACAAATCCCACGACGTCTACGGCGTTCATAGCAAAGACCAAAGTTTCTTTTTCGACGGATGTAAGGAGGTTGGTTAATGGCTCTCACAATGACTGGTCTGGAGATTGAGAAAACAAGCGGCTACTGGAGAGCGAAAGGCTTCCGAAAACCGGACATGCTGGAGCGTCTGGAACGCGAAGACGGTTACATCATCCACCAGCGTCGGGAATGGCGCATGTTTGATCCTGAAACCGGGAAACTCACATCGAAAGCACAAACGCTTTGGGGTTTGCTCAAGCAGATCCACTAACCGATGTTTCGCAGAGCGTTTTAAGCGTGATGGAATAACATTTGTTAGTAACCACTAACCTAGCATTCATGCAGGTTAGCAGGTTAGTGACCACTGGGGAAGCCATATTGTTATCTACACGGGCCTGGCGCAAATCAACGACTGCGTCGCCCGTTTTCAGGATATCTAATTCAGTGCTGAATTACCGCTCACAGCATACGTTGCCAGTGAATTACCGCTGGCAGCATACCTTATACCGTTCACAGCATACGTTTTACCGCTGACAGCATATCTTTCACCGCTGACAGCATACATTCATAGGGCAGCAGTTGCTCTTAGACATTGGCCATGTCGATTTATAAAGACCACAGATAGTGGAAATGTACCGCTGACAGCATACGTTTTACCGCTGACAGCATACATTGAGACAAAAGAACCGCTGACAGCATATGTTGAACCGCTGACAGCGTATCAAAGCAATTTGAGGCTATTGGTGAGTATCTCGATCAGCTTGATATTCTCTGGCGTCAGGTTCTGCGATAGCTCAGAAATTTTGTTTTTAAGGTTCTGTTTCGCATCAATTTCACCCTTCGCTTCTTCTGCCTGCTTAGGCGCCTCTGGCTTCTCAGGTTTGCTCGATGTTACTTTCAGTTTTGGGTTACGACTGTGGATCTGGATGTAGACAGAACGGCCACGCTTAACCTCGCTATATTCGAGATAGCCCAGCTCTTGCAGTGACTTCAATCCGTTCCTGATAGTCTGGTTTTGCGAACTGACGTTGCGCGTGCTCAGATTGAGCCTGGCGCGCAGCCGGGCAAGAGATACCGGTGCCGGCTTAGGAGGAAGACTTTCGATGAAAGTATACAGCGCCTGGGCCGTCTCTTTGCGCGGGAGCTTGTTGATGACCTTCAACTGCAGCAGAACTTTATGGTCAAAGCGATAGAGCTCAGACAGCTTAGGTTCAGCGTAAAAGACAATGGAGTCTTTCTTCTCGTTGTAATCAACGCTGTTTATGAGGTGAACCATCAACAGGGATATCTTGTTGGTGTCGTCGACGTTCTTCTCTTCATGAGTGCGCTGGAACGACAACGTCGTGCGCATGATCTTGAGCAGGCTGTTTGTCAGGCGGTCTCGCAGGGTTTTGCGGATCTGCGAAGACGGGTAGCCGCAGAACTTGGCGAACTTCGTGATGCTCAGCTCAACGCGCCCGGTTGGCTCGCCGTATTCAGCCAGAGAGCGAACAACACCAACCCAGGTTTTGAAGTCATGATCCATATCCAGTCGAGGACCGGTGATTTTAATGTTTGAATAACCCTCTGACCGCGCGACTTCCAGCTGGACAAGCTCTCTGGATGCGTCGATCATGTTGGACTTGTTGCGAGAGCTATTCTTCGTTCCTTTGAGTGTCGGCACGAAGAGGCCAAGACGCATTAAAGCGATTGGCTGCACCGTGTTGTTGCTGTTAGGAACTAAATCACCTGTGTACAAAGTGAGAGCTTCTTCCTCAGGAATTTCGTTGTCTTCAGGTATTTCTTTGATATCGCTCTCTATTTTCTTTCTTGTGGACATGTGGATACCTTTTGGTTCTAACCGCTGACAGCATACGTCAATTACCGCTGATAGCATACACAAAACCGTTGGCAGCATATACTGTACCGCTGACAGCATATCGTTTACCGCTGACAGCATACACGGATCAGTCCTTAGCCCAGGCGTGGCGCGGCCTGCGGCGATCGGGGATCTCTTTGGATCTGTTTGGGGATCTGTTATAGGGATCTTATTATTGGGATCTATCCAGTGGATAAGTGGATAAGTAAAACAGGCATTTGCGATTACAGGTGTGCCTAGTAAGCTATCGTGGTTCCGGTCAACAATCACTAAAACGAGAACATGGACTTAAAACACACACGTTGGGTACGCCGTCTTGAAGACGGAACCTACACCATAGAATCAAACTCCACACTGAGCAACGAGAAGGTTCTCTGCAGCCTGTGTGGCATAGCCTCGAAGTGCAACATCAACGAGACACGACTCAAGTTGCGTGACGCCGGCGTTAACTTCCACCTGAACAGCTGTGTTAGATACGTACCGCTGCTGGCATTTCGAAAACCGATCATCGGTCTGGATACCCCCTACTTCAACACTATGCGTTCAGGCGTTACCTGGCGTGACAGATTGACCGAGGGGAAAATTGTCTGCCTGGTTGAAGCTGATACTGCGAAGATCCTTCGATTCGGTGTCGTGGATAAAGTTTACTCTGGGCCAGTTGATGAGATGCTGAGAAAGCACAGTCGATTCAATCACCTCTGTATGGGCGGAGAGAAGATCGAAAAAGTGGGTGAAGTGATCCGCCGATCCTATGGCCACTTCCTGAAAGAAGACAGCCTGCTCACAGCGATTTACATCAGACACATCAAACGGGACTTTGATATCGAGTATCACAGCGAAGAAGAACTCGATTTAGTCGACCCTCGGCCAAAAGCAGAAGTTTTTAGCATCGCAAATGCGCGTCAGAAGCTCTCTGACGAACCCTAAGCGAACAAATGGGTCTTTACGCGAATACAAAATAGCGTAGCTTAGAATGCATCTGAGAAGCCAAGGGAGTGATATATGGACGATTTTTACTCAAGAGAGATTACTCTGGCTGATATGCCCTTTCTGATGCATGAATTCGAGCTAGCAACTCTCACACCAAAGCTTGTCTGTTCTGTTCAATGAGCCGACATTGCAGATACCAGCAAGTTAGCCATGAAGTACGAACTCTCTAAATCGACAGCTCTAGGCGTACCTTCTAAAAGCTATGAAAATCGACAAAACCACCAAAAAGGCGGTTTGTCGTTCCGGGGATTAGAGAGCTTCTGCAAAACGTGGCTGTTTCTCAACTTTTACGGGCATCGTAAGGGCATCAGCTTTTTGTTTTCGCATTGCCACTGTTTCATGATAGTGCTGTGCGGTTGCCGTCTCAATGAAGTCCACATCATCACCTGCCACATCAAACACGGCTGCTTTGATGTCTTCCAAACTAACGTTAAAGAATTCTTTACGTCTGTTGATCAGATTAGTGCGGTTTTCAGCGAAATGTTGGTGTAGGGCATATTCCAATGCCGGAGCATCTTCACTGAAGATCATAGCATGAACATCAAACAGGAACGGCACAGATGCACTGCCCAGCTCGTCAACTCGGTCTTGAGGATCAAGGCGGCGTGTCATACCAATCTTAAAGACATTTTCACCAAAAGAGCCGATGTTGGAAATAACGTAAACGTGGCCCCGCTTGGTCTGTTGCGCCATGCTAAGTGCTTTTAATCCTTTCAACTCAGCTTCGGTAAGCGCTTCTTGCAAGGAATCGATTTTCTCCTGATACTTTTCGGCCTGAGCGGCAGTCATTTTCGCCAGTTTTTCATTCATTTCTTTCCGAGCTTTATCTAGGGCCTTCTGGGCGCGGCGTTCTTCTTCTTCAGCTTCACGAATAGCGCGCTCAATCTCTAACTGGGCTTTGCGTTCCTCGGCCATCTGGGCGCGGATTTCACGTTGTTCTTCTTTTTCTTCCTGCTTTTTGGCTCGGTATTCATAAGTTAAACGCAGCTCGGTCAGCTTAAGATCCAAGAAGGCATGATTAATGTAGATTTGGTTAACTTCATTGAGTTTATTCAATACATCAAAAGCTTTGTAAATGCGTGATTCCATGGTGTTGATGTTTTTGAATGTTACGTTGGCAATGGCTGCATCGCATTCACTGTTAAAGGCTCTGGCCGTCAGGTTGATACCTCGCGTTGTCATTTTATTCCCTTCGGCCTTTGAACCACTTACCGTCCATTCTGTGGTGCAGTAGATGGCCCCAAAAGTGGTCTTGTTACGAAGCAAATCTTTCTGCTGTTGTCGATTGTTACGGATAGATGCCTGGAATAGTTCCGATGTATCGAAATCGAAATGTGGCGCGTAGAAGCCCATTTCTGCAAAATCCATATCCTCTTTGTAGATAGAGAGCGCAGACTCCAGTTCGTCATACGTGATTTTCTTATCTGCGTAAGAAGCGCGCAAAGTTTGGATCTGTTGTTCAATTTCATCTTTTTCTGCGAGCTGCTTGGCAACGGTTTGCTGAGTCTCATTACTGAGTTTTTCAGCAGCCGTTCGGGCATCCTCTAAGACCGCATTGGCTAAGTCTCTAACAAACTTCGCATCTGTTTCGCTTACCGAAATGATGTTGGCTGCTTCCGTCTTCGCTTGAGCCACGATGCGCGCCGCTTCATCTTCGGCATCAATAATGGCGGCATAACGCGCCAATTGTGCTGCCTTATCGGCAGAATCAGCCCTAGCTGTTTTCAGTTTTTTCGCGTTAACAATTAGGGCCGTTAAAATGGTCACAAAAGCGATAGCCCCTGCGATCGAATAATACATAACGTTCATGGAGGATAACCTTGATGAGATTTTTTACCGGCGCACCCGCCCGGCTGCTGTAGGAGAATATACTTGTCCGATGTTGTCTCAGCAATTTTATAATTTACAACTTTTGTCGTTACGGGGTTTGGATCAAAAAGCCGACGCTAACGTGGGCTTATAAATTTAGTCTTTCCTGACTGATGATATCCATTTCCTCGTGACTGGCCGATGTCGACTTATGGGTACAGGAGTACTTTCCAGCATACTTTTCCCTTATAGCTGACCAGAAATGGCCTTCTACTAGCGGCCAATGCAAAATCAATAGGTTGTAACGGAACATTATATATTTTAATTCATGTGGTTCTCGGATAACTGAATCGAAGGTGAAATCCAATCTTTCGATGTGATTTGCTCCTCACTCATAGCAGACTCCTCTCACATAAATCATCATGCATTTTCACCTTGTACTTATGGAATCGAGCTCACAGCAAGGCCATGCTAGTAGCTTAGATCTTACTCAAGTGACTCGCTCTAATTTATAATGATAGGTATGTACTTACTTATCTGTTTTGCCATAATATCCAGCCTGTAGATTTTCTAATGTGCCGTGTTTACTTGGTTGTTGGCCTGTTTTACATGCTTAGAATCTATATCAAAATAACCACAAAGGAAAATACACATGACGTTGCCATATGGGGTGATCTCCGATCCCCATTACCACAAATGGGATTCATTCTCGACGACCGATGCAGATGGTCTCAACTCTCGGCTGGCCATTCAGCTGGAGGCCACAAAAGAAGCGGCCATCGCTATGAAAAAAGCGGGCTGCAGCCACATGCTGGTGGCCGGCGACACATTCCACGTCCGCGGAACCGTATCTCCTACCGTACTCAACTACGTCTCCGATGCCTATGAGTGGATCGTCAAAGATCTGGGGCTCAGCGTTGCGATGCTGGCTGGCAACCATGACCTCGAAACAAACGACTCTGTCTACAGCGCTAACGCCGCTGCGGCGCTGAAGTCGATTGGTGTACAGATCGTCTGCGGCCGTAAGCCACACAGCATCAAATTGGGTGACGTCACAGTCCATATGGTGAGCTGGCGAAACAACCACGCCGAGTTAATTAGTGACCTGAAAGCACTTCGTGCGCGGCTTGACGGGGATCTGCACGACGTCGTGATTCATACCGCCATCAACAAAGCTATCCCCACAATGCCTGATGTTGGCATCGATGCGCAGGAGCTGAAAGACATAGGCTTTCGCCTGGTGCTGTCCGGCCATTACCACAACCACAAGGAGGTGATCCCCGGAGTTATCAGTGTCGGCGCGCTGACGCACCAAAACTGGGGGGACGTAGGTTCGCTGGCGGGCTACATGATTGTGAACCCTGACGGCTCGTTCAGTCATTTCGAAACCTCGGCGCCGAAATTCGTAAACCTGGAAGACGATGTGGATGACAGGCAGATACGCGGCAATTACGTGCGCTTCCGGGCCGTCGTCGAAAACGATGAGGAAGGCATCAAGCTGCAGAACGTCCTGAAGTCCATGGGAGCGAAAGGTGTTGTATGCAACTTCATCCGCAAGGGCTCAATGATGGAGGGTACTGCCAGCACCTCAGAGACCAGCAAAATCGACAGCCTTGGCGAGTCTGTTTCTGCTTACTGCAAAATCGTTCATGACACAGACGGTGGATTTGACCTAACCAAACTGAATGCCTTGTGTCAGGAGATCCTCACCGAAGCGGAAAGTGCGGAGGCGGTGTAGTGACTTCCTCCCACAATAATTTCTGGGATTTCATCCAGATGATTAAACGGCTTGAAAGCGGGAAGCCCGTTTTATTCCAGAAGCCCTATCCGCCAGAAGGAAACCCACAGGCGTTTTACCTTGGTCAACTAACGAAACGTGGCCTCCTGTCACGCAACTCCTTCCCGGCACATACGGAATACCGCCTTCGCAAAGGGCAGAAATTGACTAAAGCAATTCGAGGCAAAGCATGAAATTTTTAACGCTCGAAGTGGAAAACTTCATGGCGCTGGCAAACGCCAAGGTCGAGCTTGATCAGCGTGGGCTGGTGCTCATCCAGGGTGTTAATGCCGGGGACTCATCGGCCGCCAGCAATGGCGCTGGTAAATCAACCCTCATGAATAGTTTGATGTGGTGTATTTATGGCGAGACATCCCATGGTGTTAAAGGTGACGACGTTCTCTCTACGGGCCATGAGAAGAACTGTCGCGTAAAAGTCACCATTGAAGACGAAGGTAAACGCTACGCCATTATCCGCCACCGCAAGCATAAGGAATTTAAAAACCGGCTTATCGTCCGTGGCGAAGACGGCGACATGACAAAGGGTAAAGATTCGCTCACCCAGGAGTTTGTAGAGCGACTGATCGGTGCGTCAAAAGAAGTATTTATGGCATCGATCTATGCCAGTCAGGAGGCGATGCCTGATTTGCCTGGCATGTCGGATAAAAACCTCAAAACCATCGTAGAAGAGGCTGCCGGCGTCGATCGTCTCACCAAAGCCTACGCGATTGCTCGCGAACGAGCCAACGCAGCTGCCGCACGCATGGAGACCACTAAAACCAAGATGGATGCCTGCTTGTCTCTGGTTGAATCGGCCCAGAATGAGCTGGAGTCTGCCAAAACCTCCTCTGAAGCCTGGGAGCGAGACCGCAGCGAACGGCTTGATGTCGCCCGTGCCGATCTGGTTGGAGCGGAAGTCACGCTCACTGAGGTCGAAATGGAGTTGCGCAGTCTGCCAGAGCAGATCCGCGATACTGAAAATGCTATCGGTAAAGAGCGGGAAAAACTTGCGTCCAAAGAAGAACACGACGCCAAGCTGGTTAAGGTTCGTGGAGCGATCACTGATATACGCGCCAGCATCCGCATTACTGAAAACATCCAGAAGGAAGCGATGCAACGTGCTCGCGCATTCAAGGTGAAAGCGGAAGAAGTAAATACCAAAGTCGGGGAGCCGTGCCCTACCTGTGGCAAGGCTTATTGCGTTGAAGATCTGTCTACCGTGAAGGAGAGTTTTGTTGAACAGGCGCGCAGTGAGATCAGCCAAGCGCAGGCATCTGCAACGTCAGTGGCTAAATACCAAGAGCATCTTGAGAAGGCGCTCAAAATTGAATCATCACTTGTCGCCAGTACACCAGATGTGTCTGCCATTATTTCCCGAATCGAACAACTGACTAAAGAGCTGGGAACGCTTCGTCATCGGGAAAAAGAAGTCGTGGCTGTAGAAGCTTTGGTTGCCCGGGCGCGGAGCGAAGTAGATCGCATTACCAAAGAAACTAACCCATTTCTGGCTGTCATCAAACGCCATGAAGAAAGCCTGGCTGCCAATAAATCTAACTATGGTGTACTTAAAACTGAGTTAAAGAATATACAGGAGCAGGCTCTGCTGCTTGATAAAGCGCGCCAGGTCTACTCTCCTGCCGGCGTTCGCTCGCATATCCTGACCTCCGTGACGCCTTTCCTGAATGCCCAGACAGCGGAATATCTCAATACACTGTCGGACGGAAACATTGTTGCGGAATGGTCAACGATGGAATCAACCAAGAAGGGCGAGTGGCGCGATAAGTTCAATATCAGCGTGCGCAAGATCGGCGCCAGCAAAACCTTCCAGACATTGTCAGGTGGCGAAAAACGCAAAGTGCGCATTGCGTGCTCCCTGGCTCTGCAGGATCTGGTGGCCAGCCGCGCGAGCAAGAACATCGAGCTGTTTATCGGTGATGAAATTGACGATGCGCTGGATACTGCCGGGCTGGAGCGTCTGATGGGGATTCTGGAAGCAAAAGCGCGCGAGCGCGGCACGGTGATGATCATTTCTCACAAAGAAATGAAGTCATGGTTCCGGGAAACCATCACAGTGGAAGTGAAAGAGGGCCGCAGCTATGTCGTTTAATCTTAGCCGCACGCAGTTTTTGCAAATGTTTGCTGTGATGCAGTCATTCAGGCTGATTAACAGCTATACCGCTGCTGGGGCGGCTCCTGGTGTCGGTTGGCAAAATCTCAATATTGAGACGGAGCAGTTTACGGCTCTGAAAGATCTACTTTTCAAGACCCCGTTGATGCCAAGTCTGAAATCGATGCCGTCAGGAAGTACAGCGCCCATTCTGATCAACCCATTTTCGGAAGGTGGCTATCTTCCACACACTGGGCCTGGGTTCGTGGTGATCCCGGAATCACCTGAGTTGGTTATCAAAGATGATGCGCAGTACGGGGCTATAGAGGCGCATACCAGCAGCGCGTTTACTAACCTGACTCGACTGGCAAATGCACGTGCTGGGCAGGTTGCAATGCCAGGCAAGGCATTTGCTGGCATCGATTTCAATTACGATACACTTGAGACATTTCCAGGAAGAGGCAAATTAAGCTTTGAGACTGAAGATGGCGATAAGGCAATGGTTGAGCTCTCTGTCCCCTATGTACTTCGTTTTAACGGAATGGTTGCGCGTAAGCTGATAGATATCATGTCCTACTTCATCGGGCAGAGCATGATCGACGCAGACATAGAAAATGGTGTGCTGACCAGTGACAACATACATGTGGTGAGCCGCATTCCAGAGCCCGTTCGCAAGTCTCCAGTTAAAACCCTGGAAGAGAAATTAATGGAATGCCCGGTATGGGCAACATGGTAAGGAAACTCTATGAGTAAAGTGATCAAAGTAGTTGGCGTCGACCCTTCAATGAGCAACTTCGGGCTGGCCATTGGTACGCTGGATCTGGATACAGACAAACTTGAAATCCATGGCCTTGAACTGGTTGAAACCAAAGCCGGCGGAACGAAGAAAACTGTCAGAGTAAACAGCGATGATCTGCGCCGGGCTAAAGAAATCTGGCGCACCGCCAGGCCAATCATTGAACAGGCCCATATGGTGTTTTGTGAACTGCCGGTAGGTAGTCAAAGCTCTCGCGCGCAGACTTCTTACGGTGTGTGTATCGGCGTTCTTGCTTGCGTTGATAAGCCACTTATCCAGGTTACGCCAAATGAAATTAAGCACTACGTCGGGAATAAACTGACCACATCTAAAGAAGAGATCATCCAGTGGGCGGTTGCAAAACAGCCTGATGCCCCTTGGTTGCGTCGGAAACAAGCGGGGAAAGATGTACTCGTTGCCAAGAATGAGCACCTGGCTGATGCCATAGCTTCGATATATTCTGGAATGCAGACAGACCAGTTCCGACAAGTCCGCGACGTTCTTAAAGGGATTTTATAATCCTCAATTGATAGGTAAGTACTTATTTAATACTATAGGCCACTACATTTAGTGGCCTTTTTTGATGGGTGATACATGATAAGGATTGTCAAACGTAATGGCTCCACAGAGCCGCTATCCGAAGAGAAGTACAACCGCGTCGTGATGTGGGGGGTAGAAGGTATACGTAACGTAAGCGCCTCTGCCGTAGCCATGGGCGCCGCCGCGAGCATTTTTGACGGCATGACAACTTCGCAGCTTCATGAGGCATTGGTTAAGTCGGCTGCAGATCTGATTTCGCCTGAAACTCCGAACTACTCCCAGGTCGCAGCACGTCTGAACATGTTCAAAATTCGCAAAGACGCCTTCGGCGAATTCGCTTACCCAAGTTTCTATCACCATATCGTCAGCAACGTCAGCCGCGGCGTTTACGATGAGGATTTGCTTAAGTTTTACTCCCGCGAAGAGATCGCAGAACTTGGCGTGTATATCAAACCCATGCGTGACGAACTCTTTGGTTATGCCGCAACTGTTCAGCTGGCGAGTAAGTACCTCGTCCAGAACCGAGTCACCGGCGAAATTTACGAAGCCCCGCAGCAGCTGTATATGCTGGTGGGTATGTGTCTTTTCCAGAATTGGGAAGATGGTTGTGCCGGCAACACACGTCTGGAAATGGTGAAGGGGTTCTATGACGTCACCAGTACATTCAAATTGTCTCTGCCCACCCCAATCATGGCCGGCGTCCGTACCCCGACGCGCCAGTTCTCCAGCTGCGTTCTGATTGAGTCCGAAGACAGTTTGAAAGGGATCAGCGCTGCGTCCTCTGCCATTATCGATTACGTGTCGCGTCGTGCTGGCATTGGGATTGGTTTTGGCCGACTGCGTGCATTGGGGAGTGAGATCCGCAATGGAGAAGCCACCCACACTGGCGTAATCCCCTTTCTGAAACACTTCCAGACCGCTGTGAAATCATGCTCGCAGGGTGGCGTTCGAGGTGGCGCAGCGACGGCTTTCTACCCTATTTGGCATCTGGAAGTTGAAAGTCTGCTGGTATTGAAGAATAACCGCGGCATCGAGGAGAACCGTGTTCGTCATCTGGACTATGGCGTAATGATCAACCGCCTGATGTATCGCCGCCTGGTACGCAACGAGGATATTACGCTGTTCAGCCCGCATGATGTACCGGGGCTCTATGATGCTTTCTTTGTCGATCAGGACAAATTCGAAGCGCTGTACCTGCAATATGAAGCTGATGAGAGCATCCGCAAGAAATCCGTTCCCGCTGTTGATCTGTTCTCAACCCTGATGCAGGAACGAGCCTCTACCGGCCGCGTGTATATTGCGAACGTTGACCACATGAACGAACACGGCGCCTTCGATCCGAAAGTCGCTCCAGTTCACCAGTCAAACTTATGCATGGAGATTACGCTGCCAACTAAACCGCTGGCGTTTACCGATGACCCCGATGGTGAGATCGCCCTTTGCACACTGTCTGCGTTTAATCTGGGGGCATTACGCTCACTGGACACGCTGAAAGAGGTTGCATTCTATGCGGTGGCTGCGCTCGATTCCCTACTCGACTATCAGGATTACCCGATGGCCGCAGCGGAAATTCCGGCAAAAGCACGTCGTAGTTTGGGCGTCGGCGTTACCAATCTTGCGTACTATCTGGCGAAGAACGGATTTAACTATTCTGATCCGGCCGGCAACCAGCTGGTGCATGAAACGTTTGAAGCGATCCAGTATTACCTGCTTGATGCAAGTTGCCGGCTGGCGGAAGCCAAAGGTGCATGTGATTGGTTTTCCCAAACTAAATATGCCCAGGGACAGCTGCCGATTGACCATTACCGCAAGTCGCTTGACGCTAACCCTGATACGTCCTTTGAGCTGAAAATGCCGTGGGAAGAGCTGCGCGACCGCATACGCGAATATGGTCTGCGTAACTCTACCCTGACAGCTCAGATGCCGTGCGAAACGTCCAGCCAAATCACCAACTCCACAAATGGTATCGAACCGCCGCGTGGCCCTGTTTCCGTGAAATCATCCAAAGACGGCATTGTGAAAATGGTGGTTCCGGACTTTGCGGCACTGAAAGATCAGTACGAGTACCTTTGGGATATGCCGGATAACCGCGGCTATCTGACCAAAGTTGCGATCATTCAGAAGTTCTTTGACCAGGCTATTTCAGCCAACACCAACTATGACCCTACTCGCTTCCCGGGCGACAAGGTTCCAATGATGAAGTTGCTTGAAGATCTGCTCTTCGCTTATCAGCAAGGCGTGAAGACGCTTTATTACCACAACACACGAGATGGTGCCGGTAAGCGTGAAGACGATGATCTGGCCTCTGTTGCGTTGGTTGAGCCAGAAGATGAGTGCGATGGCGCATGCAAAATCTAATAAGCGTGGGGAGATATCCCCACCTTTCACTTCATTGAATGCCTCATTTTAACCAATAAGATAATAATTTGTTTAGAAGTGCATCTAATCAAATTGTTTAATAATACCGATAACATTCAAAGGGAAACACATGAGTTACTCCACTTTCCGTTTGGGCGCTAACGACGCAACCAAAGAGCCTATGTTCCTCGGGCAGTCTGTCAACGTTGCGCGCTACGATCAGCAGAAGTACCGCGATTTCGAAAAGCTGATCGAAAAACAGCTCTCCTTCTTCTGGCGCCCGGAAGAAGTCGACATAACCACCGATCGCATCGATTTCAATACGAAGCTGCAAGAGCATGAGCGACACATTTTCCTGAGCAACCTCCGTTACCAGACTCTGCTGGATTCCGTTCAGGGACGCAGCCCAAACGCAACGCTGCTGCCGCTTATTTCAATTCCAGAGCTCGAAACGTGGGTGGAAACATGGTCGTTCTCTGAAACCATTCACAGCCGCAGCTACACCCACATTATTCGCGGTATGGTGGATGATCCGAGCATTGTCTTCGATGGCATTGTGACCGACGAGGAAATTATCAGCCGGGCTATCAGTATCTCTACAGAGTACGACAAGCTCTATGAGATGACCTGCGCGCGCCAGCATCTGGGAGAAGATGAATTCGAACGGCTCTACGTCTCCGAATTTGACGGAAAGCCCTACCCTCTCCAGCGCCAGCTGTTCCGTACTTTGGTATCCATCAACGCGCTGGAGGCCATTCGTTTTTACGTTAGCTTCGCCTGTACGTTTGCTTTTGGAGAAAGGAAATTACTTGAGGGCAACACCAAAATCATGCGTTTCATTGCGCGCGATGAGGCGCTTCATTGCGAAGGCACAGAACGAATGCTCCGGTTTATGCGTACAGGCCGCGAAGGCTTGCTATGGGCCCAGATCGCTGCGGATGAGGAACCATTCATCTATCAGACCATGATGGACGTTGCCGAACAGGAAATGCGCTGGGCAGATTACCTGTTTAAAGACGGCTCAATGATTGGCTTAAACGCCGATATCTTGAAAAGCTATGTTAAATACCGAACCAATCTTGCGATGCGCCGTCTTGGCCTGAAACCACTGTACCCGGAGATAAAAGATGAACCGCTGGTGTGGATGAACAAATGGCTGTTGTCCGACACCTTGCAGATTGCACCGCAGGAAGCTGAGCAAAGCACTTATCTCGTTGGCCAGATTGACTCCGCTGTTGATCGCGCAGGCCTAAGCCAGTTTGCCGATTTGTAAGCCTGGATAAAGATTTTGTGGCCTGGTCGCTCTGGGCCACAATGAACGCGAAAAAAAGCACTAAGGAAAGATAAAGCATGAAATTAACGAAACTGACCGACCATCTCAAGCTGGCCACCGATAAGCTGGTGGGCTTCAAACCAGAGCCATATGAGCTGAACCCCGGTTTTGGAGAAGCGACAGAGAGTATTTACAAGATGGTTGACCAGTTCCACGAGCTGTTTCAGCACCCGCGTCGTGTAATGCCCACTCCGGAGCTGCTGCGCCTGCGCGCTAAGCTGATCCATGAAGAGGCGGTAGAAGAAGGGCTGCCTGCAGCGAAAAAGGGGGATATGCAGGGATTGCTGGATGCAATGGCGGACTTCCTGTATGTGGGTGTCGGGACGATGGTAGCCATCAAAGGTGGGCTATCAACTGGCATGAGCTACTACACTCAGGAGCAAAGCGTTGATCGCTTTATTCATACCATTATGGTGCCTGGAAATACCGTCTTCGACGATATGGCCATCCCCTTCAATGAAGCAGAAGAAGCTGCGCTTATGTTGGCCGCGCTGGCCGATAAACTTGAACATAACAAGGTAGGTGATGCTGAGCTGATTCAGGATCTGCGCCGCGTGATGAACAAAATCTATGTGGCGTGCATGATGGTGTATCGCCTGGCTGAATTCCTTGGCGTCGACGTCGTGGAACTGGTGGCGGAGATCCACCGTTCTAATATGACAAAGCTGTGGCCGGCGGATGCTGAAGCGCGTCGTCTTGCCGTTGAGAGCTGTAAATATGATAAGAATGATCTCGGATTCCGCCATGCTGACGGCACTGACATGATGATCGGCTATCGCCTGTCTGATGGAAAAATCCTTAAATCGCCGACATATAGCGATGTCGATCTGTCTCGTTTCCTTGAGCAAGCACAGGCATCTTCGCTGTATGAAGTGGTTAAAAACACCTTGTAAGTACTAACTTATCAATATATATTGAAATGGACGTGTGATCTATTGTCTATCTCTATCCTTATCAATCTTTATTTTCGATAAAGTTGAGCGTTGGTGGCCCCGTGGCCACCATTTTTTTACTTAATTTCTAGCCTGGATGTCTTCTCTGTGTTTAAAATGATAGGTATGTACTTACTTATTATTTGAGGTCATCTTGTCTTTTTTACTTAATCGAGAATTCAGTAACGGTCAGCTGGCTTCGAGCTCTTATGGCCGTGTCATTCAGACCGTTGTTGATACCGGCATTCCTTCCGAAGATCGCACCGGCACCGGTACGCTTGGCGTTTCTTATGTGCCTTCCTACTACATGCTTACCGGCGGGGCTGTTCCGCTCATTTCTTCAAAACAGGTAAACCTTAAACCGCTACTGGTTGAGCTTGAATGGTATTTACAAGGTTCAGGCAACATTGGGTTCCTTAAAGAGCATGGTGTGAAGATCTGGGATGCTTGGGCCGACGATAATGGCGATTTAGGGCCTGTATATGGCAAGCAATGGCGCCGATGGGAGGACACCAGGATTGTCCCTTACAGTGAGTATCGCCTTAAGGAGGACATCTTCATGGAACGTGGTTATCGCGTTGAAGGTTACATTGGGCTGAATGAAGACCGCGTCGTTATCACCCGTGAAATCGATCAGTTACAACGTATGGTTGATCAGTTGCGCAACAACCCGACCGATCGCCGCATCCTGCTTAATGCCTGGAATGTTGGTGAGCTGGAGGATATGAAGCTTCCACCTTGCCACTTTGTGTTATCCGTATGGAGTCGTGAGCTCGATTTCCAGACCCGTTTGTCTATGGCCACCGATATTGGCATCCAGCATAACCGGCATGGCTATGAATCGATCTATACCCAGATGCTTTGCCTGATAGAGCAGCGAGGCAGTATCTCTGAGCCAATGCTGGATGAGCTTGGTATCCCTAAACGTATCCTGAACTCCTGCCTGGTGCAGCGGAGTGTCGATACTTTCCTTGGTATGCCATTCAATATTGCCGGTTACGGCATCCTCACGCAGTTCATTGCGAAGATTACGGGTCACATGGCTGGCGCCTTCGTCCATTTCGGCTTTGATGTTCACATTTACAACAACCACTTGGAGCAGGTTGAAGAGCTACTGGCTCGCGAACATCCGGAGTCGTCCGACCCCATCGTCGTCTTCCCGCACGAATGGGAAGAGCTGGATGACTTCAAATGGGACGGCGTGCAGATCTTCGGCTACGAACCACTTCCATGGATTAAGGCTCCAGTGGCGGTGTGATATGGCCAGAGGCATGTATGTGTTATGTGAAATTGAAGATGTGCTGGCGAGAGCCGGCCATCGTAAAGTCGCTGCTGATGAAAACGCAGACACTCTCGTTGCAGGTGATGAGCTCATATTCCCCACCAGCCGCATGTTGCGTGGCTTTGCTCGCTCCGGTGCTGAAGTGGTGCTTATCAGCCACCGTCCGGAAGCGCTCGAAAGCGCAACCAAAAAATGGCTGAGAGATTTCGGCATTGATTATGACTGGCTGCACCTGGCACCACGTGGAGTCAATTACGAAACCCATATAAAGCGCACGCTTGCCGCGCATAAAGATGATCTGATGATCGCGGCACTGGTGAGTTCGTCACGTCTACGAGCTGCTCTGTCTGGTTTTCACCAGCGCCCGGTAATGTATGAGGTGTCTCAATGAAGATGATTGCAGCTGTCGGTCGCAATTATGAGATCGGTAGAGGAAACGAACTCCCCTGGCGCTGCCCCTCAGAGTTAAAACTGTTCAGGGAGCTCACCACAAACGCCACAGTCGTCATGGGCAGAAAGACAATGGAAAGTCTTAAGCGCCCGCTTCCGGAGCGCCACAACGTCGTTCTGACGCGCTCATCTGGGTTCATGCCCAATGGTTTTTACCCTGCCACTATGGACGATGTAATGCAGCTTGATGGTCCCGTTTGGGTTATCGGCGGTGCGCAGATCTATTCTCTGTTTCTGCCTCACGTCGAGGAACTCTGGCTATCGCATATGGGCGTAGACGTTCCTGACAGTGATGCTCATTTTCCACGGCAAATGATGCGTAATCTCGGCTTCTTTCCTGTGTTAACGGCTCATACACAACGGGGAACGGAGGATGAGCCCGGCTTCCAACAGATTGTTTACAGAAGGTGGTAATGGATTACCGAATTGGGATCACTGGCGCTCAGGGCAGTGGAAAAACAACCCTGGCAAAGTTTATCGACGAGCATTACGGCATTCCGTATGTGGATGCTGGCGTCGGCGCACTGATGACAAGGCTTGGAGTCAACGTAGGCGATCCAATGCCGCTCTTTGAGCGTCTGCAGGTGCAGATGGAAGTTGCCCGCCATATTGAGCTGATAACACGCGGAGCGGAAGGCTTTGTAATAGACCGTACGCCTGCTGATGTGATGGCTTATACGCTCGATTTGGTCGGCCAGACCAATGACCAACGATGTATTGATCTGGCGCTGGAAATTGAGCGTTTTTGCCACAAGACCGCGTTGTCCAATTTTAATGCCATTGCGGGGCTGCGCCCGGGCGTGAATTTGAAAGCACAAGATTATGAACGTGCCCAGAGAGGTTCGCTTGATCGCCTTTATGTCGCTCGTATCGACTCGTTGATGTGTGGCGAGCTGACAAAAATTAACTCTCTGGCCAAATCCGGAGATCTGCAGGTTTTCGTCCTGTCGGAAACCTGCATTTCCGTTGACGCAAGAGCACGCTCGATCATGCGAGTAATCGACCGCCATGTGGAACGTATAGAGAGCCGTATCTCAAATCGCGTCACCTTCCACTGATTCTTGTTCCCCTGTGAAGGAATGCCAGAATAACGTCACGAAAAATAGTTCTAGGAAAACAGAATGTTAGGCGAAATATCTCTGGCTGATGAGTTAGATCGTAAAACGATAGAGGCGCTGACACGCATCGCAGACGAGCAGTCCCGATCGCTGATGACAGAACGAGAGGCCAGGCTGGCTATCAGAGCTGTTTTTGAGTCCGTTCAGGGATTGGTAGGCGATGATGTCGGAGAGGTTCTGAATGTGGCAATGTCCCAGTTCAGCGAACGCGGCAAGCGACCTATCTTCCCCATGCATATCAAAATGGCTGCCGGCACGGTTCTGTATGTGTCGATTTGTCTGGATACAAATGAAATTCGCATTCTCAACGTCACCACTGGTGAGTGGCATGCGCCGGTAGTGTGCGAATCGCAGGAGGAGACCATCAAAAAAGCAGCTCAATTCGTGCGTAGCGCACTGCTTAAAGGTGCCAAAAAGCTGTAAGGAGTAGTAATGGGACAACCAGTAAATATAGCAGGCAAACGTTTTGGAAAGTTGGTTGCACTTAAATATTCCGGTATTTCAAACAAACAGGGGCGACTTTGGGATTGCATCTGCGATTGCGGTAACACCTGCCAAGTTAGTTACGGGAAGCTAAATCACGGGGCGACAATATCGTGTGGCTGTGTCTACAACGCACATCGTCGTAGCATAAAGCCTCATGGTATGAGTAAAACGCCAATTTATCGTATATGGCTGGGTATGCGGGAACGATGTGAAAAAACAACCCATCACGCCTATAAGTGGTATGGCGGCCGAGGTATCAAAGTCTGTGAGCGGTGGCAAATCTTTGAAAATTTTTATGCTGACATGGGAGAGCGACCAGAAGGGATGTCTCTTGATCGCAAAGATGTGAATGGTGACTACGAACCTGAAAATTGCAGATGGGCGACTTTTGAAGAGCAGGCCAATAACACGCGTTCAAACTTAATTTTGGAGCATATGGGGGAAAAGCTGACTCTCTCACAATGGGCTAAAAGAGCTGGGATTCAGGCATCTACTCTTCACTATCGAATCAAGAAGGGGTGGCCATTAGATCGCGCGCTTAACGCCAGCGTCGACACATATGCCAACCGAGATAGTAAGCGTCTGATCGAGTGTCGTGGCAGAACTCAGCGGATTACCGAATGGGCAAGAGAGGTTGGCTTGACTGCGACCATTATCTCGCAGCGAATTTTGAGGGGATGGGATGTTGAAGCTGCCATTTTCACACCATCCAAACGACCAGTAAAAGGAGATAAAAAGTGATTGCTACAGGGGTGGACATCGAATCTACAGGTATTGATTTTCTCTCAGGCCATAAGATCATTGAAATCGCAATGGTGAAGTACGAAATTGAGACCCAGGCAATGGTTGATAGTTTTGTAATGCGGTTCAACCCGCGTCGCAGTATCGATCCTAAAGCGCAAGCTGTACACGGTATCTGTCTTGAAGATTTAGCCGCTGAGCCGTTACTAGCCGATCACGCTTCATCTGTCGCTTCATTCCTCTCTTCTTCCGATATTTGGATAGCCCACAATGGCGAAGCATTCGACATTCCGTTTATTAGGCATGAGCTGAAAAGTTACGGTTTTTCGCTTCCAGACGTCCCATTGATTGACACTCTATTTTCCCTGTGGGCCACAGAAGACGGCAAACGGCCGCGACTGGAGGAACTCGCCTTCTCATTGGGTTTTGTCTATGACAAGGCTAAGGCGCACAGCGCGCTCTATGATACCGATCTGATGATGCACTGCTTTTTCAAAGCACGGGAAAAATACGGCTTCTATAAGCTCCCATTCGAAAGCGCCTGACGGCGCTTTCGCCCCTCTCATTATCACAACTGCCTGTATTTACTTCTTTTCCGCCTAATAGGTTTTGACAAAATGCTCTCAACCCAAAAACGTATAAACGCTCACACAACGTAAAGGAGAGAGACATGAGCAGCCTCAACAATACAGTCAAAAAAGATGATCTGGATGAGCTGACCGCCATGCTGCAACTGCTCGATGAGCCTGAAAAACTGGCTTCGGAGGCTGTTGTAGGAGACGAAATAGACGACCTGCTGGCAGATCTTAACGATGAGACGATCCTGCCGGTGCCGGCTGTTGCTGAAACTGTAATGGAAGCGAAAGACGGCGGCGATCTCACCGGTGTGTTTGAAGAGTTGGAAAACGAACATGAGTCGCTGAAGGTGGTTGATGTTGAGATACCTCAAGTCGAGTCGAGCTCCCCTCTTCCTGAGATCGACTCGACACAGGGTGATAAACCTCAGACTGATGAAAAAAAGGAGAAACACGCCAAAGAATCGTCAGTTGCGGCTCAGCCAAAAGAGTCGAAGGCGGCGAAAAAAGAGCGCGCAGCACCCAAGCCTCGATTCAGCCTGAACGATAAGGGCGATGATTTTTATGCTGCGGCTGGTCTGAAACGTGAGGTCTTCATCGAAGCTCTGAATGCGGCGCCGGTTAAGGCAAAAGACAAGATCTCTAACCTGCTAAATTGGTTCAATGGCGGACCGGATATCAGCATCTACACGGTGATTGCATTGCGGCATCTTATTGACACAAAAGAGGCAAGCAGCAATAGCATTAAGCTGGCGTTAATGAGCTATCCGGAAAAGCCATATCCACTCAGCACCGCGTCGACTCAGGCTGGCCAGATGATGGCTGTTTTCCCAGTCACGGGAATCGCTACGAGGGATGGTGGAAGATTGCTTCTTAATGAAGAGTCCCCGATCGTAAGGAAATTTATCGCGGAGTATTCCATTGGCTGACGATCCGTTTCGCGCTCTGAAGCCCCCTGATAGTTTTAGAGCGTTGGACAGTTATTCGTATGCCCCAACAGTAAAAAACACGCCAGAGCATCTCCCGTTAAGCAATCTGGCGTGTTTTTTCTTTATTTGCCATTCGTAAAATGACATGAAAAAATAGGTAAATACTTACCTATTTGATTGTAAAATGATAGCAGCCGAAAAAATCAAAAAGCGAGAGCGAGATGCCTCTCTTCGAGACCTTTGGCGCACACCGAAATGGTTGTTTGTCGCCATTCAGCGATATCTCGGCATTACGTTTGATGTTGATGTCGCCTGTAACAAAGAAAACGCGCTTCTTCCGAGCTACATAGGTGTGGAACGAGATGCTCTTAAGTCCAGCTGGGGTGATCCTGGTACGGTGGCCTTTCTCAACCCGCCCTACTCCAAAATAACCCCCTGGATAGAGGCGGCTATCCGAGAGCAAGCGCGTGGCGTAACCACCGTTATGCTCATTCCGCAATCGCTCGACACGATGTGGTATGAGCTCGCCACCGAGTGCGCAAACCAGACGGTAGTTCTGTCTGGCGGCCGCGTAGCGTTCATGGAACATGACGTCACATTGGGTTTGGTTGAGGTCAATATCAACCCAGGCGGAAGTATGCTGGTGGTCTTTCGCGGATTCTGTCAGAACGCTGGTCACTTCATGAATAAAGTCCCGCTGACGGTGATGAAAAGTCTGGGTGGTTACGATCCTGCCAAAGTGATCAGGAAAAAAAGACCACGGAAACAGGCTGCTTAATCCGAGTCTGGGAGCGTTTCATAACCTGCTTTCGTATATATAAATAACTAAGTACTAATTATAAACATATACGAAAGCAGGCTTTTCCTTGTCGATTCCAGACCACTCCCAGACCGAAACAGGACGCCCAGACCACTCTGGAACCCCTTTCCAGACGCTATAGAATCGTTTTTGTGAAGACAAGTAAGGAAACCATCATGGCATACCCGACCAACGTTGTAGCGCTCGTTGAGAGCGATTTTTTGGCTAACGCTCGCGAACTCATGAAGGATCGTGAAAAGGCATTCAGTCTTTACGAGTGGTCACTGAAATGTTTGCACACTGGCGAACACAAAGACCTGATTGAGCAGCTCCTTGGCGAGCTAATCAACGAGGTTTTTGCTCTGCAAGTTCAGCTTCATGGTAGACAAAATGATCAGTCAAAAAAGTAAGTAAGTAGTTACCGTTTACGATGTATCATAGTGGTTGTAGAATGATGTCGATTTCGACCTGAATCGAAATCTCGGTCTGGTGGGTGGAGGATAGCGTCACTGGCACCAGACTTAAAAAAGCCCACAACCAGCGCAGAACCAGCCCTTTTGGGGTCTGGGGAAGGGGGAACCAAAGTGGGCAGAGAGAAGGGTCACTTTATGATTGTCGAGTCTGGGTATTTTGAGAGGTTGAATCCAGTACTCCCCTTCATGAAGTGTGGGAAGATCTCGGTTCTGGGGTGCTGTCATCCATAACTTCCCAAGCCTAAGCTGGCAGTAGACTTAGGTCATAACTTTTCAGGTTATGAAACGACCAGGTTGGTGAGTATTTTTTACTCACCTCCCTGGGAGAGTATTACCTGAAAAGACAACCTCTCACTTCGTTCGAGGTGAACTTCACTCACTTCGTTCGCTCAGTTCAGGTAAAAATAAACCCGATCTGGGAAGTAATTCATTGAAAATAAATATGTATAAACACGCGTGCGCACACGCGCGAGGAAAAACGGGCGGCGGCGCACGCTTTGGAGTTAGAGATGACGACAAGCACACACGCCAGACGAAAAATGGCTCATTAAGAATGATGTATCTAGGTCTGATTTCGCAGATTTAATGCAAGCCGAAGTGGTATGAACATTTTTTATTTATACAGTAAACAATAACTTGATTTGGTAACTACTTGCAGTATATTTCAATCATCATACAACGATAGATGATTTAAGAATGAAAAGCATTGACTTTGCACGAAACGACCATGATCTCTTTCCCATATTGCAAGAAGCCACTAGTGATGAGAAAGCTATATTAGCGGAAATTATTTCCAATAAACAGTCTTCTAGCATAGATAAAAATGAACGTGATGCACTGAAACTGGCTATAGAACTACAAAATATGGGGGGGGATAGCTTCATGAACTTGCTCCGCAGACGCGGGGTCTCCTATCGGGAGATTGTTATCGATGTTGCCGATAAGGTAGGCGTAAAAGTTGATAAACAAGATGAGATCGTCAAAATCGAAGAATCAATAGCTGTAAAAGTGATTGATAATTATAAAGAAAAGCTGTCAGAAAAAGAAAGAAATCAATTTGATGATGTACTCCGTGAAAGTTTGGAAAACCAGAAACTTGCTATGGAGGCAAAAAACGCTGCAGCTCGTAGTCTGATGGGCATTACACCGGCTCTTTTGGCTATCGGTAGTTTTATGCTACGCCGTGGAGCTATATCAGCCATTCCCGTGGCGGGTCAGTTCCTTGGAGCGCTTACAGGAGTTGCTAGTATAGTTTTGGCTTTCACAGGGACAGCCTATAGCGTTACGATTCCAGCTGTGTTAGTTGTTGGTAGTATTCGTTCTCGACTAGTTGCTGAGAACTTTATGGAACAGGTGAAATTATGAGTATTTCAATAATTCTTGAACGTGCATTGCCGCTTGGTGAAGATATTCTTTCACGTATACATTCTGGTGAGTTAGTCGTCTCAGGGGGAACAATTCGTGATCAGGCTGGTAGAATTGTTAAACATTTAGTCTTCCCTTCTGATAGGCAAAATAATAACGCTGAAGAGTCCTTTGGAGGACCTAATTCTACAACTGACCAGAACTATCAAGAAATAATGCATCAATTATCTAATCAAACAGCTATGTTAGCTGCTGTTAATATAATAAGTGCGCGTAACACAAATGAAATAATTGGAAAGAAGCTTGAAGAGATCAGTGATAAACTTGATATTTTGAATGCTAAATTATCATATATTCAGGATAATATAATATTTGATAAGCTAATGAAATTTAGCGAAATAAAAAGCTCGACATTATCTTCAATTGAAGAAGCAATATATGCTAATGAAACTCAAAGAGAATCTCACATTATCCGATTGCATATAATGCCACTTAGAAAAAATTTTTACACTCTTAACGAGTTATTAGTGGATATTCTTACTGGGTTTAGTAATAAAAAGATAATTGATTGTATCCAGTTCATAATGTTGATTGCAGACCTTAAAAATAAGGCGTCATTTGTGTTAGGACAAACACATATTCGTCTCGGTGAAGAGGGTTTTGCTCAAAATTATTTCAATAAAAACATTGACTCAAATAATTTTCTACGCTCTAAATTAGAGGTTTTAGTTAAAACAGGTGCGCTTAGCCCTCATGTGATAACTGAAAAGGATTTTTTAATTTTTAAAAATGATATCGAGACTTTCAAAAATTTAGAAATTCAATCTCAGTTGTTATTAACTCAAAATCAATTATCTCTCGAACTGAGATTACCCCATTATCAACTTTTAAACAATTCATTCAAAACTATCCACATGCTTGATCCTATTACTTTAAATAAATGACAGATGTTATTTAATTTATTATCAGGAAATAATATTTTTCTTGATCGAAAAGGAATTGTAAGTGTCTATTTTTGAGACTGTGCCCAGATTTTTTATATAAGGAATTAGGACTAATTCCTTAGTCCTTTTTTGTTGATTAAGTAAATTGATCTTAGTTAGTTTTGATAGCGTTTGGAATGCCTAAAATTCTCCTGCAACGTGATCCTGCACTCAGATAGCCAGTATCTCAAAAATGGTATGACCCTCTGGATGAAGGGGTGGAAACAAAATGGTTGGATCACTGCTGACAAGAAGCCTGTTAAGAATGTCGACCTCTGGAAACGACTCGATTTAGCCGCCAGTCGCCACAATGTCAGGTGGAACTGGGTAAAGGGCCACGCCGGGCATCGAGAAAACGAAATATGCGACAGGCTGGCCAAGATCGCAGCATATGCGGCAGCGGATACTCCACACAAAAAAGATTCTGGTTTTTTTGGTATAAAATGATAAGTAAGTATTTACCTATCATTATGTATCATGTATCTTACCCATCGTCAGGATGACAACGTGCTGGTTAGGCACGGCTCCAAGGATGGAACGCAAAAAACGGCGGCTGGACATTCCAGCCGCAACTCTTTCTGACACTGAATGGAATCCAAATGGCACGTCAAACGCCTTTCACTTCTTTCAATAAACGTCCCCGTTCAATTCGCCTGGTTCTGGCCGAGCTGTTTAGCGGTCGTGTTTCTGCACGCCTTGCGGAACTGGAAGAACGAGTGTTTGAGCTGGAGAAGCGCATTGATGCGCAAGCTACCGCCATAGCAAATCTGGGTGCGACAGTAGGCATGGGGAAGGTGCGTGATTCCGTCGCCTCTCGTGTGTTGCGTGAATCCCAAGCACACAAGGACAGTTCTCATGGAAAATTTTCAACGAAATCGACTGAAGCCAATGGCCTACGGAGTAATTTTAGCAACCCTGGCAGCGGTAGCCGTACCAGCCGGTCAGAGTCTGTTGATACCGGACACAACTACTTCCACCACAACCTTGCAGACGACACCCCTGCCAGAACGACCTCCTGTCTCTCTGGATGGGATGCTGCTGGACACGATTCTAGCTCGACCTGCAACTCCGGATCTTCCTTCTGCTGTGACTGAGGCTATTGCATGAAATGGAGCTTCCTCAATACCCTAATAATATGGATTGAATATTGTATTTTACTTATGACGGCTGGACTTTGTAATTTGTTTTTTATTGAGTTTTCATCTTCGTATAACTTTCGATAAAAACGCAGGCTAATAAGATATTATAGCCTGCGTTGTGATTTACTTACACTTGTTATTTAAATAGCTTCTAATATATAGATCAAGCAACTTGCTTAGCTGTTTGTTAACTTCATCATGTTTTTGAGGGCTACGCATTTTAGAAAGATGTCGCTCAAGAAATTTTGAAGGCAACTTTATAACCAATTTGTTATGGTTGTCATAAAGTTCTTTTACCCAGATTAGCTCTTTATGTTTTTCTAAGTTTTCAGAGTGATCCCTATTTATAATGAAAGCTAGCCTACCATAATCTTTAAATAAATATGAATTTACTTGTCTATATTCATCAGCACCTAACGTTTTGTAGTTTTTGATTTCGAATACAACTTGTCGAGATTGGTAATCAGTCAATATCCTTTTCCAGACAGGTGTGTCGGCAAGGTTTGTTGCAATAATGTCTCGCTGCTGTAGACCATTTTTGTTTGAATGGAGTTCAATATTGGTCAAATTCGTCGCAAACAATATTTTAATAGCTTTCAAAGCCCATGCTTCAAAATCAACAGCCCCTTCCTTACCTTCTGGGATATTATTTAATTCTTGAAGAAGAGCACCGATCCGTTGTTTTCGTTGTTCTTCTGATACGGAGCTAACTTCGATATCGTATTCATCGTGGATATCGTCAGCTGTTTCAGGAGTAATGTCTGACTCATGTACACTTAATGCAAGCCAATAGCAAGGATGTAGCAGAAGCTTGGAGCCTGGTGTAAACTCTTTTTCTGGTTCTTTTCCATCATGACAAAACACATATGATGAGGACTGCTGATTGTATAATCCAAAAAAACCAACACTATACAAACGTTGGATCACCTGAACAGGACCTTCAAACAAAAGGATGTCCTGTAATTTCATTTTGTCATTAACTTCTTTTATATCAAATGCTTGGCTTATTATTTCAGAGGCTTCCGCGATGGAAAAATCTGGTTTTTTATTGCCAAAAAGCGATGTAAATATATCTAGTGCAGGGAATACATTTTCATATTCTTTTAGTAAGTCGTTAAGCCTGTTTTGAGATATTGTGTTTGCAGTGGCTTTTATGTCATCAATTATTATTTTTGTGCGATCGTGAGTTGCGGCCCTCAGGAAAGCATCATTTAATAATACCAAGATATCTCTCGGTCTATATAATGTAAGCTTAAGTGCTTCTTTAAAACCCGTATTTGACTGTAATTCATTAGCGGTGTACGCATTCCAAACTCGCGTGTTATTTTCTATGGTTGAGTTAAATGCAACTCTCATTCTGTTACAAACCAAATTGAAGAGATTGTATTCGTCCCAATGTAATCTTAATACCTGTCCTTCAATGTTTCTGGTAAAATCAGGATCCATTTTAGATATGGCTCTATGGATATTGTCTCTAACGAAAGCAAATGCGATAACTTTTTCTTGCAAATTTTGTTTTATATCAATAACAGACTGAATGAAACCGTCAACGATAGCAACCCCTAAATCATCTGGAGTGTATCCTTCATCTAGCCTGTCAGCAAAAATAACGAATTGATGGTTTGATTTTGAAATAGCTTCGAATAAAACCTCTTCTAGTAAATCTAATTCAAAATTATCTGATAAATCTGATATTCTTGTAGCCGGTTTAACATCTTTTCCAGTATCAAGGATAGATATTAATTTTTTCCTTATTTTACCACTTATGTTTTGTCTTTTAGCTCCCCAAGATAATAAGTGTTTCTCTACACTTTTATAGTCTAGATCATTTTTCATCTTATAGTGGCTTGCTATTTCGGAAAGTAATTCCATATAAATCGCATAGCGCCAAGCTAGTTTGCTTCCGGCTTTAATATGCAAATAATTTTCACCGAAAAGTGAGACAACATCTCTTAGACCAATAATTTGTTCTTCAATAGGGCTAATGGTCATCACATGCGTTTTAGGTTTTGCGTGCCAATGTTTTGACAGCATATGCACTAATGCACTTTTGCCAGTGCCTCTGCGACCTACAACTATGCATCGATCATACGACTCTAAAAGAGCTTTATAATCAGTTGTTTGCCAGAATGAGGCTTCAAGCATTTTGGCATCGTGTTCTGCTCTGATATCCCCTAGAACGTTACCTTTCATGTATTACCCTTTTAGCGTTAAAAGGAGGGGGCAATGGCCTTTGTAGACTTGAGTTCCATTTGCCTGATGCCATCCTCATCAAACTTCTTCCGTTTTCCCGAAGAGGGGGGAGATTAATGTATCATTTTTAACGGGTTACACAAGAATATGACTTCTTAATCTAGGAGCTGAGCGTTCTTCAGGAAAAAATAAGCATGAATGACAGCGGTTGTAGCCTTAGATTTTAAGGTGGTTACGTTCTTAATTTATTGAATTACCAATTAACTTTGAACACTATCAATTTAGCGTCTCTAAGCGTCTCTATAACCCCTGTGAATACTGCTTTTACGCCTTTTCAACTTTGGGAAAATAACACCAATAAGAAAACAATTTGTTTAATGGTGTGATCATGAATACAGCCCTTTCCATCATTGACGCTATCACCCCAAACACTGATATCGACTACCGGCAGGAAATGAACGTCATCCACGAAATTGTGGCCGAGTGCGAGAAAGAGATCGCATTCATGCATCAGGTTCACGACTTCGTTTATGGCGACGAACGCCACAACATGATTAACCGCCTGCTGCGACTCAACCACCGGCCGGATGACGAGCGCACACGCTTTAACAGAGCCTGGCTGGACAAAGTCGACCTGGAATGGGTGAAACAGAATATCTGGGCCGAGTACTGGAAGAAGGTCACGGATATGACAAACGTTCTGCTGATCATGCCAGCTTCCCGCCGCGACGAGTGGCGTGAGCAGTTCATCGAGGGCAAGCAGGAGACCATCAAAACAGACAGAACCGGCTACCAGATGAAGGTGAAGGAGTTCGTTGGTGTGCCGGAGTTCAAAGCAGAAACGGTCATCCCAACGATGCTCAATCTGCTGAATGACAGGCACAAATATCTCTCTGAGCGCGTGTATGGCTTGTTTAAAGCGCTGAGTCCTGCCCACAAGACCAATAAGACGAACGGCTTTAGCGAGCGTCTGATCATCGCCAACTGCATTTCCGAGTTCTGGCGGGACAGCGTCAGCGTGAACTACCGGAAAGAGGACTACATCGACGACCTGCGTGTCATGCTTCATTTCTTCGCACACAAAGAGTTCATCACCATCAACCGCACAACTGAGATGCTATCAGCTGCGTACCGGGCAAACGACTGCCAGACCGGTGACTGGATGAATGTCGACGGAAACCTGATGCGCGTGAAGATGTTCAAGAACGGCAACGTTCACTTTGAAATACATCCTGACGTGGCCTGGAAGCTGAATGAGGTGCTGGCTTACAGTATGCCTGCCGCTATACCTGCCCCCTGCCGAACAGCCCCAAAAACCAGAGCGCCTAATGAGTTTGGCCTCATTCAAAAGACCATCTCTGAGCCCGTTCGATCCACTTTACGTGACGGGCGATTCAGCAAAGACAAGGGGGTTTGGTACTTCTCTGATTCCAGTCTCCAGAAGTCGCAGGTTGAAGAATTGGAGCGCACATTGAGCTTCATTGGCGGCGTACAGGATAAAAAGCACTGGCAGTTCCCGTATGATATCGGTCAAACACTCAATACGATTGTGGCGACAGGTTTGATCCCGGATGCAAAATCACATCAGTTCTACCCTACCCCTCGTGTAATCGCGGAGTACGTGGCCAAGGTCGTTGACTTGAAATCTGGCGAAACATTGCTGGAGCCGGAAGCTGGTCGCGGAGATCTGCTTACGTTTATTGAGGCGAATCCTGAGGACGTGACCTGTGTTGAGGTTGCGCCGCTATTTGCTGACATCCTTCTTGGAAAAGGCTACGTGAACACAGTCTGCTGTGACTTCATGAAGTGGTCTGCTGACAATGAAGGCTACCTCTTCGACAAGATAGTCATGAATCCACCCTACTCTCTCGGGCGCCACAAAGAACACACGCTGGCTGGGCTGGGACATCTGAAAGTCGGTGGGCGCCTTGTTGCTGTTTTGCCGGGGGACTCACCAACACTGAACTGGATGATGCTGGATAATTTCGTCTACGCCAAAGGTAAGTCGTACACAGGCGAGTTTGATGACACGGGGATAACTGTCAGTGTGTATGTCTTCAAACGAACAAAATAATAGGTAACTACATACTTATTTTGTGTAAGAATGATGACGCGAAATTAAGAGGGAAACACACATGGAAAGCAGGAATCAAGCCACTTCTATGGATATACAGGCTGTATCACCGATGAGCACGGACACTCCTTTCAGATTGTGTCTTCAGGGCAACAACCCAACCGCTGTGGGCACGATTATTGTCGATAAAGGTAAGGTCTCATTTGAAGGCGACGCCGACGAATCAGCGCTGATTTTTATTGAGTACCTGGTGCGTCGAACTAGTCAGCAGTGGGCAGAACTGGAGAAACGCGCCAGACATTATGATGAGTTTATGAATGTCATAGAGGCTGCGCGTGCCGCTCTTGCTGCTGGCACTCCTGTAGATCTGGAGTCTTTGTTTAACGGAGAGCTGGCCTCTGCCATGTTCGCCACCATGTTCGCCACCATGTTCGCCGGCGAATTTGTTCGACACGGTGCAAAAAACTATCTGGAATTGAGCTACGACGTTCCTGAACTTGGATATTTCACGGTTACGACTCAACGTAAGGGGTGCAAAACGCCAGGCGATCGCATCGCAGAGCTGGAGGCTGTAGTCAACCAACGCAATGGAGAATGCGTGCGGCTTATGAAAGAGCGCGACGAACTGCTCAGTGATCAGCTAACCAAAGGCTCAAACATTCGCGCGGCAGCCGACGTTTACTTTCAACTCATGGAAGAGTGCCAAATACCGCCAGGCGGATCTCTTGTTGAGTATGTGCGTGAGCTTGAAGAACAGGTCAAGACACTGCAGCGGCAAAACCTACACGCCATCGCATCATGATAAGGTCGTAACTGGTTTCACCAATTTAAGGCTATATTAATAGCCTTAAACAATTTGTTTTCACCAATAAGTTATTGTCACCGCCGTCAAACTTGACCGCATTTCATCAAAGAACTACTGTTTAAATATACAGTATTTTAGGGTGATCAAAATGGGCGGAAAAGACACCAGTTATCAGGTCGTATACAGAGGCGAGTCACTTAAACAGTTCAAGCCTGGCCAGTGCGTCTTTTTCCAGCGAGAGAGAGAGTATGGTGGCGGCTATTGGTTGGGCAAGACTCATGTGGACGGTTTTGAGTTCCTGCTCGAACAACCAACCTCTCTAAGAGAGGGGATGTTGTTTCTGCTCACTCTTGCAAAGGTGGAAGCCAGACATATGGAGTTCGTCGATTTCGATGACTTCAATTTAACGTAGTCACTGCTTGGGACAGACTATGTGCAACAGCAAAGTTGTAATGTCCGCTTTGAGCGAAGAGCGGATATTAGCATCTTCTCTTAAAGAAAAAGCAAAGCCTGCTTCTATTTATATTTGATAATCAATGCGGAACAGGCAATAATGTCAGGTAAAATTAGCAGCTGGAGAAATTAGATTGAAACCGGAACAGATGAAAAATAGGGATAAATTAGTTAGCTTTGCAGCGAAACTTGCTAGTCAAATCAAGATTTACACCCGCAGTAACTTTAATGATCTTTCTACTGCACAAGAAATTTCGCTATTGCCTTTAATCAATTATGCTTGGGGTGAACAATTTGAGAATATGAATAAGGTATCTCAAAATTACCCTGGCTTTGATTATGGGCAACCTGTCAAGCGTTTAGGTCTGCAGATGACTGCCACCGTAGCAAAAAAAAAGTATCAGAATACTTTAGACAAACTGCGGAACAATAAGGAATTGAAGGGCAAGTTTGACGAGGTTTGGTTTTTCGTACTCACGGCTGAACGCTTACCTGATAATGTTCGTGAATACTCTGAGGATTTTTGCTGTAAATATTACACGTTATATGACTTGGTTGAAATGGTCATGGCGCAGCCTCTGGCGTTTCAGTGTGAATTTTTGCTCCTTGCCGAGCAAGAATACTCGGATTATTTCTCTCCTAGTGTAGTTTCTTCTAATCAGGGATATAGTGTATCAAAAAATATTCCGGTCCCCTTTGACTTGGGCCTGTTTAACTCTTTGATTGAAACTAATGAATGGTTTGATGATGTTGCCAAAGGCGAACGAGATGTGCATGAATTTATTGAAATATTTAAAAGAACTCTACGGCAGTGCACTTTTCCAGCTAGAAGTCTTTTAAGCAAAATCATTAGTGAAATAGACTCGCCGAAGGGTATAAGTACAAAAATCGAGTTTCCTGAAAAGCTACTTTATGGCCCACTAAGTATTGATGAAAGAAACTATTCAGTATTTTCAAATGACCTTGATAATTTGTTCGACATGGGGTTGATTGAACGATGGAATAATTCTGTAGGAATGTACACTGTGGGTGATGATGCGTATTTTGAAAGTGAACGAATGATTTGCCTTGAGTTTAAAAAATTTGAACCTGAAATGAATTTGTATGCGGCTCTATTTATATTTTATAAAATGTATCATGATATCAATAAACTAGCGCTTGCAATTGAAAATAATGATTTTTCTCTGCTTGCTGACGGTGCTTGCCAAAATCCTTAGTTCGCAAAGAATACGTTCGTATCTTTAGGTACTCATGTTTCTGACTTCCTGTTAAGTGTTTTTATAAAATTTCCAATAGTCGTGAGCAACATTCGTTTAGTAGAAAAGAATGACATGAAAAAACACCGGAAAGATTCTAGAACTGGCCGGTTCATTGGGAATTTTCGCACAAGAAGTGTTTAAAAGATTTATCTGAAGTCGCTAAATTATTACTTGAGCGTGAGACGAGTTTCTTCAGCCAGATTTTATCAGTCGGTCGGGTCTCGGCAATGATTTTGGCCGGCTGGTCTGCTTCCACTCGACTAAAATAAGTCACTGCGGTAATTCCGCTCTTGGCACAGAGCGGACTTTTCAGCTTTGCCCTGCCCCGGACATCTGAACTTAGCTTTGACACTATGCGCCTGATTATCGTAATGACAGTATCGAGACAGCCGCACTGCCTCAAACAAAATGTTTTCTACCTTTTCTTATAGCTGATAATAACTAATACAAGGAAACAATTAGTTAAAAGAGTTAAGTAATGTTGAAAATCACTGAAGCCTACAAGACAGCTGTTATCAGCACTGCGCACGTTACTGCGGAAGACTCCGAACAACTGCCGATAGCCTGTTTTGACCCAATCACCGATCGCGGACTGAACTGGGTACACGGCACAGAATATGGTTGGATTGTTCGTGCCGGAATGCGTGACAATAGCTGGGCAGATGAACTGCGTACATTCAACATCTCCGAAGCGGCGATAGCCAATATCAAGATGATACTGGATGCCGGTTACGACGTGGTTCACTTTGATCGTGATGCCGAGCTGGTGGATGGAATGCCAGCCTGGGACTGGTAAGAGCTTTGTTTGCAGTAGACAGGCTTGCTTTTCATGTGAGATACCAATCAGCAGAATTGATAAAACCAGGGACACAGTCCGTATGGAACTATTCCAGTATCTTCATTCTATGTATCCTCAACTGACACCGCAGAACTGCAAAATTCATTTAGCTGGCAAGAATGAGCATGGCGAATTGCCGATAAACGAATTTCTTAACGGGACGTTTGATGAATGGCAATGCTTCCAGAAGAAGAATTATTTTAACCGGACTTACGTCATTTCCCTCATTCAAACTGAGGATAAGCAAAGATGGCTTTATGCCGGAACGTATCGTCGTGAAAGCTGTAGTCCGACAGCGTCACCATGTTTTCGTGATCGCAAAGACGACTATTACGCCTATGTTTTGAGTCCCATTCCCGAGTTAGCTGAATACCGGGGACGTATGTATGTCAGCCTTAGTCGACCACGCATCCATGTACTTTATGGAGAGAGGTTGGCGGGGAAAATGCCAATAGTTGAAATAGCCCCTGTGTGTCTATCGTTTGGTGAATTCCCTGGATATAAGAACGTAGTGCTTACCAGAGCAACGCTTGGCACTATTATTCGACAGGAGCTTGATTCGTGGAAAACGGCCCTTAGTATCGTAAAAGGCATCTATCTGCTGACTGACGTGGATGGAGGTAAATTGTACGTAGGCCAAGCGAACGGCAAGGATGGTATCTGGGGAAGATGGAAGACATATTTTGACACAGGCCATGGAGGGAACGCAGGGTTGATTGAGGCGTTCGGAGCATTCGACGAAGAGCGTCTTAAACGTGTCACATTCTCCATACTGGAGATCATGGACATTAACAGTGATGCTGATGAGATAGGGTTGCGAGAATCTCATTGGAAACGCATCCTTCTTTCACGTTCCATAGGCCATAACCGCAACTGACGTAAGTTATTTATTGATAATTTTGTTTACACACATAAGAAAACAAATAAATAAAAGACATAAGGAATGTCAATGAATTCTTATATAGCTGGTGTTATAGCCATAAGTTTATCCTTCTCATCCCTCGCTACAGAGAGGCAGAGTGATTTGTTACATACAGCTCCAACAGCAACACGCAGTACAATGCTGATCTGTAAAGCTGAACGAATATCAGACGGTGTTGCAACCACTCTTGCAGGAAAAGCGTATCTTGAAGGTGTTGGGGAACAAATACTGTTAGCGTTAATCCCTACAACTCAATCCGGCGAGTATCTGCATGTTTCTTTTAACGCATGGGGATTCACTCCTTTCGGACAAGTTGAAAGTCATGAGCAGTTCACTAACTGGACGCTAATTCATATTGGACGTGACAATCTCGATAATGGAGATGCTATTGACTATACCTTTGTTGATTACACCTCACAGACTGGGCATGAGATTCGGTCAAGACCGTTCATGCGTATATATGAGTGCCAGAGGCAGAACAAACGTCCAGAGTGGACGCGGAAAAAATCCACTCAGAAATATTTCAGTGGGGAACTCTATTAGACCGTATTTGGATAACGACGCGGTGATTTGGGGGTAATGAAGCTAAGGCGCCAGACTAATCAACGCGTTGACATTGGCGGTCACTAATTGAGGATTTCTATAAGAACTCGTTGATCGCCCCTCTTCCCTACCCACCAACCTCATACACTCCAGGCGTGGCAAGGCTTTTACGCACTTAACACCCACAAGAAAACAAATAAATAACACATCAATGAAAAGTCAACGCTTTACCCTGATTTGGTCTCAAAACTTGACGTTTTGCCATGCCACTTCTTATATCCGTTAAGCAGCGTACCAGGGACCAACACCCTGCGACGAAAACGCCAAAAACGACTCCCTCAGACACGCTCAGAATGGCTCTCGTTGCGTTTAATGAGCATATAAACAAATTGTTTTAGGCAATAAGAAAACAACAAAACAAGATAACGAAGAAAAGGAACTGCCGTTACCCCACACCCAGACAATACCCACCTATTCCTGCCAGGCTACCGAAAAGACCAACCTCATTGCCCCAGGCTACCGACCCCATGAAGCAAACCTCGACCACCACCAAAAAGCGACGAGAGAAAGGCAATTTCTCTGAACGCCATTCCCCATTACACGGAAGATAATACCCGGGAAGAAACTCCAAACAAGACCAGGCCAGAACAGTACCCGGCGCCATCTCGTTTACCCACTCTTACCCCGAAAGATAACGCAAATTCCTGATAAGCAGAGAACGCCATTACTTCACATGCGGAGAACGACAACAGACCAAAAACCACATCACCCACACTTCCACCTCTCAAGATGAACGAAAGGAAAAGCGCGCACGCCATCACTCCATACACAGAGAAGAACTATCCCCAAAACGAAGAATACAGACCAGAGGAAAACCACAAGACAACCACCTCTACAACATCTGCAAAACCACTTACCGGCAGAGAGAAGAAAGTCGCCTTTTCTCCCATACGAATGGTCACCGTATAGAGCGCTAATAAGAGAGATACGAGTCCCCATAAGAGAGGTTATTCGAGTCAGGAAAGAGCACAGATATAAGAGAGAGGGGATGGATGGGGATCGCTCCCTTTCCCGTATTTATTCAAGTCATGATTTTATCCCCCGTAACATCCCTGCGGTCGAATGGGTGAAAGGGCCACCGCGAAAATCCATCGGGAGCGTCCCCGCAGGGAAAAGGCTGGCTGCCTGAGTAGAAACGGCTGGAGGTTTTTCGGGAAACGGCTGGGTTCCCGTCATGGAAAGGGTTCGTGCCGGTATAGAGGCAAAATGCCGCGGGGACGGCTGATTCCCTGGCGGTATACCGTTGTTTGGTGCGCGGGTGGCTTTCTTCCCGCTGCGCGCAGCTGCTGATACGTATTCTGCCAGAGCGTTCGAGGGTCACAAGCTGTTTCAGTAGGTTTTAGGGAAGAGGAAAATACTGCTCACCAGCCCTGCGGTGCGCGTTGAGAAGAATAATGTAAAAAGTGTTCCCGATACGCTCCCGGATACTCACTGCTTTTTCAGTTCTCCCCGATACAAAATGCTTTTTCGCCTATGTCTTATTGCGATAATAACACCATCAAGAAAACAACGTGTTTAGACAAAGGAGAAACACATGTACAAGCATTTGAACATCAGCATCACCCTTTGCGGAGAAGAGACATGTACTGACGAACTCCAGATCTCTCTGGATGACGTTATCCGCTCTGCGGATGTCGCTGGGCGCATTGGTACGCTGATTGGCGAAGGGTATCGCGAGGGCACGTTTGATTTTCATATCGAGGACAACGCAATGTCCGTCGCGTGGAACTGCACAACGTCAGAGTCCAGATAAAGGAGGAAGACAATGAATATGCCTGTGATTGTGGAAGTATGGAGCGTGGACTCGCTGGCCGAATGTCTTGATGGCATAGGGCCAGCACTGACCCGTAAATTATGGTCGTTTGTACCAGCTAAGGGAGAGTCACCCAAAGGGAAGGATGTTTGGCACCTGCTGACTGATGAAGAGAAGCGGGAGCTGGTGGCCGCAGTGAAAGAGGAGTTCCCTGACGAAGATTAACGACGGCCACCAGCAGGTGGCTTTTTAGTGAATGTTGCCTGCGGCCAGCGGAATGCCTGAACGCTTCGCTTGGTGGCCGTTTTCACAATGGTATTATTTACACCAACAAGAAAACAAGTTGTTTACGGAGTGTGTAATGAATACCGAGATGATTTTGAAACTGGATAAACTCCAGCCTCGCAAAGACAAACCTGCAGTACTCGGTTCGATCACTTTACTGGACATTGTGGCCAACGGCACAGCCATCCGACTTTTCAAAGAGACCGTTGTCGTCTTCGGCGAAACTTCTCGCAAGCGCATCGTAATGAACGTCCGGCGCCATAGTGGGAAAGGGTGGGTGGCTAAACAAGTTATCTGGCCTGAGTCAGATCTGGAGTTGGCTTTACTGGAAGTTAACAAGGTCGCCCAGCAGGAAATTCAACGCGCAACAACCCTCGCCATAGCATAGTCATGTGCAACACAGATTAGTCGAATTTGCGGCAGCCCCGTCGATCCTTCGGGGCTTTTTTGTATTGTAAGTGCTTACCTACGGCGATAGTATTACGACGCATCTACATGGAGGTAAAAATGAGTTTGACCAAAGAAGATTTAGTATTTGACCTGTACTACGCATCCAGCACTGACGAAGAAGGCAATAAACTGGCCCAGCTGACCGTTCAGTTCCGTGACGAATCGGCTGTTCCGCATGTGACCACCCAGCTGGCCCGTACAACTCTTAAGCGTGATCGCTCGAAGGCTTATGCCGTCGGCGAGCAATCCGTGAAAAATGGTTCGGACACTCTGCTGGCCGCCATTGAAGCCTATTATCGAACAGACCCGAAGACCATTTTCGAAAACCTGATGGCACAGGTTCAGGATATGATCGAGGGCAATCTGGGCGCCAACAATACCTGGGTTGGTTCATACGGCATCACCATTGTGTCTGGCGGCTCTCTGGAAGAGTATCTGCCTGAGTCCGTCTACAACGTCCAGTAAACCAGCCAATGGCGCGTAACCCGCGCCATTTTTCCCAACCCGTAAACAAGTTGTTTTATGCCTTTCCTGCATTGCGATAATAACACCAACAAGAAAACAAGTTATTAACGCAGTGAGGAAACGCACATGACCGATTTCACTATCTCCCCGAAAGCAGAAAACGTATGGCTGGAATCCTGGCTTGACCTGTCGCCGGCCGAGCAGAAAGAAATGGATCACGTCGAACCGGACGAACAAACCAGCTCCCGCTTCTTCCATTATCAGGATAGCGTTTATGACATTGCCGATTTCATGCGCGATGACCGCTTCCCGGAATGGCACGCCGGCTATCCACTGAATGCCTTCGCTATGCTGATGATCCGCGTGACTGATTCAGGCGACACCATCGACATCGGATTACTTCATTGAGAGGGGAGGGCCACCGATGCTGGTGGCCTACCTTGGTGCGAACCCGGCTTCGGCAAGGCTCTTCTGCAATTTGGCCACCGCATCACTGATCGTATAGGCTTCATCATCATCAACGGCGCACCCTCGCATATCAGTCCAGGTTAACCGCTTCACGAGTTGCGCCAGTGCAAGCGCCTCTTCCTTGCTTAACTGCAGATTGTCCAGGGTATCTAACATATCGCATCTCCTTTATCGCCTACGGGCAAGATAGCACCGGTCGCCCTATAGATACACCAACCTCATCACACCAGGCTAAAAACACCCACCTCTTACCGCCAGGCTACCGAAGCACCCACCGACTTCCCGACGGCCACCAGCTGCCGAAACAGAACGCTTGGACGCCTCACACCCATTGCGATAATTAAACCAACGAGAAAACAAGTTGTTTAAAGGATTATCACAATGAACTATATCGCCACTGTAAACACTCCCGCGCATGGCACCATCTCTGTCACATACTCCGATATTGAAAAGAACATCCTGGGCGCCTGGCGCGAAGAAGAGACCATCCAGCTGTCCGGGAAAGAGAAGCAGCAGATCGCCAACGACATCATTTGCAACCGTCGATTCACGCGTGTCTTCGAAAAAGCTTATGTCACCACCTCAGGATTCGGGGTGTTTATCTTCCCGGTTCGAAGCGGGAGGTTCTGTCAGTCCAAACTCATCGAGCTCGCAACACAGATTGCTGTGTGGATCAAAACAGAGTCAGAGTTCGACTTTACAGACCAGGAAGCAACCGCGCAGAGTGTGCGGATCGCCGACAATGCTCTTACGTGCAAAAACGTCATTTACGAAGCCGGTATCGACTCGTGGAAGGTCACTTGCGGGGAGTTCGTGAAAGAGATGCACGCCAGTAATCGGATTCATATACTGGCTGGCAAGTAAGAGGGGAGGGGGCTGGAAACGCCCCTTTCTTTCCGTCCACCAGCTCCCGCAGGGAAATTCAGGAGCGGGCAGAAAGCCATCCGGGTAACCGACGGGAAACGGCCAGAAAATTTTCGGGAAACGGCGGGGGTCGCCTCATGGGAAAAATTTGTAAAGAGAGAGAGACACCAGAATCGTCACCAGCTGGTGGACGTAAGCTGTTTTTGCGCCATACATCCAGCGCTGTGATCTGCGCTGCATTGTTAGCGCGCACACGTTGCGCCAACGTGCTAATGATACGTGAGCGCCCACGGATCGCGCCAATATTGCCGACACGCCCCGAAGGATAGCGCGGATCACGTCACCAGACGATCACGCCCACGACACGACAAAATAAGCTACGCGCTAAAACGCTTTTAAACGCGCTATAACGTGTTTTTTACTGTGTGTAATGGGTATGTACTACCACACGTAAAAACGCGTTAAATTGGCGCGTTTATGGCGCTTATTTTTGGTGTGAATGAGTGAACGCCAGATAAAAGAAAACGCGCCAACAATGGCGTGTTATGGTGGAGATCCGGAAACGAAAAAAGCGCCCATAGTGGGCGCTGGTGGCTAAATGCTGTTTTGCAACTTTCCGATCATTTCAGACAAGCGCAAATATTCTCTTTTCCGTTTACAGTCTCGCTTGCTGTTAAGCAAATCAGAGAACGTAAAGTTTAGCGCGTCACGCTGGGCGCTTAATTCGTCGATGAGTTCAAGTTTATAAGCGCGATATTTAGCGCGATACTCCGCGCGGATCTGGTCATAGCTAATCATGATTTTTATCCTTAAAACCAGCGCCCATAGTGGGCGCTGAATCCGTCTACTTATGCTTTGAAAGCGTCAGCCAGATAGTTATAAAAATCATTTTTGATAAAGCGATATTGCTGTGATCCGTTTTTGGCAGCGCCCATTCCTTTAATCTTCTCGACCAGTCCCAGACGTTCACACAGATTAATCAGCTGGTTGGCTTGCGTATATCCTGCATCTAACTTAATTTCATTTGCTTGTTTTGCTTCATTCATCAAATCGAAAACAGCACCATTTGTGAACGTGTCGATCTCATCGTTAATCATATCGATTAAAGCGAATACACGAGATCCGGACATATCAGCGACTGAATACACACATTTACCAGACTTGATAGACTTAACCAGATAAACCAGCTTTTCGAGAGAGTAGCTATTTGTCATCGCTTCGCGGAAAAACACTTCTGGCGTTTGCTTGCTTGCTTTAATCGCGTAGTAGAAGACACCAGACAGCTTATCGTCGTTTACTGCGTTTACAACGTTATTCACGAAGTATGCAAGTTTAGTAGACGCTGCAAGCATGTTAGCTTTATCTGCTTTGGTGTGCGTGCCATTCTGATAATGTTCGTTGTAAGTCTGTGTAGCTTGATCTGCTTTTAATTGTAATTCGTCAGTGATAACTACAGCAGCATCAATGATGGATTTTTTAGAAATGGTTACGTTAGACATGATTTTAATCCTTATGTAATATTGAAAACTTATTTTGTTTTTCGTCTATCGTCAGCTTGTTTGCTTTCGATGTAAGTAATTATCGACATACAAAAAATAAAATCAAGCGTTTTTCGCAAGGGGTGATAAAAATTTATTTCACAAATAAATCAAAGTCTTAGAAATAAATTGCGTTTTCTCGAAGGTGTTGCCTAAATAAATTCTACATTCGGTGTATTACCCTTATATATTTAGCGCTGACAATACTTTTGGTGATTTAATTTATCGGGGAGTGACCCATAAAATAATAACCGGACATAGCCGGCTATTACCCTTATAGGAATTTACATCTTTTTTGCATAGTTCCTGATTTCTTTTATTATATACTCCCCAAAACGTTCCGAGTTTTCGCATTTGTCTTTCGAAGGCTCATCAAGCCCCAACTTGCATCCCGAAACGATCAGTCCATCTTGATATGCAGCGCCTAAAGCCATGCTTAGCTCTAACATGCACAAATCGTAGTCTTCCGCCTTTGAACACACCTTTGTAGTGACACGTTGAGCTCGTTCAATGCTATTTTCTTGAGAAAATGCGGAAGAGCTAAAAATGAAAGTTAAGAATGTTAATGCTGCTACAATTTTCACATCAATATCCTAAAACGGCAGAATACGTTCAACCCAATCAAACAGGACGATCATTTTTCGCCCGTTCCCCACGGCAAGTGTGACCTGACAAGCATCGACGCCGAGTGACACACCTTCAATTTCGCGGCCGTCCGCCATGTAGACCCTTACTGATTTCTGGTTCTCGTGGGCCTGGCGGCAAATTTTAAAGAAATCACGGCGGGATGGCCGGTTATCAACATAGTCTGGATGTACGGTTACGCGACCAACGAAATCATGGGTGACAGCGTCATTTACACCTGACTCGATAGTGCTGATTCGCTCAAGTGGCAACCTTACACGATTGTCTTTGTCGAACGGCGCCGGGCACAGATCTACCTTGTTACGGGAGGACATCGTCCCCTGAACGTACATGCAGAACACTTGGCCATCTTCCATCGTGATCTTGACGGGAATTTGCTCCTTGCGCCAGAACATCAACGACGCCTCTACTTTTGAGTAATCGCGCGGCCAGACCTCAGCAGGTATCCCGTAGGTGATATCGGTAATGGTATTGGGCATATTTTAAACGCCTCATGTTATGCGATAAAAATTACCAGAAGGTTCGAGCCACCATTATCTTCTATTTCCTTAGTTTTGACAGGCGAAAAAGCGTTACCTTGTTGCAAATACTTAGAATTGTTATAGTTTGCAGGCAAGTTTCTATATGGTGAAGAATGATGAACAAGTGCGCATTAATAGCTTTGCTAACCTCCAGTTTACTGGTGGCCGGATGTTCAACCCAGGCGGTCAGGACGAGTGCTGCCGACCCAGTCCCAGCTTCGAGAATACTGTCGACCAAATACAGTACGCCGTCAGAGAATACGCAAAAAATCATCGTGAAAAGAGACTCTGGCAGTAAGGGCGCGCTTTGTACCAGCCGGCTTTCTGTTGATGGTGAGCCAGTTGCTGATATCAAAACATCTGAGAAGGTTGAGTTAAACCTGCCTTATGGCGAGCATATTCTGTCTGTAGATCTGCAGGGTATGTCTATTATGTGCGGCAAGATGAACACCGAAAGAGAAATCATGGTGTCAAAAGATAAGCAAGACGAATATCGGATCGGGGTGACGGTGTCGGCAGAGCTGTTCATCATGAAAACAGCCTATAAATAAATGGTAGAGGAGGGCGAGAGCTTTTTACCCACGCCCTCCGTAAGTACGCGTTAGAGACGTTTGAGGATATCTTCCAAGTCTTCCTTGGTCATCCCGGAGTTCTCGTAGATCTGCAACACTTTCTGTCTAGCGTTCTCAGCCGCTGCCATCGAGGTCGCGATCTTCTCAAACTCTGCTGTGCTCATCTTGGTCAGAACAAGGTTAATGATGTCTGACTTCGACATTTTGATGTTGCGTTCTTTCAGGCGCGTTTTGAACGAACCAAGCTTTTCGTTGGCTTTTTCGGTGAGCTTCACCTGACATGAAATTGAGCGATTTTCGGTCATAATTAATCTCTTTGTAATACACCAAAGTCAAAACTGCTCCCGACAGGCAACACGCCTTCCGCAAACCCGGGAGTGGTGTCAATAATGTGTTTTCGTTCGTATGAGTGTGACATCAGGTGTTTGTTGCTTATATCGATAAAATCCGAAATAAAACACACATTTGCCTGATTCTTCTTGGCACGAAGGCCGCGACCAACACGTTGACGCATTTCGACTTCGGCCTTGCCTCCTCCGGCAAGAATTACGGCGCCAACACTTGGCACATCGACACCGACATCCAGTATCGTAGAGCCGATAAGCACATCAATTTTCCCTGCAGCCAGGCTGTTAAGCTTAGCCTGTCTGGTACTCTGGTTGGATTCACCGTAAATAAAATCTACCCGTAAGCCGCTCTCTTTCATCATTTCCATCAGTATCTGACCGTGGCGTTTGATCCTTACCAGGGTCATACAGTTCAGTCCATGATCACGGTACATCAGCGCGTCGCGAACGACGGCCTCGTTACGTCCAATATTGTAAACGATACCGAGCTGATAAGCTTTCTGATACGGCGTGCTCATACCAACTCTGAAGTTCAGATGCTTGGAAGCGAGCTCCGCTCGGATACGAGCCTCATCCGGAGTGTACGCGATTTTATGGTATACGAAGTAAGGTTTGGCCAAAATACCTCGCTCGATCAGATATTTTTCAGTGACCTTTATCTCGATGCGTCCTGCAACCGCCATCAGACGCATATTGGCCTCAGTTGAAGCCTTCATAAACGGGGTTGCCGTCAGCGCCAGGCGATAGTCTGCGTTAATGCACAGTCTGGCGATGTCATAAAAGTTTGAACCGGAGGATTCGTGGGCTTCTTCGAGGATTAGCAGTGAGACGCTTGAGAGGAATCGCTTAACCAGCTCCCGGCGCTTAAGATGATAAGCCTTTTTCTCCGCCGGCATATCGCGTGGAGGCTCTTCAAGAAAACTCGCCAGGGTTTGCACTGTTGCGACATTGATATGGCGAGACACCTGAAACTCACCAGAACCAATGATGCCAACCTTCTGACCTTTAAGCCACGGCTCTCCATTCTCAGCTCGATAGTCGATCGACTTCTGGAAGTTATCTGCCATTTGAAACATAAGAACAGAGCGGGTGGTTAAAAACAGCGTCATGCGTCCAATACGCGCCGCGGCTTTGCAAGCTACGTTCGACTTTCCCCCGCCTGTGGCGATCTGCGCAATCATCATTCCTTCGCGAACCAGTGTCTCTACAGCCTGATCTTGATACGCATAGTCCGGATTATAGGGGAAGGGGTTAACTGCCGGGTTTGGTTTACCAAGCGCCGGAACCTTGTCTTTGCGAATATGCACGCATTTAATGCCAGCCCTCACCAGATTGGCTGCTACCGATTTAGCAAAACCCGCGGGGAAGGCATTTTTGCTCCAGTTGAACATAGTACTGGTGCCTTTCCAGTCGCCAGCTTCGACTTCGTAACTCAGCATTTCCTGGACGAGTCGCTTCACGTTGTCATCAACGCCGGAGACCATAGCGTTGACCGCGTTCGAAACAATCCTAACAGTCATAAATATCTTTCCTTCGTGCCTTTTATATGTTAATTGGCTAGAATAGTAAGTAAGTACTTATGCAATGGATTGTATCAAAAAGTATGGGCGTAAAAATTACCATTCTGCAGGTAGAAGTGGCCAGACTCCGGCCAAATCCCTGGAACACCAACTCGGTTGGTGCTCAAAACTTCGAAAAACTGAAAGGCTCCATTGAAAAACTGGGTTTTTTCAAGCCAATTCTCGCGCGAGAGCTGGACGGTGGCCAATTTGAGATTCTCGGTGGCGAACATCGCTGGCGAGCCGCTATGGAACAGGGTATTTCCACGGTTCCTGTTATATCGGTGGGCAAAATAAGCGATCTGGTCGCGAAACAAATGTCTCTGGTCGATAACGAGCGATACGGCGAAGACGATCAGGTCGCATTACAGCGTCTGATCGAGGAAATTCAGTCCGAACTCGATTATCAGCTGTCGGAAATTGCCCCTTACGACGACGAACTGGCGGCCACACTGGCTCGTGAGTCGGCAATTGACCTGGAAATGCTTGAGGCGTTGTCGCGTGGCGACGAAGAGCCCATTGAGAAGGACTCTCGCGAAAAAGCTGAGCGTGTCGGTGCGGAACACCAGACCATGCGCTTCAAAGTGACGTTTGACGCTTCTGATCGCGTTACCGAAACCATTAAATCCATCATCAAAGAGCAGGCGATCAACACCGGCAACGACATGGAGAATGCTGGTGAAGCTCTGGTATGGCTGGTCGATAACTACAAGGAGTGTATTTAATGACCAAAACGTTCGAAATCGTCTACCGAGACCCGGCAGAGCTCATTCCCTATGAAATGAACGCCAAAAAGCATGACGAGCAGCAGATCCGTGACCTGGCCGCAGCCATAAAAAAGCGTGGTTTTGACCAGCCGATCACTGTCGATAAAGACGATGTCATCATTACTGGCCATGGCCGCCGCGAAGCTGCGCTTTTAGCGGGGCTGAAAAGTGTGCCGGTGATCGTTCGCGACGATCTGTCCGATGAAGAAGTGAAGGCGAAGCGTCTGGAGGATAACCGGCTGGCCAGCATTGATTACGATGCCATCAAGTTACAGAAAGAGCTGGAGTCTCTGGTACTTGGTGACGTTGAAGTCTTCGGCTTTGACGAGCGTGAGCTGAACGTGCTGGTCGGTAGCATGACCGAAGAAATGGATACTGGCGCACTGGTTATGGATCTGGGGGAGGAAACCGAGCGCCAGAAAGAAGAGCACACCGAAATCAGTCGCGAAGTCGCCGCCGAAGAGGTTCGAGTGGTCGATGTTCTGGGCTTTAAAACGCTCCCTGCTGGCTCTGCGATTGTCGTGGGGGATTTGCTTGCCCATATGGAAGAAATCACGGGAGAGAGCGGGGTAGACGCGTTCGTTGCTTATGCGCAGAGAGTTTCCTCCGGGGGAGTCGAAGCATGAGCACATATACCATCAACGTATCGTTCCAGACCCGTGTCAACAAGACCACTCGCACGCTTGAGATCGCCGAATCGTTTGGGCTTGGTCTGGATGAAAAAGACTGGACGCTTTACGACAATCTTGAGCTGGAAGTCGAGCAGGGTGATGTGGTCTACATCACTGGCCAGTCAGGCTCCGGAAAGTCTGTCGTGCTGCGTGAGCTACAACGCCAGATGAAAGATGAAGGGCTTTCAGTCGCCTCCATTGATGACTTTACCTTTGACAACGACGTCAATGTCATTGACCAACTGGGTAAAACCACCAGCGAAGCGTTAGGGCTGCTTTCGATGGCTGGCTTGAATGAAGCCTATCTCTTTGTGCGCAAACCTTTTGAAATGTCGGATGGCCAGAAATACCGGCTCAAGATCGCCAAGCTTATTGAGTCGGGCGCGAAGGTGTGGGCTGCGGATGAATTTGGCGCAGTTCTTGATCGTGTTACCGCCCAGGTTGTGGCGTCGAACCTTCAGCGTGCCGCGCGAAAGGTAGGTGCGACGGTAATGGTGGCGACGACACACGAAGACCTGAAGAACGCGCTGCGCCCGGATATGCAGATCACCAAGCACTACAAAGAACGCGTGAAGGTGGAATATGCCTGATTTGAAGATCGTAGAGCTGAAGCCATCGAAAGAGACTGACAACAATAACGTTGAAGTCATCCGCCTGCTGGAAGATGCACTCCAGTACGCCAGAGAAGGCAAAAGCCAGAGCCTGGCGCTGCTGATGATCAATAACGACGGGAGTGTTCTGGATTGCTGGCATAACGGTGGGCGCCCATACGTCATGGTTGGGGCGATGGAATCGCTTCGCCTGGACTTCATCAATGCCAATATCGAGCGCAGGTGATCGGCATGACAGACATCATCATCAAACGCTACCGTCCGGAAGAGTTCCCGCGCCATCTGGACTTTCTTGAGCGCATGACCGTCACCAGGGGGACGGTAGAAGACTGGCACGCGCTTAAGTCGCTTCACTACAAGACAGATGGGAAGCCGTTCGCCCCTACCTACTACCGTTGTGAGCTTGATGGTCGGTTGGTAGGCGTTGTAGTTATGGCCTTCCCTAAACTGCTACTGGCGCCGCGGCATCGCATGTTTCCAAAGCTGAAACCCACAACCAACACCACTGTGGCAAATCAGTACTGGGGACGTTACGTAAACAACAACTTCGCTGTGATCAGCCGCTCTGTAGTGGACACCCAGTATCGTGGCGTCGGGGTATCGTATCGCATGATTAATCTGGTTAGCAGGATGCATGACCGGCCAATCATCGAGATCCAGTCGTCGATGAGCAAATATAACCCGTTTGCCATGAAAGCAGGGTTTTGCTTCATCCGTCCTGAACGTCCGAAGAGCTACGAAAGCGCGCTTCGCGTCTTTCAGCGCCATTTTCGTTCTGATCCCGGCGACAACGAAGCGATTGTGAAAGAGCTGTTTGCGATGACTGATTCACGCCGGCGCCGCGCTCTGCGAGATCTGGTGGCGGACTATCACAAGAATAGTTCTCTGGCAAAAGCAGGCCGCAACCGTGGCACTACCATTCAGGATATCGCGGATAGCCTGGTGGATGAGGCCAGCATCGTGAAACTGCTCAAGGATATTCACAACCTGAGCTTCACTTCACCGCTCTATGGGGTTTATCGCAACCCTGATTTTGGTCGCCAGCTGCCAGACACACTGCCACTGCTGGCTTTTGATAAACAACCGCTGAATGCACCACTGGATATTGCGTTACCGGCATAAGGATTTGCCATGACACTGACTGATAAACAGAAAGACATCATTAAGACCATCAACTTAGGCCATGAACGTGGACATTTGCTCGATCTGGACGAGCTGCTGGAAGTGCTGCCTTACCGGACGACAAAGCAGTCTATGCAATTCTCCCTGCGCGCGCTGATCAAGAAAGGTTTGGTCGAAAAGCACGACTGCCGGCCGCGAGAGGATTCTGGCTACCAGCGTCGAACTCTGGGGCTGACGACATTAGGTCGAGCCAGAGCCAAGTTACTGGTGATGTAAGTTGGTCTGGGAGTCAGATTAACAGCCTGCGTCTGTATATATAACTAATAAGTCACTTATTAAATATATACGGAAGCAGGCTCTCAAACAGATTCCCCAGACCTAATTAATACAACCAGAAAACAAATTGTTTAAGAGCGCAAGGAAGCGCTCTGTGTGTGTTTTAGAGGGATCTATGACTGTCGAAAAAGACGAGAGCAAAACTCGCCTGACTCCGGCTGAATGGGCGGAAGCCGAAGCGAAATGGACTTCGGGCGAGTATACGCTCTCAAAACTGGAAGAAGAGTACGGCATCCGTCGTGAAACGCTCTCCAGACACTTCAAAAAGCGTGGATTAGAGAAAGGCGCCGATTCTGTTGGGAAGATGGTGCGCGAGTCTCTCAAGTCCGATGCAGAACTGCGCGCTAAAGCCCGAGCCGAAAAGATAGAAGACCGCCGGACACGCTATGACGGCTGGGCGTATGCCCTTGGTCAGATGGTAATGGTCGAGGTCACTACAGCAAAGCGCGAAGGCAAGCCACTGGCCTCGATTGAGGACGATCTTAAAAGCCTGCAGCGCGCCAGCGGCACGCTGGCTAAATGCTTCGAAATTTCCTCCAAGGCATTGGGCATGGAGAAAGAAGAAGGCGGTGAAGAGGATATTCCGAACCTTGTCTTTGGCGAGCTAACCCCATCACAGGTGGCCCAGCTGCGCAAGGAAGATGATGAGCCCGAAGTGATTGATGACGATCTGTTGGAATCACTCGAAGAAGAAGCGCTGAGCGAAGCTGAGAGCGATTTTGACGCATCGGGCGAAGACGATGATGGAGATGCATAACCATGTCCATCCCGTCGTCTCTAAGTCTCGTACAGCTGCACTCCGGGCAGATGCAAGTCTTCCAGTCGCCACATCGTTTCAAAGTGGTGTGCGCCGGACGACGTTGGGGTAAATCGAGGCTGTCGATCTCAACCATCATTCGCGCTGCCGCTAAGGAGAGAAAACAACGAGTTTGGTACGTCGCGCCGACCTACCAAATGGCGCGCCAGATTCTTTGGGATGATCTGCAGGAAGTTCTGCCGCGTAAGTGGATTCGGAAGAAGAACGACACCACGATGACCATCGTGTTGAAAAACGGTTCGGAGATCGCGCTTAAAGGCGCAGATAAACCGGATACGCTTCGTGGTGTTGCGCTGCATTTCGTTGTGCTCGACGAGTTCCAGGATATGAAGCCAGACACCTGGTACAAGGTTCTCCGTCCGACATTGTCATCCACCCGCGGCGGCGCGCTGATCATCGGTACGCCGAAAGGGTTCTCCGAATTCCATAAACTATGGACTATCGGGCAGAACAAAGAACTGCAACGCAAAGGTCAGTGGAAAAGCTGGCAGTTTGTAACCGCTGATTCACCATTCGTTCCGACGGCAGAAATCGAGGCAGCCAAGAACGATATGGACCCTAAGTCGTTCGCTCAGGAGTACCTGGCCAGCTTCGAAAACATGTCAGGGCGTGTGTATTACCCGTTCGATCGTAGCGTTCACGTTAAGCCGCTGCAGTTCAATCCTAAATTACCGGTGTGGGTAGGCCAGGACTTCAACATTGATCCAATGTCGTCGGTCATCCTGCAGCCACAACCGAATGGGGAGCTGTGGGCTGTGGATGAGCTTGTCTTGTTTTCGTCGAATACGGCAGAAGTGTGCGATGAGCTGGAGCGTCGCTTCTGGCGGTGGAAATCGCAGGTCACAATTTTTCCAGACCCGGCCGGCGCCTATCGTCAGCACGCTCGTGGGGAATCGGACATCGACATCTTCAAGGAGAAGGGCTTTCTGCGTGTTGATTATTCGAAAAAGCACCCACCGATTGCTGATCGTGTGAACTCAGTGAACCGCATGTTGATGAGCGCCTCTGGCGAAACTCGTTTGTATATCGACCCTAAGTGCAAACATCTCATCGATTCACTGGAGAAAGTTATCTACAAACCAGGCTCTCGCGATATGGATAAGAGCGGGGGGGTTGAGCACAGCGCGGATGCCTTGGGCTACCCGGTTCATCGTAGGTATCCCGTAAAAAATCGTGTTATTCTTGGTGGTTCAAGATAAGTAAGTACTTACCTATCATGGAAGAGAAGCAAATGGAATTGACTGATAAGCAAATTAAGGATCTTGTGGCAAGACGCCACCCCGAATACATAAAGAAAAAAGAGCACTGGGATTTCCTCGCCAGCACATACGCTGGCGGGCGTGCCTGGTTCGATGACAACATTTTCCGATACTTCAAAGAAGGTGATCAGGAGTTCAAGGAGCGTCTGGAACGCGCCTACCGCTTCAATCACACCAGGGAAGTGGTGAACCTGATTAATAAATATCTCTTCAAAGAGGACATCCATCGAAATGTAGAAGAAGCGCCTGAGCCAATTCAGAAATTCTGGAAACGCGCGACACGACAGAATGTTTCCATCGATGGCTTTATGTCCGCGCTTGACCTCCAGTCCTCCATCTATGGCCGTGTCTGGGTGGTGGTCGATAGCACGATGGATAGTGACGCAGAATCCGTCGCTGACGAGAAGAAGAAGGATGTTCGCGCCTATGCCTACTGGATTTCTCCGCAGCAGATGTTGGATATGGCGTGGGACGATGACGGCAATTTGATCTGGGCGCTGATTGTCGAAGTGGCGCGCGATGATCAAGATCCTTTTACCTCATCTGGCCAGGAATATCAGCGTTATCGTCTATGGACACGTAACGAGTGGTATTTATTCCGGGAAGAGGTTAAGAAAGGCGCCGGGAATGCCGGTCGTCGGACCGCAAAAGTTGTGCTTGAAGATAAAGGCGAACACAAACTTGGCGTTGTACCTGTGTTTCCTGTTGATTGCATAGGGGAGAGCGAATCGCCGTATTTTAGCCCGTCGCTTATTGATGATATCGCCTACCTTGACCGTGCAGTAGCCAACTATCTGTCGAACCTTGACGCCATTATTCAGGATCAGACGTTCAGCCAGCTGGCCATTCCCGTTCAGTCGCTCCTGCCAGGCGATGAGAATCACGCAAAGGTAATGGAAATGGGGACAAAACGCGTCTTCACCTATGACTCGGAAAGTGGCAACCAGCCTTTTTATTTGTCGCCAGACCCTAAGCAAGCTCAGATGATCATCACCACTATCCAGACCGTGATTAATGAGATCTACCACTCCGTTGGGGTCGCTGGTGAGCGAACAAAGCAGGATAACGCTAAGGGGATCGATAATTCATCCGGGGCCGCCAAGTTATATGACTTCCAGCGGGTTAATAGTTTGCTTATTACTAAAGCCGAGCGTCTTGAGCGGGCTGAACGCCAGATGATGTTTTTGGTGGCGAAGTGGATGGGAGTCGATCTCGATGAGGAGCATTCGCTGATTGCCTATCCGGAGAGCTTTGATATCCGCGGTCTGACGGATGAATTTGCCGTTGCCGAGAAACTTGGTCTGCTGGAAGCACCGGATTCTGTGCGTCGATATCAGATGGAAATGCTCATTGAGAAAATCTTCCCGAATATTTCGGCCGCGATGCAGAAAGAATTTGAGAAAGATCTCTTGAATTTTCCGCCAAAAAATGCTCTTAACACCCTTGAAAATAAGTCAGTACTTACTTATCATCGTGATACAGTACAAGAGAGCGGACAAGATCTATCCCAAGGGAATGGGAACTCATCAACTCAAGCAACCGAGTGATAAGTAATTAAAAGGAATTTTTATGAATCTGTGGCAAATGCTAATGGCCCGTCGTGGCCTCATGGATGTCGCCGAATCACATGAACGTGGTGGCGCAGGTGCTGGAGCTCCCGCTGGTGCAGAAGAGCATGGCACCCAGGAATCTGGTAAGCAGAACGGCGAGCAGAAAGATCAGCCGAAAATCGAAGACGATGAATTCGGAGGGATGACTCAGGAAGAGTTGCTCGCTGAATTGCGTAAATCCAAGAAAGCCGGTGCTGACCTGCTGAAAGAGAACATGAAACGCAAGGAAAAAGAGCGTGCCATGGCCGATCAGCTGGCTCAGTACGGTGATATCGATCCGGCACGAGCACGCCAGCTTCTTGAAGCTGAGCAAGCCGCAGAAAACGCACGCCGTGAGGCGGAGCAAGCTGAACTGGAACGCCGCGGTGAATTCGATGCTGTGAAAAAGCAAATGATCGAAGCTCACCAGGCTGAGATGGCTCAACGTGATGAACGTTTTTCCGCTCTGGAGAGCGAAAACGCCGCACTTAAAGCCCAGCTGGTTGAAATGACCGTCGGCGCTTCCTTTTCTGGCTCCAATTTCCTGCGTGAAAAAGTTCTGATGACTCCGGCTAAGGCCCGCGTTATCTACGGCTCTCATTTCGAAGTGGGTGAAGACGGTAACGTCGTTGGCTATGACAAGCCGGCAGGTCAGAAAGAGCGTGCTGTTCTGGTTGACGGCGAAGGTAAGCCGTTACCGTTCGAATCCGCGATTGAGCGTATTTTACGTGCAGATCCGGAAGCTGACGCTTTATTGCGCAGCGAAGCTAAGCAGGGTGCTGGTTCAATTAGTAAACCGACCCACAAAGTAACCCAGCCGAAGAACAAGTCGACAATGGATAAGTTGACTGCCGGTTTAGGGAAAATCGGAATCAAGTAACATCTTAAATCATAGGGAAATGAAAGATGCCATTACTGCGTGAAGAAGCTGAAAAGCTGTCTAATAACGAGCTTGAACAGGGCGTGATCGAGACCATTATCGATCGTGACGACCTGTTTGCCGTCCTGCCTTTCATGAAGATCAATTCGAAGGCATATCTTTATAACCGCGAAAAAACACTGAGCGAAGCTACTTTCATTGATGTGAACGACACCATCACCGAAGGTGCAGCAACCTTCGAAGAGAAAGTTGCGAAGCTGCGCATTCTGGCTGGCGACGTTGACGTCGACAAATTCCTGGCTACCACTATGGCTGATACCAACAACCAGCTGGCTATCCAGGTTCGTCAGAAAGTCAAAGGTCTGGCTCGTGCCTTCCGTCGCAATCTGATTGTTGGCGACTCCACCACTAACAACAAAGCCTTCGACGGTATTCCGAAGCTGATGCATGACGATCAGAAGATCGACATCTCCGGCGCCTCCATGACTTTCTCCATGTTCGACGAACTGGTCGACGCAGTTAAAGATCTGGGCGCAGACTGCATCATGATGCGTTCTGAGCATCTTCGCGCATATCGTGCGCTGCTGCGAACTGTAAACGTAGGCCCGTCCGAAATCATGATGGAAAACTTCGGTCGACCAATGCTGTGCCATAACGGCGTTCCGTTTATCGTAAACGACTTCATTCCGGTTGCGGACTCCACCAAAGCGGATATCTACTGTCTGCACCTTTCTGAAGAAAACGGTGTAACTGGTCTGTACGGCGGCGAAAACGCCGGTATCGTTGTGGAAAACATTGGCACCGTTCAGAACAAAGACGCAGTACGTACTCGTGTGAAGTGGTACTGCTCTCTGGCCAATAAGCACGACAAAGCTATCGCGGCGCTGACTAACGTCAAAATTTAATCCTAATAATAGGTAAGTACTTACCTATTATTTTTAAATGGGTGGGCTATACGCCCGCCCTTTTTATAGGAGCGATATATGTCAGAAAAAAAAGTGAAGATCACTGAAAAGGCCTTCACCGACTTTACGGGGGTTATGTTCCGTACTTCTTTCACTAAATCGGTGTCCGATCATCCAGTAAACGAGCGCATGCAGAACCGTATCACCGCAGCTATGCGAGCGGTTCCGGTGGAGCCCACTGTCGCTGTTACTGGTGTGTCGGTAAGTCCTAAGTCGGCATCGGTGGAGGTGAAAAAAACGGTTCAAATCACGGCTACCGTGGCGCCTGCTGGTGCTACCAACAAGAAAGTTACCTGGGCGTCGAAAAATGCTGAATTTGCAACGGTTGACGCGGCTACTGGTCTCGTGACCGGCGTTGCAGAAGGGACTGCAACAATTGAAGTCACGACCGCAGACGGCAGCCGTAAAGCAACCGCAACTGTTCAAGTTACAGCAGCTGCAGCCTGATTCAGTAACAAGGGGTGGCTCTGGCCACCCTGTTCAGAGGAAAACTCATGAAACCAGCAAAAATTCATCTTCTGGAACCTCAGTTCCTTGGATACACGGGCATCCTGTGCGGCGTTTACTTTAAAGACGGCATTTCCGTAGCAGAGCTGCCATTCCTCGATCAACAGCGGATCTGCGCCTCAATGCGTGCCGAAACGATTGATGGGCAAAATGTCTCTCCATCAGCTGCCTTCAGCAATCGTAACGAGCTGGTGGCCGATCAGATTGTGGAGCCTACGGCCCCTGATATTGTCCCTATGAAACGTGGCGTCGCGAAGGAGGAGACAAAACATGTGCAGCGCTTCACCCGAGAAGAGCTGGAGTCCATTGCTGACTGTGAAGGTATCGCCGGCCTGCGCCAGATCGGCAACACGCTTGGCGTGAAAGCGAAGGGCATTGTTGAAATGATTGAGGGCATCCTGAAAGCACAAGGCGGTGAGTGATGGCTCTGATCGACACGTTTCGTAGCGGAGACATCGTCTCTCTGACCTTCGCCTTTAACGTACTGGATATCGACTCCGCCTCTTATACGGTGCGAGATAGTGCAGGCACAACACTTGTGGACGAAGAGCCTCTCGATATTGCAGAAGGCCAAATGTCTATACCGGTTGTAATCTCATCAGATCATAACCAGCTGGTCGAAAAAGAGCGTGATCTGCGCTACGTCATCGTGAAGGCCACAGCGGGTGGGCTAACCCACGAAGAGCGGCAGATGTATGTGCTGCTTAATAGCTTTGAACTATCCGTCCCGGCTCAGTCGTTTGCTACCGTAGCCGATGCTCAAATGCAGGCCATTGATATGATCAATGGAGATACATTGCTGGCTGATGGAGAGGGTTTGATGCGCAAGCGGCTAATCGAAGCGACACGGCGAATCAAAACCTTGCCTTTCTCTATCCGGACGATCATGCGCATCGATTTCGACCGGTATGACCGTCCCCAAAACATGCTGAATGTCTATGACATTCCCTGGGGGGCTGACGGTGTGTATCGGCAGGATTTGGTGGACTGGGAACGGATCACTTCGGAGCAGTTTGCGGATTTGCCAGACTACTTTAAAGAGGCGCTGCTTCTGGCCACTGTTAATGAGGCATGCGAGATCGCCAATGGCAACGATATTGCGAGTGCGCGAGAAGACGGCATTTTGTCTGAATCGATCGGTGAAACAACCAATATGTACCGCACAAGCAAAGTGGCGAATGTCCGTGTAGCCCGCAGCACCTGGCGATTGCTTATTAGTTACATCAACAATCGGATGATTGTTCGTCGTGCGTAACACACGTCGTGCTCTTTACTTCTGGTCGACAGGCCAAAGACGGGAAACCGCGCCTCCGCCTGGTAATGAGTGCGACGACTTCACACAAGGAGAGTGGATGAATATTTCGTGGCAAGCCGAATTGTCGATCTACCGGTTTGGTTCCAAAAACGTCTACGGTGAAGCGCAATTGCAGTTCGTCAGGAAGACGAAAGTAGGCGTCGTTAAATTTGAACAGAGCAATGAAAAATCGTCCGTCAGGGCAGATAGCTCTGGAAGCCACGGAAAGGCGGCGCTGGAATTGTTTGACGCAGTACTTATTGCTCCACTTGAAGCCGCTGTTCAACTCGACGACGTTCTTGTGCTGGAGGGACAGAAGCTGAAGGTCTCAAGCGTACATCGGCGATGGGGACTACGTGGCCGCCCTGGGCATCTTGAGCTGGGGGCGAATATATGGGTTTGAAATATGACGCACACCAGTTTAAGCGTGCCGGCGCCAGACTTAATAACAGCCAGAAAGCGTTCAAGCGATATCTAATCAGGGACATGGAAAAGCTGGCGCGTCTGGTTGAACGACTGGCACGAGCCATGGCCCCGCTTGAAACAGGATCGCTGGAGAGCGCCATTTTTGCGCGGGTTGTAAAAGAAGGATACGCGGGGCTTCGTATTGAGCTTTCCGTTTCAGGCGCAAAGCAGCGCGAAGGGCATCCAGGCGTTGAGGTGGGGGACTATGCCAAATACATGGAGCTTGGTAAGTACCGTCTTGGTTATTTGTCTCGTATGAAGAATGTTACTAACCCTCCTGTCGCCGGCGTTAAACCTAAAGTGGGCCCATATTTCCTTGAGCGAGCGACTCAGATCAGCGAAAAGCAATTTTCGCAGACGATCTTGGAAGCTGCCAGAAAAGCAGGATTTACGCGAGGTTGACGTGTTTGTAGAAGCATTCGCAAAATTGATACAAAAAAAGGGGCTTGGAAAAGTAGGGACGGACATTTTCTGTCACTATATGCCAGCAAAAGTTAAGTCTGGCATCTTGCTGATTAATCCCAATACAGGCATAGCCATCGACCCGGATTTGCAGGGTTTTTACTTCGACTCATTCACGATAGTAGTTCGCAATGCGAGTATTACAAAATCTGTTGAAATGGCCAACGAAATCATGGGCATCCTTCCTGTTAGCAACGTTGAGTCTGACGGGGTATTCTTCAAAATGGTTAGGCCGATGGCGATGCCAATAACGTACCCAATAAATGACGGATCGCTTATTGAAACGGGGATTCCACTTGAATTTGCCGGGTACTTTATTGAACTGAATAAATAAGTAAGTATATACTTACTATTGTATGTCGGAGTGACACTGTTTTAACGGAAAAAGGAGTTTTCCAATAATGTCCAATACCCATGTTAAAAACATCAAGCTTGGCGCCTGCAAGGTGTCGTTTGGTGGCGTGGATCTGGGTTACACCAAAGGCGGTGTTCAGGTTGAAATCGCAACCGAAACGCTGAAAGTGACCGTAGACCAGCTGGGCCAGACCACGATCTCCGAGCTGATCCAAGGCCGCAACATCACCATTACTGCGCCGCTGGCTGAATCCGTGTTGAAAAACATGGTCGATCTGATGCCAGGTTCAACGCTGAGTTCTGGCGAAGATACCGTAACTATCACGTCTGCGCAGGGTGTGAACCTGATCGACGTTGCAAAAGAGTTGGTGCTGACCCCGCAGGATGCGACGGATTATGTTCTGACCATCCCTAAAGCAGCAACCGCGGGTAACTTCACCATGACCTACCAGTCTGACGACGTTCGCGTGTTCTCAGTTGAGTTTTCCGCTTACCCGGACGACGCTGGCGTGTTGGGGAAAATGAGCCTCCCAAAGCCGGTTGAGAGCGTCACGCTGACCCCGTCTTCACCGACCGTAAAAGTGGGCGCTAAAGTTCAGTTGAGCGCAACCTTTACCCCGGCCGATGCAACCAATAAGACTGGCGTGTGGAGCTCTGATGCGACTGATAAAGCGACCGTAGATCAGAACGGACTGGTAACTGGTAAAGCTGTCGGTTCAGCCAATATCACCTTCACAACTAATGACGGCGCCAAGAAGGCGACCAAAGCCGTCTCTGTAACTGCCGCAAGCTAAATTGTGATAACCCAAGAGGCCCATGGATGGGCCTCTGTATGAGTTTAAAAGGATTTAAACCATGACCAAATTACTCGATCTCGACTCCATTCTGCCGCCGAAAAAAAGCATCAAATTTGGTGGCAAAGAATATCCCATCGTTGAAATGACCGTCGGCCTCTTTGTTTCTATCAAACAGATGGAAGACAAAGACCTCATGAATATGTCTCCCGTCGACCAGGTAACTGCCTACGCAGAACTGGTACGCAAAGTCATTCCGTCAGTACCTGACTCCGTTCTGGAGAAACTGACTGTCCAGCAACTCCAGCAGATCTTCACCTTCGCCATGGAAGTGATTGATGAAGAGAACGAAAAAGCGGCTGGCGAAGGGGCAAAGTAATATCCCGCGATGAATCCGGGGTAAAGACCGTTTCGATAGATCTCGGATTCTATTTCAGTCGTGTAGTTGCTCACTACGCCGTATCGCCAACAGAGCTACTGAGTGTCCCGTTGACCATGTTCTGGATGCTCAGCCGCAATATCGATCGTCTGCGAGCGGAAGAGGATGTCCGCAATCTGCAGGTCGCCCGCGTCGCCCAAGCGGATGGCGATGGCGTTAAGGCGTTCATGGAGGGTTTGCAACTCAGGATTGGAAGGCCAGTCGTTACTGATAAAGTCTACCGTCCGCATATGGATAAGGCAGACCCCGACGCCAAAGAGCAGCTGATGCAAATTTTTGGCAGAGGATGACAAGGGAATGTCACAAAACGTAGAGTTTATCCTGTCGCTGGAAGACAAACAGTTTACGGCGTCAATCGACCGGGCGGGTAAATTACTTACCAAATTTGGCGAGCGGGCTACCAAACCGGCTCAAAAAATTAAAAACCTCGAGCGCTCTCTGGGTTCGGTCTCCAGCATTCTTGGCGCTCTTGAAACACGACTCAATTCTACGGCAGACAAACTGCAGGACGTAGCTGCCGGTTTTGAGCTCGTTTCCAACACCTCTCGAAAGGCACAACGTGAACTGTCCGCTATCAGCACTGATTTGCGGACATTCACAGATCGCGTTGATTCGGCCACATCGTCTACGCACAAGTTCCTGGCCTCATTGCGGAAGGTTCAGTCGGAACTCAATGAGTTTTCTGATTGGGTCAAATACGCAGGAGACCATGCCGGCAAATTCAACACTGAGATTAAGGGAGCTACTACTTCTCTTGGTGGAATGAACACCAGACTAAATGCGACCAGCAAGCGTCTGAGCAATTGGGGGACAACGACAAGCCAGGCGGCCGAGGGGTTAAAAAAAGTCAAAGATCAGATGGATGGCGTTATTCGAAGCCAGCAGCTTATCAGCCGCCCTGTCAGGGTCAGAACAACCACAACGGGTGGGGGAGGCAGCGGAGGTGGCGCTGATCGATTTACCGCTGCGTCCCATCGCGGTGGCAGTCGTGAAAATGGCGTCTTTTCTGGATTACGCGGCAATATTTTCCTTCTGGGGGAAATTGGGGATGCGGCCAGAACGGTCACTGACATCCTGTTTGGTTGGCAGAAGCCGATCGTAGAGGCTGCGGCCGAGATGCAGCGTATGCGTGTCATGTTGCGTGGGTTGAACAAGGATAAGGTCAATCCTGGAGAAGCTGCCGCCCAAGACATGCAGTACATCGTGGACATGGCTAAAAATGCCCCATTTGCGATGCAGGCTTTAACCGACTCATTTGTGAAGTTCCGTTCTGCTGGGCTCGATCCTACAGATGGCTCGTTAAAGGCACTGGTGGACTCAGTCGCACGTTTTGGTGGCGATAGTGAGTTGCTTAAGCGAGCGGCGGTGGCCGTCCAACAGATGTCTGGTAAAGGCGTTGTGTCGATGGAAGAGCTCCGCCAGCAATTGGGTGAAGCGGTTCCAAATGCGATGAAGGCTATGGCAGATGCGGCTGGTATCACGATGGGGGAGCTAACCAAAGCCGTCTCCAGTGGGACCGTTGAAGCGAAACAGGCTCTTTCATTGATGTTTGTTGGTTTGCGTGCGGAAAACGAAAATGCCGCCAAAGATATGATGCAAACCTACACCGGTGCGTTGGCGCAGCTGCAAACCTCTTTCACTCTGTTTGCCGATCGAGTAGGGCAGGCTGGATATCTTGATTCTCTGACCAAGGGGATGAAAGAGCTGGCGGCCGTAATGAACAGCGCAGAAGGCATTTCGTTCGCTAATTCATTGGGCGAGGGGCTTACCACCGCGATTGATGGCCTGCGCGAGCTGGCGCAATGGTTGGCTAAGAATCAGGAGTTGGTTATTACGCTGGGCAAAATTGTCGCCGGAATGGTGGCATTTAAAATGCTCAGAGCGGGCATTTTAGGTGTTGTCGGCGCCGGCGGCCAGATGCTTTCCACCTTCATGAAGATGTCCACTGTAATCCAGACACCATTCACGCTGGGAGCGACGGCGGTCACTCGTTTCAATCGTGCTGCACGCATGGGACTGGCACCAATCCCATCGCTCATTTTTGCCATTCGTGGCGCGATTACGGGGCTGAAAGGGGCATTCGCTGGGCTGACTGCGTTTATCGCAGCAAACCCGATTGGTGCTGCGTTTACCGTTGCAACAGTGGCTGTTGCCGGGCTGATCACCTACATGACCATGCTTCGCAACGAAACGTCCAAAGTTGTTGAGGAGATTCGCAAAATCCCCGAAGCGATGACGGCGGCCAAGCGCGCACAAATGGCGGAGCGCGCATCGCAGCTAGAGAAGCAAATTCAGCGGGACCAGCAAGCGCTTAAATCTGGCGAAAGTGTGAACTACATTTCCACAGTCGCCGGCCCTGTCGCCGTTAAGGAGTCTAAAGAGGTTGTTGAGGCTCGACTGAAGAAAAATCAGGAAGAGTACAAGAGAACCACTGACACCATCGCGCTGGGGGATGGCGCTGTATCCAAACGTCTGGCGAAAGAGGCTGCTGAATCCCAGATCGAGAAAATTCGTGCGGACAATCAGCTCTTCTCAGCTACGTTTGTTAAAGCGCGTCAGGAGGCACTGGACAAAATCCAGAAGATCAATGACGACAAAACACTGTCCGATGATGAGAAGAACAAGCTGCTTGCGCCGCTGCGAGAGACAGTAAACAAATCTTATCTGCAGCCGGCCCAGAAACTTGTCGACTCTTTATCATCGCGCAAGACCGCAACTGAAAAGCAGATCGCACATTTTAGCGATTTGCTGGAAAAGGCGAAAAAAGAAGGAAACACAGAACAGGTACAGAAGCTGCAGGGCAGTATTCGCGGCTATCAGGAACACCTGGAGACGATTGCTCAGGAACTGACACAGGCTGAGTTTGAACGCGATAACGCGGCGAAAACCGGGAAGGGCGTGAAGACCAACCAGGGAACAGTGCTTGGGTTGGGCACCAGCGACAAAGGCGCTGATAAAGCGCTCGCGCAGTACATGCGCAACCAGATGGACTCTGCGGTTTACCAGCGCACGCTGCCTGATGGCACACCAATGATGGATTTTGAAGGAAAACCTATCATTGGGCCGAAGCAGCTTAAAACCCAGCTTAACCTGCAGAAAGCCTCCACTGCATCGTCTCTGGAAAAGATGAGCGAGAAGGAGCGTGCAGCCGCCATAGCCGCACTAACCAAAGCTCGTGAACAGGATGCCGCTGCCGCCGAGAGGGCGGGGAAGCGTACCGCGAATGCCTCTGAACGCGCCGCGAAGAGGGAGGAAAGTGCGCAACAGAAGCTGGCTGCCGGCTACCAGAAGGCTCTGGATAAAGCTGATCAGCTCATGGGGCAAATGGGCGAAAGTTCAAAGGCCACTGTGTCGTTTGATCAGTCGCTGCGTGATGTCACCAAGTCACTAACCGATCTTGCAAACGCCACGCCTAACGAGTTTATCTCGCAGGAGATGGTTGACCAGGCCAAAAAACGTCTCGCGGATTTGAGGAACGCTACCCCCGAATACCGTGAAATGTTTAATCGCCGCAACGTCGAGCAAATGATCAGCGCTTGGGCGCCGGAATCGGATTCGATTATCAGCGCAGGCTTGATGCAAAGCCATGAGGAGAAGGCTGCCGAGTTTTCGGATACCTACAACCGCAATCTTAAGGCGCTGATCGAGCTGCGTGATAAGGCGACTGACCCGAAAATCATCTCGCTTTACAACAAGCAGCTTAATCAGCTGGTGGCCGCTGGCAATAATGCGCTGATTAAGCAAACAGGTACAGCGACCCAGCAGTTGGCTCTGGAGTATGAGAACCTGGCTGAGCAGATTGAGGGCACCTGGACAGATCTGTTTAGCGGCTTAACTGACACGCTTACTGACTTTGTTGTTAACGGAAAGATGAGCTTCTCCAGTCTGGCCACATCGATCCTTAAAGACATCACCAACATGGTCGTGAAGACCCAGATCACTCTGCCTCTCATGAATATGTTGGGAATGGGAACGACAAACGCCGGCAATGCACAAAGTGGAAATCTCATGAATGGCGTAGCGTCTGCGATCGCTAATCAAGGGGTTCAGCTCGGTAATTCTGGTGTGTCGGTGGCCAATGGGGATAAATCTGTCGGCGAGGCCACTAAGGAGACAGCCTCCGGCGTGAACTCTATGGGGCAAGCGTCTCAGAATGCGGCCAGTGGTTTAAGTCAGGCGGTGAATGGCGTCTGGGACTGGACTAAGTCATTGTTCACCGGTACTGACGCTACGAAAGATCAAACCAAAGCGGTTAACAGCAGCATCCTCAGTATGGGGAATCTGTCTACCGCGGCTGGGGCGCTGGCAGCTACATTCGCCATGGTAGGTGCTTCGTCGTCGAGTTCGTCCAGCCGTTGGCTGAATTTCGGTCTGTCACTGGCCAGTACCGCAGTATCCGCCTGGGCTGGGTCAGCTTCATCGTCTTCATCTGAGCCAAAGCCTAATGTGAAGAAACACGCCAATGGCGGCATCTTTGGCAAGGAAGGGGTTGTACCTCTGAGAACCTATCAGAAAGGCGGAATCGCCACCTCACCGCAGTTGGCGATGTTTGGCGAGGGCTCAATGAATGAGGCTTACGTACCGCTGCCAGATGGTCGAACCATTCCAGTCACACTTTCTGCAGAGCCAGGTGGAAAGAGTACGGGTAATGCGGTGTCACCTGTCTCGATTCAGATCAATGTAACCAAGGATGGCCGAACCAGCGAGAGCAGCAGTGGAAGCGAGAGCAGTCTCTGGAACGGCGCAGCACGGCAAATCAAGTCGATTGTGCTTGAGACGATTGCCGAAGAGAAACGTTCTGGTGGTTCACTTAATCCGCATACCACCAGAGGGTAGTAAAGCCGGCCGCCTTAGCGGGCGGCCATCACAAGGAAGTGATATGTCGAGGAAAGTATTTAATTGGTATCCAGATTATGAGTCTGAGAAAACCGTAAAGCCTAACGTGACCGTGCTGAACTACGGCGACGATTACGAGCAGCGCCAGTCGCAGGGGCTCAATCGGATTAAAGAAGAGTGGTCTCTCACGTTCACCCGTAGCCATGACGTGGTAAACGACGTTGATGACTTTTTGACTGCCCGCGCTGGGGTGGAGTCATTTATTTGGACTAACCCAAGAGGCAAAGCAATTATCGTGGTATGTGATAGCCATACGGTAAAGCGTTACCCAGGTTATCAAGTGCTTACGGCAACATTTAGACAGGTTTTTGAGTCTTAATTTGCGACTATAGATAAGTAAGTGCTTATCTATTATTATATATCAACGTCACAGGATGTGACGTTGAGTTTTTCAAGGATGAAGTGATGGGTATTAGAGCTGATATTCAGAGTTTATCGCCTTCTGCGCTCATTGAGTTGTTCGAGCTGGATATGTCGGTGACAACCTCCGGCGGCAAGTTGTATTTCCATGCCGGCACCAACGGGCTTAGCCAGCCAATTGTCTGGCAGGGAGTTTCCTATGAGCCGTGGCCAATTAAAGCGTCTGGCTTTGATAAAAGCGGTCAGGGAACACTTCCTCGTCCAAAGATTCAGGTTTCCAACTACGACGGTGTAATTTCTGCCGAGCTGCAGGCCAATGACGATCTGATTGGCTGCAAAATCATTCGCAAGATGACGCTGGCACGTTTTCTGGACGCGGTGAACTTTCCGGATGGAAACCCGACCGCAGACCTAAGTCAGCATTTTGCTGATGAAATGTGGTTCGTCGAACAGAAGACCCTGGAGACGCACCAGTATGTCGAATTCGAGCTGTCCAGCGTCTTAGATCTGATGGGCGTTCAACTGCCGTATCGTCAGATCATCAAAAACAGCTGCCCGTGGAAATATCGCGGAACAGAGTGTGGCTACACCGGCCCCTATTTCGACAAAAACAACCAGCAAACCTCTTTGGCCGGCGCCGACTACTGCACCAAGCGTTACGACGCCTGTAATGCTCGTCGCAACTACTTCGCGAATGGCGTTATTCATTTTGGCGGATTTATTGGGGCGACACGATATGAGTAACCAGACGTTACCTGAGCTGGGCTCAGAAGTCATGCAGGATATCTATCGCTGCGCTATCCAACGTTACCCGAATGAAGCGTGTGGCTTTCTGGTGCGCACACAGGGTGAGAAATATCGCTTTATGGAAGCGATGAATGTCTCTGAAACGCCACGTGAGGATTTTGTCATGCGTGCCAGCGACATTATTGCGGCCGAAGATGCTGGGGAAGTGATCGCTATTTGGCACTCTCACGTTGAGCGCAGCGCAGAGGCGTCAGACCCGGATCGCTCCGGGTGCGAGGCGACGGAACTACCGTGGATGATTCTGGCAATTCGCAAAAATGTGGAAAGCGATATGCCATTCCACTTTAGCGAAATGAACGTCATTTATCCGTGTGGTTTTGAGATGCCCTACCTCGGGCGCCCATACGTATTCGGTGTGTTTGATTGCTGGATGCTGTGCCGCGATTACCTAAAGCGTGAATTTGACGTTGAGCTGAATGCAAACGCCCACCTGCATATTCCTTCCTGGTACACGGGGGACAACGACATCCTCGACCAGAACTACCGAAATGAAGGACTTGTCCGCATGGCGCCGGGGACGGAACCCCAGCGCGGCGACATCTTCTTCATCCAGTACGGGAAAATGCCAGATCACTGCGCGGTATACATCGGCGACGGCATGATCATGCATCACCAGATCGACCGTCTCAGCTGTCGGGCTTATTACGGTGGGATGTATCAGAAGCACACGACGCATCACCTGCGTCACAGGGATTTACTCAAGGGAGACGAGACGTGTCTGAATTAGTTCATGTTCAGCTCGGCGGTGCGATGGCAAAGAACTTTGGCCGCCACTGGAAATTGAAGGTGCGCAACACCAAACAAGCCATCGATTTGATTGAGGCGAATCGCCCGGGCTTTAAAGCCTGGATTAAACGTAACCGTAACCACTTCGATAAGTACCACATCCAGGTCACAAATAAGCAGGGCCACAAGTGGTCAATGGACGACACCGAATACCAGATGATGGGCGAGTCGGAAAATATCGCAAAAATCCGCATTACTCCCGTACCACGTGGCAGCGGTGGTAAGGCGTTTGGGTGGTTCCAGACTTTCGTGGGCGCCGCGATGATCGCTGTCGGCGCTCTGGCCTCTGGGCTGACTTTTGGTGCGTCTTCCGCGCTGGTGATGGGAGGGATGTCATTGATGATGGGCGGTGTGTCCATGCTGATTTCGCCGCAGGCATCAAATGCGTCTGTCAGACAGGCGGATAACACGGATTCGTTTTACTTCGATGGGCCTCAAAACACCAGCAACCAGGGAAACCCGGTTCAGCTTAATTACGGCGAGGAAATTTTAGTTGGCTCACAGATTGTGAGTTCTTCAATCACCATAGACCAACTGTAAGGGAAGTTTTTTGAACATGGATCAGTTCAAGAAAAAGAGATTGCCCCTCCTGATTGCGGGAGCGGGCGGCAAAAAGAGCTCAGGCTCAAGCCGTACACCAGTTGAAGCGGATGATACTGTTAATTCGCGGGCCATGGCGTCTATCCTCGATCTGCTCGGGGAAGGTGTTGTTGGCGGGTTGATTAACGGCGCAAAATCTATCTTCATCGATGGCGTGGCGCTGGAGAACGAAGACGGATCATTCAACTATTCCGGTGTAACTTGGGATTTCCGGGATGGTTCGCAAGACCAGAGTCCGATGTCTGGTTTCGATTTTGTCGAAACGCCAAAGGCCGTTAACACACAGCTGAAAACCACAAACGCGGTTACGGTTGCCATCGATAACGACGATGCTGATCGTGTCCGAGTGATCATGAAGTTCCCGTCGCTGCGTAGCATTGACAAGAAAACAGGGGACACAAACGGTACTTCGGTCCAGTTTAAGTTCCAGTTGGCCAACGGCAATGGCTCTTTCTATGACGTGATTGCTGCAGGTGAGAGCAGCTCTGACGTGACGCTGACTGCGAAAAAGACTGGTGTCTACTACCGCAGTTACGAAATCCAGCTTCCAAAGCCTGGGCGTGCCTATAAAGTGCGCGTGCTTCGTCTATCCGCCGACAGCAACGATCAGTATCTCTTTAACGATACCTGGGTCGACTCTATCGGTGAGATCGTTGACACCCCAATGAACTACCCGAACTCCGTTCTGGTTGGCCTTAAGGTTAACTCTGAGCAGTTTGGTAGCTCTATGCCGTCACGTTCGTATCTTATCCGTGGCCTCAAAATCCGTGTGCCTTCGAATTATGATGAAAATACGAACACTTATAACGGCGTTTGGGATGGAACATTTAAGCTTCTGTCATCTTCAAACCCTGCCTGGATTCTGTTCGATCTGCTGACCAATGCTCGTTATGGCCTCGGCAAATTTGTTTCGGAGTCAATGATTGACCTTGGCCAGCTTTATCAGATCGGTCGCTACTGCGACGAAGAGGTTGATGATGGCTTTGGCGGCAAAGAAAAACGCTTTGCAATCAACACCCAGATCACCAGTCGTCAGGACGCTTATCGTCTGATTCAGGATATTGCCGGCGCTTTCCGTGGCATGGTTTTCTGGGCTGGTGGCATGGTGAATATCATGCAGGACAGCCCGTCTGACCCTGTCATGCTGTTTACCAACGCAAACGTAAAAGATGGCCTGTTTACCTATAAAGGCTCAGCTCGAAAAGACCGGCCGTCCGTAGCGTTGATCACTTATAACAACAAACAAGACGGCTATAAGCAGAACGTTGAGTATGTTGAAGATCAGGAAGCGATGGCCCGATACGGGGAGCGCAAGACCGAGGCCGTTGCGTTCGGATGCACCAGCCGAGGTCAGGCTCATCGTGTAGGTTTGTGGCTGCTCTATACCGCGCGTATGGAGTCAGACATGATCACCTTTACCGCGGGCCTGGACGCCTCGTTCCTGATGCCGGGCGAAACCGTTCTGATCCAGAACAAATATCGTGCCGGCAAACGCAATTCCGGTCGCATTGTCTCTTTCACCAAAAACAGCATCACCCTCGATGCACCTGTCTCTCTGAAAAAGAGCGGTAGCTTCATCCGTATCATCAATCAGGAAGGCAAAATCGTTGAGCGAGACATCAACGAGACCGGCGACAACATCACTAAAGTTACCTTCAAGACGGCGTTGGCCACAGCCGATCAACCAGTAGCGAATGGCGTCTGGACGATCACCGAACCAGACCTGGTTCCAATGCGGGCGCGCGTTGTCGCTATCGCGCAAGGTGAAACCCCGGGGTCGTTTGATATCACGGTGGTGCAGAACAATGCATCTAAGTACCAGGCGATTGATAACGGGGCCGCGCTCGTTCCAGAAAATACGACGGTTCTTGATCCCACATATTCCAAACCGAGCAATCTGGTCATCTCAGAAGGCACCTATCTGTCCAGTCCGGGCAACTTGTCCGTGAAGCTGATGCTTGCCTGGGAAGGTAAATCACCAGAATACTGGGTCAGCTGGCGCCGCTCCGACGAGGGCAACGTCTCCAACTGGCAATCTGCCCGCGCCACGGAAGAACAATATGAAATCGTCAATGTTGCCGAAAATGGGCGATATGACTTCCAGCTGTATTCCGTTTCCTTCGGCGGCAAAAAATCCGAGATCATTACTGCTGTCTATCAGGTAAAAGGCACGATGACGCCGCCAGGGGCGCCCACATCACTGACCGCGGTGGGGGATTATCGTAACGTGGTATTGAATTGGGTTAACCCTGATTCAGTCGACCTCGCGCAGATCAACGTGTATGCGTCCAAAACCAACAAGCTGGACACCGCGACACTCATTGCACAGGCCGCTACAACGACTTTCACTCACGCTGGCCTGGGTGACAACGAGACCTGGTATTACTGGATTCGTGCGGTAAACAAACGTGGGATGGTAGGCCAGCCTAACTCTAACCTCGGTACAGAGGCCACCACACGCGACGTATTGTCTTTCCTGAAAGATAAGATCACATCTTCTGAACTCGGCAAGGAGCTGCTCGACGAAATCGACAGCAAAGCCACTCAGGAGGCGGTAGACAACGCCATTGGCGAGGTTCAGAACTCAGTCAACGAGTCTATTCAGCAAGTTGAAAACGACCTTGCGCAAACCTCCTCCGAAATTAAGGCGCAGGTTGACTCTGTCAATCAGTCGCTGAAAGAGGACATTGATACCGTCAATCAGACAATTGTCGACAATATCGATACGGTCAACCAGACGATTAATACCAACATCTCCAACGTAAACAGCCAAATTGAAGCTGCAAAACAGTCTATTAAAGACGGCGACGCGGCTCTGTCGCAGGAGATTAAGAATGCGCAGTCATCACTGACAACGTCGCTGTCCCAGACCAGCAAAGATCTGACTGCGGCCATTCAGAAAGAGACGAATGACCGTATTGCAGATGTTAATGATGCAGCCAAGCAAGCGGCCGACCAACTGCTGAGCGCGAAGAATGAGCTGAAAACCTCTATCGATAGCTTGTCTGAGGTTGTGACCTCCGGTGACGAAAATCTCGCGCGACAGATCTCGCAGATTGCCGCCGGCACAGGAGAACAGTTCGACTCTCTGAAAATCTGGTATTTCGACCAGGACGCTGAAGGCTGGACGGAAGATGATAATGGCTACACGCCAATGAGCGTCACCAGCGATGGCTGGCTGAAAGCGAACAATCCGACCTCAACCTGTCGTTCCCCTAACGGCTTGACGATCGATGCCCATGCTTATCGTTTCATTAAGATGCGCATTAAAAAGGTTGGCAACCCAACCTGGAACGCCAAAATGTTCTGGATCGGCGCTGATGAAACCGGCTGGAATGCTGGTCGCTCCGTGGTTATCAATGAACCGGAATACGATGACAAGGGTATTGCGATTCTGACCCTGCACGACCTTGAGTGGCGAGATTCGACAACGATTCGTCGTTTCCGCTTCGATTTCACTTCAGGTCAGGATGCGGACAATTACCTGTTATTCGACTGGATCGCTGTCGGTCGACCGACGCCGGGCGCAGGCATGGCCGCGTTACAGGAAGAGCAGCAGGCTCGTGCGAATGCGGATACCGCCGAAGCGCAGGCGCGCAGCACATTGGCTGCACAAATCCGCGGTTCCTCTGAAAGCGGAAATCTGGACGACATTCGCTCCGGTCTGATCTATCAGGAGAAAAATGCTCGTATCACCGCCGATGCTGCGGAAGCGAGTGCGCGTGAATCCTTGCAGACTGAATTCAACAGAAACAAAGCCTCTGTTGCAGAAGAGCTGTATACGCTGTCCACTGAACAAGCTTCCCAGGCAAGCAAGATTACCGGGTTGCAAACAAGCCTTGGCCAGAAGGCCGATGCCAGTGCAGTGCAGACAATTTCCCAGAAGGTCGAAGAGCAGGGCAACACCCTAAAATCACAAGGTGCGGCATTGTCTACGCTGGATAATCGCGTAGGAAGTGTTGAGTCTGGTGTGTCTGCGAATAGCAAGGCGATCACGGGTCTGCAGTCGACCGTAACACAGCAGGATAAAACCCTTAGCAGCCAGAGTGAAAGTATCACCACCCTGAATAACTCGCTGAGCGATATCCAGAGCGATACCGATACTGCCAAAAGCAACCCGAGCAATTTGCTGGTTAACGCCTCCTTTGAGCGTGACCTGGCAGGGTGGTCTGCAGGGAACAGCGTATCCAGTGTTATCAAGGCGAGTGCGCCCCATTCTGGTAGCAAAATTCTTGTTTGCGCCGCCGGCACGGTGCAAATCACGCAATCTGTAAGCGTCGTCGAAGGGCGGACCTACAAGCTGTCTTCTTTTGTGCGATGCACCACTGATGCGGTGATCAGCAGCCCTGGCAATAACAAACTGCGTATTGGCGCGGCCACGTTGCTCAAAGAGATTCCGATCCGTCCGGAGAATCTGCCCAAAGATGAAACATGGAAAGAGGTCTCTGATACCTGGAAGGCGACGCTGACCGGTAAAGTGGACGTATCGATCATGTCTTCTCTCAAAACCGGTTCTCAGTACTTTGATGATGTTGGTTTTATTGACGTCACTGATGCTCTGGCGATTGAGGCGAACGCCAGTGCCACCAATGCTTTGACCTCTCGGGTATCGTCTGTTGAGGGCACCATCACCAGCCAGGGGCAGCAGATCACTTCGATGCAGAACAGCATCAAGAACAAAGCTGACGCCTCAGCTGTGACTAATCTGACAAACCGCGTAACTGCTGCCGAAAATCAGATCTCCAGCCAGTCCCAGAGCATCACCAGCCTGTCAAACTCGCTGGATAACGCCAATGCTGATGCGGATGCCTCGAAAGCGATCGTCGGCAACATGCTCAAAAACAACTCTTTTGAACGTGGTTTCGAAGGTTGGGAGTATGTCGGCTGGACTCTGCTGGAGGCCCAGAACCCCAAATCGGGGAAATACATCATCCAGGCGGGCAAACTGGCCTCTGGCGGTGACTCAGGCTGCAATCAAACGGTCGAGCTGCAGGCTGGCAAGACTTATCGTATCGGCGCATGGGTTCGCAAATCCGCTGACTTCGCGATCAATAATGCCGGCAACAACAAGATTAGCCTTCGAAACGCAGATCTGACGCCGTTAAAGGATATCCCGATCACCGGCGCCGGGCTGTCGACTAACTGGGCACTTATTAGCGGCGAGTATACGCCAGCCAAAACCGCCAGCGTGGTTGTGTCTCTGCGCGCAAGTGTCGCTTCCGGCTATATGTATCTCGATGACGTCTTCTGCGTTGACGTGAGCAATGAGAAAGCGATTGATGCGACGTCCAATGCGTTATCAACCCTCAACAGCACCGTGACCCAGCAGGGAAAAGACATTACGTCGAACTCCAACAGCATCACTTCGCTGTCAAACCAGATAGTTAACGGCCGCCAGAACATGTGGGTGCGTAGCGTATACAACGTACAACTGGCGAACAATGCCACCGAGCCGACCTTTAGCGATATCAACGGTAAGGCGCCAATCTCGATCGATGAGGTTCCTGACGCGGCAAAACTGGACTTTGCGAGCGCCGGCAGTTACGTGATTGCGCATTACAAAGCCTTCGTGAAGGTTAATGCTGATACCACCATCACTATGGCACCAGGGTCCCGTGTTTTTGATGATACGGGCGCCGTATACGTGAACGGTGTTAGGGCTGCTTTTGGTAATTCGAGCTGGAATACGGTTAGCTTTGATCTGAAAGCTGGCTGGAACACGGTTGAGTTCCTGGTGAACCAATGGACTGGTCAGGCTTACATTAACCTCGGCTTTAAACTGTCCGAGAAGGTAGCCCAGCTGAATTCTGCTCTTGGGATGAACGCGCTTTCGAATGCCATTAGCGCCGTCACCTCAAACGTCAGCACCGTAGGTGATCGCGTCACGAGCACCTCACAGAGCGTTACTGACCTGCGAAATAGCCTCGAACAGACCAACGCTAATCTGGCGAATAAGGCAGATGCACAGGCGCTGTCTACGCTGCAAAATACGGTCTCCAAGCAGGGGGATACGATTTCCAGCCAGGGTAACAGCATCACGAACCTGAATAACACCCTGACCGCTGCCAGAAACGCCGGTGACAACCTGATCCCGAACTACGATTTCCTGCAGGGTGCAACTGCGTGGGATACCCAGTATCCGGCGGGCGTCACTTTCGGCAACTTCGGTGATGGTAAGGCTGGGGTTAAGCTGAACCGGACGACCACTACCAGCCCAGGCATCTTCTCCAACAACAACAAGCCGCTGCCGCTTAATGGTCAGCGCAAATATCGTGTTGTGGTTAAAGCCAAGGGCGTGTCCGGGGCGATGAACATGTTGATCCGGCGCCAGAATAAAATCGGCCAGACCGACAGCAATTATGAAGATAAAAACGTCACACTAACCAGTGAGTGGCAGACCATCACCTGGGAGACTGGACTTACTGCCTCAAACGCTGATGGCCAGAACTTTAAGCTTTACGCGCACCCGGCTAATGCCGAAATCTGGGTTGATACATTTAAGGTCTTTGATATCACGGATGAGGTGAAGATCAAGGCTAATAGCGATGCGCTGTCTACGTTGTCGAGCACGGTGACACAGCAGGGTGACAAGATCACCAGCCAGGGCAACAGCATCACTAAGTTGACCAATGACCTCGAGGCCGCTGACGCAAACATCGCGAAAAAGGCCGATCAGTCGGCAGTCACTACGCTGACAGGTCGGGTAGAGAAGACGGAGTCCGGTCTGACGGCGGCGAACAGCAACATTACGTCGCTTAGCAGCTCTCTGAGCCAGCAATCCAAACGCGGCGCTAATCTGCTTCCTGATGGCACTTTTGAAAGCTACGCGGTTGGCCACAATCTATCAAATAATCGCGTTATCGTGACCACTGATGACTCGCATGGTGGTAATAAGTGCATCCGTGTGACGCGTCCGAATGATTACAACGCTAACGCAACTGATAACAGCGATAATCACATTTTCAGCGGGTTCCAGGTTCGCGATAACGCAGTCTTCTATATGGAATGCTGGGTTAAGCGGGATGCCAAGAGTACCGCTATGGCCGAGAATGCACAGATCTCTATCGGTTTGTCGCTCCAGTATCAGGACAACTCCTGGCAGTGGCCGGCAGTTACCAAAGCGGCAAAGGATCTCTCTTCAACTCAATGGACGAAGGTTTCTGGTTACCTGAAATCAACGAAGAGCGGTATTAAGCAGGCAATGGTGAGGATTTCTATTCCTAACGTTAGCAGCGTTAAGGCGGGAAACTCATTCCTCATTGATGACCTGGTCATTACCGAAGTGACTGATGCCTACAATGCGCAAAGTACAGCAGACGCTAATGCCAATGCGATTTCGACACTGGACTCGACCGTCTCCCAACAGGGTGACCAGATCACCAGTCAGGGTAACAGCATCACCAAACTGACAAATGACCTGGCAACGACCAATAACAACGTCAGTAAAAAAGCGGATCAGAGCGCTTTAAGCGTGTTGTCCGGGCGCGTCGATCAAACAGAATCGGGCTTATCCTCTGCGAATAGCAGTATCACTGCGCTTAATTCATCTGTACGCGCAGGGAATGCTACAAGTGGCGATTTGATTAGCAACCCGACATTTGACCCAGAGTTTAGTCAGATGGGCTTCACTGTGGTTTCCAGCTCGTCTGAGGGCGTGCCAGCCAATTGCCCATACGCTTATGTTGCACGCATTGCGGCTCGCGACCATCACCCCAATTTTGCTGCTATTCCGGCGACATTGGGGGATGTCTATGAAATGTCTGCTCTCGTCGCGTGTGGTGCCGGCTCCGCTGATTTCAACCTGTATCTCGGAACCGCAACACGGCCAAGCGGCAGCGTGGGCGCGCCTCTGTCATCTGGCGGCAACCGCAAGGCGTCGGCCACATGGCAGCGAGTAACCTGGCGTTTCAAAATTACTCAGGGGATTGTCGATCGCGGCTTCTTCCGTCCATTCCTGCAAATTAACCAGTCCAGCCCATTCGGCACCGTCTGGTATGTGACTGACTGGCATCTGCGGAACGTAACCGACTCCTCCAAAGTCCAGGATTCCCTCGACGCCACGGCGAAAGCGGTTGATTCGCTGACCTCTACGGTAAATCAGCAGGGGGAGAACATCTCAAGTATTGGTACACGCACTACCAATCTTGAGAACAATTTGAGAACAACAAATGCAAACGTTGCTCAAAAAGCGGACGCAAATGCTCTGACGGCACTGACCAACCGTGTTACCCAGACCGAAAAAGACATTAACTCAACGAGTTCTTCTGTCACGAATCTGAACAACAAGGTTGATGCAATTTCTGTCGGCGGTACAAACCTGATCAAGAACTCCGGCGATATGGCCGGCTGGTCGAACGTTGTCAGCGATACGTATCGTGGTAACGCGGTAATTGGCGCAACTGTAAAAGCCGGCTCCGGTTACAGGGATTTGCGGGAAATCACGCTTGAGTCGCCGGTCGATGCAGGTGAGTACGTTTACAGCTTCTATGCGAAAGGCGGCGTTGCTGGCCAGACGATGACGGCGTTCTTCTACAATCCGAACACCACAACGTCCATCGAGACCAGCCAGGGTGCGAAAGGTAACAACAGTGATGGTCGTGCGCAGTTCACGCTGACCACTTCATGGGCCCGCTATTGGGTTAAGTGGAAACAGATACCTACCACGGGCACCAAGCGCCTGATTCTGTGCCGTATCGAGAGCAATACCTCCAAAGACCAGACGGTGTACATCAACAGTCCGAAGTTTGAGGTAGGTAACGTTGTTTCCGACTGGAACGAGTCTCCGTCTGATAGCGCCAGTGCGTCGGCTGTGGATTCGCTGACAACGAAAGTGAATAAGCAAGGCACTTCCATTAGCTCTATCGGAAATCGCACCACATCGTTGGAAAACGGGCTATCGACAGCTCAGAACAACATTGCCAAGAAGGCTGATGCTTCTGCATTGCAGGATCTCCGGAACACGGTGACATCTCAGGGGGGCGATTTAACTGCGGCGAACAGTAGCATTACCAGCCTGCAGGCCTCGATGAACCGTCGCACTGTGTTTACTGTCACTGCACGGGGGAATGGCAACAGCGTAACTCCTGGGGTTTTTGATGAAAGCGGCAAGAACCTGTTTACCCCTGGTCGCAGCTGGGCGCTGGTCACTTTTGCAAAACACAGCGACGGATCAACGGTGATTGCGACATCCAAAACATACGATGTCTTTGGCAGCGCGAATAATGGTGCCACGATGTCGGCTGATATCGAGGCGTTGGCCAGTGGCACTTACGTTTGCGTCCTGACATTCGATGAGCCATCTGGCAACCGAGGTAAGATATTGTCTGCTCTGGAATCTCTTGGTGGTACATCTGAAGTCGTCAACTCCTTGCCGTATCGTGGTGCCTACATTCTCCTTGGCCGCAAAGGCATGAAGCCTGGCGATGGTCTGGAACTGCGTGCGCCAACCGGTGGCGACGGCACCGCCCACATCTCGACCTCAGTCGAGTTTGTGAACGGGGTAATGATGGGGTTGGGCGCCACCGGCGGTGTGATGATGAAGGCTGATGCGAACGCGTCGGCAATTACCACGCTCCAGAACACAGTGAAGACCCAGGGGGATAATATTGACTCCCTGAGCTCCTCGACAACGGCACTGGAAAACAGCCTTGCGTCCAGTAACGCCAGCGTGGATGCAGCAAGCCAGATCCCCGGGAACCTGATCGTAAACCCGTCTTTTGAGCGTGGTACGGAGGGCTATACAGGCTGGAGCGGGATTGCCACGGTGGTAACGCTGCAGGTTCCACATCTTGGCACCAAAGCCGCCAAACTGGCGGCGGGTGGTTCTGCAGGCGTGGGCCAGAAGATCTCCTTCAAAAAGGATCGGTCGTACAAAATTGGCATCTGGGCAAAGCAGGACCCTAATACCACCATTCAGTCGACTGACAACACAAAATTCCGTGTGGCAGAAGGTAACAGTCTAATCGCAAGTAAGGCTTATGGCCCGTTCACTTCGAACTGGCAGGAAGTGTCCTGGACCTGGAAGGCGACAAAGGATGTCGTTGCTGACGTTCAGTTCACTGCTTTCTTGTCCGCAGGCGCGATGTACTTTGATGATTTTTACGTCGTCGATGTGACCGACTCTGTTGAAACTCAGGCGAACTCGAGCGCGATCACTAAACTCGATAGTCGTGTGACCAAGACAGAGAATGATATCACCAGCCAGGGCAGCCAAGTTACGCAACTTAAGAATGACCTTGCGACCACAAACACAAATGTTTCGAAGAAAGCTGATGCGGCTGCGTTAACGGCATTAACGAATCGCGTCACGCAGAACGAGAAAGAAATTGAAACCCAGAGCAGCCAGACAACTTCGCTCAAAAACTCTTTGAGCACTGTTCAGGCAATGGGTAGTAACCCGTGGTTTGATGGTTCTCTGGAGACGTACTCCGAAAACCAGCAGATCAGCGGCTCGCGTGCGGTCGTCGTCAGCTCTCAGAAACGAAGCGGAACGAAGTCGTTGCGTGTTTCCCGCGGCGCCGGTGAGGGCGGAAACAGCGATAAATCCATTGGTAAGTGGATTGCTCTGCGAGAAAATGCGGTATTCCGCATTGAACTCTGGGCGATGATGCCGGCAGATCAGTCGCCATCATCCGGGTGGTCAACAATCGTTGGTTTGCAGACCCAAAACGCTGCCAACAATAACAACTGGCCGTCGGCGATCACCATCACTGAAGGTTCGTTGGGGGGCAGAGGAACCTGGAAGAAATTCACAGGCACGCTCCGTGTAGCGACTGGCCACACCCGCGGCGTGTTCTGGATTTCTACCCGCGGGTCAACTGGCACCGGTACGCCGGGGTATGATCTGTATATCGATGACGTAGTTGTCACTGATATCACGGACGCAAAAGAGGCACAGGATTCGGCAGATGTAAACGCATCCGCCCTCACCAGCCTTACCTCACGTGTTACCAATGTGGAAGGGCAGGTAACATCCCAGGCGTCTCAGCTGTCCTCTTTGACGTCCCAGGTGAATGATGCGTCTTCGAAGGTTGATCAGATGGCGCAGACCATCACCAACAACGAGAAAACGCAGTCGTCGCTGAATACCAGCTTGCAGTCGCAAATTGACGCGCAGGCATCGGCAAACATCAAAAACCAGACGGAGTTGAATAACGCCACCACCTCTCTGGCGGCAATTAAGTCAACTCAGCAGACCCAGGCCACAACGATAAGCGCACTGTCTCAGCAGCAGACGAATTTGACAGCTCAGGTAGGAGGCCAGTCAGCCGAGCTGCAGGAGCTGAAGAAAACGGTTGTCGAAAACGGCAACGTTAACAGTACCTGGATGGTCAAAATGGAAACCAACAGTAACGGTAAAAAGTATGCTGCTGGTATCGCTTTAGGTATCGATGGCAAAAATTTGCAGAGCCAGTTTCTGGTTCAGGCTGATCGCTTCGGCTTAATCAATACCTCTAACGGAAACACGACCACACCATTTGTTGTGGAAAATGGCGTTGCCTACATGAATGCCGCTGTGATTAAGGATGGCTCCATCACCAATGCAAAAATTGGCGGTGAAATCCGATCTGACAATTTCGTTAACGGTTCAAATGGCTGGAGAATTGGAAAAGACGGTAGTTCACAGTTCAACAACGTAGTTATTCGTGGTGAAGTTCACGCAAATACTGGTGTGCTTAATAACGTGACTATTAACGAGAACTGCACTGTGCTTGGCACTGTTCAGGCCAATAAAATTGTTGGTGACGTTGTGACAATGACCGACCGTGTTGTTAAAAACTGGCCAGCTTCCGGGAATACCTCATCCGGCACGCGCTACCTGATTGCAACGATTGACGGTATGCCCTTTGAACGGCGTATGGTGTTCAATGGTTCCGTTGCGATTGTTCAGGTATGGCGTCAGAACGTAACAATTCGCGTTGATGAAACGACCGTTTGGACTTTTGACTCTGGAAACGATGGTAAGGACTTTGAAACATCAATCTTCTCAATCCGTATCCCGGCGTCAAACTTCGGTCAACGTCACCAGATTACCATTCAGTGGCCGAACCGTGGCGATAGCGGTCAGTTCCGGTTTACAGGGGTTGTCTCGATGTACAGAACTACTGGCTCCATCTCTCTGGCTTAAGTTTCAGGCGGCTCTTTGAGAGCCGCTCATTAAAATTACAAGGAATGTAATTATGGCAATGTATGAAGTTGGCACCGTAACGGGTGCAGCAAACCAGGCAAAGGTTACTGGTATTTCAACAAAGTGGTCGGAGCACGCACTTGGTATTCAAGAGGGTTCAATTTTAGTCATTTATCGCAATGGAAGTGCTGATCTGTATGCCATCAAATCAGTAAATAATGACACTCAACTGACTTTGACGAGAAACATCACAACAGCTTTTTCTGGCGCGAAATATGGAATTATCACATCAGAAACAGCGAGCACTTCATCATTTGCAAATCAACTAGCCAGCGCATTTACCCTTTGGCGTAACGTTGTTCAAGGATGGTCTACAGCACTAACAGGTAGTGGCAATATTACGATGACAGACCCTATAACAGGTACGCAGGTGACCGTACCGGCGATTGCCGGGATGGCAAAGGCCTCGGATCTGGATGCGCTGGCTAAACTTTCAGGGGGAAACAACCTCGCCGGCTCGCAAATTATAACCAGCGATAGTTCCGGTTTTATTTTGGGCAGGAACAACGATATTGGACTGGTCAAAAAATCAGGCACCTACGGAAAGCTGATGGTAGGCAGCGGAACGCGCTTCAGCGTGGTGAAGGGGAATAAGTCGACTATTAGCCCTGAAGATACCCAGACGGAGATTATGGGGGTCGATAGTGCCGGCAATATGACTGTTCCGGGCAACATCAGTGCGGGGAAATATTTTGCGCAGGCAATTGAGCTTTCGATGAGCACTCCGTACATCGATTTTCATCATAACAACAGTACCAACGACTACACTGCTCGTTTCATAACCACAGCCGCTGATCAACTGAGTGTGCAGGGGAGCCATCTACGGGTAGACAGAGACCTGCGGGTAGGGCAAGCGGCCGACATCGGCAGCTGGATACAGTGTCGCTATGACTGTGTGTCCCAGCAGACCGACTTCGGTTCCCCTGCCATTGGCGCGTTAGTTTCCGGTGGCAGAGTCCGGTCCCGCATGACAGGGCGTGGCGGAAACGGCGACACGTCTGGAGCGTGGGGTGGTTTCTACCTGGAAGAATACGTTGGGTACAACCACCGGGTGGTACTGTATATGGACGGTTTTGACAGAAAAGATGCCTGGCTCTTTTACACCGGTGGGACAATCTCCACACCTAAAGGCGATGTTATGACCACTGGCTCAGACGTGCGGCTGAAAAAAGATTTTACGGATTCTCAGAAAGGGGCATCCAAGCGTATTAACGCGCTGGGGGTATGTGAGTTCAACATGAAAGGCGAAACACGCCGTAGGCGTGGATTTATTGCTCAACAAGCTGAAAAAGTGGACCCGATTTACACTTTCCAAAGCGGTGATGTAGAAATTGATGGCGAGAAGATCAATATCCTTAACGTAGATCAGACAGCAATTGTCGCAGACCTGGTAACTACCGTTCAGGAGCAATGCAACTGTATCGAAAAACTTAAAGAAGAGCTCAAAAATCTAAAGGATCTAGTGATGCAAACGCCAGAAACAGCGGCATAAAAGCAATCGATATTGTATGTGAGTACTTACCTACAATTAATTTCTAATTTATGATATAAATCTGCCATCCGATTTGACTTATTCATGGAGGAAGACATGTCAAACGAGATGGCAGGCGTGACGCCAGAGCAGGTGGAGCGCATTGCCGCAATTGTGGCGCGAGAAGTCGTAGGAAAATTAAGTAAGGAGCTTCGCGAGGATATTGGCCAGGAGGTCAACGATCAGCTGCGAACCTACTTTGGTGATATGACTCCGGCGCAACATAGCATTCAGCATTCCAACCTGGACAAACTTCTTAATCGGCTCGACACGATTTCAAGCGGGTTCTTTGGGGGCATTATTTCCAAGATTACCTCGTTCCTGATCACCGTGCTGCTTTTGGGTTTGGCCGCTTATGGCGTGAAAAATGGACTGCAATAACAGGAGAACAAGGATGAGTACTCCAAGAGGCATTCGTAACAATAACCCTGGCAACCTGGATAAGGGGTCGCCGTGGCAAGGGTTAGTAAACAACCCGGCGGAACCGCGGTTCTGCACTTTTAAAGACCCCGTATGGGGGATTCGAGCACTGACAGTAACGCTCATCACCTACCATGATAAGCGCCGCGCAAAAGACGGTTCCAGCATCGATACGATCCGCGAAGTCATCGAGCGTTGGGCGCCGCCGCATGAAAACAACACGGCCGCCTATATCAATGAGGTCTCTAAAGCCGTAGGCGTGACGCCGGACATGATCATCGATCTGCATGACTACAATACTATGCGGCCGCTGGTGGAGGCGATTATTCGTCATGAGAACGGTCGTGGCCCGTTGAAAACACTCAACAGCTGGTATTCGGCCGAAGTTATTGACGAAGGTATGCGTCGCGCCGGCGTCGTTAAACCGGTGACTGCAGTGAAAGCCGTACCTGTCACGAAAGAAACTGCAGGCGCAACGGTGACTGCAGGTATCGGTATTGCGCAGTTGGCGGACGTAATGCCGCAGATCTCCGTTGCGATGGATAAGGCCCAGGGACATATCACCAGCGGGGATACCGTTCGCATTATCTTCGGTATTGCGACCATTGTTGTCGCCGGCTTTATTGCCTGGTCGCAAGTTCGTAAGCATCAGGCAGGAGTGGTGTAACCATGAACGGCAGCCTGCTTTCAAAGGTCAAATCGACCATCATGACTTTGGCTGCCGTCTTCTTTGTGCTCGTTGGGGCGTACACCTGGGGTGGACGCGCTGCCCGGCGGGCCATGGAGGAAAAGGCGCAGAGAGAAACCAACAAACGGCTTCAAGGCACAGTGGATGTGAAAAATGAGACGATTAATGAAGTCAGGACTAAGGATGCTTCTGCCGTTCATCGCGAGCTTCGCGATAAGTGGATGCGTGATTAAACCTCAGACCGTGGGCGTACAATTCTGCGATGGGGCTAATCCTATCTACATCAGCAAGGACGACGCCCTGACAGAAGAAACTGAGAGAGAAATCCTGATCCACAACACGCTCGGTGAGCGGTTGTGTAAGTGGTGATTGCATTACTATCAATATCAGGTAGAAGGCGCTTTGGTTAACACCAAAGCGCATTTTTTATCAGCTATCTGTAAGGTCGTACCAGTCGCTGTCAGGATCTGCATTTGAGTCTGAAGATATTATTTCGATACCTTCTTCAGCGATTAGCCAATTATTATCACGATAAATAAGAGGAACATTTGCTGTTAAGAAGAATGATGTACCGGAGAAAAAATGGTCTGGCATTTGCTCACCTTCATAACTGAACGCCACAGTCATGTTCAACAGTCCCTTTTCCTCGTCATACTGAACTTCAGTTGGCTCGAGGTCATATACTGCACAACCATTAGCATTGGTTGAAGCAACCGCATCGGATAAAAGTTCGTCAACAGCCATCTCAAATTGAACGTAAACATCACTCGAAAAAATGACGTTTTCGAAGTGCGTCTCACCAAAAGCGGCCTTCATTAACCTAGGTTCTAATGGAAATCGCTTCGCCACAGATGAAAGTTCATGGTAGTTCGAAAACGCTGCATCGATAGCGACGGCTTCAAGAGCTTCCGTTAGCTTAATCCCTTGTTTTTTAGCTAAATCTTTAGCTTTGCTTTTGAGAATGTTTAGACCAGAGTAGTTAGACATGGCTATGTTTCCACACATTAGACGCATACCGATAGCCTGTTAACCGGGCAGCGTCATAATGATGGCGGCCAAGTGTTGGGTACTGCAGAATGATGGGCTATTGCTTTGCGAGACAGGCGCCAGGTGACCATCACCACCTGGTGAAATACTAACCTGTGAATGTAGAGGCGTCAATGCAGGCGCAAGGCGATTTTATACACTTTATATGAACCACCTACCATTTAACCTTTACACCGCAGCCGTAGGCATTTAGGCTATATCGCATATAAGAAAACAAGTTGTTTCATACGACGATAAATCACACGTAGGGATATCACGAATGACTCAGATCATTGTGGTGGGCGGTACCAAGGGTGGCCCAGGCAAATCGACTGTTGCTCAGCAAATTGCAGCCTGTCTGAAAATCAAAAAGAAAAAGAAAGTCCAGATCACTGATATCGACATCCAGCGCACCACGACAGGATGGTGTGAAGACCGCCGGCATAATGAAGAGTTGGAGCTGATCCCGTTCGCCTATGTCCAGGATGACATCATCAAACACATCACTTCGCTTCGCGGCCGTTACGATTACGTCGTAGTCGACGCTGGTGGTTTTGACTCCGAAATTCAGCGCCACGCAATGTTGATGGCCAACGTGATCCTTATCCCGCTTCGCCCGAAACGTCGTGATCTGAAATCCTTGCGTGACATCGACCCCATTGTCGACAGCGTTAGCAGCGTGAATGACAAAATCAAAATCCGTGCTGTAATGAACCAGTGCCCGTCTCTGCCTTCCCAGGCTGCGCGCATTATCGCTGCAAAAGAAATTGTCGAAACCTTTGGCATCGAGGCGGTACCGGTGAATCTTTACAACCGCAACGTCTATGACGATGCCGAAGAGGCGGGTCGTTCCATCTTTGAGATGACCGGAGCCGAACGCGACAAAAAGGCTGAGGCCGAGATTGAAGCATTAGTAGAATACGTAATGACCTTGGAGGGTGAATAATGTCCATGAAAATGGGTGATCTGGCAAAACGTCCGGCTGCGGAAGCTGCTGCGCCTAAAAGCAGCACCCCGATGCGCCAGCCTGTCCGTCCACAAGGCCGTCCAACACGTGGCAAAGAGAAAATCAAAAGCCGCACGATGTCTCTTGAAGACGAGTATTTCGAATTACTGGAGATGATGAAGTTCATCCCTCGTTTCGAGAAGTTCACCCGTTCTGATGTGATACGTGCAGCCATTTTCCATCTGGCAGAGAAGTCCCCGCAGGAGATTGAGGACATCGTCAAGATGAACGAGGCGATCACTGCTGCCGATGTGACGATGCGTACTGACGAAATAAAGCGCGAGTTGATGAAGAAAGGCTAATATCGCTATGAAAAGCGAGCATCGGTGGTTTGTGCTCGCTTAATTTTATACTTCATTTTTTTCAAAAGCAGATATTACCCCCGCAAGTATATTGAACTCAATGTTTGTAATGTCCTTCATGTCGTAGTCCATCGAATCTAAGTCCCAAGTTCCCTTTTTAAAATTGCACTTTTGAATTTTTATATTATTTTCCACTATGGCATTTCTTAAATTTTCATTCTCTGTAACGGTAAATTCATACTCCTCATTATTAATGCCAATGTAAATCTCTTTAATGCTATTAATCCCTGGAGCCTTGTATAAATAGAACTTCTCTTCTTCATTCTCTATGGGGAGCAGTTTTTTACTTTCTATTACAACTCTAACTTCTTTCTCATATTTCCAGTGTAGGCTTTTTCGTAACAATATTTTTTTGATTATCTCTTTGTTTTTAAAATCTTTTTCTGAAACAATGATTCTTGTTTTCTCTCTCTCCTCTCGGTAGTCGATATTTCCCTCATTAGCTGTTATTAAACAAAGAGAGTCATCGTTAAAACCTGCTAAATCTGTATCTATGCCTACTACGTAACCTCTATGATGTTGTGCGTAGTGAGACCACATTAAAACTTCTAATGGCGATTCGGATAAACATAGACTGGCAAGTTCAGAGTTTATTTTTGAGCGCAAGGTCAAATGCATTAACGAGTCTACATCCTCTGATGCCAACGATACCCCATATGTTTCGAAAGGATCATTGAAATGACCAACTGGCGTAAATTTAAAGCTGATTGCGTCATGATCAAAAAATAGTTTTAGACTTTCTTCTGGTATGTATTTATATAATAGCATCATGGCGCCTTATGTTGAAGTTTAGATACAGTTAACACTTTTTGCATTATAGCATTTCTTAGAAACTAATTGGTTATAAGTTCAGAACCTGCTTTCGTATATAAAAACTAAGTAACTTATTATTTATACGTAAGTAGGTATTTTGCATTCTTCCCAGACACATTCCCTTCTGCTTCTACTTCCAAAAACAGTCTCCAGTCGCTATGATCTGTCAAATAGTAAGTAAGTAGTTACCTATCGGTGAGAGCATGAGCCAGATCTTTTTTGACACCATAAACAACGGCCAGTACGACTTCATGACGGAGTGGGACACGGTCGCCATGGACAAGTGGGTTGCGGAAAACATCGGTCTTTCACGATGCCAGGGGGAGGCTGAGCTCTTTGATACGAAGTGGTTTGACTATCGTGATATGCACCCGCTGATGGCAACCTGTCTCTTCACGGAAGCCTATAAGCGTGCATACTCACAGATCATGCTGTCTCATGGCCGCGAGCATTTCGAGACGGCGCCATTCAGTACTGGCCTGAAACGCTTGCCTTACCAAGAGCTCTCGGCGGTGAACAAAACATCCCTTTGGAAAGCTCGCCAGTTTGCAGATAGATATTGCTGCTCTTATGACTATTTTATATCAACCGTTCTCTCTGCAGCTGCGCGCCGGCTCTGGGACAAATTACCTCGCCCTCAGCACCTCTGGCAGCCAGAACTGATTGAGATCTTCGAAAGCAAACTCGCCAATCGTGCGGGAACGCGTCTGGATGACTCTGCAGTGAGTTTTAAGCACTTAGGAGACATGCAGCATGACCCAATTCAGGAACGTTACTTTGAATGGGTTCTGGAGCGTTTGAAGCACATCACCCGTGATAAGCGTATCCGCACCATCTTCTCTGCTGTCTGGTTGATGGAGCTGGTGCCTGAGCGCGTTATCTATGCCCATTACCCGGAAGAACTTGAAGAAGCACGGCGACTGTGTTGATTGCCTGCTCCATATTTTTACGATTAGAAAACAACTTGTTTAAGCACCAAAGGATATCAAACACATGACCGAACTTTGCCACACAGGACGAGGGTTGTCTGAAGAGTTCGACGACGACTTCCAGAATCGTCTGGCGGCGTATTTTTGCCGCGATCATGAGTTTCTGACTCGTGCCGGCGATCTGGTTGCCCCCAACCAATTCTCCAATGCGGCGAACGCCATACTGGTGAACATGGTATCGGGCTATTTCAGAATGTATAAGAGCGCGCCTTCATCGGCGGCCATCCTCGATATGTTGAAGCGTGCTAAACGCGATAAGACGATCAGAGAAGAGATGTTCCCGGACGTTGTGGCGGCGTTTAAGCGGGTGCTCTCGGAAAAACTCTCTGATACGGCTTACATGGTCGACCAGGTCGCGACGTTCGCTAAAAGTGTAGCGTTCGACGATGCGTTGATTAAAGCGGCCGAGATGAAGGAGAAGGGCGACTTCCAGGGAGCGATGGCCATCATGGCCAAAGTGCAGCAGATCGGTTCTAACGAAGCGACGGGCATTTATGACTATTTCGCCTCTGCAGCGGAACGTTACAAGGCTCGTGAATATGAAGCCTCAGATGATTACGTGCCTAACAGCATCACCACTGGCCTGCCGCTGCTGGATCGTATGCTCTATCAAAAAGGGTGGGCGAAACGTGAGATGGTGCTCTTCATGGGGTTTGCGAAATCAGGTAAATCGACAGCGATGGGGGAGTTCTCCATTAACGCAACGCTGGCCGGCTACAACGTTTTGTATCTTTCTCTCGAAGTGCATACCTCGATTCTCTCCGATCGCTTCGATGCGCGGCTGTCTGAAACGGAGATGTCAAAGCTGGTAGAGCAGCGTGACGACGTTCACCGGAAACTCGCGGAGCTTGGCGCGACGAAAGGGGTGGGTAGTCTGTGGGTGGTTGAGCGCCCGTCAGGAAGCATGTCGCCTGCAGATTTGGATCGTATGCTCAATAGCATGAAAGCGAATGGCATGATCCCGGATATGGTGGTGGTCGACTATGCGGACTTGATGCGTGCCAGTTACGACCTCCGTGACGACCGGGCGAACATCCGTTCTATCTACACCGATCTGCGTGCTCTCTACGATAAGCACAACGTTGCAGGAATCACGGCATCCCAGACCAATCGTGAAGGTGGCTCATCCGAAGTGGCCACCATGATGCACGCCGCGGACAATATCGAAAAAGTCCGTATTGCCGACTTAGTCATCACTATCAACAAGACTGAGGAGGAAGAAGCCAAAGGCGAAGCACGTCTCTATTTTGCTGGTTCTCGTAACCAGAAGGGCGGGGTGAGTATTCGCGTTAAGCAGAACCTCGAACAGATGCGCTTCATCGAGCGGATCATGGAAGTTCTTTAAAAAAATAGGCGTGGGGCAAAGACGGATAACAGCCCCACGCCCTTCCAAATTACCTTTTGTTTAATCACAAAAGGAAAAACACATGAGCCTCTATGGTATTCAAAAACAGAGGTTTATCAAGATATTGACTTTTAAAAATTGCGGTAAATGACAATGAGTGACCTCAAAGAGTTACTGTCCGAGCTGGATTTCGAACAATGGCTGGATATGGAAGGCATCATCTATCGTCGCGGCGGTGTAAGCGCCCGCGGCCGCGAAGTGAATATCAAAGAATGTCCGGTATGTGGAAGCACAAACTGGAAGGTCTATTTCAACCTGACCAACAACGTCGGGAAATGCTTCGCCGGCGATCACCCAGAAGAAATTCAATTTAACAAGCTGGTTTTCCTCAAACACTACAGCGGTAAGTCTCGTCGTGCCTTTGAGGAGTACGTACATAACGCACTCCTGTCTCAAGGTTGGGCGCCAAAAAAAGAAGAGGTTGTGCTGGCCAGTGCTGTGGAACTTGAAGGCCCGGTGGCTTTACCGCGGCATTATGAACTGCCAATTGACGGTCGGCTGCCGGACTATCTTGTTGAGCGGAACATTACCCCGGAGCTGGCCAAATATTTTGACCTGCGTTACTGCGTCGAGGGAAAACATGCTTATGTCGACCCATATACCGATCAGGTTAAAGGGCAGGCATTCGATATGCGCATCCTGATACCGATTTACGATCTGAATGGGGTGATGAAGACATTCCAGGGGCGTGACGTCACCGGCGCAGCAGAACGCCGATATCTCTTCCCTATGCAGCTGCCGGCATCCGGGAGGTTTCTCTATAACGGACATAACGCAGTTGGTAAGCAAACCGTCGTCGTCTGTGAGGGGGCTTTCGATGTCATGGGGGTTAAGCGCGCCATATTCGACGAAGAGACGCTCCGGGACTACGTAGAGCCCATTGGCACGTTCGGGATGCATCTGTCCGGAAACACGACTGTAGACGCAGAAGACCAGCTGGGCGCGTTTCTGTCGTTAAAGGCTGATGGTCTGCGAAACGTCATCATGATGTGGGATAGCGAGAAGCAAGCGATCCGAAACACAATGGCGGCCGCCAGACGATTAACCAGTATAGGGTTAAATGTGAAAATAGCTTGTCTTGGAGAAGAAGGGCTAGATCCCGGAGAGGCCACCCAGGAACAAATTCTCAAAGCCTACTATCGTGCAAAACCCTACTCTAAGCAGCTGGAGCTGCAGAGCAAGGTTCTCGGTATAAGAGTGTTTAATTCGTGAGGTATATTGTTGGCTGCCAAGGCAGCGAGCAGCCAACAATAGTTATTTTGCTTCTTTAGATAGAATTTTTCCCGCCAACTCTGCAATCGATGACGCACCATCCAGTAAGGACGGTATATTTTCAGAAGAAACCTGTATAGGACTGAAAATTAGCTTTTCAAATAACGACCATGATTCCTTTTCAGAGCCTGATTTATTTTTTGTCTCCACGTAATCATGTATAAACTCACATAGGCTAAGCCTCTGTTCTATCTGTAAGAGTTGAGCTTTAATAGCCTTGCCTTCAATATAATATAGGCGCATGAAATAAAACATTAATAACTCTAGCGATAGTATTGGCAAGTAATATGCAAGCGCGCTAAAATTGAACTCAACTTTATACCACTCCAAAATATGGTTTAGTAAAGCCCCCACAGGGATAACAACCAATAATGCTGAAAAGAAAGTGATGGTATTGTGATTTTTTCGGTACTCTTCTTGTTTTGTTGTTAATAATTTTGAAAAGGCTTTACTCAACAAGACAAAGTTAAACTCGCTTTTATATTCATTAAGCTTATCAACATATGTTTTGATGTCTCTTTGAGAATCTTCAGATTTATCAATTAACTCGTTAAGGTTAACAGATATTTTTTCTATTTCCTCATTTGCTTTCTGCGTTCCTGAGTCTATCTGGTTGGTGAATTTTTCCTCATACCCACTGACATCATTGGCTATTTTTCTTAACGTATCAAATTCATCCGATACTAATATACTCATTGTCAGGGCGGCAGGCATTGAACGCTCTATCCAAATGAATTGTACATTATAATCAGTTGCGGTTGATAGTCGGTCCAATCTTTCAAGGACTCTTGTGTTGACAAATACAGGTCGACTGTCCGATTCCTGAGTCCAAAAGTAATATTCATATACAACTCTTATTAAATTGCTTAAGAAGTAAAATCGATTCGATTTTAGTTCATCTAAACTTGGTATGGCCCTTTCTTGCAAGTGTTTTTGATTAAATTGAGTGTATTTGTTTAGTGATTCCCTTCTATTGTTGAACAGAAAACTAAAATACACCCAAGCATGGACTAAAACAGCATCCGAGAATTGTTCATCATCAAGAGTGTCTAAGTCATTTTGGATGTTTGACTTATTAGGTAAATTGCCATTTATCCAATTGGTTATATTATTTAATTCGCTTTGATAAGAATCGTTCCAAAAAGTCATACCTTCCTCTTCTATGCAAAACGCATTCTAATTTTATGACGTTTGTTATCAATCAGGGTGGTCAATACCCTGACACATTGCTATGCGCTTTAAGATGTTAGCAGAGTACGAACAGCATTAATAAGGTTAACTCTTGATAGATAGCTTCGCTCCGAGCCAAACGCTCTTGGGGCCTATGCATTGCTGTGTTGGTCTGGTGCCAACATGTACCTCTTTGCCGCCTTTAGATAAGTAGATACTTACATATTTTAATGTGATAATTTAATCTCTGGTTGTGGAGGACATCACATGAAAGAAGATATCGAACAGGCAGTTTTAGAGATGATCAAGAAGTCAGGCGTAGAGCTTGGCGAAGGCGAACTGGAGAGCATCATCGATGCCTCATTCAACACGGCATCAGAGCATATATCGAATGCGCTATCCTGCATTCCTCTCAAAGAAGGGGCGACACATACGTCGGTGGTGGTGTGGTACGCAAAGACGCCTGAAATGCCTGGTACTGTTCAAAAGCGTGTAGCTCTGGTTGCGTTCATCGTCCCGTCGCTTGAGGCCGGCATTGGGCCAGTTGCGCGTTTTGGCGCCTGGTATGACGACAAAATCATCTTCTCAAACTGCTACCAGATGGAAAGCAGAGAAACGCTTGAGAAGAGCGTGGACGTGACTCTAAGAGCCGTAGAAAGCAAATGCGAGACAGTAGGAGAGGCTTTCGTCAGCGTCATGACTTCTCCCGATGTTGAAAAGCGCCATGTAGATCTGGTGGCACCACCAGGCTTGTTGGAAATGATTATGTCTGGAGATTACAACAAGGCTATAGCGCGTGTTCGTGAGCTGGACTATGGGCGCATCTGCGACTTGTGTCGTAGTGATCTGGATTTAATCAACGTGATCGTTGAGGCTGGCCGCGTCTGTGATGGGGTGTTGGCGCAATACGCAAGTAAGATCAGTCGTTTGGCCAATGAAATGCCTATGCTGGGTCAGGAAGCCCAATCCCACGCCGTTCATGCCGCAAACGACCTGCTAACCCCTTATCGATACGAAGCCGCAAGTGACAAGATGACCGGCTGGGCCACCTGGTAAGCCGTGACTATGTACTGTGTCCCCGTACAGAGTTATTTAAACTGATTAGTAAGTAAGTACAAGATTATCATTTAGAGAAATGGCTACCAAAACTGACTTATCAAAAATCCCTTCGATCTCTGGACTCAACGGCTACTCGCTGCGTTGCCCGGAAGTGAAGCTTAACGGACATGCCTCGTACTGCAGCTACACCGTCTGTCAGCACACGATCCTTGCCTTCAAAGAGAAGCGACTGCCGGCGTCATCGTTCACCTCCTGTGCGAACGCCATTTCGGCCGGAAAATGCCAGGCGCTGAAAATGATGGTGGAGGAAATCCGGCAAGGTGAGTCGCTGTATTTCGTCGATATGCCAGCGCTCATTGAAGAGGTGGAGGAAAGAAACCGAACAGCAAGAACTCTGCAGCCGAAGAGAGGCAGTGCATCTATCTACAGTGGAATTAAAGGGAAACGCCAATCTTCGACCGTTGCTGAAACTTGTCGACTGCCGGATGCCAGCGAGATTTATTCAGAACTTATCAAAGAAACCTTAAAGGAGAAGACCGACTGATGGAGAAGCTGATTGAAGCAGGAGAATGCTCATGATTCCATACATATTATTGTCTTTTTCTGGAGGCGTCGCCATTGGTTTCATCATCTGTCATGACTTGATTAAGAAGTTTGCCCGTAACTTACATTTCTGTAGCTCCACGGGGTGACTCCTACAGAGCATATCTGAAGATGGTATAATTAATGTCATCAACCAAAAGAGTGCTTCATATGACACTAGCTCAACTGAAAGATATTTATGCTCGTAATGATCTCACCGCAGATGAACTTCGTGTTGTCGTTGATCGGCTTAACCAACAACGTACTAAATTTGATACTGAACTGCCTGAAATTAAGCCACCAGTTACTGGTGGTTGGTTGTCTAGGAGTCGGTCGTTGCAGCAAGCCCAAATAAATAAAAATCTTTGTAATCATTATAAAGAGCAAATTCAGCAGTGGATTACTCTGATTGAGTATTACGAGGGATCACTTAGTAAATATGAAAAGGTGAAAAGATTTGTGGGAAAGCATAAATGGTTCTTTGTAATAGTGACAACTGTTATCGCGAAAAGCTATGTGGCCTATGATGTTATCGAAGGATGGATAAGTAAAATTGTGTGAATCACTTATACGTTCATAGACGACAAAATGTATTAACAACGTAGAACGGGTGACTGCTCAGATCTAAGAAAGTGCGATTGATCAGAGTCAAACGTTTCACGGCCACAATCCAACGGACGCAGGATGAGAAGCCAGTACTGATCAAAAAAGGAGCAAACGGACGCATGAAATAATAGGTAAGTATTTACTTATTAAATTGATACAACTATGATTGGCTTGTTTTCGTTGAAACGCGACTGTTTGAACGTTTAAAGATAACTGCAAACGACAATCAGTACCTGGCAGTAGCCTAAAAAGCTAAATACCAGCGAGGTCAGTTTCCAGCCTCGTCACCGAAATGGGACGCACTAAGCGAGTGTGATTGCAAAACGCAGGTAGGGCATTTGGTTAACCAGTGCCCTTACCGATGAGGTAACAGAATGGGCGGTTGGGTATTATGTCCAACACATGCCGGCTCCCAAAGACCCGACCGTCTATCCTGTTACGTCATTTCTGTTACTTATGTCGTTTAGTCTTGGGTTAAAAATGGCGACGTAACCCGGCTGGTTTGGTGAGCCAGCACGCAACGTTGAGACCACTGGTTTTTGCATCACAGAGGCAGAACCGGCAGACATGTAGGACCAAGTACATTAATCCGTCCCAGTGGTCTCAACGTTGTGGCCACGGATTCATTATCCTTCTGGTTATAGCCATTGTTGTCACTGCCCCGTGGCCACAACGATTAAATGATTCCATACATCTAATTTGATCTGAATGAAAACTCTCCTCAACCCTCGGAGAGTATTTGAAGGTCTTGGCTTGTAAGCGTTTGGTGAACACGTAAAGCACAAGTGGCAGAAAACGGTAGGACTGCTGCGAACGACACCGGTGAATCGGTGATACAGCCCCACAAGTCCGTGAATCGACAGGGGCTGACGGTGTCAACCTTAGATGGTGTAGCTCAGTGGGTTAGGCCGTTGTTGAATTGCCGATTCAATTGCTGCTCTAAACTCCTTTGCTTCGCTCTTCAATTGATAATCATCGAGAGTGTTAAATATTTCTAGTAGTGTTCTGCAGTAATTCGGGCTTGCGGAGTTTAAATCGCCTTTGGTAGCATAATTTAATAATGACGAAGCAATATCACTTAAGTTCTTATCTCTTTTCAATCTAATATAACAAGATACAACAGAACTCAAAATTCTCCTTCTAGTTGACAAACTTAATTTATTATTGGGCATGGTTTTTTGCAGCATATTACCAAGTAATTTTGTAGATTCTTTTGAAATGTAGTGCTTGTCGAAGTGCACATTGTTTTTTGTATTTTCTTGAGAAATATCCTTTTCATCAATATATGCACTTTGTTCTGCCCAATCAGTAGCAACACTGAATAAATGACATAACAGGTAATGAAAAGGAGTATCCCACTCACCAATGTGTTCATTTGTTTGTTTGTCCATATTCTTTAAAATTCTATCTGCAAAATGTTCATAGTAATGAAGCCACAGGTGATCTTGATGCCCCTGATGAATACCCTCATGAACCATGATTTCAAACATAGTGACGCCAGAATATATGGGACACTTGTACTTAGACACCTCATTGTAGGAACCTAATGGTTTATTAAGGTTTTTTATAAGGCTTTCATCCTCATCAAGTCTCCAGAAAAGGTTGTTTCCAATATCTTGATAGATCTGTGTTTGATCAGCAAACTTGGCGTTAGAGAAGAAAAAGTGTAAGATACGGTTGCTTTCGGGAATCAACAAGCGATGCCCTCGTCTTGTGTTGAGATTATTTTTTAGTTCAACATATAGACGACTGCTAGGTGAACTGAGCAATGAGTTCATGAAATTATAAGTAAAATCAGAACGAATTTTTGACTCAATCTTGATTAACTCTAAGCATAGAGAGGGATGAGCAAGAGCAAAATGATTTGTGAGTTCAGGTGAGGAAACAATATTTATTAATGCTTCGCGTGAATGTTCGGCAGCTGTATCACTGTTAGTTAACCGAAGTTTTTCGGCAATTTTATTAAGAAAGCTCCGCTTTGCTGGTTTATCAATTATTGATATTAGCCTCCCTAATTGCGGCGCAAGCAATTGAGCAAGATCATCATATTTTTTAGTTAGGTGTAAATTTTCGACTAACTCGAGAAATATCTTTGTCCTGCTAGATGAAAGTTTTGGATTTTTTAAGCGAACTAAAAGATAAATTGATACAGTAAGTAATATAAGATATACGGCACTTGAACTATCTAATCCCCACATCCAAGGGCCAAAGCTAAAATATAAACCCAATGCTTTCAAAGTCGGCGCAAATACTAAGTAATTACTTAGGATAAATGAAGTAACAATAATTGCCCAATCCCACCAAGCCAGACAAAACCGCAAGCGAAGACGTGCATTTGGAGTTATAAGAGCCCAAACCGCAGCGATGACGCCCAGTATGGTTAGTAGACTTGTGGTATCAATTTTGTCTGGAGGTGTCATAATTAATTGCAATCCCATATGTTCATATACAGACTTCCCAGAAGGTTCCTACGAGCAAAAAGAAGTTCGCGAAGAATATACGCAAGATACCTCTTTTCTTTTTGTATAGCACTACTAGGATAAAGATAGATATTTGGCGTATAGGTAATTACTTACTTACTTTTTCGGTCGCTTTTAGGTATAGTTCTTCCGGTTACTCACTTGAAAGGACTCAATATGGGAAACAAACGTAAACAGGCACGTCGCGCAGCTCGCCAGGCACTTAAGTCAAAATCGCGTATCCTCGGCTACGAGCTCGACACTATTATCGTAGACGAGCTGGCCTCCGCCGTCCCTGCTCTGCCCCCAAAACCGAAGCGTGACACTTCCCCCATAGAGGCACGCAATGAGGCCCAGGCCCACTATCTTATCTCCCTTGATAGCAAAGCACTGACGTTCGCCACTGGCGAAGCCGGCTGTGGTAAAACCTTCCTGGCTACGGCCGTCGCCGCACAGCGATTACTCGATAAGGAAGTAGAGCGAATTATCGTTACGCGCCCTGTACTGCAGGCAGAGGAGGATTTGGGCTTCCTGCCTGGCGATATAGCCGAGAAGTTCGCTCCGTTCTTTCGTCCCGTCTACGATGTGCTCCAGAAGCGCCTTGGTGCTTCATTTCTCGAATACTGCCTCAAACCAGAAGTGGCCAAAGTCGAGATCGCACCCTTCGCATATATGCGCGGTCGCACGTTCGAAAATGCTGTAGTCATCCTCGATGAGGCCCAGAACGTGACAGCGTCACAAATGAAGATGTTCCTGACCCGGATGGGTGAGAACGTAACGGTCATCGTTAACGGTGATGTAACCCAATGCGACCTGCCGGGTCATGTTAAATCTGGTCTTGAGGACGCCCTGCAGCGGTTCCAACCGTCTCGCCAGGTAGGGCTCATTGAGTTCACGGCCGAAGATTGCGTGCGCTCAGAGCTGTGTAAAGTGGCGCTTCAAGCCTATCTGTAAGGAAAAAATGATTGTTATGGCGATCTCGAAAGAATACTTACCTTTACCGTTCGGTGTGGCCGGCTACTATCCACCTGGATCAGAGATCGGCCGCAACCCCCAGTTCTCCGAGGATAAACGAGAGAAAACAATGAACTTTGTGATTTATGGACGAGAAAATTGCTCCTTTTGTAAGCGAGCCGTTGAGCTGGCGAAGCAGCTGCAGGGGCATGGATATGGCGAATATCAGTACATCGATATTGTCGCTGCCGGGATCGATAAACAAAAGCTGAGTGACATGGTTGGGAAGCCGGTAGAAACCATTCCCCAGGTGTTTTTGGACGATGTTCCAATCGGCGGTTACACAGAATTTGCTGCTTTCGCAAGCACTCTGTAATACAATACGGCTCCGTTTGGGGCCGTTTTGATTTGTCGCTTTTGATAACAGAGCGTACACTTAGGTACGAGCCATTTAGCTGTAAAGAGGTTTTATGCATTTAGAAAATTGCTTGGAAGATATGAATGTCATTAGCAATGCTCTTGCTACCGTGACTTCTAACGCTTCACGCTTTTCGAATGCAAATAGCACTCCGAAAGCATTCCCGAAGCGTGTACACACAAAATTTAAGATGCATCCCCGTATCGGCGGCATTACAAGGTCGACGAGGCCCGGTTTTGCAGATTCCCATGAGTTCAGACTGCCGCAAACGGAAGGCATTCCGGTTGCTGAGAGTGACACCGCAGCTCAACTTGCGGATATTGAACAAAGGCTCGCAGAGCTGACGGCGAAACACGTTCAGTTGACCCATAACATTTCAGGTTACAGTGCGGAACAGATCCGCGATACTTTCGGTGAAAGCCGTTACGAGGACTTGAAGAACGTTGACCTGTCCATACGCGGTTTAGAAGGCTTCGTTAACAAGTTCATCCGTGACGCCGAACTGCCACATCCGTACCTGAAACGTTTGAGTGATGCTATCACTGAGTACCGTCTGGCGGTTTCTGACCTCCTGATGATTCTAAATCAGTGCTTTAACGAGGTAGAAGTTATCGAATCGCAGACAGGCCTCATTGATGAGGACGTCTTCGCAAACTTCTCCTTCCATTAAGGCTGAACGATGAAAGTCACATGGAACAGTGATAGTTACGCCCAATTTTTGGAGCCGGTCTTCAGAGTAATGCCTGATCTGAAGACCTCCTTACTTGCTGACTTTGTGAGTTTTAAGAATGGCTTTTATCCGGCCGTTTTCGGCAAAGATGGCCCCTATACCGAACCTGGTTCTGTAGTTTCCTCTCGTGTTTACCACGTTCATCTCTTATTCACCAAGCAAGAACGAAATAGTCACCGAAACAGGTTCAACTGTACAAGCGACCGCGCCCTCGTTTATACCCAGCACGCCAAGTTTCAGGACGTGTATAGTCTGCTGGCCATCTTCCCGAAAGAAGCACACAAAACAGCCAGTGATCCAGTCAAAATGAGCGACATCGCCAAATACGCGGCAGCCTTCCAGAAATTAACAAACCCGTAGTTACCTGCAGCTCCATGCCTTTCTCTTTCGTAGCGTGGTTCCATTGCGATAATTTTCATATTTTTTAGGCACTTAATCTAGTCTTTGCGCGTATGCATAAATATACGAGAAATAACGGTACAGAAAGCGGCAGGCAAAATAACCACAAAATAATGAACATGCCATACACACCGCTATTCACGCCAATGTGACGATCCCAAAAGGGTTTGGTCATTATCTTAAGGGCTAGTTTCTCCGAAGTATAATATGAGAATGGGTACAGGACGGCGCTTAAAACAAGATATGTAACCACAAATGGCATATAAGGAACATAGGCAGGAAAAATGAGTCCGTCATTCATATCGCGCACTATAAAATAGATCAGATAGCCATAACCACACCATCCCCATAAGCAGTGCCGTAAATAATATTTTAAGGTCATCATCTATGATTCCTTCATAGCTATACCGTTAAAGCTATCATATCATGAATTGACGAAGTACCCCCTTCGAGACCAGGCGGCATCGAGACAGCCATAGACGCAAACATGACTGAACTGGCACCGGACAACGATGGGACATAACGCATAGACAAGGGTGATGTCGCAAACAAACAAGCGGGAAATGGCACGGCCCTGATGACTAATTTTCAAAAAAAGGCCTTTCTATGATTCCATACTTGGTAGGTATGGAATCATTAGACAAAAGAGGGTATTTTAGGTTGATCTCAATAAAAACAATGCCTAATATACTGTATATAAACACAGTATAAAAAGCGTCATACAGTGGCCAGATTATGAAAAACACGTTTGACAGAGCACGCGCAGCGGAAAACACGTCACAGGAAGCGATCACCTATCTGGATCGGGCATCGCAGATGGATGCCAGATCGGTCTCGATGCAGGGAGCCGATCTGACTTTCGCCGACGCATTCATGTTATTCACTCGCTTATCATTATTGATAACTCGCCGCCGGCCCGAGATAGCTGTCCATTGTGTTTTGATACATGTTCTCCCGCATATCGCTCAGGAAAAAGTAAGTAACCTGAATAGAATAATGGTGAATCAGCTGGTCAACCCGCTGATCCTTGAAGGGAAGATCGTAATGGGTCGCCGTGTTTTTTCCATCATGAAGCAGTTCCTGGGATGGTGTGCCTTCCAGGGGATTATCGAAACATCGCCCCTGAATGATATGTCGCTGAACAAAGTTGCCGGCGGCGCGAAGACGGCACCGCGGGAACGATGCCTGACGGACGCAGAGGTTTGGGTATTCTGGAATGTCTGGGACTATTTCGACGTATGTCCAGGCACGAAATGGGCGGCAAGGCTTTGCCTCGTAGCTGCCAGACGTCCAGATGAAGTGCTGCGGGCCAGAGTAAGCGAGTTCGACCTTAAGCTAAATGTATGGAATCAAGGGTCTCGCAACAAATCGGCCCGGTCGCACACCCTTCCGATGAGCTCACTGATGCGGAAGTGCGTAGAAGAATTGATTGCTTATGGCGCCGGCAGCCAGTGGCTCGTCCCGTCGAACAAAAAGAAAGCTGATACGCCAATGTCAAAGGTTGCAATAGCCCAGGCGTTGAGGCGGATTCTAGAGCGACCAGAGCTTGGGGAAGTGGAGTCGTTTACCCCACGTGATCTGCGTAGAACGGCACGCAGCTACTTTCCAGCCCTTAATATTTCTCAGGAAGTATCACGTAAGATCATGAATCATAGTCTGGAAGGGATCGACCGTGTATACGACCGATATGACTACATGGATCAGATGCGAGAAGCCCTTGAGAGCTTCTCATCGTACATCTCGTCGATTGTTGAGCAACCAGATTTAGAAGAAATTGACCACAAAATGAAGGGAGATCGCCTATCCACCGAGCTGATCAGAGTAAACTTCTCATAGCTTTTTAATTGCTTCGACAACCTGCTCAACACCATCAGTTTGAGCCGGAAAGCGGTTGCGGAAAGCTGCGAGAACCTCACGTTCTTCCGGAGTCAGCGGCGCTATGCCCTGGTCTCGTAAAAAATCTGCCAGCTCAGGCTGACGGTCTTCAAGAACCATCATCATGAGACGTACTGGGTCTGCATTCAGTGCTTCTGCCAGTGGTAGCACTTTCTCTACCGGCAGCGGAATTCTTCCCTTTTTTATCAGGGACAAAATGTTGGGATTCTTGTAACCAATCTCACGGGAGATCGCCGACTGACTTTTCGGCGAAACAGTGATTAAAGAATCGATGTAGGCGACGTAACGAGCGGTCTTCTCATCGGCCATTGTCATTGTAGTTACTATCCTCGTGTGATCTTATTGTATGGTAAGTACTTACCGATATTACAGCAACGGTTATTATTGTAAAGTCTTACATCCGGCTATTTGTAGGCAATTATCGCACATAAATCACGCGAAATAAGGTATAAATTAGTAAAATCCGGTACTTCTGTTGATTTTTTTGATTATTTTTGTTTAAGACATTACGATACATTTTTATTAACTTTTATATCAATAGGTAGTACCATCACCTCCAAATGAAACCAGTTGATTAGGATGCTATTAATGGAAAAATTGTCATCTAATTTACTTGCTCTGAATGTAGGCAATGTTTTCGCGCTGACACACCTGGAGGCTGCAGAAGTACTATCTGAGTTACCAAATCACCAGGTAAACGTTAGAGCGCGCGACGCTACTGTTTTCCGGTTCTCCCTGGAAAATGGCTCTTTCACGCTGATCAATACTGGCGACCTCTCTTTCGCGGTTCGAATCAACTAAAATTTATAACCCGCCTATAACTCATTGATCCCCTGCGCGAATTGCTTCCTCCCCTGTTCGCGCAGTGTTATTTTCTTATATCTGAAAACAATTTGTTTACTCAATAAGGAAAGCGCATGGCAACCAAACCCAGCAAAACTGTACTCAAAGAGGTACAGGACTTCCGCGATTCCGTAAAACGCGTCGTTGGTCTTCTTTCGGGCAAGAACATTCCTGTAGCTGAATACGGAGACACAGCATACGTTCGCTACAATAAAAAGGGTGAACCAGTAATGGTTAACATCCCATCCATACCAGATGACGCGAGCCCTGCGCTTATGAATGCCATACGTGGATTCCTTGATCACGAGGTTGGCCATCTCCTTTTCACAGACGAAAAAGTCGTCAAGAAAATGCGCAATACAAAGGCATTCGGACTCTGGAACGCCCTGGAAGACGTCTACATCGAACGTCGCATGAGTGAAGCGTTCACCGGCAGCCGGCGGAACCTATTGTCCACACGTAACCTCATGATTGACAAATATTTTAATCCCCATGTTAAAAAGGCGGTGGCGATGTGCCGCGGGGATCAACGCGAGTTGTTTCTAAAGTTCTTCCTCTGTCCGGTTCTACGGGCGTGGGATGGCCAACCAACTTTTGTTGATTTCATGGAGGAGCACTGGCACCTCATCGATAAACCTATTGCCGTACTGAAAGAGTTTGGCGTCGATGAAGCTGTCCGTCGTATGGATAGCACTGAGGATTGCGTCAAGGTTGCAGCAGCAATGGCTAAGATCCTTCGTGAAATGACTGAGATGCCAGAAGGCCCGTTACCTGAACGTGAGTCCTCTTTAACCAAAAAGACCGAATCAGAAGAAGACAGTTCAGATGAGCCGGCTGCTGGAGACGATACTGAGGTTTGTGACGAAGAGGGGCTCGATAGCACTCCTGATGAGTTTAGCTCTGACGATGAAGATGATGAAAAATCAGACAAATTGATAAGTAAGTACATACCTAACAGTGATGAAGTAATAAATGATACAGAAAGTAAACCTGAAGATGGCGATTTAGGCCATGAAAATGTTGACGACTTGCCTGACAGCGAAGAAACGACAGCTGATGATCCTGTTACATCTCTGGGCTCAGATGCAGGGGAAGAAGTGGATGATGAAGGTGATTACAACCCATCCACGAATGATAGCGCTAAGGACGGGCCCGGCAGCTCCTCTGATGATAGCGAAGCTGTCGAGGACGGTGAAGGTGAAGGCAAGGCAGACAAAGACGGTGGCAAGGAGAAGGATGAAGGGGATCGTGACACCTCGGATGAAAGCGATGCCGGCTTTGCCCCACACGCTGACGATATGTCTCTTGATGATGCTCTCAAGGCATTAGAAAACGTCGATGAAGAGATAGGTTCTTCAACCGAAGATGCGCTGGCGTCGGCGATCAAGTCGGAGCTAGCCAGCGCGTCACTATCTGATTACCGGCCATACAATCGCTCCTACGACTTCCTGGGGCCAATTGACGAGGCAGAAGAGCATATTAAGCGCGCCAGAAAAGCTTTTGGCGCAATCCCTATGTATTCGCCCGTAGATCGCTACCGCATTGTTCCAGAGGGCAGAAAACTGTTTGAGATGAAGGTGGAGAGACATCTGTCTTCCTCGGTGTCATCTACCTTGGCCAAAGACCTGGAGCGCGCGATCGCCAGTCGCAACCGTGTTCAGTTCATCCCTGGCCAGCGTCGTGGACGCGTACATGGGGCGAGTCTTTACCGACTGTCGATGAATGACGATCGGGTATTCCGGAGAAAAGAAGACCACAAGGCCGTGAACGCGTGCGTTCAACAGGTCATCGATTTGTCAGGTTCAATGGGCGGCCGAAAAATCGAGCTCGCGCTGGCATCCGCATACACACTGGCTGACGCCCTAGATCGTATCCACGTTCCGAACGTCATTACCGGCTTCACTACGTATGGCAATCCGGATGTAGCAACTATGTCGAAACGTGGGTTTAGCCGCTTTGAAGCGCTTATGCTGCCGATTATTAAAAACTGGCATGAGAAAGCGAACTCCCCAGAGATACGTGCTCGTATGGGCTGTGTGGCGGAGACTTTCCCCCTGCTAAACAACGTGGATGGCGAGAGCATCGCACAGCTGGCTTCTCTGTTTGCAGGGCGTATGGAAGACAAGAAGATCATGATTGTGCAGAGCGACGGCGCCCCATGCGCTGCGGGGGATGGCTTTAGTAACCATCTGCGCTCAGTAACGAATGACATCGAAAACACAAGTGACATCAACCTGTTGGCCATTGGCATTCTTACGGACGCGCCGCGCCGGTATTACAAAAACTATGCGCTAGTGAATAAGGTCGAAGAGTTGGGTTCGTCAGTTGTCAGCGAGTTATCTCGTATCATTTTAGGGTAAATCTTGCGCCCTATAAAATAAGTAACTAGTTACTATAAAGCCTGATACATTCGTATAGAATAGAGCCCAGAAACGACAACAAGTAAGGAAAAACACATGACCGCGACTGCGCTACCACAAGACGCCCACTCTGATGCCGTCACCTGCAAATGGTGCGGAAAATCCTTCCATCACCTCAAATCCCACATTTCGATGGGACGTTGTGAAGGCATTCCGGAAGAAGCCAAAGGGCTTGGTGTGGATGACGTAGTGAAAATGTACACCACAGCATTCCCCGGGGAACCAACGCTGTCTCCAAAGGCCATTGAAGCGTTAAAGAATAAACGCTCTGAGAAGGCTGGCGCAGACGGCAAAATCGCGGATATCAGCGCCCACCCTGGCTATGCAGGGACAGTCGAATACAAAACTGAGCTTGTCGCCGCGCACGAGCTGCTTGGCCTGACTATCAAGGAACTTGGCACGCCCCGAGGCAAACCCCTTCAGGTGACGGTCAACATCAACACGCCATATCCGGAGTTCGTGCCAGAAGTGAAAGCCGGCTATGTATACGGCGACTTCGATCTGATTAAAGACATCTTCATGATGCTGGAGATCGGCATTCCTGGTTATCTGTGGGGTCATGCTGGTACGGGGAAAACCTCCCTGCCAACCCAGCTTTGCGCGCTCCTGAATCGCCCGGTGATCCGCTCACAGCATACGGCATCAACTGAGGAAGCCCATATTACGGGCCAGATTCTGGCGCGAGAAGGCACAACCTACTTTGAACCAGGGCTTCTGTCGCTGGCGATGAAGAACGGTTGGGTCTATCTGGCAGACGAATACGATTTTGCATTCCCGCAGATTCTGGGGATCTACCAGCCAGTTCTGGAAGGCGAACCACTCGTAATCAAAGAAGCGACACCTGACTGGCGTCGCGTGGCGCCGCATAAGCGCTTCGCCTTCATCGGTACAGGCAACACTAATGGTTCAGGTGATGAAACGGGGCTTTATCAAGGAACGAACATCCAGAACGCGGCTAACTTCTCTCGCTTTGGCATCGTATCTCACGTCAAGTACATGAAGCCTGGTGCTGAGGTGAACATGCTGGTCGAAGCGGGAATCATCCGTGAATACGCCGAAAAAATGGTTAAGTTCGCCAATCTGGTACGAGACGGGTATGAGCAACACCTGATCAGCCAACCAATCGGCCCGCGTGAGCTGCTTCTGTCCGCAAAAATCGGAATGATGCGAGGTGATTTCGCAGCCGGCATCGAGAAGTCATTCATCAATAAACTCCCCTCCACCTCTGCGCAAGCGGCGCGTGAAGTGGTTCAGAAAATCTTCGGTTAATCGTGCGTAAAGGTTGTTTTGGATCTCTTATCGCAGCTTCTGAAACTGGCGCGGCCTGTTTGTCATGCGCTCACAGGCCTGACTGCCACCAGGCAGCCAAAGGAGTTGCGATTTCGATATACGGGAAGTTCGTCGGCTTCCCCAACGACAAAATTAAGAAAAAACAGAAGGTAAAAACACATGAAAGCACTGATGGTCAGGACTGATTTTTCCCTGGGAGAATCAGCACTGAAAGCAGAGCACGCAGTAAAGGTAGCAAAGGAGGCTGGCTATACCGCGGTTATCTCTGCTGACACGATGAATATCGCCAGCGTTATCCCCCTGCAGCGAGCAGCTGGCGATGAGATGGCGGTGATCTGTGGTGTTAAGCTGAATGTTGTCGACGATCCAACATACGAGTACCGGGCTAAACTGGCTAAAGAGTCTAATGGATGTATGGAATCATTGGAGCGTGGACGTAACTACTGCTTCACCGCACTGATTAAAAACGAGCAAGGTTATCGCGACATTTGCGAACTAATGACTTTAGCCAATACCCGCGAGCAGTTTTACTTCGTGCCACGTCTGGCGCTCGACCAGTTGGCAGCTACTTACGCTAAAGGCAATATACTGTTGCTGACTTCGGATATCGGCAGCGTATTCCAGCGCCCGGACTTCGCTAAAATTATTAGCGCGCTGATTACTGCCGGCGGACGCGAGAATTTCTACAGCGTAGTTTATCCGCACCCTACGCCATTCTATGACCAGATCAACGTGCGAGCCATGAAAGTGGCAAGCGCACTGAAAATCGAGCCCGTTGCGTTTTACCCAGCTTATTACGAAGGGGTTGATGACGCTGATATCAAAGACATCGCCCACATGGTGATGAACAATATCAAAGTCGATCAGCCACACCGGCTGCGTATCCCCCACCAGCGCGACAATGCAATAAATGGTCGTCGTCATCTGCTGCAGGCTCTGAAAGAGTTTTCTGTCCGGATGGGCGTATCTGTGTCTGCTGCCATGGCTTCTACAACGCAGGACTCCATCGTTAAGGCGTGCGAATGGCGCTGGCACGAGATGGCGCCGGCGCTGCCAAAAATGGCAGACGATGAGCCTGCAACGTTGATGAAACTGGCTGTCGCAGGGCTTCGAAAACGTCTCAGCAACAAAGAATTTGGCTACACGCCACCAGCTTCCGAGCACCGCATTTACGTCGATCGCCTCAAGTATGAAATGGAAACGCTCACTCGCCTGGGATTCTGCGGTTATTTCCTGATGGTTCGCGATCTGATGAATCATAGTCGCGAGACAGGTATTCCGGTCGGGCCAGGTCGTGGTTCATCCGCCGGCTCTCTGGTGGCATGGTGCATCGGCATTACCAACGTTGACCCTATCCGTCATGGCCTGCTGTTCGAACGTTTCATTAACCCTGAACGTCTCGACTTGCCGGATGCTGATCTGGACTTTAGCCAGGCCCGGCGCCATGAGGTGATCGAGTATCTGAATGCCCGATATGGCGAAGAGTATGTTGCAGGCATTCCGAACTTCACTTATCTGGGCGCCGCTTCCGCGCTGCGCGACACAGCGCGTATTTATGGCGTCGATGCGGCTGATATGGCTGTTTCCAAGGAGCTAAAGACCCTGGAGGATGACAGTCTGTCTCTGTCGGAGCTGCGTGAGCAGCTGGCCAGCCTGGACAAATACGCCACCAAACATCCGGATGCATTTAAGGCGGCGAGCAAGTTGCAAAACCTGATGCGTGGCTTCGGCCGTCATGCTGCAGGGGTGATTGTCGCTGGCGTACCTCTGACGGAACGTACCCCTGTAGAGCGACGTGGAGACGCGCGTTGCATCGCATTCGATAAACGATACTGCGAGGCCATGGGGTTAATCAAACTGGACGTTCTGGGCCTGGCCACTCTCGATCTGCTGGATAGCGCAAAACGTTACATCAAAGAGAGCACCGGCAAGGACATCAACCTCGATGCCATCCCACTGGATGATCGCAAAGTACTTGATGGATTCGCCGCGGGGTATACGCAAGGTGTGTTCCAGCTTGAGTCCGGCCCCATGAGGAAGCTACTCAAAGATCTGGGTGGTGGTATCGAGCCAATGAGCTTCAAAACCATTGTGGCCACAACTGCGCTTTTCAGACCAGGTCCAATTCAGTCAGGCATGTTGGACGACTATGTCTCCGTGGCAAAAGGTTTTATGGCTCCACATTCAATTCATCCGCGTCTTGAGGAAGCAACTAAAGAAACCAACGGCGTTTTACTCTATCAAGAGCAGATCATGAAAAGCTCTCGCGTACTCGCTGGATTCTCTATGGCTGAGGCTGACGCTCTGCGTTCCGCTATCGGTAAAAAGAACATGGATAAGATGAAAGCGATCG
>OKSH01000028.1_pt1 | contig 118974 bp, 103 predicted proteins | sample 1601231 | NCBI WGS metagenome assembly OKSH01 (sample SAMEA3541596, study PRJEB24748) | human gut metagenome | biome: human gut; feature: human-associated habitat; material: faeces | place: China | collected 2012
TAATTCTATATTTTTTCTTAGCTCCGCCTCCGCGGTGTCTAACTGTGATTTTTCCTTGATTATTACGTCCAGCCTGTCTGCTCTTTGGAGCTAACAGAGATTTTTCTGGTGTTGTCTTTGTGATTTCAGAGAAATCAGAACCAGTCATCTGTCTTCTGGAAGGCGTATATGGGCGGTATGTTTTAATTCCCATGATAAATCTCCTTTCAATTGTTTATTGTCACGGTTTCTGTCCGTATGCTTTGCAATCTTATAATCCCTGGAAGATCTCGATATCCGCGCTATCCTCTGTAAGTTTTACGATTGCTTTCTTAGTTTTAGCTGTTTTTCCGAAGTTGTAAGTTCCACGAACTCTTTTCTTCTTTCCGTCGTTATTCATTGTGTTTACTTTCTCTACTTTTGTTCCGGTAAACATTTTTTCAACAGCTTCTTTAATCTGAGATTTTGTTGCTTCTGGGTGTACCAAGAAAGTGTATTTCTTTTCTCCCATAAGTTCCATACTCTTTTCTGTTACTACAGGTTTAAGGATTACATCATAATACTGAACGTTTGCCATTATGCGTACACCTCCTCGATTTTAGCAACAACAGCTTTTGTTGTGATTACTGTGTTGTATTTTAAGATATCGTACACATTGATTGTATTAGTCTTTGCAGTCTTGATGTCAGCGATGTTTCTTGCTGAAAGTTCTGCATTTTTGTTGTCATCCTCTAATACTACTAATGCTTTAGATACATCTAAACTCTTAAGAATGTTTGCAAAGTTCTTTGTCTTTGCTTCTTCAAAGTTGATCTCATCGATTACGATAAATTTGTTTTCTTCAACTCTTGATGTGAGTGCAGATTTCAGAGCTGCTCTCTTCTCTCTCTTATTCATTTTGAAAGAATAATCTCTCGGAACTGGTGCGAATACAACTCCGCCGCCTGTCCACTGTGGAGCTCTTGTGGATCCCTGTCTTGCATGACCGGTTCCTTTCTGTCTCCATGGTTTTCTTCCACCACCAGAAACTTCAGAACGTGTTTTCGCTTTCTGTGTTCCCTGACGGTTATTTGCAAGCTGGCTTACAACTGCCATGTGTACAAGATGTTCATTTACTTCAACACCGAATACAGCATCGCTTAAGTCGATCTTACCAACTTCTTTACCTTCGATATTATAAACAGATACGTTAGCCATCTTAAGTGTCCTCCTTCCTTCGCCAAATCTTAGTTAGCTTTTACTGCTTCTTTGATAGTTACTAAAGATTTCTTAGGTCCCGGTACTGAACCTTTAACCAGAAGTAAGTTATTCTCAGCATCAACACGTACAACTACAAGGTTCTGGACTGTAATCTTCTTACTTCCCATATGTCCCGGCATGTGTTTTCCTTTGAATACTTTACTTGGATCTGAACAAGCACCGTTTGAACCAGCATGGCGATGATACTTAGAACCATGAGCCATAGGTCCTCTTGACTGATTGTGACGTTTGATTGCACCCTGGAATCCTTTCCCTTTAGAGATTGCAGTTGCATCAATCTTATCTCCAGCAGCGAAGATATCAGCTTTGATTTCCTGACCTAACTCATATTCGCTAGCATTTTCAAATTTAAATTCTCTTACAAATCTCTTACCTGCAACACCGGCTTTAGCAAAATGTCCCTGCTCTGCCTTTGTTACACCGTGACGGTGAACGATTTCTTTCTTTCCACCTTTGTCTTTGTTGATGATCTTGTCTTTCTTGTCAACGAATCCAACCTGAACAGCTTCATATCCGTCATTCTCAACAGTCTTGATCTGTGTTACAGCACAAGGTCCTGCCTGAAGAACTGTTACCGGAGTAAGTGTTCCGTCTTCGTTGAAGATCTGAGTCATTCCGACTTTTGTTGCTAAAATAGCTTTCTTCATTTTATTTTACCTCCTGTGATTTACAGCGGAACGCCCTTTTTCGGACGCTCATCCTAAATTATAGGAATTACTGCTTCTTATTTCATTTTGATATCAATAGCTACACCAGCTGGCATTTCCAATCTTGATAATGCATCCACAGTCTTCTGTGTCGGTGCAATGATATCAATCAGTCTCTTATGAGTTCTCTGTTCGAACTGCTCTCTGGAATCTTTGTATTTGTGAACAGCTCTTAAGATTGTAACTACTTCCTTCTTTGTCGGAAGTGGTACAGGTCCACTCACCTTAGATCCATTTTTCTTTACAGTTTCGATGATTTTCTTAGCGGATGCATCTACTAACTGATGATCATACGCCTTTAAAGTGATTCTCATTACTTGACTTGCCATAAAAAAAGTCGCCTCCTTTTCGTACTTTTAACTTCAGTACGACAAGCGGTGACTGTACACTCTCCCGTGTGTGTCGTGAGAAACTCACACGTTGTTACCACATCTCAGTGGCTGTTATAGTTTCGTACAGTGACTTGTCGCCAGTTTCCTAACTTGACATTCGCTCCACGGAAAACCTGCTGATCTCCAGCAGCAACCTCACGCTTCAACGCTATCATGTCACAGCTCTCTTAGTATATCCCAATCCGGCAGATAATGCAAGTACTATTTTTGTTTTTTTTACCGTACAATCTTTCAGATTCTCTTTTATATCGGCGCTGTTAATTTTTCGCTAAAAGTATCACTTTTCATTATATCTGCATTATGTTTTCTAATATCTCTATTGATATTTTCATTTTTTCAGACTATACTGTTATTATAAACCAGTGCAGACAGGGAAGTCAGACATCAGAGATGTTTTGCTTCCCTTTTTTGCAAAAATATAATAGAGAATGGAGCGTGTTACATATGAGCGAAAATGGAAATCAATCTCGTGAATGGAGCTCAAGGTTTGGATACATCATGGTTGCGGCCGGTGCTGCGATCGGACTAGGAAACATCTGGAAATTCCCATATCTCGCTTATCAGGGCGGTGGCGGTGTATTTCTGGTCGTCTATATCCTGATTGTTGCCGTCATGGCTCATCCAATGGTAGAGATGGAGACTGCAATCGGACGCCACAGCGCTTCTGACACAGTAACCTGTTTTGAACGTATTAATAAAAAATGGGGATTCGTCGGCTGGCTGGCAAATATCTGTACACTTCTTATCAATATGTATTATGTCGTTGTCGGTGGATGGGTACTCAAGTACGCTTTTCAATACATTATAAGCGGCGACTTCGGTTCCGACAAACAGGCCTACTTCACAGATTTTACTACTTCAACTGTCGAACCGATTATTTGGGCTATGATCTTACTGGTATTCGTCTCTATATTGTTACTGTTCGGAATCACCAATCTTGTAGAAAAAGTAACCAAAATTATCATGCCGATACTCTTTCTCTTCCTTATTATATGTGGTATCTGGGCGATCTTTGTAACCGATAACGCAATTGAAGGATTAAAATACTATCTTCTTCCTGATTTCAGCAAGTTCAGTTTCACCGTATTTTCCCAGGCTGCAACACAGGTGCTCTTCTCTGTAGGTATCGGCTGGGGAATCTATGAAACACTGGGGGCAAATATTCCAAAAAAGAATAATCTAAAGAGCGATGCCATTCTTGTATCCATCTGCGATACCGGTGCTGCCATCCTTGCCGGCTTTGTAATTATTCCATCCGCATTCGCAGGCGGAGTCGATATGCAAAGCGGTCCGAGTCTGATCTTCCTTGTAATGACCGGCATCTTCAGCAAACTGCCTGGAGGACGTCTGATCGGCATCTGTTTCTTCCTTGCGATTGTATTTGCCGTGATTTCATCATTATTTACATTCTTTGAGATTTCTATCCGCACTTTCGAAGATAACCTGAAAATGGGCCGGATCAAGGCAACACTTATCATTTCTCTGATCATCGGAGCCGGCAACATTATCGTTTCTCTCGGATTCGGAGTATTAAGCGGCATAAAGCTTCCATGGCTGGACGCTTCCGGTATATCCTATCTCGGACTCTATGACTGGCTTGACACATTTACCGGATATATCCTGCTTCCGCTCGGTTGTCTTCTTGTCTGTCTCTTCGTATCCAGGGTCTGGGGATTTGAAGAATACGAAAAAGAACTTACGAACAACGGCAAATTCGGAAGAATTACTTTATATGATAAGATTCTTACTTACATTGTCGTTCCGGTCTTCATGGTGATCATTATTCTGAATGTATTTGGATTCATACGCTAAAATCCGGTGTCAGACACCGACAATTTCTTCGGTCATATGATATTTTTAAAAATTTTAATTTTATCTACTTGTAATTTTTATATTTTTTCGCTACTATTAATAAGCAAATAAATTTTCACGAATTTTTGTATTTTTTATACATTGGAGAATAAAAGAATGGACATCAAAAGTTGGAAAATCATGCTGGCCGTAGATGATTACGGCAGCTTTACCCGTGTAGGCGCAGAACTCGGTTACACACAATCCGGCATCACACAAATGATGAAAAACCTGGAAAAAAAGGTCGGATTTCCACTCTATATCAAAGATCACCACGGTATCAGACTTACAAATGAGGCCAAATCACTGATTCCGGCAATCCGCACATTATTGAATGCCGACGAGGTGATTCATCAGGAAATTGCAGCGTTAAACGGTGCTCAAAGAGGCACAATCCGGATCGGTACTTATCTCAGCTGTTCGATTCACTGGATTCCAAAGATCATCCGTGAATTCCAACAGAAGCATCCGGATATTATCATCCAGGTAATCGAGGGTGTTGAAGGCGAACTTGCCGACTGGATTCAGGAGCGCCGCGTAGATATCGGATTTATCAGCCTGCAGAAAAATCATAAGTATCAATTTCTTCCTGTCATGGACGATCCAATGTATGCAGTTATTCCGGAAAACGATCCGCTTGCCAAAGAAGAGGAAATTCCGATCGAAGTATTCGAGGGAGCTCCTTTTATCATCACTGAATATACACCCGGAAGCGATGTGCACCGTGTCTTAAGAAAGAATAAAATCCATCCGGATATCCGTTACGTAACCCGAAATGAATTTTCTTCTCTTTCTATGGTAGAACACGAACTTGGATACTCTATCCTCCCAGGTCTTCTACTCCGTGGTCAACAGGGGAAATTCGTCAAACGTCCGCTGAAACCAACGATTACCCGGCAGTTAGGCCTGGCCTATTCTTCTTTAGAAGATTTGTCACCGGCTTCCAAGACATTTCTGGAATACGCGAAAAATTTCCTGTTAGATGATTAATCCCACAAAGCTGCTGTTTTATCTATATACTTTACTTAACAAACAAAAACCCTGCTGTTTTTCAGAGCGATTACAGCAGGGTTTTCTATTATATATAATGTGTCAGATGCACTCAATGCCTTAAATAAATCCAAACACATGAAGTATTACAATCAATGTAAGCACCGGACAGATCACTGCCAGAGACACCTTATCATACATAGATAACTTTCCATGTTTACCATTATTCGTAAGTTCTTTTTCATACTCATTAAATCCCCATGCTTTCGCAATATAGAAACACGTCAGCAATACGCCCAGAGGCAGGAGTACATAACCACTCAGGCAGTCACACCAATCATAAATATCATAATAAGCAATTCCCTGAAAACTCGGCCATGGAAGTTTCAACCAGCTAAGTGCGCCTTTTGACAAAGAACAGAGAACACTTCCGCCGTACACCAGAGCCGCTGTAATAATCAGAGAAACCTGATGTGACGTATGCGTCTTCTCCTGTACATACATACGCGGAATTTCAAGAATCGTAAAGAATGTTGAAATAACCGCAAAAATCAAAGATGCGAAGAAAAAGATACCAATAATTCTTCCACCCGGTAACGTTTCAAAAATCTGTGTCATTGCGACAAACACAAGCGATGGTCCGGAAGACATCTCACTTCCTGTCCCGACAACTGTCGGGATGATAACAAACCCGGCAAGCAGCGCAATAAAGGTATCGCAGATATCTACCCACCATGCATCTGCCTTCAGATTAGCGTCTTTATCCATACTCGCGCCAAGCGTCGTAAAGATACCCCATCCAATACCAACAGAGAAACATACCTGCATACATGCATCTGCGAACTGTTGCATTCCGAATTTACTGAAATCCGGCACAAAATAATATTTCAATCCATCCACAGCTCCCGGCACAACGATTAATGCATAAATACCGCATACAAGAAGTAATACTGCCAGCATCGGCATAATCACCTTTGAAGCTTTCTCAACAATATTCGTAATCCCGAAGAAAAGGAAAAAGACAATGATTGCAATGATAACCAGGCTATGGATCAATGGCTGCGTTGTACTGCTGATATAATTATCAAAGTATGCCTGTTTATCCTTGCCAAAATCACCGGACACTACATAAGTAACAAAATATTTGAGTACCCATCCGGATACAACCAGATAATAAATATCAATCAAGAATGTACATACTATATTAATCACTCCGACAAAACGCCATTTCGGATGAATCACGCCATAGCTTGCAGCTGCACTTGCACGTCCTCTACGTCCAACTGCCTGTTCCGCCTGAACAATCGGATGTCCCAGAAGAATACAGATCACAATGTAAACCAGAACAAACGCTCCTCCTCCGTCGCCGTAAACCAGATACGGGAACTTCCAAATATTCCCCAATCCTATCGCAGCACCGGCTGCTACCATAATATAACCGAATCTCGAGAAACTTTTTGCTTCTTTGTGGTCACTCATATATAATCGCTCCTATCCTTTTAATTAAGTATTCTACACGACCCTCTTATTTCCAGGTTTGATTATCCTTAATTTCTACTGTCTCATTCATACTTTGGTCTAAAACAAAAAGGGCGTTACTTCTCTTTCCTCAAGAAGTAACACCCTTGTCACGTAAAATCTGTTCCTATTATAACAGGCAGGAAATTATCTGTCAATATTTATATTTCGTGCATATTTACATATATTTCCCCGCAAACATTACTATTCACTCATATTTTTTCACAATCCCGACTCTTCAAGCTGCTTCTTGGCTATTATTTTTGACATCATTTCTCATTTATTCATTAAAATTGCACGAAAGAGCACCCATCAATTCCACATTTTCTTGTTGCAATGCCAGTTTTTTACATCCTTATTGACATCATCGGATTAACGTGCTATATTAATATCAACTTAAAAACAGACACAGACACCAATGGCGGTTCCTTAACAGAGTTCTATTATGCGGGAACTGCTCTTTTAAAATCAGACATTATATTGTAGTAATTTGTTTTTAAGAAACCATTATTATGGTTGTTATTGCAGTTATACCTAAGCCGGTCGTTTCCCCCAAAAATGACCTTGCGAAGGTGAACTCCAATTGATATATACATCCTCTATATAGAGGAGCATTCCCCAGCTTTGTATATAAAGACAAAACTGCAATGCAACGAGGAAAAACCTCTCAATGACATACCAATAAGAAAGAGCACGACATGTTCAGATGTCGTGCTTTTTCTTATTGAATCTGTCTATAATTTTCATGTTTGATTGACTTTTAACGATTTAATTGGTAAAATATTAATACAAAGCAATGCGTGAATTTATAGAAAATCTTTACAAATCGGGGTGTATAAGATTTCTTTTTTTAAAGTGCTAAAATACATTTTGCACTTATGCATTCACATGTATAGCTTGTCAACAATTAAATATGAAAATCTGGAGGGATGAATTTATGTTATTAGCGATCCAAATTTTATTAGGTGTTATGTTCGCCGGAACAGGTATCGGCCTTGTTGTCGACATAAGCAAGAACCGCATGGATGAACTCAAAGGTTCTACAGGTAAGCAGTGGGGTTCCGCTTTTGCGGTTGGTATCATAGCCAACTTCCTTGATACTTTAGGATGTGGTTCCTATGCACCATCAACATTCATGTACAAACTTTTTAATCAGATTGATGATATCAACATTCCGGGTACACTGAATGTTGGTGACACATTCCCAGTTATTTTTGAGGCATTCATCTTCACAACTTCTGTAGAATGTGATCCTATCTTCTTATGGGTAATGTTTATCTGTGCCGCTGTTGGTTCATTCGGATTTGCATCCATCGTAACAAAATGGCCACGTAACAAGATCAGAATTGCTCTTGGAACAATTATGATTCCTCTTGCTGCGATTATGCTTTGCAAGAACTTAGGTGTCGGACCTTTCGGTATTGTTGGTACTGCAACAGGATTAAGCGGATGGAAACTGATCGTTGCCGCAGCTCTTAATATCTTATGGGGTGCTTTAATGGATATCGGTTTCGGTCTTTATGCACCATGTATGGCAACATGTCTGCTTCTTGGTGTTGATGCTGCTACATGCTTCCCTGTATTCATGGGATCTTGCGCATGCTTAATGCCGGCTTGTTCTATCGAGTTCATTAAATCACACAGATATGACGTACCACACACAATCGGTAATGCGATCGGCGGATGTATCGGTGTATTTATTGCATGGAAACTGGTTACAGGACTTCCGATGTTCTGGCTCATCAACTTAATTTGTATCGTTCTTCTTTGGACTTCTTACACATTACTTAGTGCAGCAAAGAAAGATAAAGCAAAAGGTATTGCTTAATATCCGCAAAACATATAAATAAGCACTGCACTTATTTAAACAAAATAACATCCGGATGGCAGTCTTAACAGACTGCCATCTTTATATCCTGACACACAAGAGGAACTGCCTGTGCAGTTTCCACGCATTACAATTTTATTTATGGAGAATATCATATGTTTGTTAATGAATATGTAATGACACGCAAGCGTTATGACAAATGGGCAGCTCCAAAATTCTGGAGGCTTCCCATCTTTTACGTATATTGTATAATCTTCGCAGCCGGAACTTTTGGCTGGATTTATTTTCATCATGTAGGCGCTTCGCTCAGATGGCAGTCTGTTGGTGCTACACTTTCCTTTATAGCCCTCTACCGCGGAGTATTTTTCAAATGGATGCATGCTGACAAAACTTTCCGTGTGACACGCGCACAATATTTCAATGGAAAAGACTGGACATGTAAAGTGATGATCCGCGAGAAAGATATAGCACTCTTTATCAACAATAAGATCAACAATCATGTAAACTGGGAAGATCTCACAAAATTTGAAGAAGCAAAGACTTATTATAAATTAACTTCCAAAGATCAGATAGAAGGAGTTATGCTTGACAAAGACTCTTTTACAGAAGGGGATTCGAGCAGTTTTAAACAATGGATGTTAGAACAGCATCCGGAAATCAAATACGGACCTATTGATCCGGCATTTGACAAATAGAAAAAGAGAAGATTTCCATCGCAAAATGTGGTAATCTTCTCTTTTTACAAGTTCTCCGTTTTCCTTTTTTCAGACATTCTGTCCAGATATTTTAACGTCCTTCCAGTTCGTCTTTATGGCGCATCTTGAGTTTCAGAAGTGCCTTCGCCTTCAGACAGTCTACTTTCACCATATTATTTTCTCCGACAACGTCTGTCTCTGTGCCATCGGCACTCTTATTAATATCAATGATTCCATCCAGATAATCATTAACTACAACGAACTTCGCAACCGTTCCGCTGAAATTAAGTCCCGTTACCGGAATTCCACGAATACCAAGTTGTTCACATGTATTGGTATAATCCACATCACTATTTCCCCATCCATCTGATGATATGATCACACCATCTGCACGCATACACTCAGCCATTGCTGCAGCCCTGGTTCCAACCAGCATCTTATCTTTATTATCATCCGGAGTCCCTACTATAATAAGTCCAAGAAGGTCCAGATCTGTATCCTCCGATACGACTTCCAGAAGAGGATCTCTAAAATGATGTAATGATGTTTCTTTTGTCGATGGTCCAATACCCATAACTTCTGCACCTCCTGTTATTACTGCATCGAACGGATAATACCGTCTCTGTACTCATTTGGAGTAATCATAACCGGCATATTACCCATATCGATAATCGAACGTCCGCCTTCAACCCCTGACGGTTCATCCGGGAACATCCACGTATCATACATAGCTCCCTGACCTGCGACCTGACGGATAATGACAACCCTCTTCTTTCCAGGTCTCACTTTGTCATGATATTCATGCCGTTCCGTACACTTGTCGCCTTTGAACTTTTTCAGTTTATCTCTGTATGTCTGAATAAATTCATCACACAGTCTATGCGCAGTAAATGGTCCATGTCTCTCCTGTCCCATTCCGGCTGCAAATGTAACATCAAAAGAAATGATATAATCGTCATCTCCCGGCGTACCTGCACGGTTCAAGTATAACTGTTCTTTCAGATTTCCTTCCGATGAACCAAATTCGTGACACTGCTTTCCATTCACATCAACGCCTGTCAGCATTACATATACACCGGTTATGGTGTGAGTAATTCCTTCTCCCAATTTACCAAGCACTTTTGTTGAGATTGGAATGATATCCATGATCGTGTTCGTCCATCTGTCATGGTCTCCCGGTTTTATAATCTGAATATCAATCTTCTCAATACAATCATCCTGTGCAACAAGCTGATCGATCATCTCTTTACTGACTGTCATATGTCCATCCGTTGTGATATTATTGTGCTCACCCCATTCCACATCTGTCATATGAAATGCTTTGATCACAAGGCGTCTTAAGTCTATCTCTTTTTCAGCCATCATGTCACCTCCTATATTCTTAAGGCATATCTTTTTCCTGTACCGTTCAGGAAATTAAGCATATTTCTGCCCATTTCTATGCCTTCTCCATGTCTCTAGTATACAATATACTGCAAGAAATTCCAATATATTGTCTTATTCTTTTTTAAAAAAGGACAGATGCAAAATACATCTGCCCTTCTTAAGATCAACAATATTCTTTAAATAGAATTAGATCTTAGCAACATACTCGAACGGCAACGGAACAATCTTTCCTGGAGTTTCGATTTTCTCTAACTGCTCCAGAGTTGCCTTTACGATCTGTGTCTGCTGTTCTACGTTGTGAGGACCACCCGCATTAGCACCCATAGGTACCAACGGAGCTACCGCACGAGGAGTACCAGTCTGACGAACAACTGGTGGAAGAGCTGCAATAATAATTGTAGGAATTCCAGCTTCTTCAATCGCTCTCTGCACCAATACTGCAGAGCGGTGGCAGGTTCCTCAGCCAGCGGTGAGAACTACTGCGTCAACGTCCTCTTCTTTGAACATCTGTGCGATAGCCGGACCAGTTTCGCCTTTGAACTTCTCCTGGTTTCCGCCACCACCCATGAATCCTGCATGTACCGGAGCACAAGCTCTGATAAATCCTTCAGCAGCTAATTCATGAATTCTATCAATTGGGAACATACAGTTGATGTCTTTATTAACATCACTGTTATCATATCCACCGTGGGATACCATCAGTTCGCTAGATGGTGTTGTGTTCTCTATTTTTCTCCATGTAAAGTCACCAGCAAGATTGAATCTTTCCTGATCCTTCTTATGAACACCGGCAGCTGTTGCAAGAGCGATAGACATGTCTTTCAACTCTTTTGTTACAGGAGTCCATACTGATGGTGGAGTAATAGGAACGAATATTTCAGATTGTAAACCTTTAACAACCGTTAAACTCATTTTTAGACCTCCTTATTATCATCCAAACGTATGCGCATCTCATCTTGTTTGCGCCGTTCTTTTTCTATGTTGCTGACGTATTTGTCATTTATCTCCGGTCCCAGCTGTTCCGGAAAACTCATGTTCCATCCGAATTCCTGCCCCACTATCGGCTCAGTATCACAGATAAACATTCGTCTCGGTGCTTTGAAGAACCCCAAGCGTCCCTTCAAGTCTACGCTGATACTACAGTCATCAACGTCAACGACAACGCCTTCCATGTAAATGACTCTATCGCCATAATTCAAACGTTCATTATTCATTCGCGGGCACCCGGCTTAGCTGTATTTTAATCTACGTTTTTCGCTCATTGGAAGAGCCTGCTCATTTTCAACAAGATCAACCTTTGTTCCGTATGCGCTCTCAATTAACTCTACGTTTGTAGACTTAACGTTTGGATTCCACTTCTTCTCAGCAGCCTTAACGTCTTCGCCTGCCATTGCAGTCTTAAGCATAGCAAGTGCACGAACAGCATCTTCTGGGCAAAGCGTATTGTTACCAAGAATCTCGTTCTCGATACCAGCTTCAGACTTGTTGTTGTCTACCATGTATGTCATATACTTGTTACCAACAACCAGCGCGCCCTGAACTGCACAGTAAGACATGCCAACAACCGGGATTCCTCTCATACCGATCTGCTCGATATGGCTTGCGAAATCGATGTGGTTGTTTCCGAAACCTTCTGTTGTAACGAAAGCTCCATCAGCATCCATCATTTCTACAGTATGGCCTACACGACGGGATACATAGAATTTCTCAGCATTGATCTGAGGAGATCCTACAAATACAACACCGCAAAGGTCAACTTCCGGATCATGCAATGCTTCCAGAACCAATGGCTCTCTCCAGTAATGTCTGGACATTTCCTTAGATGCAGGTCCGATACATGTTAATGCATGGATACATCCATCAAGAACTTCCAATGGAGATACGCAAACCGGTACGTTTCCTAAGTCTACGTTAGCTCTTGCGCCAAGAACGCCAACAGGCTCTACAGGAAGGATGAAGTTGTCATGCATAGCTCCCTGTCCCATGATTTCCTTAACGATAACGACTTTCTTCTTGCCTGGACGGCGAACCTGCTTCAGTTCTTCCGTATCAGCAACAAGGCTCTCATCAAGTTTCTTCATAACTTCGCGGATTTCCTGTGTGATTACATCAAATGCTGTATGAGCAGCCATAGGTCCACGACGTTCCATGTTTGTCTTTTCCTGGATTACGATGTTACCCTTGATAAAGATCTCGCCTTTATCTGGGCAGCTTGGACGATTCCACATAATGTTCTCGTCAAGGTATCCTTCTGAAGAACCGAACTCACCGATCTGAACTCCGCCTTCATCAACACCTGTCAGCATCATAACAACGCCGTCAAGTACTCTTGTAACACCTGTTCCGAGTTCGTCATCGCCTTCTTTTGTAGCGATTGGCTGAACGTCCATAACAGTCTCAGAATATGTGTGGTATAAATCAGGAGTGATGATTTCCAGTTTGAAATCTTTTACAAGTTCCTGGTTGTCAATAACTTCTGACTCAATGCCTTCACGAATGTAAAGAGTCGTTCCTTCGATCTTGGTCTCTGGTCCTCTCTTAACTTCTGTGATCGTGAAGTGCTTTCTTGTTAAGCTTCTTACAACTTTTTCTTCTCCAGCTGCTTCTGGTGCTGCTGCTCCTGCAACAACCGCCTCTGCTCCTGCTGGCAATGGTGCAACTGCTGCTCCGCCGCCAAGTGCTCCAACTGGGATCTCAAGGTCGATGTCCTTTCCTTCTCCAATATGGATCTTAAGTGTTCCGCCTGCTGCAGGTCCTGCTACAGGTGCTGCAACCGGTGCCGGTGCTGCTGGTGCTTCCTCTACTACCTCTTCTGCTGCTGGAGCAGTCGGCGCTTTTGCACCTTCAACTACATCTGCAGTTAATGGGCAAAGAGAATCACATGTTTTTGTAAGTTTTGCTCCCAAAACTTCTTCGATGGTCAATGCACCATCCAGGTTCAATAATCCTGAATCTACCAAGTCATCAAAGATCGCTGGATCTTCAAGATTAGCAGCTTCGATTGTAATGCCTGCTTCGGCTCTACAACATAATACCGCAGGATCATGAGCATGTTCTTTAGCTGTTTCAGCTGTGATTGACATATTGTTTTCCCTCCTTGTTTGGTTTGCATAAATTATATATACAGTCACACATGGCGCGGAGAATACCTCTCGCCTTCCCCAGGCAAAAGAATCGGGGGTCCCTTGCCCTTGCCATCTGCAACAGTAATACCAATAAGTAACTTAGACCCTATTTGCCGTTTGGCAGCTGGTCAACTTCTTTGGATACTGTCAGTCTTCTGTATAACGGATGACCGATGGTTCTCATCACATGGTCTGTCTGATGGAATGTCTTCAGTTTTAACTTCGGTGCAGATCCCATAACTGTGTTGGAACAGTCTGAGCAGTTACCAATGATGATATACTCTGCGCCGTCTTTCTTGAACTGCAGACATTTCTGTGCCTGTCCAGGACAGTTTCCTGGGTTCTCGCACTTAAGCGCTGCGCCCGGCTTAGGCTCAACCGCCTGTTTACATCTTGCCACAGAAACGACCTTTCCATTCATCTTTTCGCAAAGTTCGCGCATACGGTCCTCGCTTCCGCCGCACGCACAGACAAGCAATCCTACCGGTGCTCCGTGAAGATCCGGGAACTCAACCGTTACGATGATTCCGCCTGTCGTCTTCGTAGTAGGCGCGTCTAATGTGGTGGACTTTCCAGTAAATGCTCCACCCATGATAATCTCGCCATATGTACCATCGATTCCGCCTGCCTTCTCGATCATGTCTGCAACGCAGGTTCCAACCGGAACATCCATGAATACATGCGGCTCGTTTCCACCGTTAATCTTTCCAATAACCGTCATGTTCTTGCTGAAGCAAGGTTTCTTAAGTTCGATCGCTTCTGCGATACGAAGCAGGGTCTCGCAGTTGATTACGACTGCATCTGCTGCTGACGGCAACTGTGTAGGATCAAGCAGTTTTCCGAGACATTCTCTTACTACCGCTCTTTCCTCTCCCATCGGGTAAATATCCGGAAGAAGATGGATCGTGATATTGTCTTCGTCCTTGATCGCCTCTCTGAGAAGTTCGATTGCTTTCTCGTTCTTCTTCTTAATAGCAATAATTCCTTTTGCTGCATTGGATATCTCCATGCAGTATTTCAATCCGCGGATTGTAATATCTGTCTTTTCTTCAATCTGCTGGATATTGTGGCGAAGTCCAGGTTCGCATTCTGCAGCATTTACCAGGATATATCCGCCGTGAAGGTCCGTTCCAATCTTCACGCCAGTTGGGAATCCTGCGCCGCCCATACCTACGATTCCGGCTTCCTTAACCATCTCAAGCTTGCTGCCTTCCTTAATAGGTACAAACTCATCTTTCTGCTCTTCATCCGGCTTGATGACGATTCGGTCTTCCAAGACCTCTTCCACCACGCCGTAGACGCTGGAAAAGATGTTAGCGCCAAGTCCTGTAGGAGTTGCAATCAAGGTACCTTTTTCTACCTTATCCCCAACCTTTACGATTGCCTCACAGGGTGCACCAACATGCTGACGTAATAAAATCTGTACATTTCCCATGACATCCTTCTCCTTTTTTCTTTTTTAATATAAGTAAAAAACGAAACCATGACAGCCCGTTTACTTATTCCCCAATATATAAATTCTATCTATAAATATTTCAGTTACATATTCGCCAATTTTTTAACGTTAAATAATTGCTCTTTTGGCGGAGGCATGTGGGAATCGAACCCACCCAGGACGCTCTTAACGCCCCACACTAGTTTTGAAGACTAGGAGGCACACCAGTCACCCATCTACCCCCATGACTTACGTCTCATGCGAATTAACAATAACACACTTTTTCGGAGATTTCAACCGTTTTTATTTATTTTTATAGTACCAAAAAACCATTGACTTTTCAAGGCTTATCGTACATAATAATTGTAGTGAACTGAACGTAATACTAGAATGCGGTCTAATTGTTAATTTTGTATCGTTTCTGGGCGGTTCATTGGGAGTTTTTCGAAAAAGGCACTGCGAGAACTTGGGGGTTTTCAATGTGTTTTTATAAAAACTTATAGAAAGAGTCTATGAGTAAATTCAAGGAGGTAACGATTATGGAGTTAAAAGCAAATGTTAACTTCGAACGGTTTGAAGCAGCATTACAGGTAGTAGACGCTCACACCGTTGGAGAATTCTGCCGTGTAGTAATCGGCGGATTCCCGGAGCCAGAAGGCAGCACAATGATTGAAAAGAAAAAATGGATGGAGAAGAACTATGACCAGGTACGTACAGCATTGATGTTCGAGCCAAGAGGACATCATGATATGTTTGGGGCATTCCTGTGCAAGCCAGTCAATCCAGAAGCAGACTTTGGTGTAATGTTCATGGATACAGGCGGATACCTGAACATGTGCGGACACTGCACGATCGGCGCTGTAACAGTTGCAATCGAGGCAGGTCTTGTTGAATCTAAGGAAGGCGTAAACCAGGTTGTACTGGAAGCACCGGCCGGACTCATCCGTACAGAAGCAGTTGTAAAAGACGGCAAAGTTGAGCACGTTACATTGACTAACGTACCAGCATTCGTTTACAAAGAGAACCTCTCCGTTACGATCGACGGCCAGGAGATCCCATTTACCATCTCCTTCGGAGGAAGCTTCTTCGCATTAGTTGATACTACAAAGATCGGTATCACAGAGATTAGCCCGAAGACAGTTCCGGACATCACCAAGTTAGGAATGAAGCTGTTAGACGTTATCAACAAAGAGATTCCGGTTAAGCATCCTCTTCTTGACATTGATACGGTTGACTTAGTTGAGTTCTACGGACCAACACCGAATCCGGACAAGGCAACTATGAGAAACGTAGTAATCTTCGGAGATGCTATGGCTGACCGTTCTCCATGCGGAACTGGTACTAGCGCTAAGCTTGCTACTCTTCATCACTGGGGAGAGATCGGCGTAGGCGAGGAATTCATCTATGAGAGTTTCATCGGAACCAGATTCAAGGGCGTAATCAAAGAGACAACGAAAGTTGCTGACTACGACGCAGTTATTCCTATGATCACAGGCAGCTGCTACCTGACCGGTGTTGCTACATACTTGATCGATCCTACGGATCCATTGAAATATGGCTTCCAGGTAGGCTAGTATTCTATCCTAGTAGAATAGCAATACATGAAAAATGAAGCGGATTAGTCATAATCCGCTTCTATTTAAATTAAGGCGGGAAAGGAATGAGTGCCGATGCCACGTAAACGCCAATCCACCAAAAGCCGCATTGTCAAAGCGGCATGGAATCTGTTCTATAAGAACGGATACGACCACACCACAGTAGAAGACATTATCGCAGCGTCCAAGACATCAAAGGGCACCTTCTATCATTACTTCAAGGGCAAAGAAGCTCTTTTGAATTCTTTATCTTATCTGTTTGATGAGAAGTACGAAGAACTAGCCGCAGTCATTGACCCAAATCTGTCATCTTATGACAAGCTTCTGTTTTTGAATCATGAACTGTTCTATATGATTGAAACCAGCGTAGATATCAGGCTGCTCGCATTTCTCTATTCATCCCAGCTGATCACGAAGGACAAGAAGTCTCTATCCGACAGCAAGCGCTTTTATTTCAAGTGGGTGACGGAGATTCTTTCGGAAGGCCTTGAGCGGGGAGAATTCAAGAATACCAGTTCTGCCGAGGAACTGATGAACATCTATGCCATGTATGAACGGGCCATGCTATACGACTGGTCGCTCTTTAAGGGCAAATATTCTTTATCGGAATACAGCGACAAGCTGCTTCCTCATGTACTGGATACCTTTGTTGAAGGAGTATAGAAATGGATTTGTCTCTAAAAAATGAGGGACGGGATCTTCTGACTTTGGATATGCCTGCCATATCCCAGCCAGAGACTCCGTCCCTTTTTGCTTGTTCGCCCGCGCTTATCGCCTGCGCCTATCCATCCATACCTCGCCTAAACCATGCATTCGTGCATTTCTTCTTCCTGGATACCGACAGACTGCATTACCTCGGCAATCCGCTCCTTATCCGAGAGATCCGCGCACCAGGAAAGGCCGCAGCCAGCCGAAATGGCTCTTGGAACCGGGATAATCCTTCCCGGCGCATTCTGTTCCTTGCATGCCTTCTCCATTGCCATGGCATCTGCCGTGGTATGGAATGTCACTACCAGTTTTAATTCTTTTTTTCTCATTGTTATTCAATCACCACTTCAAAGTATCCGTCTTTTTCCCCGGATGTAGCCTTTTTCCCATGGTCCTTTGCATACTTTTCCACATTCATTTTCTGATGCGGTTCAGTTACCAATATTTTTACAGGCTCAGACGCCCCTTTCAAGGCTTCCGCTGTAAGCATTAAAGGCTCCGGGCAAGAAAGGCCTCTTGCGTCTACTTCTTTCATAATTATTACCTACCTTTCTAGAATACTATGTATAAGTCAATATATCAACACTATTTTGCTTCTTTTCGCTTATTCGTGAACGCGATCACAAAGCACAATACGATGCAGATGATGCATGCGATCTTGCCGTTCATTGGCACCGCTCCGGCAACCACTTCCTGCGTCTCAGGATTTAAAGCGGTTCCGCTGGCCGCAAGCCCCAGGTTATGGCACAGTGCCGCGCCTACAAACATACCGGCAACCGTAACTGCCGAATCAGAAGAGCCTTGTCCTGCAAGGATCAGCTGGCGCAGAGGGCAGCCGCCTGCCAGAACAGCAGCAAATCCCACCGCATACATTCCAAGAATATTCCAAATATGCTCTGAGTGCGCTATAACACCCGGGGTATCAAATCCCAATACAAAGCGTCCTGTTGCCACATTAAATATCAGCATGACAACAAATAATCCGGCAATCACACTGAACAGGTCAAAGTTCTTCATCAAGATAATATCACGAATGCTGCCCGCAAAGCACATCCTGGATTTCTGCGCGAATGCTCCAAACACCAGGCCGCCTATCAATGCTGCTATAATCGGTGCATGGACGCTTCCTGGCCCTGCCGTGCTGGATTTCAGAAGCGTGGTGCATAATGCCAGAATCAGAATGCCGACTACGATCACGGATATGACTGCTCCGCTCTCTTTGTTGGTCACATAAGCACGCCCAAGACTAAATCCTTTCTTAAGCGCAAATACCCCCGTCGCGACTCCAAGCACGAATCCGATCAATGCCACCCAGGCATTCAGATCGCCCGCTGACATGCGGATTACCATACGCAAAGGACAGCCCAGGAATACCAAGGCGCCTATCATTATGATCATCCCCAGCACGAATCTGGTCATTGGGGAAGACCCCGCCGTTGATCGATATTCCTTAGTCGCTACTGATATCAGAAATGCCCCCAGAACCAGGCCTATAATTTCCGGCCTGGCATACTGTACGGCCTCTGCCTGATGCATTCCCAGCGCGCCCGCCGTGTCTCTGATAAAGCAGGCGATACAAAATGCCATGTTTGCCGGATTTCCTAAAAACGCAAGACATGCCGCTACAAGTCCGCATACTACGCCGGCCAATGCCAGCTTCTTCTTCGAGTCTGATAAATTCATGTTAATCCCTCCTGTACTTTTCTCTCATTCCTGCATAGATCCTTTAATCTTCTGCAAGTTCCTGGATCGCCCTAATGGCGGTATCCACTTCTTCATCCGTATTATAATGTGAAAAACTGAATCTTACAGCCCCCTGCTCCACAGTTCCAAGCGCCTCGTGCATAAGCGGTGCACAATGGCCGCCTGGCCTTGTAGAAATTCCATATTCCATAAGAAGTTCATCACTGACTTCTGAAGAATCATAATCTCCGATATTAAGCGTTACGATCGCACAGCGATTCATATCATCAAAATCCCCATATATCTTGACGCCAGGAATGTCCTTGACCCCCTCATAGAATCTCTTCATCAGTTCCTGCTCCCTGGCGCGGATGTTATCCATGCCTTCATCTTCAATATATTTTAATGCTGCATTCAGCCCTGCAATGCCATGTCCATTTAATGTCCCTGCCTCCAAAGCGGTAGGCATCTGCTCCGGATGGGTCTTGCTGTATGTCATGATGCCGCTCCCTCCGCTCTTTAACGGGCGCACTGCCAGTCCTTCCCTCACATACATTCCTCCCGTCCCTTGAGGGCCCAGAAGTCCTTTGTGCCCTGTGAAGCACAGCACGTCAATATGCATGTCCTGTACATTGATAGGAAACACGCCGGCCGTCTGGGATGCATCTACCACGAACAAAAGGCCATGCTTATGGGCAATCTCGCCCACTCTGCCTATATGGACATAATTCCCCGTCAGATTGGATCCATTCGTACATACGATCATCTTAGTATCAGGCGCAATCGCATCTTCAATATCCGTCAGATTAACCGTCCCCCTCTCATCCGCTCTCACGATCGTAAGCCTGACGCCTCTGCGCTCCATTTCATAGAGCGGCCTCAGTACTGAATTATGCTCCATCATTGTTGTAATTACATGATCCCCAGGCTCCAGTAGGCCTTTAATGGCAATATTAAGACTTTCCGTCGAATTATTCGTAAACACGATCTGCCTCGGATTCTCCCCGCCAAAAAGCCGGCAAAGCCTGTCCCTGGTATCATAAATGATTCTTGATGCGCTAAGCGATGCCTCATTGGCTCCCCGTCCTGCATTTCCCATAGAACTCATTGCCTGTACGACTGCATCTATCACTTCTTGCGGCTTATGCATCGTCGTAGCCGCGTTATCCAAATATATCATAATCTTCCGTCCTTTCAAAAAAACTACTCATCCTCATAATTTAGTATAGACTGGATCCACCATCCAGTCTAATTGTTATCATACATATCAAATACCGGATATAGAAAATATCTATAACCGGTATCTCTCGCCTTTCTATACCTCATATACTTCTTTCACAATTTTTATGAACCTTTCCGCCGACCGGGACAGTTGATAATTCCTGTTGTACACCACATTAATATCTCGTCCCTCATCCGCTCCCGGAATCGGGAATATGAGCATCTGCCCGGCTTTCGCCTCGTCTGTCGCGGCAAGCCTGGACAAAATAGAGACTCCCATCCCCTGTCTTACGGACTTCTTGATGGTCTCCTGATTCTCTATACTTGCTATAATTTCCAGATCCGCCATGTTGACTCCTGCCGACCGAAGCTGTTTTTCGGCTTCTTTTCTGGTACCGGAGCCTTCTTCCCGCATGATTACATGTTCTCTTTCCAGCCAGGAGATGTCATTCGGACATTCCTCCTGGATCCGGCGGTACTTTTCCATATTCGGAGCAATAATCACCAGTTCATCCTTATAAAAAGGAATATACTTGCAGTGCTTTTTCTCCAGCACGGTCCCCGTAAATCCCACATCCGCCATACAGTCTACAATCTGAGTCACTACCTGGGCACTGTCCGTCTCCTTGATCTTGAACTGCTCCTCCGGGTACTTTTCATTGAAACGCATCAGCACCTTGGGAAGCAGGTACTGTGCCGGGATCGTAGATGCCGCTATTGTAATGCAATGCTTGCCGCTGTCCTTCCTCATTCCAAAATGCTCTTCAATCTTCCCCTGCAGATCTACCATCTGCTTGGCATATTTATATAGATCCTTCCCATTGTCCGACAGGCTTACTTCCTTGGTATTCCTGACAAACAGCCTGACATTCAGTTCCTTCTCAAGGGAAGAGATATGCGCGCTGATCGTAGGCTGGGTCAGATATAGTTCCCTTGCCGCCTTTGAAAAGCTGCCTCCCTCTGCCACCTGTACAAAGGCCTCTAACTGTTTCAGATTCATTAGTATGCTACCCTTTCACTTTCCGCTCCCGTTTTCTTAGTTACTTTGATGCTGTCCATATATTCGATGATCGGCTTGGCGCTTTTCCTGCTGGTATCAAACATATCACGCACCTGCGCGATCGTAATAACGGGATCCTCTTTTAAATGCTCCTGTATGAGTTCTTTTGCCCGCTCCATGTATTCCGTCAGGGTATACATATCCTCCGTCACCTTTACAATCTTCTGTTCCTCCAGAAGGATATTGAGGATATCATCTGCCGTCTCTTTCGCGGTCCCTTTAAAATCAATCTCCGAATAGCGGACGAAATCATATTTTGCATTGGAGACTGTATCCAGGAGAATTCCTGACACTTTCTCATAGAGCGCGTCTTTCTTCACCTGGAATTGCGGCGTGCACAAGAACTCGTCCACTCTCTTCAGGCATCCTTCCTCTATCAGCATCTCCACAATCTTGTCAAATACATTCGGCTTGATCTTCTGGAAATAGGTCATCTGGACTTCCGCCTTCTTCATGCCATACCTGTAAGGATATTTCTCTTCATATTCTCTTAACGCCTGATCAAGAGTCTGCTTCGCAGCCCTTATGGAATCGGCATGCCACACATAAGTATCCTTCCGCATGGCAAATGCCTGCACCAGCCCTTGGCTTAAGAGCTCGCTTACGTCTTCTTGCACTTCGTCTATGGACAGCGCGGTAAGCTTAGCCAGTTCTGCCAATGTAATCAGCGTATCCGCGTGCTCCCTTACATGAAGCTCGATAACATCTGCGGACGAGCCAGATTCCTTGCGCTTTAGTTCTTCTATGACATCCTCTTGGAAACGCTTCTTAACCCCTGGGTTTGGCTCCAGGATGACACCTCCTCCAATGGTCTCCATGGGAGAATAAAAGCGGACCACGAATTTGTCTCCCCGCCTTACCGCGATCTCTTCTTCCAGCCTGAGCTGCACATAGCCGCTCTCCCCAGGCCCGATCTCCTCCTTGTCAAGAAGCACTGCCCGGCATAATATCTCGCTGGTTCCGGTAAAGAAATGAAGGCGGGTGTGATTGGTCAGCACACGCATGGAAGAATCCAGCACATTCAGCCTGACATCCAGAAGATCTGTATTCTTCATACTGTTTGGAGGCGCCAGCACGCACCCTCTCTTGATCTCACGCTTCTTCACATTTGACAGGTTGATGGCAACCCGCTGTCCTGCATAGCACTCTTTCCTGTCCTGGCCATGCACCTGGATGCTTCTTATCTTGCATTCCTTCCCAATCGGATACATTTCCAGCAGATCATCCTTGGTAATGGTTCCCGACACCAGTGTTCCCGTAATGATCGTCCCAAAGCCGGACAATGTAAACGCCCGGTCAATCGGAAGTCTTGGTATGGTGCCAGTATCTTTGGTCATCATCTCATCGCTTGTCATTTGGCTGATGGTATCGATCAGGACTTCCAGGCCTTCCCCGGTGGCAGCCGATACTTTTACTACCGGCGCATGTTCCAGAAAGGTTCCTTCCAATTCTTCCTTGACTTCTTCTTCTACCAATTCCATCCATTCCTCATCCACCAGGTCGCATTTGTTCAGGACGATGATACTCTTCTCAATTCCCAGCAGATTCAGGATATCCATATGCTCCCTGGTCTGGGGCATGATGCCTTCGTCCGCGGCAATGACCAGCAGAACCATATCCATTCCTACCACGCCTGCCACCATATTATTGATGAATCTCTCATGCCCCGGAACATCTATGATGCCGGCCCGGTCTCCGCTTGGCAGGTCAAAGTAGGTAAATCCCAGGTCAATGGTGATTCCCCTTCTCTGTTCCTCTTCCCACCGGTCCGTATTCCTTCCGGTCAGCGCTTTGATCAAAGTTGTCTTTCCATGGTCGATATGGCCGGCCGTACCAATAATAATATTCTTCATAACAACACTCCTAACGTCCTGCAATCAGGCTGGTCTCCTCCATTACTTCCAGTTCCTTAAGCTGCTCTGCGATCAGCTTAAAATACCGGCGATCAATGGTCCGCATATCCAGAAGAATGGTATCATTCACCGTTCTTGGAATCACCGGCACCGGAAGATGGCGCATGCGCTCTTCCAGTTCGGCTACGCTGATCTTTTCTGGCCGGATGGTCACTGCCATGCTTTCTATCCGCTCCAGCGGGAGAGAGCCCCCACCGATCTGGGACTGGCATGGACATGTCTCTATCCTTGCAGGCACCTTGGCCCGCTTAAGCATCCCTGCCAGGCTTCTCGCCTTCTTCGCCACCTCTTCCAAAGGTTCCGTGATCATGCGCAGAACCGGGATATTCTGTATCGCCTTCTCTTCTGAAAGGTATTCCTGAAGGACTAATTCCAGGGTTGCAGCCGTGAACTTATCAATCCGCAGCGCCCGGGTCAGCTGGTTCTTCTTCATCATATCAATGTACTTTTTCTTTCCGATGATGATTCCTGCCTGGGGACCGCCAAGCAGCTTGTCCCCGCTGAAGCACACCACGTCCGCTCCTTTGGCAACCGACTCCTGCACGGTAGGCTCATGGGTGATGCCATACTTGCCAAGATCCACCAGCACGCCGCTTCCAAGATCCTCTATCACCGGAAGATCATGCTCCTTAGCCAGAGGAATCAGTTCATCAATCCCCACCGTATCCGTGAATCCCACAATTCGGTAGTTGCTGGTATGAACCTTTAAAAGGGCCTTGGTCTCTTCGGTGATGGCTTCCTTGTAATCATCAAAGTGCGTCTTGTTGGTGGTTCCAACCTCCACCAGCGTAGCCCCGCTTTGCTCCATGACATCCGGAATCCTGAATTTCCCGCCAATTTCCACAAGTTCTCCCCGGGAAACGATGACTTCTCCCCCTTTTGCCAGAGAACTTAGGATCAGCATGACGCTTGCCGCATTGTTGTTCACCGCCATGGCCGCCTCCGCGCCGGTGATCTTGCACAGAAGTTTCTCAAAATGGGAGTACCTCTCTCCCCTTCTGCCCTCTTCCAGATTGTATTCCAGATTCGAGTATCCGGTGGCAATAGCTGCCACCCGCTTCATATGCTCCGGGCTGATCGGCGCGCGTCCAAGATTGGTATGAAGAATCGTCCCGGTCCCATTGATCACCATGCGCATGTTCGGCGTATGCATGGCGGATACCGTCATCTCCACCCGCTCCGTAAGATGATCGATCCTGTGTCTTGCCTGTGCTTCCTCATCGCATTCGCCGATATATCTGCGAAGCTTGTCCATCTCTACGTGGATGGCCTCCATCACCGTCTCGCGGCTATAGTGCTCAATCATTGCCTGGATGGCCTCATCTTCCAGCAGCACGTCAACTTTAGGGATGCTGCGGTACAACATGTTCTTGTTCATCGTTCATATTTCCTTCCATCATCGTAACATTTTTATTCTCTAAACCTGGGGTGGCGTTTAAAACAGGCGGATCAGCTTATCGCTCTTTTGAGATACTTTTCCGATTACGGAAACCTCCGTATCCATTCCCGCCTTGGCAAAGTCTCGCATCATATCCTGGACGCTGGCAGATGGAACACTGATCAGCAGCCCTCCTGAGGTCTGCGGATCATAGAGCAGATCCAGATAGTGCTCCTCTACAGAGCCAGTCTCTACCTTTCCAATGGAATACCCTTTGTTTTTATAGGTCCCGGCAGGTACCAGCCCCATCTTCGCATAGTCTATCGCATCTGCAAAATATGCCACGTCCCTCACCTGTATCTCGAAGGTCACATCGCTGGCCGAAGCCATCTCCACGCAGTGTCCCAGCAGTCCAAATCCTGTAATATCCGTACAGGCGGACACATCATACTTTTCCACTACCTGCTTCGCCTTCTTATTCAGGGATGCCATAACCCTCTCGGCCTCTTCTATCGCCGATTTAGATGCCATCTCTGCCTTAATGGCAGTATTGACTACCCCGCTCCCAATCTGCTTGGTTAGCAGCAGGGCATCTCCAGGCCTGCACCCAAAATTCTTGAATATCTTATCCGGATGTACGAACCCGGACACGCATAGCCCATATTTTGGCTCGTCATCCTGCACGGAATGTCCGCCCACAAGGACCGCTCCGGCTTCTTTTACCTTATCCGCGCCCCCTGCCAGGATATCTCCCAGTATGGACGGATCCAGGCAATTGGGAAAGCCCACGATATTGAGGGCCACCGCCGGCTCGCCGCCCATAGCCCAGACATCGCTGAGCGAGTTGGCTGCCGCGATCTGTCCGAACATATAGGGATCATCTACGATCGGAGTAAAGAAGTCCACCGTCTGGATCATGGCAATCTCATCCGTAATCTTATAGATAGCCGCGTCATCGGAGGTTTCAATCCCCACGATCAAATTATCATCATGGAATTTTGGCAGCTTGCCCAGAACCTGGGCAAGGGTCTCGGGACCAATCTTAGCTGCTCATCCCGATGTCTTGCTAAGTGTAGTCAGTCTGACATCTGATTTCATCTTTTTTCATCCTCCTTGCGTCGTTTTCATCTTTTTACAGCAAAGAAGGCCAGCCACCTGCTATCACAGGAGCCCGGCCCTCCTCACAATTCGCCTTCTTGCATCTATCTGCTATGGCTTGATAATCTTGTCTGCGCCTGCCAACGTCTCGACAATACTGTACATGTTGGTAACAGAGCCAACCGCCAGCTTGTCCTTCAGCCCGTAATAGTCCAGGCAGGTCCCGCAAGTAAGAATCTCTACGCCCTGCGCTTCCAAAGACTTAAGATCCTCCAGGGAATCCGAGCCTTCCGTCGTCAGCATAGCGCCGCCGTTATAGAACAGCATCGTCTTTGGCAATTCATCCAGCTGCGTCACCGCAAAGATAAATCCTTTGATCAAAACTTTTCCTAACTCGTCATTTCCAGATCCCATACGGTCGGAAGATACTGCTACCACCATATTTCCTTTCCGGTCAGGAATACATGCCGGATCCTCCTGGGATGCGGCTTCCATAGCGCCATTCATCCGGATTACAACCTTGAATTCTTTGTCCCCCAATTTTTCTGAGGATACTTCTCCGCCTGCGCTTGCTGCCATCTTTGTCACATTCTGCACTGCAATCTCATTGTCGACCAGCACTTCTATCACTTCCGGCCCCGTAAGCGCCTGCATTGCCTTTTTAGTCTTAATAACCGGGATCGGGCAATTCTCTCCCATTGCGTTGACTGTAATCATAATATTCCGCCTTTCTTTTTCTGTTTCTTACCTTCAACACTTATAGATACATTCTATCATTGAAAGCGTAAAAGGTAAATGGTATTTTAGATTTTTGTTGCTCTTTTAGTTCCAATACATGGTATTTCCCTCCCGCGTAGTATGCGGGCTTCATCTGCCCTTTCCTGAACGCGTCAAGGAACCCTTCCATCGTATGAAACCTTTCAGGGAAGTAAGTTGCACATACGCCCACCTTCTCCGGCACATGGCAATCGCTGGAGCCCAATGTGAAAAGGCCCAGTTCTAAAGCGTACCTTGCCGCCTTCTGGCATGCCTCCACAGAAGTGCTTCCGTTTAGCACCTCCAGGCCATGAAGGCCTTTTACCTTGCGCAGATTCTCCTCTAGTCCCCGGTTGTTATTGCGGAAAGGATGCGCCGCAAAGCACACGCCTCCCTGGGCGTTTACCAGATCGATAAAGTCCTGGGCCGGGATTCTCTCTGTGGGATAATCTTCAATTCCAAACGCCACAATATCTCCTTGCAGGGAGTAGTACTCAATCCCGACGAAGATTGGGAATCCTGTATCTTTGGAATATTCTGCCGCATACTCCTTAAGCCCCATGCTGTCATGATCCGTGACGCAGATTCCCTCAAGTCCCTTCATCCGGGCAATCTGTACCATTTGATCAAGCGCAAGGAAACTGTCTTTGGAATATGTCATTTCATGCATATGCGTATCTATAAACATGGCCTGCTCTCCTTCTCTTAATTCCCATTATATAAACCCAGGCCCCCGGCTTCAAATAGAGTTTTTTTATATGTCCCTTGTTATATAGATATCGTCTATAAGTTTAATTTTTTACGCCAAATCCCCGATTTTACATAGCATATCCCGATCGGGACCGAGGATGCCGGGGCGATCATGCAGGCAAGGAATACTCCTGTAAGCCCCAGCGCCTGGTCAAGCAGGATTACCAGCACCACCCGGACCAGAATACAGTTAACAAAAGAACTAAGAAGTACAAACCAGGTATGCCCCGCGCCTAGCGCAAATCCATGATATATCATGAATATGGCATAGAATATCTGGCCGATCATCTCAATCCTGAGATTTTGAACCGCCACGGCCGCCACGTCTGCCTCCCGTGTGAAGAGTCTCACCAGGAGCGGCGCGCCAGCCTCTACAGCCACAATCAGCACCATCGATGCCAGCATGGTAATCTTCATGGCCTCATAGAGGATCTCCTTGGCGCGGCTATATTTGTCCGCTCCCAGCGTCTGCGCCACCATCGTGGAAGTAGCGCTGCTGATCGCCAAGGTAAAGAGCAGGCAGAAGTCCTTGATCTTCGCGGCAACGCCTCCCCCGGCGGAAGCCGCTACGCCATAATGGTTAATATACCTGGTGACAGTAAGCCAGGACAGGCCTGCAAGCGACATCTGAATCGCGCAGGGAATGCCAAGCGCCAGTATCCTCGCAAAACGCTTCAGCTGAATCTGCGGGTGACGGATGCATATGCCAAATACGTCTCTGCTCCTAAGCACGTGTACAAGAATCAGCACAAAAGAGATGCCCTGCGCGATAACAGTGGCAAGCCCTGCTCCTGCGGTTCCCATTTTCAATCCACCCACGAACAGAATATCCAGCACGATGTTCGCGCAGGTAGAAATGATGATGATCAGCATCGGCCGCCGGGAGTCCCCCACGCCTCGCACAGCTGCTACCAAAGCATTGTAGCCGAAGATAAACATCGTTCCTATCGTGCATATCCGCAGATAGGCCAGCGATTCCCCATATGCTGGCGCGCCCAGCGCCATAAGCATGGAAGAGGCGAAAGTCCTAAGAAGTATGGCTGTTGCCAGGGACAGAATCATAAAGCTATAGAAAAGCGTATTGGTGGTCTCTTTTCTGGCCTCTTCTTCCCGGGCGCCAAAGAACTGGCCAATCAGGATATTGCCGCCCTGAGACAGCCCGATCGCGATCTGGGTTACCAGCAGCATGACCTGGCTGGAATTATTGATGCCGGAGATTCCCCTGCTGCCAATAAAATGACCGGATATCAGAAGATCCGCCATGCTGTACAGAGACTGCATCAAATTCATGACCACAAGAGGAAGCGCATACTGTATCAAGGTCTGCCGCACCCTGCCTATAGTCAGGTCAAACGTCTTTTCCTCCACGCCTTTCATCGTCTTCCCTCCATTCTCATCCTTTGTAATAGGAAGATAAAACAAATCTGGGACAGGGCATAGAATGCCCCATCCCAGATTAGAATCGCTTGTTTTCTATTATAGCCTTTTTTCGAAATTGCCGTCTACATGGCATCCTTCCGTAAATATCATGAAGGCATTGGGGTCTATGCTATGGACGATCTGCTTGATCTGTCCCACCTCGTACTTGGATATCATTACAAATAAAATATAGGAAGTCTTATTGGTGTAGGCGCCTTCCCCGTCCCAGTTGGTGACGCCCCGGCCCGTCTGCTCAATAATGGCCCTGGAGATGCCCATCTTCTTGGTAAATATCATGACGCTGGTATTAATATTCTGGATATGTACTCTGTCAATAGCCATGGCTAGCACGGTAGTATAAATCAATGAATAGATGACAATCTCTATATTAAATAAGAACAGACAGATTGCATAGACGAATATATTCATCAATATATTAATCTTGCCTACGCTGATATTCGGATACTTCTTAGAGCAGCAAAGCCCTATAATATCCTGTCCGCCTCCGGAACTTCTTCCTCTTAGCACAAGCCCTGTTCCGGTTCCCGCAATGATTCCGCCAATGATGCAGGCTGTCAGATAATCCTCGATCAGCGGCACGGCTGGAATCGGCACGACTACAAGGAACATACTCTGCATGCCTACGGTAATGAGCGTCTTGATCGCGAATTCCTTCCCCAGTATCTTCAGTCCCATATAGAACAAAGGAATATTAATGATAAAGTATAAGATACCGGAAAGATCCACGCCCGATGGCACCGGCACATGCAGTACGCTGACTACGAATGTACGCATCAGCTGGGCAATTCCCATGAACCCTCCATTATATAATCCAAGCGGTATAATTATTAAGTTTACTCCCAAAGCGAACATCAGGCTGCCGCCCACCGCATAAGCCGCCTGCATAATCAATTGCTTCTTTTTTGCGTCTAACTTCTCTGCCATCTCCGTATCCCATTCCTCTTGAATAAATATTCATTAATAACCTTTCATCATTCTAGCATCTGCTATCTGGATTTACAATGATAATCTAAAATATAACAAAAAAGAATTTTAAAAAACCTGAGGGGTTACCTCAGGTCAGGCAGCACATGATTTTCCTGGCTGTTCCTATGTTTATTTGTACTAGTCTTTAACTCTTCGTGTTTTTCCAGGCAATCCTGGATTGCCTCATTCAGGGACAGCATCTTCTCATCCAATGTTGATACCATCTCCGCACACTCTCTTAATTCCCTGCTGATATATTCCGGCGCGTTTCCTTCAAACTTATAGTAGATCTTATGCTCCAGACTGGCCCAAAAGTCCATGGCTATGGTACGTATCTGTATCTCCACTTTCGTATCTACCACGCTGTCCGATAAGAAGATCGGCACGGATACCAGCATGTGATAACTCTTATAGCCGCTTTCCTTTGGATTCTTGATATAATCCTTGATGGACAGCACCTTAAGATCGCTCTGGTTGCCGATCATCTCGGCCAGCCTGTAGATATCGGATGTAAAGGAGCAGATTAAACGTACGCCGGCAATGTCATTGACATACTTAACCATGTTCTCGATCGATATCTCATAGCCATACTTTCTCAGTTTCTTTACAATACTTTCTGCCGTCTTTACTCTTGTCTTAATATGTTCAATCGGATTGTACTGATGTACATGCTGGAATTCGTCATTTAATATCTCAAGCTTGGTCCCCACTTCCTTAAGCGCGGAAGTATACAGGAACATAACTGTCTTCCAACTGTCCACATCCTCATAGTTCTTGATAGCATTCTCCATAATCAATTAGGTCTCTCCTCTCTTGCCGAAGAGTTAATTCCGTACTGTTATAGTATATCATATAGGACATGGCATTGTCATGGAATTCACATTTATTTAAGAAAGAGATTATATTTCGACAATTAGAACTCAATTCCTTCCCGCGCCAGTTTTCCCAGGTCGTAAGGGTGCTTAATCTTATGCATCTCCGTGGCATAATCCGCGATCTCTTTCATGCGGTCAGATACCTGATGCCCGGTCAGCACGATCTCCAGCCCCCGCGGCTTATGCTGAAGGAAGCTGATCAACTTCTCCTCGCTCAATACCTTTAGTCCCACCGCGCACAGGGCCTCGTCCATTACCAGCAGGTCAAACGGGCTGCAGAACTTGACGATCTCATCCAGCGCCTTATTGTTATAATGCAGAAGTTCTGCCTTCTCATCCCCGTTCATGCGGCTTACAAACTTCACCTGCTCTCTTCCCGGCAGGCAGGTAATATTCGAAATCTGTTCCAGTATCTTCCGCTCGTTGGAAGAGTTATCCTTTAGAAACTGGAAAAACAGCACACGAAATCCATGTCCGGCAGCCCTGACCGCCTGGCCTACGGCAGCCGTGGTCTTTCCCTTCCCGTCTCCAAAATATATATGTATTCTCCCTGTATCCATCATACTCTACATACCCGCCTTCATCTGTAGTCTCGCCTTTGGTCTTTGTAGGTTCCCCTGCCCCAGTCAAAAAAAGAGCAGCAAGAGTTATCTCTTACTGCCCATTATAATAGTTTCACGGAAGATTGTATAGTAATTCTTAAAACTCCAGCTTCATGTCGCCGAATTTGATCCACTGCTTCTTGCGCATGAACTCGGAGATGCCAAGGGTAACGATTGCCGGCAGGATGATCTGGATCAGCAGTATCTTGATCAGAACCACCATCCCAGGCTCTGTCTGGATCATCGTCTGCCAGGTCATGATCTGCCCCACCAGTCCCGCGGTACCCATGCCGGAACCTGTGGCATTGCTGGTCATATGCAGCACCATGGTTCCCACTGGTCCCAGTACGGCGCTTGATAATATAGCCGGCAGCCAGATCACAGGCTTCCTAACAATGTTCGGAACCTGCAGCATAGATGTGCCGATTCCCTGCGCCAAAAGGCCGCCGATCTTATTCTCCCTGTAGCTTGCCACAGCGAACCCGACCATGTTGCAACAGCACCCCACGGTCGCTGCACCGGCCGCAAGTCCGGACAGATTCAGGATGATTCCAAGCGCCGCGGAACTGATCGGCAACGTCAGGATCATTCCCATCAATACGGATACGATGATTCCCATCAGGAAAGGCTGCTGTTCCGTCCCCCAGTTGATCAAAGAGCCCAGCCATGCCATGAACCCTGAAATCGGAGGCCCAAGGAGCAGACCCACTGCCGCCCCTGACCCGATTGCTACAATCGGCGTGACCAGGATATCTACCTTCGTCTTCCCTGCTACCAGGTGACCGAAGAATATGCCCACATAGGCTGCGATAAACGCCCCAAGAGGCTCTCCTGGCCCAGCATATACCATGGTTCCCTCTACCAGAACCGTGCCAGCCAGAAGATTGCTTGCAAATGCGCCCACCATTCCGGCAGTTGCCGCCGATACCACGACCAGCGGCGGTTCTTTGAACTTATAAGCCACTGCCACGCCGATGCCGGCTCCCGTCAAAGAAGCCGCAACCTTCCCAATCACATAGATCATCCCGCCAACAGAACCTCCGAGCAGCGTTCCCACCTGCTGGATAATCGTGCCAATGATCAGAGTGGCAAATAACCCTTGCGCCATCGCGCTCAATCCCTCAATAAAAATCCGGTCTAATGCTTTTTTTAACTTTTCCATCTTTCCTCTCCTTGTAGTTTACATACAATTTTACAACTGTCTTGTCATACGAAGTCATTTGAAAAAGTTTATCATATTCCTCAAGTTAAATCAAGCAATGTTGATGATTTATTCCTGTTCCACTTCATGGTTCCTTAAGATTATTTATGATTAGATAATGATATCTTCATTTTTTCTTTAGTGCAGTGTCACACAATGGACACATTTAACTTATATACTGTAAATATCAAATGAAAGACGTTAACTTAAATTTATATAGATTGTTTTTTTCATTCCCTTTCCTCAAGATGCGGCGTAAAACCCGCATCTTTTTCCTTTTAATGCTTTACAGCGCATTCTAAAATGGATATACTTTTAGGTATTCATTAACTAAAGCGAGGTATGCATATGTTCCGATTATGGGGAAAAGAATTTAAAGACAACAGGATGCTTAGGGATACCGTCATCTGCGATGATACCGAGGACACCCGTACGCATAAAATATTCAACGCGCTGGATGCCATCTGCTATGAATTTGATTTGAGCAAGCCCATCTGGCTGGATTCCACCATCGAAGAATTTAAGAAACATGATAAGGCAAGATTTACACAGGATAATTTTGTGGATTCCATTGATTTTGATTACCTGGAAATCCATGTTATTGAGGAGTGAGGGGAATTGGGAATTGGTGGTGGCAGACGCCCGGAAGGGGCTGGGGGAATTTTTCCGACGCTTCGGCGCCTCCATCTCATGCACCGGGATGTAAGGCTTTGGGAGAGTCGTCCGCTGACTCCTCTCCCAAGGCCTAACATCGCGGGCATGGATATTCCGGACGCCTCCGCTTCCCTCCAAAATTCCCCCCAGCCCCTTCCGGGCTCCTCCACGCTATTGGCAATTCAGCGTGAGTGCGGCCACTACTATACACCTGACAATTAGCAACTCTAAGCCTGAAGTTCTAGGGCGTTTCGTATTCCCTATTTACTCATATTCACTTATATTCCTTATTTATATATATTCTCCGTTCACTCATATCCTCTATTGCATATATTCCACCTTTACTTAAATTCCTTATCTCCTCCTCAATACACAATCCCCCGCGCAACACCCACGCAGGAATTCCCTCTCGGGCGATATTCGGTAAGGCTTTACAGCAGCCAGGCCAGAGACAGCTGGAGGGGCGGCGTTCGGCATGTCGAATAAGCCCCGGACTTTGTTGCTGAAAAAACTGCCCAAACGTGGTATGGGAATTTTATCTCAAATAAAATTCCCAAGAGTCTCTGAGCCGCGAAATCCCTTCAGGATTTCACGGCGAATAGACTCGGTTGCCACGTTTGGACAGTTTTTGAAGTTACAAAGTCCAGGCGAAGAGAGTCAGGCCAAACGCCGCCCCTCCGGCTGCCTCTGGCCGTCCTCCATAAAGCCACGCCATATCGCCCAATAAATTCCCTTACTCGCTCCGTATCGCCGCCAGCGGGCTCAGCCTCATTGCCCTTAGCGATGGGAAGTATCCCGCGGCCACGCCTACCAGCATTGCGAATCCCATGGACAGGATCACCAGCCACCAGGGGATGTACGAGATATTTCCATCGATGCCCATTGCCGCTCCATTGCCGGTCAGGATATTGATGACAAAGGACATCAGGAAACTTAGGATATTTCCGATGACGCCGCCGATCAGGCCTATGAATGCCGCTTCTATCAGGAACATCTGCTTGATGTTCTTCAGGCTGCAGCCCAATACTTTGATGACGCCGATCTCTTTGGTCCGTTCATAGATGGACATCATCATCGTATTGGCAATTCCGATTGCCGCAACCAGAAGGGAGACTGCTCCGATTCCTCCGAGCACGGCCTGGACGATGGCGAACTGGCCTTTCATGCTGTCCAGATATTCGGCGTTGGTCTCCACATTGTACCCCATCTCCCGGACGATTCTGGCGACGCTGTCCACACTGTCTATGTCATCCACTTTTAACTGCGCGTAAGAGTAGCAGAATTCCTTGTATGGCTTGCCAGACTTTGTCGTCGGCTGCCCGGGGATCACCCTTCCGTTAAACTCTTTTTTCAGTATCTGCTTCAAGGTATCTAGATCGCAGAATATGTTATAGTAATTGGCATTGTATTCATCCGGGCTGCCTGCAACGATTCCGCTTGCCTTTGCCACATGCTTGGCTATGGTCTTGGGCTGGGCCTGCTTCCCGTCACCGCTGTCCGAACTGCCGGAGGCTTCGCCGCCGTTCTGGCTGCCCTGGCTATAATATCCTTCCTGATCCAGGATCAGGAATACAGAATCTTTCGCCAGATCGATATCCGGCAGCCTTCCGGTCTCATAATATCCTTTTCCCGAGCCTTTCTCATTGAACATGGTCAGGACTCCATTGCCGTATACCAGGTTCAAATGCCCGGAATTTGGCTTCGGCAGGGATCCTTCCGCCAGATTGATATTCCTTGCCTCCATGGCCTCCGGCGTCGTAGCCAGGAGCTGCCCGTTGCCCTCGTAGCCGCCCTTTAGCAGTACCACCGGCAGTTCATATACCGGCGATGCCAGGGTTACATGTTCCAGTTTTGACAGCCTGGCCAGCAGCTGATCATTAATATATTTGGTTGGCTGCTCTTCTTCCTTCCTAGAGGAAGAGTACATCATAGAGTTGCCTGCCTGCGCGCCGCTTACCTTAATGGTAGTCAGGCCGCCTGACTGCTCTACCTCGCGGTACAGGGACTGCTGCATTCCAAGTCCCAATGATATCATGACGACAATGGATGCTGTGCCGATGACCACTCCGAGGACGGTCAGGAAAGTACGGAGTTTGCGCCGTTTCAGGTTGCTAGTGCTCATCCTCAGAAGGTCCATCCAATTCATCCAGCAATCCCTCCTCTTCATTTAGCATCTGCTTTTTCTTCTTTTTTCTTATGATGACAACTGTCACGGCAATCCCTGCAATGATCACTACAGCGACTGCAATCGGCACTACCGGGACTTTGCCTTGCTCTTCTTCCGGGATTTCCATCATCGCGGCATCGTCCGCGCTCATCTCTGTCACTTCCAGCTGAAGATCTTTGGTGGTTGTAGAAACTTTTCCGGCCTCATCTTCGTAACCCAGCGTCATCGTAACCTTTGCCGGCCCATTAGTTGCCTTCTTGCCTTCCAGCATCGCGTCAATCGATGCCGTCGCGCCGGATTCTACATTTCCTACAAACACTTCTTCTTTCTTAATGCCGGCCCCTTCAAAGGTAGCCTTTACATTATATAGCTTGATGCGTCCCAGATTATAGAGGCTGCAGGAAACATTTCCTTCTTCTCCCACCGCGATGGCCTGCGGACTGATATCAAAATCGCTGAATTCAAACCTGGCATCCTGCTTGACTGGGATCGAGATGCTGGAAGCCGCTTCTATCTGGGCAGCATTGGCGTCTTCATACTTCATGCCCATGTCGATGCTGTAAGGCTTCTGAAGCAGGTCAGCCTTGGCGTTGAGCTGGATGGATATATCTGCCGTTCCATTGGCCGCGATTCCGTCCAGATAAATGGAACTCGCGCCGGATGTAGGAAGGAATGCGGGAGCCATGGTCTGCTCATCCTTTCCTTCCGTCGGAGCGTTCAGATTGAACAGCATATTGCTGACTTTGGTGGACTTGGAAGTATTCTTCAGATGAATAGTCAGCGTGAAGTCGCTCCCAGCACGCACCTCCGCAGGATCCGTGGTGAATCCGGTGACAATGACCCTTGGGACAGACCCGGAGCCTTCCGAGCCGCCGCCACTGAAGGACGCCCCGCCATTGCTGAATCCACCGGCCTCGATGCCCTCATCTCCTCCGGCGTAGACGGCCTGCGGCTGGTCAGAACCTCCGCCAGGCGTGCTGTCCTTCTTTTCCTCCGGCTTCGCCGTCGTATTCACGTAGAAATTCTGGGTTACCTTAGCCTCCTGATCATCGCCAATGTATCCTTTGAATACCAGCGTGTATCTGGCGGTAGGCACATCTTCTCTCTGGGTAAATTCAAATACCACTTCCTTCTGGGAGTTGGCCGGTATGCTGATGGCTGTGCGGTAACTTTGGAAATCCGTCTGAAATGGCCATGCATCCCCGGTATCTCCCAGTTCTGGCGCTATCACTACATTTCCCATATCCTGGCCGGTATGATTGGATACCACCAGCGTCCACTTCTGGGCCTTTCCCGCCTGATATACAGGCACCTTGTTGTCCTTGGATGCGATGGATAGTTCCGGCACTGCCGCCTCCGCCTTCTGGGCAGGCACCGCCGATACCGCCACCAGGGCCGCAATAAATACTCCTGATAGTATCTGTTTTAATTTTTTCATGTCTTACATATCCTCCCTCAATATTTTTTCCCGGTTCTCTTCTATCTTAAGAATCTTTCCATCCCGGATGTGGAAGATCCTGTCTGCGTAATTCGCCAGATGCTCGTCATGGGTTACCATAACCAGCGTCTTCTTCTGCTCCCTTACCACCTTCTGCATCAGTTCCATCACTTCCTCCGAAGTGTGGGAATCCAGATTCCCGGTTGGCTCATCGGCAAATATGATCTTCGGGTCCACCACCAGCGCCCTTGCTACGCCTACCCTCTGCTGCTGCCCGCCGGACATCTGGTTGGGCAGGTGCTTCTTATGCTTCTTTAAGTTGACCAGATCCAGCATCTTGTCAGCCTTCTTCAATCGGATATCCCTTGGAATCCCACGGAAGCTTAGAGGCAGCGCCACATTCTCCACCGCGTTCATAGTCCCCAGCAGATGGAAAGACTGGAAGATGAATCCTACGTTATCGCGTCGGAACCGCACCAGCTGGTCTTCGTTCAAGGTCTCAATGTGCTGCCCTGCGATCACTACGCTTCCCTTCGTGGGCTTCTCAAGGCCTGCCAGCATATTCAGCAAGGTAGACTTGCCTGAGCCGGACGTTCCGACGATCGCGCAGAATTCGCCCTCGCAGATATCGAAATTTACCCCGTCAAGCGCTCGGACAATCTCATCCCCTACCCGGTATAACTTATACAGATCTCTTACTTCTATTACTTTTCCCATAAGCCCCTCCTGTCATATGTGTTCTAAGTATACAGTAGAAATTGAAAAACTTTCAGTAGAAAATTATGAAATATTTCTTAATATTGCATTTCTGTGAAAAAAGTATTATAATATGTCTTGTGCAGATGTAGTTCATCGGTAGAATACCAGCTTCCCAAGCTGGGGAGGCGGGTTCGATTCCCGTCATCTGCTCTTTTCCAGGCTGGGAATACAATCGTTGTGTATTCTTAGCCTTTCTTAATACGATAGCCTATGAAGGAGCGGACATGATACCAACCATCGGATTATCCATAAAAGCATTAAAAAAAGAGCCTTTTTCAGGCTCTCACTGCGGCATGAGATATTACCTTAACGCGAAGGATGATATGCTGTATGCATACATCTATTCGGAACCCTGGTGCTTTGAGGCAACCCCGGATGACCAGAAGGAGCAGAAAGACTTTCCGTTTACCCAGGACGGCCTTAATGCGGCGGTGGACTGGCTCAATGCCATTTACGAAGAAAGACGCGTCCAATTCAATAAAGCAGAAAAAGACAAGATGAAGCATTTCCTTGGAAGATAAGAAAAGCGCCGGCGTATACCGGCGCTCTTATTATGCAACACTTTCCAGCACTTCTTCCGCAATATTGCGGGCATGGTCTGAAATACGCTCCAGACACACCAGGGTATCCAGAAATACGATCCCAGCCTCCGTATTGCACTGGTTGTTCGTCAGGCGCTTGATGTGCCTGCTTCGAAGCGTGATCTCCAGATCGTCTGCCTGGGTCTCTTTTTCAATCACCTTCAAAGCCTTTTCCTTACTCTTCTCTTCAAATGCCTCCAAGGCATATTTATAACTGTCAATACATACATCCAGCATTTCTTTTAACTGGGAACTTCCGATTTCGGAGAATGCTACCTTCTTTTCATAGAGCGTCTCCGCAAATTCAGAGATATTCTCACAGTAATCGCTGATACGTTCTATATCCGACACCAGTTGAAGAAGGTGTGCCACATCTTGATGCTCTTTCTCGCTGATCTGGAGAGCGCTTAGCTTGATCGCATAGTTGGTAATGCCCGCGCTAAGCTTATCCACCGTAGTCTCTTCTTCCTTCAGGAACTGGATATCCTCATCCTTGAGCGTAAAGAGAACCGTCTTGGCAACATCCAGAGAGTCCTTTACGATCTCGCCCATACGAGCCACTTCTCTGACGGTAGACTGAAGCGCAATGCTTGGCGTCTCCAGGATACGGTCGTCCAAAAGGACCTTGCTCTTGTCCCGGGTATCCTCCTCCACGCGCCCGATCTTCTTAGCCAGCTTGATAATCCAGCCGGATACCGGGAAGAGAAGCACCGTCGTGCCAATATTAAATGCCGTATGAACAATACTGATCTCCGTCTGCGTGATGATGCCAACGCCTGCCTCCGGATGGAGGACTTCAAAGTAGACGATAGCGATCACGCTGAATATAATCGTACCAATGATGTTAAACAGCAGATGCATCAACGCGGCCGTCTTGGCGTTCTTCTTCGCGCCAAGGCTTGACAGGATTGCAGTGATACAGGTACCGATATTCTGTCCCATGATAATGTAGATAGCAGCACTGAATGGCACCAGCCCTGCTGCTGCCAGACTCTGCAGAATACCCACGGAAGCCGAGGAACTCTGGATGATCGCCGTCACAAGGGCGCCTGCCAGGATTCCAAGAAGCGGGTTATTCCCCAGTGTAACAAAGATACTGCGGAATCCTTCTGATTCCTGCAGCGGCGCTACTGCCGATGACATAGTTGTAATACCAATAAATAACAAGCCAAAGCCTACGACGATGCTGGCGATCTCTTTGGATGAGCGTCTTTTCCCGGTCAGCATGATGATCACGCCCAGCATGACCGCGATCGGAGCCAGAGTGGCCGGACTTAGGAACTTGGCCCACTCGACAGAAGATACCAGCCATCCGGTTACAGTGGTACCTACATTCGCTCCCATAATGACGCCCATAGCCTGGGTCAGATTCATAATTCCCGCATTTACAAATCCCACGACCATGACCGTAGTGGCTGAGGAACTCTGGATAACCGCGGTGATCGCGGCTCCAAGCAGCACTCCCATCAGCTTATTCTTCGTCAGCACTTCCAGCAGGGATTTCATCTTATTGCCTGCCGCATTCTCGAGGCCCTGGGCCATGATCTGCATACCATAGATGAACATTCCAAGCCCGCCTACAAAAGGTATGATGATGTTTAAGTAATTCATTGGTTTCCTCCTAATGTACAAATAAACTCACTATTTCTACAATACCATTAACAAATAGAGAAAACAACCAGTTTTTTTACTTTTTCATCTTAGGATCAAATACCATGGATGCCAGGTAGCCGAATATCAGTGCCGCCGAGATTCCAACCGCGCTGGCTTTAAAGCCGCCCAGGAAGATTCCGATAAATCCTTCTTTCTCTACCGCTTCTTTGACGCCTTTCCATAAAAGATTCCCAAACCCGGTAAGCGGAACGCTTGCCCCGGCTCCGGCGAAGTCCTGGAACGGCTGGTACAGCTGCAAGGCTCCCAGAACGGCTCCGCCGCACACCAGAAGCACCATGATGCGTCCCGGCATCAGTTTCGTCCGATCCAGCAGGATCTGCACCAGAGCGCAGATCAATCCTCCGATCAAAAATGCTTTTAAATAATCCATACTTTTCTCCTTCCTGCTAGCAATGTTCCAGCACGATTCCATGGGCGATTCCCGGCACGCTGGCACCTTCGTTGAAGCTGACGGTGGACATCAGCGCTCCCGTGGGGACAAATAGGATCCGCTTCCATTCCCCCTTGATCAGTTTCGGAAGGATATAGGCCGACAGCGTAGTGGCCGCGCAGCCGCAGCCGCTTCCCCCCGCGTGGGTGTCCTGCGTCTGCTGGTCAAAGATGGTCATGCCGCAGTCCATATGGTTCTTCTTGATGTCATACCCTCTGCCTCTCATCAGATCGAACAGAATACTCTGACCTACATATCCCAGATCCCCGGTAATAATCCGGCTGTAATCTTCCGGCGCGTATCCAAAGTCTTCCAGGTTCTGGATGATGGTGTCGCAGGCTGCTGGCGCCATACAGGCTCCCATGTTCTGGGAATCCTTAAGACCATAGTCCACAATCTTGCCGATGGTGACTCCGGTTATCCTCACGTGGCTTCGCTTTTTTCCCAGTATAAAGGCCCCGCTTCCGGTCACCGTCCACTGTGCGGACAGCGGCCTCTGGTTCGCGTATCCAAGCGGAAAACGGAATTCCTTCTCCGCGCTTCCAAAATGGCTGGAAGTAACTGCCATCATATAATCCCCATAGTTTCCCGCAACGCTCATAGATGCGAGTGCCAGAGCTTCCCCTGCCGTAGAGCACGCCCCAAACAGTCCAAACATAGGGATTCCCAGCCCCTCTACTCCAATTGACGTGGCAATTCCTTGGCGCAGCAAGTCTCCGCCAAAGAGATATCTGATGTCTGCAGGCTCCAGATGCTCTTTCCCCATCGCCAGAAGGCACGCTTCCTTCTGCATAGTGCTCTCCGCCGCTTCCCAGGTGTCCTCGCCAAAGAGATCTTCGCTCTCTACCATATCGAACATCTTGCCCAGAGGTCCTTCTCCCTCCTTTTTTCCTACCACGGAAGCGCTGCTGATCAAAAATGGAGATTCCTCGAATTGAATGCTTTGCTGTCCTTTTATCATATTAAAATACCCCGCTTATCTTCAATATCCAGTAGCCAAGCCCCAGTAGCCAGCTGGTAAATATTCCATACAGGATGACCGGGCCTGCAATGGTAAAGATCTTGCAGCCGATGCCCATGACCTGTCCTTCTTTCTTGTATTCGATCGCTGGAGCGGCCACAGAGTTGGCGAATCCGGTAATGGGTACCAGCGCGCCGGCACCTCCCCATTTCGCTATCCCTGGGTAAATGTTAAACCCTGTCAGAAGGACGCTTAAAAGAACGAGTATCATGGAGGTCCATCCTCCGCTGATATCCTTATCAAGTCCTGATTTATCGCAGAAATTAAGGATTGCCTGTCCGATCACGCAGATGGCTCCGCCGGTCACAAAAGCCTTTGCCATATTGGCCGGAAGATTGTGGACCGGCGTCTTCTGTTTTACATAATTTTCGTATGCTTGCTGCTGTCTTTGCTTATCCAATTTTGTTTCCTCCATAATCATTTAATTCCTACCACCGGTTGAAGAAGAATATGAATGCTCCGATTCCTTTTCCCAGCGCCATTCCCAATATAATATAGGGAATGCAGCGAAGAAGCTTGATCCTGCGGATAAAGATCGGGAACAGATTCAATATCTCTGCCAGCGCCATGGACCAGCACCCTACGAAGATTCCCCCGAACAGGCCAAAGATTGGCACAAGCCACCCGCCATGGGGAATCGAGATCTGATAGATAAAAAATATGTTCCCCAGAATTCCTCCCAGGGCCACGCTGTCTTCATACAGAAGGATATGCTCTCCGGTATGGGTCCTGTCCGCAAAGTCGGATACAACGCCCAGCCCGATCACAAAGGAAAACAATCCCCCTGCAACCGCCACGCCGGCGCTAAGACCGATGATTGCCAGTAGTATTTGTGCTGCCCACATCCAGTTCTTTCTCCTTTCTGGAATATGTCTCTATCAGGGTCGTCTGGATATCATTCTCATATAAACGCATTTCCACTTCCATAGGAGTTGGGTCTACCGAAAACTTCTTTTTTCCAAAATGATTGAAAAATGTCAGTATTCCTATCGTAAGTCCAATACAGTAAGTCAGTTCCAGAATCGTAAATCCGCTGTTCGTCTTGCCAGTGACCAGTTCATAAATCTGTGAGAACATCTTGGTCGTCCCCACGTCATTGTTGAACGCCATAATGGAGAATGCCGCGCCGATAAAGCTGATGATCACCACGCCCACCACCTTCATCAGGTGCACGGCGCCTCCGGCAGTCTGCTGCTCCTCATAGGTAACGATAAAGTCTGCTTCTCCCATGCTCTGGACATCCATATTGGGAAACTGCTCATGGATGCATTCAATAACCCTCAGGATGGACACCGTGGTTCGATTCTGGTGCTTCTTATCCGTATGATGGAACTTTAAAAGCTTGATCGTATTCAGTTTTGGAACTACGGACGGATTCGCGCATTCCATAGTCACTACGTCGCCAAGGGTTACTTCCGCCTTGGTGACCTCTACATTTCTATCCGCCTTTATATATACGGTTTCGCTATTTGCCGCCATAACTACCCCCTGCTTTCCATACTGACTGTCACGAGCGTGCCCTCACTTACATGATTCCTGCTCTTGACATCGCCGAAATAATAGATAAATCCTATGATGATCGCGGCCGCTACGACGCAAATCAGGCACACCCTGAGTTTTTTCCTTGCCTCATCCATACTTTCCACCTTCTTTATTCCTTTTGTGGGTTAGTATGGATGGTTTCGGGAAAAATATACATGGCGTGCCTGTCATATTCGTTCTCTAAGATTTTTTAAAATTTTCTTTTCCATCCTGGATACCTGGACCTGGGATATGCCCAGTTCCCTGCCTACCTGGGTCTGGGTCTGGTTGGCAAAATACCTCAGATAGATCAGCTGCCTCTCGTCTTTGTCCAGATAATTCAGCAATTGCTGAAGCAGCATGTGATTCAGGATCTTGTCCTCTCCGCCTTCCTTCTCCGGCAGTTTGTCCATCAGGCGGATCTCCTGTCCTTCCTTCTGGTAGATCGGCTTATGGAGGGACTCGATATCGCCGCTGGCATCCAGTGCCATGGTTAGTTCCTCGCGCTCTACATTGAGGCTCTCTGCTATTTCAGTAATCGTAGGATCTCTGCCCCATTGCTCCTGCAGCCTTTCCTGGCACAGATATGCCTTGTATGCCAGTTCTTTCAGCGAACGGCTGACCTTGATCATCCCGTCGTCTCTCAGAAAGCGCTTGATCTCCCCGGATATCATCGGGACGGCATACGTAGAAAATTTCACGTCGTAAGACATGTCAAACTTGTCTATGGCCTTTAGAAGTCCGATGTTCCCGACCTGGAACAAATCTTCCGCCTCTACGCCCCTGTTATAGAATCTTTTTACAATGCACCATACAAGGCCTGCATTTTCCTCCACTAATCGTGCTCTTGCTTCTTCATCCCCGTCGTGAGACTTCTGAATTAAAGCGATTGTGTGGTCCATAGTCTACGTCCTTTTCCAATTGTTTTTTCCATCTTTACCGTTGTTCCTTTGCCCGGGACTGATTCCACTTCCAGCTTATCCATAAAGGCTTCCATAAAAGAGAATCCCATTCCCGACCGCTCCAATTCCGGCTTCGTGGTAAAAAGCGGCTCCATCGCCTGCTTGACATCCTCGATTCCCTTCCCTTCATCTTCAATTTCAAGATAGAGGGTCTTGCCTTCTGTGCGGCAGCGGATATAGATGTTATGTACTTCGCTCTCATATCCATGGATGATGGCGTTGGTCACCGCCTCCGACACCGCCGTCTTTACATCCGATACCTCTTCCACCGTAGGATTAAGGGATGTCATAAAGGCCGCTACCGTCACCCTGGCAAAGGATTCATTGGATGAGCGGCTGTCAAAGATTAACTGCATTTCATTGGTATTCTCCATCTACTTCTCCTCCTCATATATCTGCATTATTTTTGTGACACCAGACATGGTCAATATCTTCTTCATTCTTTCATTCGCGTGCACCGCGCACACCTCTCCTCCCAGCATATAGATTCTTTTATAGCGCCCCATGATCACTCCGATTCCTGAACTGTCCATAAAATTTGTTTCCGCAAAATCAAAGATGACATAGCGGATGTGGTTGCGCTCGATCAGATGGTCCGACTCCTTTCTGATTTCTTCCGCATTGTGGTGGTCCAGTTCATGCGGAAGAAATACCGTCAGACAATTCTCCTGTACCTGATACTTCATATTCATCCTCCTTTTTATTTTGTCCTTTCGACGCAAAAAGGATATGCAATCCCAGATTGCATATCCTTCTCTTTCGTATCGTAGTTATTATTCTCCTGTACCGCTTTGTCCATCGTCCTGCCCGCCATCCTGCGCTTTGCCGGAATTCTGGGCATCCAGCGCCTGCTGGGCGGCCTCGGCCGCATCCGTTGACGGATAAGACTCTATAATCTTCTGGTATTTGACGTTTGCCTGGTCCTGGTCTCCTTTTTTCTCATAAGACTGTGCCAGAAGCAGCATGGCTGCCCCGTCATTATATCCTTCGTCCATCTTCATAACCTGTTCCAGGTTCGTGATAGCCGTATCATAGTTGGCTACTTCAAAGTTCTGCTGCGACGTTGCAAACAGGTTCGTGCACATCCGGGGGTATAAGTCCCCGGTAATCTCCTCGAATCGCTCTCTCCCCACAGTTCCCAGGGAATCCGGATTCACTTTCAGAAGTTCCTCCAGCATGGCCGCATCGCTCATATCATTCTTGTTGACATGGGCGCTGATATTCATGACAATCTCGTAACTCTCCTGTGTAGAGGCCGCAGTGGCCTGGGCGCTCTCGGTCTCCTCGCTGGTGGAGCGGTAATCTTCCAGTTCCTTCTTAAGGGCGCTGATCTGTGCCTTCTGTGTGGCGATCTGATCGCTGAATTCCACGGTCTGGCGGTTAATCTTATCCTGCCTGGAAGCCGTGATGGCCGGCATGATCAGAAACCACATGACTGCCACGCCTACCACCAGCCCGATCGCTATATTGACGATCGTATGAAGCCCCGCGTTATCCTTGTAACTGGAAGATACCGGCTGGATGATCGTCTCATTTCCTATATTATAGGTAACCGTCTGCTGCTCTTTTCCTTCTTTTTCTTTGATCTTGGCTGTCCTCGACTTGCGCACCTGATTCAGCTCATGCATATAGCGCAGCGTGATCTCGTCCGTCTTGTCCAGCTTATGGGCAATCCTGATGGATTGGCGGGCCTTGGAATACTGTTCCGTATCCAGATAAATCAAGGTCAGAAGCTGATAGGCCTTCACAAAGTTAGGGTGGATCGCCACCGCCTTCTTCAGCTGGATCACAGCCAGGTCCTCGCCGCCCTGCTGGCAGTAGCCGAGAGCCTGGTTAAACCGTTTGACTGCCTGGTTGATCGCCTCCAGCTCGCCCTGGGTCTCCTGAACCTTCTGAATATAGTAATTCGCTATATTTTCATGGGACTGGAAATTCTTGCTCAGAATCCATTCTACCAGCGCTTCTATCACATCGCCTCTGCCGTAATAGACGAGTCCAAGCAGATTCCTGGCAGCTATATTAGCCCTATTATATTGTAAGCTGCGCTTAAGCGATGCGACCGCTCCCGACAGATCCCGGATATTGGCCTTCTTCAATCCGTCGTTATACCAGTAGTTCGACTGGTACGCCAGTTTTGTTGTATAATCCATATACTACCCTCTGTACTCTTCTACTTGGTTTGTTCAATCATCTCACGTAAAATGTCCGTCATATCCGTCAAGTCTTCCTGATAGACAGCATCCTCTATATCTTCCACTTCCAGGCTCGGCTGGAATTTCTTCAATTCTTCTTCAAAATTAAGCATGGTAACCGCCTCCTGCCAGTAACTTCTTTACCATTCCTACAAGGTACAACGAGCCAAGACAAAAGATGTCGCCATCGTCCACCCGCTCGCTTTCCGCTTTTTCTAACGCTTCTTTCAGGCTCCCGGCTCTATACACCTTCTTCCTGGTATATTTCTTAAATAGGCGCTCCAGTTCTTCTGCCGGAACCCTTCTCTTGTCTTCAATCTCCGTGACGATATACGTGCTGGCATTCATATTCCTGCACAGGTATTCTATCATCTGCTCATATTTCTTATCCGACACGGCCGAAAAGATGATGACCGGACCTTCTCCTTCATCCGCGCCAAGCGCTTTTACGCTTTCTGCGAACGCCTCCACGGCTCCCGGATTGTGCGCTCCGTCGATGACAAGATGCGGGGCCACCCGTTCCATCCTGCCTTCCCAGTGCATAGATCCGATCGCATCCACCCAGCGGCTTTTATGGATCATCTCATCCTTGAGGAGATACTCGGCTGCCTCCAGGGCTATCTGGGCATTCATGACCTGATAGCATCCACAGATCGGCACTCGGTAGATAACATCTTTATCATACGCATTTGCCCGGGAAAATGCAATATATTTCCAGTTAACTTCTCGGATTTCGTACGCATTTTTCGAGATTTCTCTACAGGGCGCATGCATCTTTGCGGCTGTCTTTTGGATGACTTCGCAGGCCGAAGGATTGCTTGCGTCGAAAAAAACCGGAACGCCCGGCTTGATAATCCCGGCCTTTTCCGCCGCGATCTCTTCGATCGTATCTCCCAGGATATCTGTGTGGTCCAGGCTTATGGACGTGATCACCGCAAGCGCGGGATGCTCGATATAATTGGTGGCATCCAGCCTTCCGCCGATGCCGGTTTCCAGGATGATATATTCCACATCCGTCCTGGCAAATGCCGTCATCCCCATGCCAAGAAGGAATTCGAAATAAGAGGGATGATCCAATCCCTCTTCTTCCATCTGCCTTGCCATCCCCTGCACCTGGCCGAACGCTTCAAGGAATGCTTCATTGTCTATCTGTATATTGTCCATGCGAATCCGCTCATTGATGGATACCAGATGGGGGGAGGTAAAGAATCCGGTGTGCTTTCCTTCCGCCATCAGGATGGCCTGAAGATATGCGCACACCGATCCTTTTCCATTGGTTCCTGCCACATGAACGATCTTGCGGTCAGAGGCCGGATTCCCAAGCCTTCTTAAGAACTCCCTGACATGATCCAGGGAATGCTTCTTCGTAAACTTGGGAAGTTCCTCTATATATGCTACTGCCTCATCATATGTGAATCCTGCTGCCATCATCTTACTCGTCTCCATCCGTCTGCTCTACCCAGGACTTGGTCTTATCAGTTGCAGTTCCTTCCTGGAGGATCAGCTGCCCATCCTGGTAAATATATTCATCAGATGAACGGAAGATGGTATTGCTTGAGCCCACCTGGCTGACCACGATTACATCTCCGTTGACCAGTTCTGTCTCCGAGATGTCAATCCTTGTATTGTTCAAGAAACTGCTCTTTTGCTTTTCTCCGTTTACATAGACTTTGCTGGACTTCGTAAAGTTCTCTCCATACAGGCTATAGCCGCCATCCAGATGCGGCACCACGTTCTTCAGCGATACATCCTTGATGCCCATCACCATGTGGCCTTCCGTTATTGGCGGCTTGCCGTCGTATACGTACTGTTTTCCATACAGGATGTCATACTGCAGAAGTTCCAGGTCGGCCAGATAATTCTTGGTCTTTCTTCTCTCCTGGTGATAATTGAATACCGTTCCGGAATGAATATCCAGGCGGTCAAATACATCCGCCATGATCTGGTAGGACGGAACATTGCGGTCCTCTTTTGGAAGTCCGATGTTATCCCAGATTACATAATTCGTGTTGTAAAGATAACGCCCTTTCAGATCTTCCGCCTTCAGTCCCATAGTAGGAAGATGGTCTCCGTAGAATACGATGACGGAGGGCTCTCCCCGGTCTTCCACGGCTTTCACAAGATTCCCCGCGAACTGGTCCATCTCATAGACTTGGTTCACATAGTACTCCCACTTGTTCTTCGTTGCCTCGTCCTCGATCCCCTCCACCTGGATGGCGGGATTTTCAAGCACCTTTTCTTCCGGATAGTCGCCATGGCCCTGCACGCTGACGGCGAAGACAAAGTCTCTTCCATCCGTGGTATTCATAGAGTCCATCACATGCTGCACCAGAATATCATCTTTGGCCCATCCATTCTCCGTGGTCTGCAGAATGTTCATGAACTCCTTGCTGGTAAAACTGTCAAAGCCAATATTATTAAATACTCTTGCCCTGCTGTAGAAGTTTCCTCCGTTATTATGGAGCGCGTGGGTTCCATACCCAAGCGCTGCCAGGGCAGTCGCCGCGCTCTCGCTGGTCTGATCCTTAAGAACCGTCTTATAGGGATATTCTCCAGGCCCGAAATACCTCAGGTTCATGCCTGTCAGCACTTCGAATTCTGTATTTGCCGTGCCAGCTCCTACGGACGGCACCTTAAAGTAACCGGATGAATAATTCTTGTACATCTCATGCAGGTTTGGACATGCGTCCTGGGAAGTAGTAAAGAATTCGGCTTCATCCACGTCAAAGTAAGACTCCAGCTGAACGAAGATGATATTCGGAAGTTCTTCCTCTGTACGGCCCGTCTCATTCTTGGTGATCTCTCCGTTATTGCTGATCTTGGCAATCGTCTCTTTGCTATAGTCGTTCGGTTCCGTAATGCCTGTATTAAAAAGGCTTGCCATAAAGCAGTATGGAAGGCCATAGTCTTCATAGGCAAATGCAATATTTCCAAAATAGGTGGATACCACCCGCTTCTCTACCGCCAGGTCGGATGCGAAGCCATATGCCACGAAGCAGATGACGATGCCCACCAGGGCCCACACGCGGCGTATCTTTCCCTCATACTGGCCTCCCCGCTTCCACATGGAGATCACCCATATGATAACGGAGACGATGCCGATAATCAGGACGGTCAGTTCAAATCCATTAAAGTAGTTATTGATCAGGGTAAGTCCGTCTTTCGCTACCTTAAGATCCTGGGCGTTAAAAGGCGTAACCCGCTTCATAAGCATATATCCGTTTGCCACGCCCAGGACCATCCACAGCACGCTGATGATGATGCGGACGAATACCCTTCGCTTGAACAGATAGACGATGGAAAATGTGATGAATATCATAAAAGCATTGTACAAAAACACCATTGGCGTCCCTGTCATATAATTCCAGGCCTCGAACACCGAATGTCTGGATATCGCTTCTATGGCAAAATTAATGATACATGCCAGCAGCGCATGGAACACCAGGGAAAACCGGTTCATAAACGCATAGACCGGCTTCATCTTCCTGGCAAAGGCGCTGTTGCGGCGTTCCTCGATAATCCGGGCCCGCCGCTCCCTTCTTGCCTTCCATGCTGCCTTCACATCTTCTTTCTTCAGATTTTTCAGTTTATGAAACGCCCCTTTGATATCAGGCTTCTTAATATGGATTTTCTTCATAATATCCCCTTATGACTATTTTGCTTTTAGCCCCGCAAGCCTTTCTTTGACCTGCTCCATCATCTGTTTATATGTCTCGAGCTTGTCGCGTTCCTCCTGAACTTTTGCCTCCGGCGCCTTGCTTACGAATCGTTCATTGTTCAGCATTCCGGATGCACGGGCAATCTCTTTTTCAAGCCTTGCCTCTTCCTTGCTCAGGCGCTCGATCTCCTGCTCAAAATCAATCAGTTCTTCCAATGGCAGATATACGGTTGCGTCCGGCACTACGATAGATACCGCGTCATCCGCGATGCCCGTCTTATCATGCTGGAGAACCAGATCATTGACTGCTGCCATAGACTGGGCGGAATTCCTTAAGAATTCCAGTCCCGCGCAGAGCTGTTGATCCTCGCATACCACATAGGCGGTTGCCTTCCTGGAGTTCGGCACGTTCATCTCTGCACGCACGTTCCGGATTCCCCGGATAATCTCTTTGTAATGCTCTACAATAGTTTCCGCGATCGGATAGTTCCACTTCTCATCATACTTTGGCCATTCGGACATCATAAGAGACTCTTCTTCCGGCACCAGCTTGCCGTAGATCTCCTCTGATACGAACGGCATATATGGATGCAGAAGCTTCAGCGACTTCTTCAGCACTTCCCGCAGCGTCCACATCGCGTCATTGGCTGACTTCGGATCTTCCTCTGCATGATAGATACGGTATTTTGCAATCTCGATATACCAGTCGCAGAATTCGTCCCACATAAAATCATAGATTTTGGCCAGCGCGATTCCCAGTTCAAACTTATCCATATTCTCGGTTACGTCTTTTACCAGGTTATTGCACTTGGACATGATCCAGCGGTCTGCCGGGCGTAATTTGAAATCGGTCGGCTCCGTGATCTCCTTATCTTCTATATTCATCATAATGAAACGGGACGCATTCCATACCTTGTTGGCAAAGTTCCGGCTCGCCTCCACCCTTTCATTGTAGAAACGCATGTCATTGCCCGGCGCATTTCCGGTAATCAGAGTCATACGCAGGGCATCCGCGCCATACTGCTCGATAATTTCCAGCGGATCGATGCCGTTGCCCAATGACTTGCTCATCTTGCGGCCCTGGGAGTCTCTTACCAGGCCGTGGATAAATACGGTATGGAACGGAGATTTCCCGGTATGGGCATATCCGGAGAATACCATGCGGATTACCCAGAAAAAGATGATATCGTATCCGGTCACCAGAACATCCGTAGGATAGAAGTAATCCAGATCCTCTGTCTTCTCCGGCCATCCCAATGTTGAGAACGGCCACAGCGCAGAACTGAACCAGGTATCCAGGGTATCCTCATCCTGGGTAAAATGCGTGCATCCGCACTTCGGGCATTTCTCCGGCACGCCGCGGGATACGACGATCTCGCCGCACTCATCACAGTAGTAGGCCGGAATCCTGTGCCCCCACCAGATCTGCCTGGATATGCACCAGTCACGGATATTCTCAAGCCAATGCAGATAGATCTTATCAAAACGCTCTGGCACGAACTTAAGATCGCCATTCTTCACCGCCTCGATGGCCGGCTTCGCAAGTTCTTCCATCCTTACGAACCACTGCTGCTTAACCATTGGCTCTACCGTCGTATGACAGCGGTCGTGGGTACCTACATTATGGGAATGAGGAACTATTTTCACCAGGTAGCCTTGCTCTTCCAGTTCCTTAACCATTACCTTTCTTGCTTCATAACGTTCCATTCCGGCGTACTTGCCGCCATTTTCATTGATGGTGGCATCGTCATTCATCACATTGATCTCCGGAAGGTTATGGCGCTTGCCCACCTCGAAGTCGTTCGGGTCATGAGCCGGCGTGATCTTAACCGCTCCGGTACCAAATTCCTTGTCTACATAATAATCCGCTACGATCGGAATCTCCCGGTTCACCAGCGGAAGGATTGCTTTCTTTCCTACCAGGTCTTTGTAGCGTTCGTCATCCGGATGTACTGCGATCGCAGTATCGCCCAGCATCGTCTCGGGACGGGTGGTGGCAATTTCCAGATAGGCATCGCTGCCTACGATAGGATACTTGATGTGCCAGAAGTTTCCGTCCTGCTCTTCATGCTCTACCTCCGCATCCGAGAGAGAGGTCTTGCACACCGGGCACCAGTTGATGATCCTGGAGCCTCTGTAAATATATCCTTCTTCGTAAAGTTTGATGAATACTTCCTCTACTGCCTTGGAGCATCCCTCATCCATGGTAAAGCGCTCTCTGTCCCAGTCGCAGGATACGCCTAACTTCTTAAGCTGGCCCTCGATCGTACCTGCATATTCCTCTTTCCACTGCCAGGTCCGCTCCAGGAACTTCTCGCGTCCCAGTTCCTTCTTGTCAATTCCTTCTTCTTTCAACTGGTTGGTAACCTTTACTTCTGTAGAGATCGCCGCATGGTCTGTCCCAGGAACCCATAGCGCGTTGTATCCCTGCATCCTCTTATAACGGATCAGGATATCCTGCAGCGTATTGTCAAGCGCATGGCCCATATGCAGCTTGCCGGTAATATTCGGCGGCGGCATCACCGTAGTAAACGGCTTCCTGCTCCTGTCCACTTCGGCATGGAAATACTTGTTCTCACACCATTTCTCATATAACTTAGATTCAATCTCCTTTGGGTTGTAGGTTGTCTCTAACTTCTGACTCATAGTTTCCTCCTCATAAATCGTGTCTTACACATCTCTTCACAGTTTTTTCACATTTTACTGTAATGAAAACGCCCTTTACATTACGTAAAGGGCGATTGTAGTCGCGGTACCACCTTTATTATATAGAAGAAACTTCCTCTATACATCTCATCTTATTCTTTAACGGGAACGACTCCGGGACCATCTAGCACCATTCGGGAGCCCGTATGGATGTTCAACAGTCCGGCTCGGAAGCTACCTTCTGCATCTCTGTCTTCAAGCGCCTTTCAGCCTCCGGGCCACTCTCTCTTTCGAAAACGAACTTATGCATACTCCTCTTCTTCAATGCCTTTACGTATAAACTATTGAATATCATAGCCATCGAAAAGTATTTTGTCAAGGAGTTTAAGGAATTTTCAGAAAGTCTTAAGGGTTTGCCGCTACCTTGCGCGCTTTCTTGAAACTGCCATGATTCCAGCCCCTAATGCTGCCAATAATACCAGCAGGTATGCAACTGCATGCGACTCGTCTCCGGTCTTGACAGTTCCGCTTATTCCGTTCGCATTGCCTGTCCCGTTCGTATTGCCTGTTCCTGATGCGCCTGCTGCCTTGAATGTGCATTTTACCTCTTCGCTGGTTCCTGATGCGCTCAGTCCATTTTCATCCGTAATCGTTACTTTAACAGAATAGTTTCCACCCTCTGTCACTTTCAGCAGGGAATTTTCCTGATCCTTGATGACCTTGCCATCTTTGTACCATTCGTATTTGCACGGAACTCCCTTTAAATCATGGCTTACAACCGCTGTCAAGGTGATCGTCTCGCCAGCCTTGGCCTCAGTCTTGTCCGCCTTAATCGTAACCTCAGGAGTGTTCAATGTCCACTTGGCTGCAAGCGTAAGAGCCTCTTCCACCTTATCATCCGCCATGTTCCACTCCGTATCCGTTCCATACTTAAGCCATCCGGAATGTGTATAGCCTGTCCTGGACAGCCCTGGCACTTCTGCCGGATCGATTGCGCTGCCTGGCAGCACCCAGGTACTGTATACTATCGTATCAGACTTTCCGTCTGTAAAGTTTACCCGCAGCATATCCACCCACTCAAGGTTCTGGGGATTTGCCTTGTCCTGTATAAGGCCGATCGGGCTTGGATAGCTTGCAGCGGCTGATTTAAATGCGTTTAGATCCGGGGATACCCCTGCTGCATATCGAATTACATCTCTTCCGATTACATAGTTATTATCCGCGACAAGCACTGGCTGAGTCGGAGCAAATGCGCCTGTTACATCTATCACCGCGCCCTTATGCATGTTTTCACCAGCATCGTCTATATCCTGCAGATAGACTTCGCCGGAGATCGTCGGAGATCCGCTTAATCTTAACTCTGGAAATACGATATCATTTCCCCACCAGTCTCCTCTAAGCGCAATTGCTTCTCCATCGCCATCCCCAGCCGTGTTGCCAGAGAGTTCTCCGCCTTTGATCTCTATGCAGACGCCCAGCTTATCATAAGGCGCATCCGCAGCATCATCGCTTCTTGCATCCCAGGCCAAGATTGCTCCACCGTTGCCGCCCGCAGCATTTCCCTTAATAGCGCCGCTTGTCATTGCCAGCCTGGTAGTCAGGTCATAGGAAGAGTATGATCCATAACCGTCGTTGCCAATATAGATTCCGGCTCCGTTGCGGATTGATGTATTATTCTCAACGTCCGTGCCATTTAGATATACCTGTGCATTGATGATACAGATTCCGGCTCCATAATATGCGCTGTTGTTCTCAATGGTTCCACCATTCAGATTCACTGTCGCGCCGTCATGCGCGAAAATGCCACCGCCGCCTTCATTCGCATTCGTATTGCCTGTGATCGTTCCGCTCTCCATCGTAAACTTGGCCCCGTGCTCCACATCAAGCGCGCAAAAGCCGTTGTTCTTAAGCGTCGTGCCCTTGAACGTCAGCTGACCGCCATCATGAACCCAAAGTAACGGACTGGCCTCTGCTACCGCCGCATTGTCCTTGTTTCCATCCACGGTCACATTTTCAAATGTTATATTGTCGCTTCCGTCGATCTCAAAAAGATGCCTCAAGCCCATTGGCCTGCCGCTGTTGTCATAACTGGCATCTCGCACGATCGTTACGTTCTTTACCGTCATCTTGCTATTACTAATCTCTATCGCGCAAGATTCGCCGCATATGACGATGGTGCCGCCTTCTCCGGCCAATTCATAAGCCTTGGCAAATGTCCTTACTGCCTTGGTCTTGTCCGTGCCGTCATTGGCATCGTCTCCAGAGTTTGTATCCAGAAACGCTGCTGTCTGTGCTTTTGCAGACTTTAAGACAGCCTTATTCCCGACTGCGTTTCCCGCATCTGCATCCGCCTTCTTTTCCTCATCTTTTGCAGCCTCATCGGATACCCCTGAAGCATCTGCGGCAACCTCGCCTTCTGCTTTCGGCGCTTCCTGCTTAACTGCATCGCCTCCCTCATTTTCTTCTACATTGACCCCTTCTGAATTATCATTGTCATTCCCTTCTGCAAGAACACCGCCTGGCACCATCGTAAATGCCATAGAAAGGGATAGAAGAAGCACCAAAAGGCATTTCTTCACTTTACTCCTTTGCATTATAAATCCTCCTTTATTCTGTATTCCTATTATACAATAACAAAGTGTTACAATTTTTTGTCCATTTTTACCATAGTATCCCTATAATTACGGTTTTTTTGATTAATTTTGTTGATTTTCATGAAACAGAAATTTGGTTCTGTAATTGTGCAAATTTTCCAAATGTTTGTCGAATAATATATAGACCTGTCGAATATACCCATGGTACAATAATAGATAGGCAGCGAGCGTGCTGCCTGCTATACCAAGGAATGAATCATCAGGGAGGGATCAATTATGAAATGTCCACATTGCGGCGCAGACGTGACAGGCGATACCTGTGAATTCTGTGGCCAGAAAGTAATCGTAAAAGACCAGGGCAGCACGGCGAATCATACCGCCGCCGGAGGATATGCCGGGTATGACCCTAATAATCCAGGCGCCTGGACGCCATCAGGCCCGCCGCCGGAGAAATGGTATGAGAAGACCTGGGTCATCATACTCTTCTTAATCTTCTTATGGCCGATAGGGCTATTCTTAATGTGGCGTTATAAGAAGAACTGGGGAAAGGTGGCAAAGATCGTCATCACCGTCGTAGTGGCGCTCTGCGTGCTGTACTCCTGTACGTCGCCGGATAAGCCGGATACGGATAAGACAGCCGTACCTAAGACTACTACAGTCAAGGATACGGCTAAGGCTGAGCCAAAGAAGGACGAGCCGAAAGAAGAGATTGTAAAAGAACACTATGAACTTGACCTATCCGCAGGTAATTATACCGCTGGCAAGGATATTCCGATCGGAACCTATAATATTACAGCGACTTCCGGAACCGGAAATGTATCTTCTTCCAACATGTTCTCCGGCGGGCTCAATGAAGTCATGAGCCCGGACGATGACGGAATCTCCCAGCAGTCCTTTAATGGGCTTAAAATGAAGAAGGACGTAGTCCTTACGGTCGGCGGGGATGTCGTCATACATCTGGTCGCCGAGGATGCGCAGACAGGCACGGTCGAAGCAAGAGGCGAGGCTTCCGGAAGCCCGATAGACCTTCCGGCCGGGAACTACACGGCAGGCACGGAATTTCCTGCCGGCATCTACACCGTGATCGCCACAGGAGGCACCGGAAATGTATCTTCTTCTAATATGTTCGATGGCGGGCTCAACGAAGTCATGGGACAGGAAGGCTTTGGAGTTACCCAGTATAACAATGCCGTCTTCACCGAAGGCGTAACATTAACCGTATCAGGCACTTCCATCCAGCTGGTTCCTGTAGGAGAATAATAAGCATATGAAAATCAGCCCTCGCCTTTCACGTAATGTGAAAGGCGAGGGCTGTTGTTATGCTGCCTCTATCTACTATTAAAACTGTCTTGCGCGTCTTCTTAAGACAACCACGGTTCCAGCGCCTAATGCTGCTAACAGTACCACAAGGTACAGAATGCCTTGTGCTTCATCGCCGGTCTTAACCGAGCCATTCGTTCCGTTATTGCCTTTTCCATTGCTTCCATTTCCTGCATTGCCGGATGCTGATGCCTGGTCTGAGAATGTGCATTTTACTTCCTTGCTCATTCCTTCTGCTGTCAGGCCTTCCGCATCGGTAATCATAACCTTAACGGAATAATTTCCATTTTCTGTAACTTTTAATGTAGAGCCTGTCTCTCCCTTGATCTCTTTGCCGTCTTTATACCATACATAGGTACAAGGCAGTCCTTTGATGTCATGGCTGGCAATAGCCGTCAGCGTGATCGTCTCGCCTGGCTTTGCTTCTGTCTTATCAGCCTTGATGGTGACCTCAGGAGCATTCAGCTTCCAAACTGAAGTCAAAGTCATCTCATTGGTTACCACATCATTCGCCATATCCCATTTGTTTCCATCCGGGTCTGTCCAGCCGTCCAGCGTGTAGCCCTTGCTTGTCATCTCCGGGATGCTGGCCGGGTTGATAACGCTTCCTGGAGTTGCCATAATCTTCTCCTGAGAAGAATCTTTTCCTACAAGCCATATTGGAACCTCGTCTCCCCACTCAAGCACCTGAGAATTGGCCTCATCTCGTCTTATGCCCAGAGTATCCCATCCTGACACAAAAACGCTCAGATCAGGAGTAACACCGTCTACATATTTGATGATATCTCTTCCGACTATGCCATTGTCATCTGTCACTATGACCGGATCAGATGGCATGAACTCTCCTGTCACGTCTATCATCGCGCCCTTGTTAACATCCTTATGCTCCTGCAGATATACATCGCCAGAGATCGTCGGAGCGCCGCTCAGTCTTAAATTGGAATAACTTACATCGCCATTGTAATATCCTCTAAGCGCGATAGCGCTTCCATCCGATTCGGATGTATTATCTGAAATGGTTCCGCCGCTTATATCTATGATCACGCCACAGTCGTCTCCAGGAGCGCTAGCAGCGTCACTGCCTCTGCAATCCAAAGCCGAAATTGCTCCGCCAACCCGGCCGGCTGTATTATTCGTTATAGAGCCACCGGTCATTACGAGTTTGGCGCTATGCACATCTGTTGCAGATGACCCGCTATAATTGTCATTAACCATGTAGATCGCGCCGCCCTCTTTGGTTGTTGCCGTATTATTCTTAATCTCCGTTCCATTCAGGTATACTGTGCCGGTGCTGATATAGATTCCGCCACCCCCTATGGCACTATTTCCTTCTATGGTTCCTCCGTTCAGGTAAGCTACGCCGCCATCATTTACACGCATTCCTCCGCCGTATTCCCAGTCGCCGCTAGGATCATACTCGTTATTTCTGATGCTGCTGCTGCCTTCCATCGTAAATTTGCCGCCAGTACCACAGTCAACTCCCCAGCAGCCGTTATTCTCTATGATCGTATCGATGATCGTCAATTCGCTGAAAAAGCCAACGTAAACCAACGGACTATTTGTTGGCGCTACTTTAGCGTTCGCCTTGTTACCGTCTATGGTTACATTGGTAAACGTTACATTTCCCTCAATTTCGATAACTTCTGATCCCCAATCCATTTTGCTGGTATCATAATCATCATCCAGCTTGATCGTCACATCACTCAGATCGTGATTTACCCGGATCCAATAGGTAGTGTCGCAGATAATGATTGTTCCGCCTTTGCCTGCCAGTTCATATGCCTTGTCAAATGTTTTTACCGGCTTATCCTTTGACAATCCATCGTTGCTGTCGCTTGCTCCAGCGCTTATGGCATCATTCAGATAAATGGTGTTTCCTTCTGCTTTCGCTTCTATACTCTTGTCAGAATCCTGGTTCCCGGCATCCCCTACTGCCCTAAGCACGGCCTTATTCTGTACTTTCCCCTCATTGGAAGAATCCTTATTCTCCTCTTTAGAAGAATCCTTATTCTCCTCCTTAACGGCCTCCGATACCTTCTTATCCGTATCTTCTGCCTCTTTCTTGTCTTCTGCCTTATTTTGCCCCTCCCCTTGGGCATCTTCTACCTTAGGCTCTCCTGAGCCTTTTCCATCAATCTCTTCTGCGCGCACTCCGCTTGGCAGCATGGCTAACGACACAGTAAGAGAAAGAACAAGCGCCAGAAGGCATTTCTTGACCTTATTCCTCTGCATTTCTTTTCCTCCTGTTTCAGAAATCCCTCCAATTTTCAGACGAATTCCCTTAAATTTTATACTTCTATCAAATTTTACCAAATCGCTGAAACATTCTATATGTTTTTACCGAAACCGTACTGTTTTTACAGATTTTCAACAAGCGTAAAGAAAAAGCGGGCTTAAAAAAGCCCGCTGTAATCTGGATATCTTCACTATTTTATTGTCTTTAATACCAGCCTTAGTAGTTCCTCTGTGTCTATATCAGGATTCTCGCTTATGATATGATAGATTCCTTCTATCTCACCTGGCTTTTCTTCCAGATCCTCCGCGGTCTCCTCAAGACTCTTCCCCTTCTGGCATTTCTTCTGGATCAAGGAAATCAGTTTTAAAGCCTCGCCCTCGCTTCGGCCCTCGTTCCTTCCATCCATCTGGCCTTCTTCTCTCACCTGGCGCATATGCTTCTCTTCATCGTATTCGTATATGCTCACTTTGCTCGCCTCCGCTCTGTTTTTGCTTAGAAATTCCGACAGGATCCCTTCCGCGATGCATTCCGTCACCGCCCGCTCTACGGCCGCCGAGATCTCCATAACCCTCGCATAGCCGCGTACCCTCTGGGTGTACCTGGCATAGTCGGATAAGGTCCGGCAGGACTCCATCAGCTGCCGGTTCTTCCCTTCGTTGATGTTCAGCATGACCGCTTCCAGTTCCAGCGCCGGGGACTCCTCCGGTACCGTATAGGCATCCGACAGCCGCAGGATCCTCCTTTGCGTTCTGCCAAAGAGGCCCCGCCGGCACCTATCCTTAACGAAACCTCTTTGCTCTTTCATTTCCTGGGTACAAGCATTGAGATTTCTTCTTGACGCCTGACGGCTGATATGGAATCAGATGCGGCTGATGCCGCTTAGAATATCAGAAATATAATGCTCTGAAGTTATTTTAGCACAGACCTGAGGCCTGTGCCATAATAATTCCTTTGTTAATCTGTAATATTTTAAGTTTACTTTTGTTCCCCAAACTCTTATCATAGAAGTAACAGAAATAAAATTCATATTAAGGAGGCCCACTATGAAAATACTGGTAATAAACGGAAGCCCGCACCCGCACGGAACTACTTCTCTTTTAAGGGATGCCTTTGAAGAAGGCGCTAAAAGCAAGGGACACAGCATAACCACATTTCATGCTGGACAAGAGACGCTTCACTCCTGTCTTGGCTGCGACCATTGCCGCACGGCTGACGAAGGATGCGTATATAAGGATGGAATGGAGACGCTGAATCCGCTCCTGCTGGAAGCCGACTGCGTAGTCTTTGTAACGCCCCTGTATTATTTCGGGATGAGCAGCCAGTTAAAAATGGTGATCGACCGCTTCTACGCCAATAATGCGAAACTGCGCGAGCAGAATAAAAAGGCCGTTCTTCTGGCCGCCTGCGGAGACGCGGACGAGTGGACGCTGGATGCCCTGGATCATCATTATCATGCATTGTGCCATTATCTGCGCTGGGAGAACGCAGGCGAAATCAATGCCATCGGAATGTACACGCCGGATGACTTAAAAGGCAGCGATTACATAGAAAAGGCCAGAGCACTTGGAAGTTCCCTGGCTTAACTTCCTATTAGATCAGGCTAAGACTCTTCATCACATACAGCCATCCAGTTAAGGTAAATGCGCTGAACAGGGTCGTCAGCATGACCACGCTGGAAGACAGCACGCCCTCATGCCCCATATTCCTGGCCATGACAAAGCAGCTGACCGTGGTGGCTGAGCCCAGCATTACCAGAATCGCCACCAGTTCCTCCTGCCGGAATCCCATCTGGGCGGCAAGCGGCAGAAAGATGGCGGCAAACCCTACCAGCTTGATCAATGTGGCGGCCACTGCCGGCTTCACCTTGGCAAACGCTTTGCGGATGTCGAACGTGGCCCCCATCGCCATGAGTCCCATAGGCGTAGCTACTCCTGCCACACTATTTACCGTCTTCTCCATAATGTTGGGCATTGGTATGCGAAGCGCTGACCAGGCTAATCCAGCCACGATACCGATAATAATCGGGTTCTTGATAATCCCTATCAGCGTCCTCTTTACAACATGCCGATCCAGCCCATTCTGGCCCGGCCGAAATAAGGACAGCACCAGTACAGCCATCATATTGTAAAGCGGCACGCTTCCAATGATCATTAGCGGAGCCATGCCTGCCGTCCCGTAAATATTCTGGATAAACGCAATTCCCAGAAGCGCCGCGCTGCTTCGGTAGGAAGACTGGATAAATTCTCCTTGTATGGACTTATCCTTCCAAAGAAATGAGACTGCCGTAGAAATGGCGATGCTTATCACCGTTGCTCCAAAACAGAACAGCACGAACTTCATATTCCATACTTCTTCAAAGTCCACCGTTGCCAGGTCACTGAATACCAGCACCGGCAGTGGTATCAGGAACACGAATTTATTCATCTCGTCCGCAAGCGTATCGCTGATAAATCCGATTTTCTTAAAAAAAAGCCCCAATATCATCATCAGGAACACCGGGACTGTTGCATTCAGACTAAAAACTAGATTTTCCATTTGCTGCATGATTCCCTTCCAGACAGGCATATTCCTGCCTGCATTTTATCCCTTCTATTTTGCAACATGCAGTCAGCATCTGTCAATGATTCTGATTATTTCTTTTTTAATTCCATCCTATCCTTTTGCCTCCTTGATTCGTTATATATAATAGAATAAGATAAACGTTTTGAAGTTCTAGTATCAGGAAAGGAGGACTATGTGGATGCCGATTTTCTTTTAATCAGAAAAATGAAGCAAGGGGAAGATGACGCCTGCGATTTATTTGTTCAAAAATATTATCCGGATATTCTAACTTATTGTAGTCATCACTGTCCTGATAAAGGATATGCCGAAGACTTGGCGCAAGAGACTTTTTTGAGATTTTTCGCGAATCTGTCATCCTATCATTATAAAGGGAAGACAAAAAATTACTTATACACGATCGCCTCTAACCTGTGTAAAGACTATCTGAAAAAGCGAAAAGATATGCCGGTTGATGAAGCCAGGCCAAACGATGAGGCCGGCCCGGACGAGCCCCAGATGGCGGAGGTCATAAATAGGCTTACTCTAGAATGGGCGCTGAGGCAATTGCCGGATGAATTGCTTGAGGTGATTATCTTTTATTATTTCCAGGAACTTAAACTTAGGGAAATTGCCGGGATATTGCATATCAGTCTCCCATTAGTGAAGTATCGGCTCAGACAGGCAAAGATACAGTTAGAAAAACTTCTGGGAAAGGAGGACGAACATGAATCTGGAAGAAAGACTTAAAAACTATAAAAATATGACGCTGATGGAACCGCAGGCCGAAAAAGTGCAGGAAGTCATCCATAAATCAAAAGAAGCCTTTTATACGTCAGAAGAAGGAAATGATTTATCTTATTTTGAGTTCTTACGGATACAGCTCAGAGTGATACAGAAAAGATGGTGGATCCTTCAATTTGTTCTGCTACTAATATTATGGTTCGTGCTGATGGCTGAATGGGAGGCGGTCTATATCCAAAGAAGCATGGGAGTCATAGCATCCTTATTTGTGATTCTCATTATCCCTGAATTATGGAAAAACAGGACATTCCAATGTATGGAAATAGAAGCATCCTCTTATTACTCTCTCAGACAGGTCTATGCCGCCCGCATGCTGCTGTTCGGCATTACAGACCTTGCCTTGCTAACCATATTCTGCGGATCTGCTTCTATTGGACTGCATTTTAAACTGATGGAATTAATGATTCAATTCTTATTTCCGTTAAGCGTAACTGCCTGCATTTGTTTCGGAATACTGTGCAGCAGATATTCCTTCAGTGAAACAGTAGCCATCTCCTTGTGCATTCTATGGAGCGCAGTGTGGATGTTCATGATCTTAAATGAAAATGTGTATAGACGGATCACAGTCCCTATATGGCTTTTATTATTGGGATTTGCGGTGATTTTTCTGGCTGCTTCCGTCTATCGTACGCTAAAGTACTGTAATCGATATTGGGAGGTGCCCTTTGATGAAATTAAAGTTTGAGAATTTAACAAAAGAGTTTGGAGATTTTACCGCCGTAGACCATCTGAGCCTTACTATGACTAACGGCGTCTACGGGCTGCTGGGCGTAAATGGAGCCGGTAAAACTACCCTCATGCGGATGCTGTGTACCTTGCTCAAGCCCACAAGCGGAACCATTACTTGTAATGGCAGAGATATCTTTGAAATGGACGGCGATTACCGGAAACTGCTAGGCTATCTGCCACAGGAATTTGGATTCTATCCGGAATTCACGGTTCAGGAGTATCTTCTTTATATTGCGGCGTTAAAAGGGATACGGCCAGTTGTCGCCAGGAGGCGGGTTAAGGAACTGATCGCCAAAGTTGGACTTACCAAAGCGGCAGGCAAAAAGATGAAAAAATTATCCGGCGGAATGAAGCGCAGGGCCGGAATCGCGCAGGCTATGCTAAACAATCCGAAAATCCTGGTGCTTGACGAGCCCACGGCAGGGCTTGATCCGAATGAAAGGATTCGTTTCCGCAATCTCATCAGCGAACTATCCGAAGAACGCCTGGTACTGTTATCTACCCACATTGTTTCCGATATCGAATATATCGCAAACGAAATCTGGCTAATGAAGGACGGGAAACTTATGCACAAGGGCAGCGCGGATCAAATCATTAGTTCCATGCCTCAAGACGTTTGGGAGTGTCTTGTGGACAAGAGCATGGTGTCCGCTTTCATCAAAAAATATAAAATATCAAATATGAAATCCGAACCGCATGGCGTCGAGCTGAGGATCATATCCAGCGAGAAACCCTGCGCAAGCGCCAGGCATGTGGAAGCGTCATTGGAGGATGTCTTTTTATACTATTTTGGGGAAAAGGCGGGTGATGAAGATGCTGCGGTATGAATGGAAGAAAGTCTTCTCCAAATTTAAGAATAGAATGACCGTCCTTCTTTTGCTGGTCATACTCATCATAACCAGTATTCTGACGATAAACCGGGTTGAGTATGTCGACGGGAGCGGAAATCATTCCAGCGGTATTTCTGCCGCAAGAAAACTCCGGGCAGAAAAAAACAAGTGGGAAGGTTATCTTACAGAAGAGGTATTCCAGGAAGTCGTCAAAACGAATGCAAAAATATCGAATTCGCAAGCAGCGCTGTCGCAAGATATTGATGAACAGAATAAAGAATATGCAAAGAAGCAGGGGTTCCAAGGTATTGCGGATCTGATCAATAATGCATTCAGCGAATGGAGAGATTACAATTATTATGCGATTGACACCGTCTCCGCAGAAGACGCAAAACAAGTCTACGATAAAAGAATTTCGAATTTAAAAGAATGGCTTGATTCGGAAGAAGAAACATTTACAGAGGGGCAAAAGAATTATTTAATCCACCAATATGAAAGCCTTAAGACTCCGTTTTATTATAAATACGTAGATGGATGGAGCGCATTGCTGCAGAACATATCAACCTTTATACTAATTCTGGCATTGATTATAGGCTTTCTGGTGTCCGGCATATTCTCAGACGAGTTCCAGGCAAAAGCGGATTCGATTTTTTTCTCATCAAAATTAGGAAGAAATAAAGCAATTCTATCCAAAATGGGTGCTGGATTTTTGATTACTTCCGTTTTTTACATTGTGTTCGTACTTCTATATACTTTTATTGTACTATGGGCATTAGGCGCAGATGGAGCAAATTGTCCCATCCAGCTGGATCTGTGGAGAAGCATCTACAACATAACCTTTTTCCAGGCCTATCTTCTCATTGCAGCAGGCGGCTATATAGGTACTTTATTTGCCTCCACGCTTTCTATGCTTGTATCCGCGGCAGCACGTTCTACTGCGACAGCAATTATCGTGCCTTTTATTCTATTGTGCGCCTTTCCTTTTTTGAGCAGGATCATTACATTGCCTCAGATCTGCTCGTTCTTCCCGGACCAGCTGCTAGAGGTATATATCTCCATCAAAGACTTCGCACTGGTGGAAATAGGCGGCAAGGTAATGGATATCGCAGGGGTAATCCTTCCCGCTTATCTTGCTGCCTGCCTGTTGCTCCAGCCTGTATTGTATCGTATTTATAAAAAAGCGGAAGTACGATAATCCGAATCGATCCTGGCTTTACTGTAATAACTTTTTATAGATGTTATAATCCTCTTCTTTAAACACATTGAAGATCACCCGTTCCAGTTTGGAGGAAGACAGGTAGCGGTCCACCGTCTCTACGGCGATCTGGGCCGCCAGCTTGTTGGGAAAATGAAATTCTCCAGTGGAGATGCAGCAGAACGCGATGGACTTAAGCCCTTCCTTCTCTGCCAGCTTCATGCAGTTTAAATAGCAGGACTTGAGTTCCTCTTTCTGCCTCTGCGTCACCTCCAGCCCCACGATCGGGCCTACCGTATGAATTACATGGCTGGCTGGCAGATTGTATCCCTGCGTGATCTTGGCTTTTCCCGTGGGCTCTTCATGGCCCTGCTCTTCCATCATCCTGGCGCATTCGTTCCGAAGCTGTATCCCCGCCGCCGAATGGATGGCATTGTCAATACAGCCGTGGCAGGGCACAAAACATCCAAGCATCTGGCTGTTGGCGGCATTGACGATAGCATCCGCACGAAGTCTGGTAATATCCCCTCTCCAGAGGGAGATCCTGTCCATATTCTTGATTCCAATGCAAGTATAAATGTCTCCAATGACCGGGATATCCGCATAATCCACAATACCTTTTTCTTCTGCCTCTTCTGTCAGGAACTCGTCCTGCCTTGCCAGGAACTCTTCCGAAGCTTCCCCTGGCCATCGCACATTCATAAGGCTTCTTAGAAGCCGGCGCTTCTCATCGTAATTTACAGGCTCTCTGATGGACGCATATCCGTCATTTTCATTTCTCAAATACCGAATCAGGCTATCTACTCTCTCTTCTCTTGTCATAGGCTCCTCCTAGTCCTGCAAGTATCCGGCAATCACCGAATACGCCCGATAAAGTTCCTCGTAGGTTGTCCGGCAGTTGGCCGGGCTGGTGGATGGAAGTCCGATTGCCTCCATCCCCGTCTTAGGGTAGCAATATCTCTTATACAGCTGGGCTGCCTTAGTTCCCGTCGTGAAAATGGCACGGATATCCGCATGGTCAAGAATTCTCTTCATGTCATTGGCCTTCGGGTTGCGGATACTGCCGTCATCCGCTCCTTTGATCTCGCATCCGGCCAGCACGTCCCAGACAGCGATCCGGTTTCGCAGCGCAAAACTGATCTTCTCCTCCTTTGTCAGTGGAAGTCCCTCGCCGCATACGTCCGATATTACCTTCCAGAAACGGTTCCTGGGATGTCCGTAGTAGAATCCCACCTCCCTTGACTTCGGAGAGGGCATGGTTCCCAGCATAAGAATCCGCGACTCCTGATCATAGATTGGCTGGAAGTTATGAGTAATATATTCTGGCTCCATCTTATCACGCTCCTTTATTCAGACGCAAGCATCTGGTAGATACGCTCCGCGTCCGATACAATCTGCCCGGGGAATCCCACATATTCCAGCAGGCGTATGGCATTCGTCTTTTCATTGATTCCCTTGTGTATCTTATAATCAAATACAATGTCTTCCTCCCCCTCCTGCTCGCAGAAATAATAATGCTCATACTCCCGGTCAAGCAGATCTACTAATTCCATGTCATGGGAGGCCACCAGCACCAGGCAGTTCCGCTCCTCTAAGTACCGCAGGATTGCCGCGGAGGCCGCAATCCGCTCCTTCGTGTTGGTTCCCCGAAGGATCTCGTCTATCGCGCAGACCACCAGTTCATTTTCCTGCATATATCCAAGCATTCGGTTCAGCGACCGGATCTCCTTCATGTAATAACTTTCTCCTTCCATCAGGCTGTCCTTCACAGCCATGGATGTGGCTACGTAGGCGTGAGGAATCTCTGCGATGCCTGCCATGCAGGTATGGATGGTCTGGGCCAGGATGCAGTTTACCGTCACTGCCTTGATGAAGGTGGATTTGCCGGATGCATTCGAGCCTGTTACGATGCTGTTCCTATCCATCACGACATCATTTAAGACTGGCTCATTCAGCAGAGGATGGTACAGCCCCTCCAGATGAATGCAGGCATCCTGGCTGAACTTTGGCAGGCAGTAATGCGGCAGGCTTTTTCGGAATGACACCACGCTGATCAGGGCATCCAGTTCCCCCACAAGGCGGTATACCTTCTTAAAATGCTCCATCTTCCGCTTCAACTGCCTTATGGCCTGGTTATACATGGTAAAATCAATGAGCGTGGCTCCCGTGAGGTAAGTTGCGAATAGTTCCATCGCGTCTCCCCGCATCCCGGCCTGTCTGCGCACCGTGGCCTTTCGAAGCCGCTTCTCTGTCTCGCCAAGCTGCGCCACATGCGCCGATATCTCGCCAAATCGATTCTCATAACCGCCGCTGGTTCCTTTTGTCAACTCTCGCCCCGTATAGATCAGCCCCCGGACGCTCTCCATCAGTTCCAGGTGAATCTCATACTTCTGCTTCATAACCGCATAAATGCACAGATTACATATGAATATCATGCCAAATGCCGTCATTCCATATACATTTCTAAGAATGACCGCCCCAGCCAGAGAGAGGAAAAGAAGCGCCTGCATTAGCCGGTAGAACCAGCCATGGCCAATCTGGAAATCCTCGATCTCATTCAGGACTTGCGGCAGATAATAACTGCTGTCCCTTTTTCCGAGCGCCATCAGTTTGACCTGAACTTCTTCCCTTTCCCTCTCGTTCTCTTCCAGGTAGCACATCTTCTCTTCTATCTTCTCGAGCGAAGCCGTATCCTGGGATACGTCCCTTAACAGCGCATAGAGGTACTGCTCCCCCGCAAAAGACTGGCATTGGTTCATGCGCTCGTAGATCCGGCTCATATCCAGATCGCCCCACGTAAGGTCATCCAGAGGATGCAAGGCCTCCTCCCTGACCGCGTTCCAGTACATGGATATCTCTTTATAATCAAAATCTGCTGGATCTGGCTCTTGTCCAAATTTCTTCCTGACAATCCGATAGGCTCTCCTTATCCTCTCCCGTCTTGCATACACGCTTCCGACAATGAATACGCAGATCAGGCCCGCGATCACAATGGCCGACTCCATAGGCAGTCCTCCTTATTATGCTTATTGGATACATCTTACCACGAAACCGCTTTTTTTGCCATGCAAAGACTGAAAAGGCAGAGCGTGCGCTCTGCCTTTTCAGTCCTATTTTGATTCATTTACAAAATCCGTAATGTCAAACCAGGAATCCGGGTTTTCCGGCGGATTCGCCGGAGGCTCTTTGCCATTATGGCTGGTAAGGAGATAGTACCTTCCGCCATACCGAATAATATTTCCCTCTTCCGGCACGCATCCCGGCGCCCATTCTGATTTATTGGAATGTTTGATATCCGCTTCCGTATACAGCCTGCTGCCGTCAACCCTGTAGCAATATCCATTCTTACTTTCCGAGTTACAGTAAGCGTTCAGATTTCCTTTGAATTCGTTGGCATCCATCTCCCTGTCAACCGGGATAATGTAGTAGACGCCATCTTCCTCGTAGATTCCCTTGGGAACCTTGACCTTCTCTCCACTGTTCTTTGCTTCTTCGCGCAGTTCTTCAAAGGAAGGGCTATTGGCCTCGAATGAAATATTATCGTCCTTATCAACGGTAATAAATCCTTCTTCCTTCTTATCATCATCGTCGCCTCCCGGCGTGTCCGGGTCCGGCACTTCGCCGCCTCCGCCGCCCTCGCTGTCATCCTTGATCTTATCAAAATCCTGATCCGTCACGAAGTTGTAGCACTCCACATATCTGGTGGAATGGAAGGTTCCATAGCCGCCGCCTGTCAGATCCATATCTACCCGGATCACATTCTCAGGATACAGGGATTGGTCTGCACGGGCAAACTTAAGGCTGCTGATCTTAAATCCCATGTACACGCCTTCATCAAAGCTCCAGTCCACCTCCTTGTAAACCGTCTCTTTAGTCGAAGTTCCCGTCTCGTTTTCCACATCATACATAACCGGATAGTAGTGGATCACCATCTTCTGATCCTTGCTGGTAATATAGATGTGGCTTCCCGTGCGGTCGTACAGGTCGATGGTCGCGCCTGCGTCCTTAATCCACAGCGTGACTCCGTCATTGTCCTCCCCTGCCTCTTCATACTGCACGCCTACCTGTGCCCCTTCTATCTCTCCTGTAATCTTTTCCAGCAGGGTATCGGATACCTGGCGGGCATTATTCAGTCCTCTGACTTGATGATATACTTTGATGGATGTGGAGATAATCTGGCAGGTTCCCGCGGCAAACAAGCCGATCAAGGCAAAGGTAATCACAAGTTCCACCAAAGTGGCACCCTTCCTGCCTCTAAGCAGGCTTCTTAAAGTATGCAATTGTCTTTTTCTGCCATTCTTATGCCCCATCATATCAACTGCTCCTGTTTTTAATCGATCTGTTTCTAATCGGTCTCTTCCTCTGGACCGTCCTCTGGTTCTTCCGGCTCTACATAGACAGTATATCTGCTCATCTTCGTACCGCCCGCGTCATCATACTTTTGTATCTTCCCTTTCGGAAGCGCGATGGTCAGATCCCTGACCTTCGTATTATTAGTACTTGTCTTTTCCTTGTCCAGTACCAGGGAAATGTCCTCGCTTACAACTTTGCGTTTCTTTCTCTCTTCTGTCTGGTAGTACTTCTCGTCAAATGCCTCAGTCTTTTCAATCGTTGACTTGGAACGGTTCAAAAGGCTGATGGAGGTGGTCACGACCTTGGTAAACATCGCCATCAGCAGCATGACGATCAGAAAAGCGATCATAACCTCTACCATGGAAGTTCCGGCATTGCGCCATCTTCTGTCCTGCTTCTTCTTTCTCATGCCAGTCCCTCCTTCCTATTCTCTCTGGGCCAGCGAGAATGTCCACTTCTCGCCAGTCTGGATCAGGTGCTTCCCATCCAGCATCTCTTCCCCCGCTCCCCCATAGTTTGCCGGGTTTTCATCGATGGTCAGTTCATAGGTGGAGGTAATGATGCTCTTTAACTTTCCTTTCTGGCAAGTCACTTGAACGACAAAGGAGGTGTCCTCCTTTTCCGCGTCGTTCTCGCCTTCCCAGTACATTTTCACGGAAATATCATCTAAGGCATCCGCTACCGCTTCTTTTCCTGTCCCGGTATTAATGTCAAAGTACCGGTACGCATATGCCGCCGTGTGGCCTCGCTCTTCTTCATTATAATAAGGCCAGTCGGACTGCCACAGGTTGAAGCGCAGGTAGAACCACAGAGGGCTTTCTCCCGCCTCATAGGCAGTTTTCATCTCATCGTAAGTGGAAAAATCCACATCCGTGCCTGTAATCTCTTCCTCCAGCTCCCTGCTCAGGCTCTGGGCCATCTCCTTGCACTGCTCCATTCCCTGCTGCTTATTGGCTGTGGCAAATAAAGAATAGGATACCAGCAGCAGGGCAAGGGTTAACATCGTCAATACCATCATAATCACGATTGCTATCAGGAGGGCTGAGCCCTCTTTTTGTTTTAACGCCTTTTTCTTCATTACCGGTATCCCTTCTTTTTATCAATCTCTTCTTAGCATGATTGCTTTCTTATCTAGTTTATCTTCACGATCTCTACGCTGCTGTTAAACGTAACTGCTACATTCTGCCCATTTACACTGACTATAGCGGACTGCTCAGGCACTTGCAGCGTATAGCTCATCCATCCGCCCGCATTTGTGACTTCCAATACTGCCTGCGCCATGATCGATGGATCTTCGTTGGCGGAAAGGGTTGCCAGTACATGCCTGCCCTCTCCATAGGCTGATGTCTCGAACGCCTGGCCGCCAATCCAGATCTGATAGATAGCTGCCGGATTGTCCTGTTCCCAGGTCTGCGCCGCCATAGGCACAGACGGGCTGCCCGCATCTGACGCTCCGCCGTCTCCGTCTTCCCCGCTATCAGCGGATGGATCATTTAACTGCTGCGGATCTGCCAGTTCTGGAAGCGGCGAATATTCCAGCCAATCCGTCCACTGGCTCAGGCCTCCCTGCTTGATCGTCTCCTCATTTTTGCCTTCCAGGATGGCCGCCGCCCTCACCCGGATCTTTGCCCCTTGTGGATTGGCGTACATATCCCTGGCAAGCAAGGCTACTGTATCAATATCGCTGCCATTCGTTCCATAGCCGTAGGCGCTCACATAGCCTCTCTGGATCACATTGCCTGCGCCATCTTGCGCTTCAATCTGGTATACAAGCCAGTTTCTTGCGCCCGTCTTTAGTTCATAGGCAATTCCTTCCCTGTCTGATGACTCCATAACCGGGTTCATATTCTGGGGCGCTTCTGCGTACCCATCCAACTCTACCGTCTGGGCGGTTCCGTCATTTTTACGGAACCAGTCCGCAACCTTGGAGTCTTCATAGCGTAGCCGGTTTCCTTCCGCAATCCGGCCTTGTACGGAGATTTGGCTGGTAAATAAGTCATTCTCTTTTCCGAAACTGTCTTCCCCGCCAACCTTCTCGGCATCCGGCAGCTGGACTGTGAATGTCTGGCCATCCTGCGTCTGTTCCAGCAGTAGATAGGAGACTGTAGCTACCATGTTCGGATTCACGTCCGCGCTCTCTGCCACCATTCCTGTATATGGCAGCATAATTCTATTATAGCCGCTTCCGCCTCCGATGGTTCCCAAGTACACCGCGGCTTCATCCAGTTCTGATACTGGAGTCTCGGGCGTAACCGCCTCGCGGTATGGCCTCGGGTCAAATGCCGGATCGCTGGAAGCATAGAATACGTGATAGCCTCCGTCTCCTGCATTCTCCAGATAGATCCAATCCAGGTACTGCGCGGTATACGCATACTCTGGCGTGATCTCGACTTCGCTGCCTCCTCTGCGGATCAGCTGGATCTGGTAGTGGTCCGTCCAGCCTGGCGCGTCATAAGACAGGCGTGTCTGCTCTACTGCCAGGGATGTATCCGTCTTGTCATCCGTATACTGGCCTTCGTCGTCGTAATACAGGGTATCCGTGCCCTGCGTAAGCGAAGGCGCCTCTACCTGTACTCTTGGAATCTGAATCCACTTGTAATTCACGGTTCCATCCACCGTCTCGTCTTCATCGGACCAGTAGGAACTTACATTACTGTCAGAAATGCTTCTCATGGCAATCTTCAGCCACTTTCCGGCATAGTCTGCCGGGATATCCTTCAATACATAGCCTGCCTCTGACAGATTTCCGTCCATCTCCGTAGACGCGTCCTTGCTAAGGAGCGTTGCAATTGCCCCGCTGTTCCAGTATCCGTCACCCTGCGCGTCTCCAGCGTACTTGATCGAAGTATCTTCTGCCTCCTGCGCGTCGTAGACCGCAACGGCAATCTGGTATCTGCCCTGCGTCTCGTTGCTTACATTCTGCGGCTTGTAGGAAAGAGCTATGCCATCGCTTAACTGATCAAGCGTAACAAACTGATCTTCGGCATATGGAAGATTCGTACCCATCCAGGATACATCCGGAACATCCAGCCTGCTTGGCAGCACCATCTCGGTCTCTACTCCGTCCGGGCCGTCCCGATAAGTCCGGGCATTCTCCGCCGCCAGAGCATTTACCCTGACAGCCAGGGTATCTCCCCGCTCATAATCATTCAGGTCGATCATCCTGGTAATACGCTCCTGGCCGATATCTTCCCCGACAGGGAAGTTCCATACGCAGGTCAGTTTCTTGGCAATGAAATATTCATCCCCGGATCTGCCGAAGGCAATCTCCATTCGCTTCTTCACCGTTCCTGCCGCTGCCTCCTGGCTCCATTCATATATCATGCTTCCATTGGCGCTGTCGTCTGTGACATCTACGCCTTCTTTGCCTCCATAGAGGCGCTCTGTCCGTTCCAGGGCATCCTTGTATTTTTCTTCGCTCTGGTAGTTCTGAGTCACGGCTGCTTCATCCTTGCCGCCTTCCACCGTCACCTCGTAGCCTCCAAGTTCCGGCTGCTCCGCTTCCGGGACGCTGTCCCAGGTCACGTCATAGACCAGCGAGTTCTTCTGGACTTCGTCTCCTTCCTTATGCAGGAACAGTTCCGGTTTGGTAATCTGGGACAGGCGCAGTTTCAGCGAGCTCTCCCATACGCTTCCAGCCGGGAATACGGTGGTGATACCGTTGCTGTCCATCTCTCCCCTGCGGCTGACGGCGATCCGGATGCTGGTATAATTCCAGTTGTCTGTCGGCAGGATCAGTTCGTTGTCCTTGCCGTCTTCTGTCGTGTAGATGCCCGACGCGATCTGTATCTGCGCGCCATCGGCCGTCGTGCCGGCCACCGTATAGTCATAGACTGCACCGGCCTTGTAATTGGTCTTTCCGTCCTCATCCTTATACTCTTTCAGATCCCAATAGATCCTCATGGAATCTTCGTTGGGATTGCCGTCCTCGCCTGCCTTTTTATGATCATTTACATGGATGACAGGAGCGTTGTGGGTCTTTCTGTCCGATGGAATCTGGTAGTAGTAGACCTGGCTCATCATTGCCGTGGCATTTTCCTTGTCATAGGAATGCTTCTTGACAGACTGGTTATAGTCAAGCAGGGCATTATAGTACAAGGTGTATGTGCCATCCGCAACACGTTCAATGACGAAGCCAGAAGCCAGTTCGCCAGCATCAATCAGCTTGCGGCCGCCCGACGCATCCATCGTGACTTGATTGTCTTCGGTAACGTAGAACTGCTGCAGCACTTCCTTTTCCACTCCGGCCGCATTATCCCTTCGATACTCTGATACATCTACCGTATGTCCGTTATAGACAATATTGTTGGACATCATGGACGGATAACTTCTTACCATCAGATCGCTGTAGGACTCCCCAGACATCAAATCCTCCGGAAGCGAGCTTAAAGCCGTCGGGATATAATCCTGCGTGGTGTCGGATACTCTCAGTTCCGAAGATGCGACCGCCACAGGAACATTCAGCTGCGCATCCACCGCCGTCAGTTCCGAACGCATATAGAATGCACTGTTGATATTGTATTTCATGCGTACCTGATAGTTCAGCGTATCTGCTGTCGCTCCGTGGAATCCTACATCCTTGGATACATCCGTTGGCGTCTCGCCGTTGGCCAGCACCACCAGCGCGATCTTAGCGTCGCCTTTATACTTGCCATGCGTCAAGGCCACAGACTCCCGCAGATTCTCGCCACTAGCCTCATATCCGGAGGCGGTGGCGACTGCTGAGAACATTGCATTGCCGTCCGTGCCGCCATAATATCCGGCAGATCTGCCAACAGACGCATTGAAGGCTAGGTCGTCTAGGGATTTGCCATCTGCCTTTATCTGAATCTGTATCTTCATAAGTTCGGCTTCTATGGCATCAGATGCCACTCCATGATCCGCCAGGAATTGGCGGTATTCCCACTGGTTATCCAGATAGGACTGGTATACCAGCTTCTTCTCATCACCAACCGCTTTGACCGCCAATTCCAGATGATACTGCGGGATTGGCAGCGTATCTTTTATCTCTTTTTCTGCAAGTGCCGAGAAATCAGACCATGACGCATGGACGATTCCGTCCGCTCCCAGCACGTCTGTACCTGCCCGCACCCGGATAGATGCTTTCGCCACCTTGATGCCGCCCACGCTGGTAAGCGGGACTGCCGTCGAGGTATCATAGATAATGTCTCTTGCCACATCTCCCAGCAGATTGCCATCCTTGTCATAGTAGGATATCTCATACTGGTAGTAGGACGCATGTTCCGATGGATCCCATGTAGCAGTCTCACCTTCTATCTTTACCCCCTCCGGCACGGCCGGTACGGTTCCATCCACCGCCACATCCGTGGCAAAATATGGATTATCCTTTTCATACACTTCATAGCGGACATTATCGTCCTGGTCTCCAGCAGCGCGAAGGCGTTCATCCGTCTTCACATTGCCGGTTCCCCCAAAGATGGAGAGGGGATTCAGCGGGAAGCCGGCTGCGCCGATCTGCACCGGATTGCTGCTGGTTCCGGCCTGAATCAGGCGGAATAAGCCTGATCCGTAAGGTACGGGAACCGCAATCGTTCCGCTGCCTTTCTGCGTATCTTCTCCTGCTGATGAGGGAGAGAGCGTCTCATAAGGCAGGCCGCTGAATACTGCTCCCTTTCGAGTCATCCCGTCATCCAGCGTATAGCTCGTTCCATTCGTCGTTCCGCCCTGGCCGCTGGCATACTCGACGCCATCCACATTTCCATGGAAGATGGCCCGGATCAGACAGGCGTTTACCTTGCTTCCGCCATTATTCACAGACTTTGTGATTCTTATCTCCACGCGTCTGGCAGTCACAGTACCGGCAGTTATCTGCTCCTTTTCATTCTTTGCCACATCCGCGTGGGTAGTGGCATCCTTATTATTCTCCACCTTCTGGTATGTCTTTAACGTCCCTCCCGAACTGTACCGGCTGTAGAGGACTTCATAGTCCTGCACGCGCCCATCATCTCCATTGCGGTTCCAGTACAGATCCATGGAAGATAATTCAATATCCCTGTTAAATGTGAATACATAGGTGGCCGCCGTGCCGGTCTCTTTTACCTTATCGCTGCTGAAATACGCCCGGTTAGCGTCCTTAAGCCCGGCAGCGTCGGCTCTCATCACTGTCTTATACAGATTGCCGTCCTTGGCATTCTGTCCTTCATTGATTCCATCCGCCACTACTGACTTCACATAGAACTTCTCCGGCTTTTCTGTCGTCACTTTGCCGTCCTTATCATAATATACCGGGGTTTCCTGGTCGGAATCCTGGCCCAGATAATAGTTGCTTCCCTGGTCCGCCGCCTTATATGTCAGGGCGATCGGATAGTCGAGGTCTGCCAGGCCAAAGCAGTCTTGTATCGTTATCTCCGTCTTCAGATTCGTAGGAACCATGCCGCCAATCTTTGCGCTGTTTATCCCAAAGCCATAATTATTGCAGCCTATGATCGTCGATTTGCCACTGATGCTGCCAGTGATGCCAAGCATCCCGCCGCTGTTTCCATTGGCGCTAAGAAGCCCGGTATTGACGCATTTACGGAGATGGACTTCCGCCGCTTTCTGGCTGGCGAATCCAATCATTCCGCCACTGCTGGCTCCAGTGATGGTGCCATGATTTGCACATCTTGTGATAGTTACGGAACCAAATGTAGTCCTTAGGTCATACAGGCAGCCGACCATTCCTCCGGCACCCTGGCCATCGTTGTCGCTGGTGGTGATCCTTCCATAATTCACACAGTCAGACAGGGTTCCGCCGTAATATTTCCATACGCCGATCATGCCGCCGACTCTCCGGCGTCCATAGATATTCCCGTAATTCTTACAGTTCTGTATGGTATAACTCTTACTTGTGGCGCACTCCATACGCCCAATCATGCCGCCAACGCCATTGCTTCCGCTGGCAGTCTTTTCCACCGTGGCCCGGTTCGTACAGTAGGAAAGGCCGCCTTCTCCCGCCTGGTATCCGATGATGCCTCCGCACCCGTTATCCTGGGCATTCTGCGGCGCGGATACGATCCAGTCCTTTCCGGTAGCAACATTCTGGATTCTTCCGGACTTGCGGTTATATCCGGCAATCCCGCCCACATGGCCGCGGTAATTCTCCACGATCACGCTGGTATCATCAATCTGCGGACTATAGTCGCTGGCATCTAAGCGGCCATCCTCTGCTTCCTGACGGTTATAGCCGATGTCAGAGATATTTCCGCTATTTAAGCCGGCCACGCCGCCGCTATGGGCATAGGCCGTGGTGGAATCTCCGGTTCCTATGTAGACGCTGGCCTTGCTGTCTGCTTTCTTTACGATCGTTCCGTCAAAGTTCAAGCCGTATTTCTTAACACTGCCATACGTGATCCCGGAAATATCCGCGCCAAGTCCGTTGACTCCGGCCACGCCGCCTATATTTGCCACGTTGTTGGCATCGCCTAGCCCGGTAATCTTTGCCTCGCTTATCTTGCAGTCTGCAATGGTTCCCTGGCTCATCGCCTGGGCCTCTCCATTGACTCCCGCGATTCCGCCATATCCATAGATGACGGCGCCGTTTGTCTCCTGATCCGTATTGGGATCATAGGTAGGCGCATTCTGCGGATTATTGCCCGTTCCACTGACGCTGCCGCTAAATTCATACCAGGAAACATGGCTTAGATTCTTCCCTGCAACGCCTCCCATATTTCCAAAATATGCCTGCTCCGTGCTGGCAAAAGAAAGTTTTGCGCGCACTTTGCTGTAGGTTCCTTCTGTTCCGCGGATCTCGCCGCTGTTAACGCCTGCGACTCCCCCCATGTCTACCTGGGCGGACATGGACTTCAGGATGACTTCATTGGATTCATTTCCCACATTGCAGCTGGTGATCGTCCCTTTATTCTCTGCCGCAATTCCACCTAACATGCTCTGCTTGCTGCCAGCCAGATTATACAGCTGGATGTAAGATACATCGGTGCTGTCTATGGTTCCTTCATTGATTCCGCAGACTCCGCCTGCCTTTTCCTTACTCTCAAAGACCAGATAGCCCAGCCCTCCCTGGGCGGTTACCTGACAAGATGCAATCGTGGAGGCATTGACCCCGCTGATTCCTCCGCTGATTCCATTCTGGGCGGTCACGCTTCCATAGTTCCTGCAATTTCTGATCTCATAATTATTATTTGCGACGATTCCCCCGGCATTTCCTTCCTGCTGTGCTATGACTGCCCCTTTATTCCAGCAGTCGGTGATATTGCCGGCCGCGATGCCCGCGATTCCTCCCGCGTAGCCATATCTGGCAGTCACGGATGCCTTGTTATAGAATCCTTCCATCGCGCCATTGCTATTTCCAACGATTCCTCCCACATACTGGCTTCCAGTGATGCTTCCAGATACCGTGCCTCTGTCTGAATCCTTTAAATCTGACGACTGCCGGATCGTTCCCTCATTCCAGCCTGCAATGCCTCCCACGTAAGGGCCATTGGCATTGACGGCAATGTTCAGGGTATCCGATATATCGATCAATGCGCCGCCATAATTGTATCCGGCGATTCCTCCGGCGACTCCGGCAGTTCCATAGGTACGCACGGTGCCTCCCGATACCTTGCTTCCGGTTATCGCCCCGTAATTCTCGGCAGCGATTCCTCCTACGTAGTTCCTTCCGGTTATCGTACGCAGTTCCAGCTTGCAAGATTGAATGCTCCATTTGTTCAGCCCGGCGATTCCGCCCACGTAGTCCATACTTCCCGAGCCAAGGCTTGATACTGTGCAGTCTTTTACGATGCCATCATTGATCTCGCACAGGCCTCCGGTGTATGTGCCTCTGGATACCACGCTTCCTGCGTCCTGATTCCTGCAGTTTTCAATGGTGGTATTCCTGTATACTTTGCCGATGATGCCACCGGCATAAGAATAGCGGAATGGCTGGCCGTTATAGTCGGTTCTTCCAGGCTGCTCGTTCTCATTGCTCACCGCTGCCCTGGCCGTAACCGGCGTCTTATTGACAATGTTCCTTACCAGCAGGGTCGTTCCCTGGTCGTTGTAGCCCAGGACGCCGCCCACATGAATGCCTGCGGTGATCCCGCCGAACTTCGTATGGCTCTCGGAGGCCCCATTGCCGCTGATGATCAATCCGCTGCCTGAATCCGCTGCGGGATAGACTCTGTCAAACAGTCCCTGGGGATCTGCCAGCGCAGTCAGGTCTGCCACCGCCTCCAGCTGGTGGATGCTCTCATTGGCTGACGCCTGTATGGTTCCTTTGTCCACGCCCGGCGATACCAGCCTGTTATAACCGATAAATCCGCCGGCAAATGCTCCGTCGGCCTCTAATTCTCCTAAGAAGTTGTCTGTACGGAATCCGGCTTCGATGACGCCGCCTGCCGGAACCACATTGCCTCCGATCGTTCCGCCCACGCAGAACCGTCCCTTCACCTGATTTGGATTGGACTCGATAAATCTTGGGCTTGTGCCATCCATCAGAAGGTTAATGGACGCGTTGAATCCTGCAAAACCGCCGATATAGCAGCCTTCCCCATCGACGTACCCACCGGTCATGGCATAGTTGGCCACAGCCGCATCTACGTCGTTGTAGCCTACGACTCCGCCGACGAAATTGCCGCCGGTCAGATTGCATACCAGAGAAACCTTCTTATCGCTGGCGATGATTCCGTCATTGTAGCCCGCGATGCCGCCTGTATAATTGGCACGGAACAGCCCGGAATCCACCAGCTGCCTGGCGTCGTTCGTACCGGATATGACGACTTCGCTGCTGCAATTATGTATAACCGCAGAGTTCCCGCCTGAAGTTCCGCTTTTTTCCGGATCTCCATTGCAGCCCGCGATTCCTCCCGCGTACGCTTCCTGTGCCGCAACGAATCCGCGGTTTAGCCAGCCGGATATGGTTCCGTCCGCCGGATTGGCGCCAATGATGCCGCCTACGCGCCTCTTGCCTATGACGTGGGCCGCGTTCACGCCTTTCTTCGCGCCGTCTCCGCCGATCACTTTTGAAGTTCCGTCGGCTCCCGGCTCATTGTAGCCTACAATTCCTCCCACGTACTCCTCGCCGAAGATGTATCCTTCTTTGGAATTGCTTTCTTTTTCCGTATTACAGCCAACGATAGCGGCTCCCGCATTGGTTCCTACGATTCCCCCGACTTGGCTGCCCTTGAGGCGTTCCTCAAGATTTTTTTTGCTGGAGAGAATCTTTCGGATCTCGTCTTTTTTATACTGCGGCGAACTGGTGCAGTCTTGTACCGTTATGGTGCCTGTCTTTGCCTCACAATGGCCCGCGATCCCGCCAAGGCCTGTCATGCTGTCATTCATGGCCTCGATCTTGCCGTAGTTCTTACAGTCTTTTACCGTGATCGCATTTCCCTTCTCTGCCTTCAGTTCTCCGATAATCCCGCCGAAAAAGCTGAACGAGTAGATTTCATCCGCTCCGGTCACCTTAGCGTAGTTTGTAAGTCCCTCATAGACCACATCGCCGTCTTTGTCTTTCGCTTCTCTGATTCCAACGATTCCTCCCACGTAAAAATCGCCCTTGATCACGCTCTCTCCGTCGGAATTCTTTACCGTAAGATCTTTTAGCGTCCCTTGGTCGATTCCGCAGAAAGCGCCCACGCTATTATCTCCTTCTACGGAGATATTGTCCATAGCCACGTTGCGGATCACGCCGCTGTTCGTGAGAAATAATCCGGCGCTCTTATCATACTTGCCTTCCACTGCCTCATACAGGCTGGCTTTGTCGTTAGCCGTATCATTGATCTCAAGTCCGGATATGGTATGCCTCTTGTTCGTTCCGCCGCTTTCTAAGACCGCATCGCTTCTTAACTGCTTGATGGATGGAAATGCCTGCTCTTTTAGCGCTTCGTTCTTTCCTGTTCCATCCATCTTAGCGCCAGACTTAAAGAGCGCCTCATGATCCTGGAATTCCTCCCAGTCTATATCCTCGCTGATCTGATAAATGACCTGGTCAGCTTCCCGCTCATAGCCCATATCTTTTCTCTCGTTATCCGTATAGTCCTCAAGATAACGCATGTTATAGAGATGGCGGGCATTTTGGACAGTGTATGTCTTGGTAGCCTTTTTATCCACATCCGAAGCCTGCATGGAGCCAAAATATGTATTTTCGGTATTGCTCTGCTTCTTTGCGGTCGTCTTGTAGAGTTCTCCGGTTCCCTTGATGGAACAGTAAATGTCTTCCGGGTTCACCCCGAACCTGCGGAAACTCAGCGTATTCTTGATATCCTTGACGGCCTCTGGCTCCAAGGTGGAGGTGCCGGTCTTTTCCATCAATTCCGGATACGCTTCTTCATACAGCGCGGTGGTGGCTTCTAAGTCCGCCCCATCCAGCACCACATGGATGGTCTCGTCCTTATCGATCCAGGCAAGAATGTTGTATTTGCCCATCTTGGTGGGCTCTGACTTGCCTTCTTCATCATAGTCATACCGGGTCACATCGCAAGGCACTGCCGCCCTGGCGTCCTCATTCTTTATCTTCTTTCCGTCCAGAACCAGGCGCAGCAGCGCCTTCTTCGTAGTTCTGTCGTGGATGGTAAGCTCGTATTTTAGTTCCTGGACCGCCTTCTTTACCTTGCTTAAATGGAAGGTCAGGTTCAGGGTGTCTTCATTATTCAGGCGCACCGCCGATATGGACGGCTTCTTTGCCTTCGTGCTGGTAGCCTTGGACAGCATATCTACGCCGTAATATCCTACCATCCGGCGCTTCCGGTAACTGGTCTCGCGACTGAATATGCTCACCGTGCCTCTTCGATCATCCGTATCTTTATAAGTAAAGTCCTTATTCTTGTCGCTGTAGAGGACCGCAAATACCTGTCCGTCCTCCGGCGTAAATTCCACGCAAACCGTCGCGTTAAGAATAGAGGTATCATACAGATAGGAAGAGAACATATCATAGAGCGCCTTGATCTCATCGCTGGCCGTTCCATCCAGATACGCTTCATAATCTTTGGCCGTCCCTTTCAGCGTGCAGACTTCGCCCTGATATTTGGACGCTTCATCGCCTTTGTCGGCGCTGGATGGCCATACCTTCTTCAAATCATAGGGTTTGCCGTCTTTTCCCATAAGTTTTGACACATCTACCGTATGGAGGTATTCGCCGTCCTCATCCGTCACCTGCTCCTTAAGCGCTGTGAGCTGGCCGCTCTCGCTGTATTCCGTAAGCTGGTTCTGGGCAGCGACGAAAAGCGTCCTGGCATATTCATTCTGGCGCTTGAACTGGGTCCATTCTACCCATTTCATGATCCCGAATACCAGGCCGCTGGCAAGGATCAGCATCAGGATGATCACCACGATCTGCTCCACGGTGGTAAATCCTCCGTTATTCCTCTTTCTTCTGTTTTTACGGTTGTGTAGTGTCTGCCTCATCATATTATCTCTTCTTTAATCTATATTTTTAAAAATACTGTTCCAGATCTCTTCTGTCATTCGTATACTGAATCGCCGTCTGCTGCGTGATCTTCCTCTGGGAAACCAGCCGCATCAGATCCATGTTAAGCGTATGCATTCCAAGCGCGCTGCCCGACTGCATGACGCTGGCCATCTGGTGGCTTTTGCTCTCCCGGATCAGGTTGCACACCGCGTCCGTCCCCATCAGAATCTCCGTTCCTGCTATCCTGCCTTGCCCGTCTGCCGTAGGCATGAGGCATTGGGTGATAACGCCTTTGATCACGCTGGAGAGCTGGGTCCTTATCTGGTTCTGGCTTCCGCCCGGGCAGGCGTCTATGACACGGTCGATGGTCTGCGCCGCGCCTGTCGTATGAAGGGTGGACAATACCAGATGTCCGGTCTCCGCCGCCGTCAATGCAGCAGATATGGTCTCGTAGTCCCGCATCTCTCCCACCAGGATGATATCCGGGTCTTCACGGAGCGCGCTTCTTAGGGCTGACGCAAAACTGATGACATCCTGTCCGGTCTCCCTCTGATGAATCAGCGCCTTCTTTCCTACATACGTATATTCGATCGGATCCTCGATGGTAATGATGTGGGTAGATTTCGTCTGATTAATGTACTCAATCATGGAGGCAAGGGTCGTAGACTTTCCACTGCCGGTTGGCCCGGTCACAAGGATCAGCCCCCTGGGCTCCTGGGCAAGTTTATAGAGCTGGTCCGGAAGGTTCAGTTCTTCCAGGGTCGGTATATAACTGTTCAGAAGCCGGATGGTTGCCGCAATCCTCTTCTGGGTACGAAACACGTTCACCCTCTGACGGTTGCCGTCCTCCGTCTGGATGGCAAAGTCAATATCATATCCTTCGTCCAGCCGCTTCTTCTGTCCTTCATCCAGAAGGCCATACAGCATCTCTTCTGTCTCCTCTGGCGTAGGCTGCATGGGTGCATGTACCAGCGTGCCTTTTACCCGGTACAGAAGATACAGTCCCTTCGTGATATGAATATCCGACGCATTGGCCTCTCTTGCCGCCATTATAATCTTATCAATCTCTCTCATCAGATTCCCTCTCCTATCTACGTCCTACGAATAGTACGCTACTTTCCTCAATTCCTCGATGGTAGTGATTCCCTGCTCCACCATCTCGATGCCGCATTCTTTCAGGGTCTTCATATGCTGATGGTCTATAGCATACTGCAGGATCTCTTCCGCAGAAGCCTCCTCAATAATCATCTTGCGGATCTGCTTGTCAATATAGAGAATCTCATGGATGGCGATCCTCCCGCGGTAACCGGTATAATTGCATGCCGGGCACCCCTTTGGCCTCATGATCCTGCTGGCGGCCGGGCTTAGCATGGCTGCCTCTTCCTCCGTCGGCTCTGCCTCCTCGGCACATTCCGGACATACCTTTCTCATCAGCCGCTGCGCGATGATCCCCACCAGCGAGCTGGATACCATATAGGGTACCAGTCCCATGTCTTCCAGCCTTGCAATGGATGACACCGCATCATTGGTATGCAAGGTGGAGAACACCAGATGTCCGGTAATCGCCGCTCTTACGGATATGGACGCAGTCTCCACGTCTCGGGTCTCGCCTACCATGATCACGTCCGGGTCTTGTCTGAGAAGCGCCCGAAGCCCGGCTTCAAAAGTAAGGCCTGCCTGATTATTCACCTGCATCTGGTTCACCTTTGGAAGATTCTTCTCAACCGGATCCTCAATCGTGGATATATTGACCGGACGCCTGCTTATTTCCTCCAGAATCATATATAAAGTCGTGGTCTTTCCCGAGCCCGTAGGGCCGGTAAAGTAGATGATGCCATTGGGGGACTGCAGCATTTTCTCAAGTTTGAGATAATCGGATTCCTCCATGCCGAAGGTCTTCGGATAATCAATATTGGCATTGCTGGTCAGAAGCCTTAAGACGGCCTTTTCCCCAAATACCGTAGGAATTACGGACACACGGATGTTCACGTATTCCCCTTCTATCTTGGTCCTGAAATGACCGTCCTGCGGAATTCTACGCTCCGCGATATCCATATCTCCCAGAATCTTAATTCTGGCGATCAAGGATGCATGCAGGCTTTTCTGCAGCGTGACATATTCCACGATCACTCCGTCGATACGCATCCGGACTACCGTCTTGTCTTCAAACGGCTCAATATGGATGTCCGAAGCATTTGTATTGTATGCGCGGTTTACCAGACGGCTTAGCAGGTTGATGATCGGCGTATCGTCATCTCCCTCTTCGTCCATCTCCACTTCTTCGATCACCTGGTCTCCGAAGCTTCGGTTGGCCTCTGCGGCCGCCCGCCTTGCCCCCACTTCCGAGTAATAGTAATTGATGGCTTTGAGCAGTTCCTCCCGCCCGCACAGGCACATCTCCAGCTGCATGCCAGTAAGCTGGCGTATATCTTCGATTCCGTAGAAGTTCATAGGGTCATTGAGCGCCACCGTCAGACTGCCGTCCTTTTCATGGAGCGCAAGCATCTCATACTTCTCTGCCAGGGGCCGGGGGATCTTCTGTACCGCCTCGATCTGTATCTCCATATTCGACAGGTCAATGACCGGCATATCCAGACGCTGTCCCAGCGCCTGCAGAAGCTGGTTCTCGCTGATGCATCCAAGGGCGATCAGCGCTCCGCCGATACGCACTCCCTTATGCTCCTTCTGATATGCGATGGCCTCCCCGATCTGCGCATCCGATACATATCCATATTCTTTTAAAATATCGCCGATTCTCAGATTCCTGATGTTTTTCTCCATAACTATCCCTGCTATTTTTCTGCCGCGTCCGCGTTTTCTTCTGCTTTTTCTACGGCTTTCCTTTCCATTTGTTCCAGAAGATACTCCTGGGTATCCTCCGCCATATATAATTCAAGCTTGATTGCTAAAGTATATGTGCCTTCATTCTTTTTATCCGCCTGCCACAGGAATTCCGCGATCCGCATCTTTGGCTCCTGGGACGCGCAATTATCCAGCACGGCCTGCAAAGGTACCCGGCCTCCGGTCATAGTCATCTCCACCTGGGCGGTGTAGACTCCGCCATAGGACGGCGCTTCTTCCTTATCCTGCGTGCCCTCCTCGTTATTCAGGGCAGCGGCAATCAGCATCTTGCTGTAGTCCGTAAGCTGCGTATATTCTCCCAGCGACGGCATGGCAATGTCCATCTCATTGACAACCACGCCATTGGAGAGCGCCATCTCCGTCAGCATCTTATCAATATCCTTGCTCTGCATCACGCCATAGAATTCCTTTTTCATCTCTTCCAGAGACGCCTCCGCCTCCTTTTTTCGCTTCTCCATAGTGGATAAAGACAGTACTTTCTGCTCTTTCTCTGTCTGCTCAAGCTGCGCCTGCGTAAGTTCTTCTCTCAGTTCCTGGCTCTTAGAGAGCAAGGGAAGTATCACGCCTGCTCCCAAGCCCACTACAACAACGAATATTGCAAGAAATACCAGTAATTTCTTATCCCTCTCAGTCACTTTCAGCGTCATTGCCTTCCTCCTGTCTGTTTGCCATCATGCAATTCACTTTAACATTCCATTGGCCTTCTGAATCCTGGGTATAGCCGGTATAGTCCACCGCCGCGAATATGGGCTGCTGGCTCAGCAGATCAATGAACTGGTGTATCTGCTCTACGTTTGCCGCGCTGGTGGAGAAGCTAAGTACTCCATCCACAGAATTATAACTGCTGATCTCCGCCGTTACCAGGCCTGCAGCGCAGGATGCCACCGTCTGCTCCGTAGCGCTATCCACCCGCGGATAGGCAAGCACGCTTCCCCTAAGCCCTTCCAGGCTGCTATTTAGCGCTCCTACCGTGTGCAGGTCGTCATTGGCCTTATCATATTTATCGCAGGCTTTCAATATATCTGCCCGGTTATTGTATTCTTTCGCGTCCCTTAGCTGGCCCGACAGATAGAGCGTGCGCCCTCCCAATACTGCGACTGCTCCAAGCAGGATCACTGCCAGGACGATTACAGGCACCAGCACTTTCCTTCGCTTTTTCTTCTTGGCGGCCTTTGCGGGATCCTTCACGATCTGACTCATAAGGCTGGTCTTGCTATCCGTGCGTATCAGACCCGCGCTTGGGATTGCATACTTGCTGGCATCATCGACCTTCATATCCTTCTGGCGGAAGATCACGTCATTTCCAGACTTCAGCCATTCTGCCTGAATCTCGCTGTCAATCTGACGCACGCTGTCCGCATAGATCTGCATATCCTCTTTTTCCAGCCCTGCAATGTAGACCATCTTAACCTTCTCCGGAATGTTCTGCGCCTGGGCAAACTGCAGGATGTTGCTTACAGAACGGGCAATCTCCACGGAAAAGTCTACCGTCCCAGGATCCGCGAACAGCCTGTTTCTTCCGGAATACACATAGAGTCCCTGGTACAGCAAAACGTTGATCAGCGTCATATCATCCACGAACTGCACGATGCAGGTTTCTCCCTTGATCTGGGATATCATCCCCACCATTCGCAGCACCGCGCCCCGGGCGCTTTCAACATTCTCCACGCTGATCCCCAGCTGCTCGAACAGTTCCACATACCCCTGGATGTAGGAGCGGGGCGCCATGGTCGCGAATACCGTCTGTACCTTGGCCTTCTTATCCGTCTGGCCCGGCAGCGGAAAATACCCATACACCGGATCCTCGATTCTCTCTACATCCGTAAACTCGCGGCTTACGAACTGCATCATCTGCTTTTGCTTCTGCAAGGGCACATCCGTCACCTTGGTAGTAAACTGGTTGCTGTCAATCACCAGGCTTACGCCTTTTCTTGGCAGGTGATTGGAATCCCACAGATCCCGTATCAGTTCGGTGAACCCTTCCACGTCCATGACGGTTCCGTTCAGAATGCAGCCCCTGGTATCCACGGAATAATACATTGCCCGTACATTGACCTTGCTGCCGCTGACCTCTCCATCCACGACACGTATGTATCTATTTGATAAATATACTACCAACATCAGCCTTTTCCTCCTTATTCCATTCCTGCAATGGAATCATAAGATCCATAGATCGCCCCGAATACGGAAACCATAACGAACGCCAGGATTAATCCCATGATGATCAGCATGATTGGCTCTACATAAGACATCATCTTGTTGATCGCCATGTCCGCGTCGTACTCCAGCGCCTCCGACGTGGTCATAAGCATGTTATCCAAACTTCCGGTCTCTTCTCCCACACGGATGGAGTCCGTCAGTTTGCGTATGAAGCCATCCACCATATCCAGGCCTTCGCTTAAGTTATTGCCGGCCCGGACGAATGGGATCACATTGTCAAACTGCTGGTCTATGTAGTCATTCCCCACCGTCTTGCGCGCGATCTGAAGCGACGGGACGATAGGAATACCTGCGGAATACAGGGAACTTAGCGTTCTCGCGAACCGGGAGGTACATATGGTCTTCTGCAGCTTGCCAAATACCGGCATATGGACCTTGATCTTATGCCACTTTAACCGGACAGAAGCGATCGTCAGAAGCGCCTTTGCTCCTGCCCACAGTACCACGATCAGAATGATGGCGATATACCAGTAGCTCTGCATGAAGTCGCTGATAGAATTCAGTATCCTGGTTGACAGTGGAAGCGTATCCATCTGCTCAAATAGTTCCTGGAACTGCGGCATGACATACTTCGTCAGAACCAGAATGACCGCCACGATCATGCCTGCCAGAATCTTCGGATAAATCATGGCTCCGGCCACCTTCGTGTTTAACTTATGATCCTTCTCATAGAGTTCCGCCATCTTAAGGGCTACCTGGTCCAGATTGCCGCCGCTCTCTGCCGAACGGAACATATAGATCATCAATGGGGGAAATGCTCCTCCCTGCGCTTCCATCGCCTCCGAAAGGGCAATGCCCTGGCGGATCTTGGATAGCATGTCTTCGTACACGGCCCGTTCTTTGGGCTTAACCGCCTCTCCTCTTGCGATAATGTTGAGCGCCCTGACCAGCGTGACTCCGGCCGCAACCAAGGTTGACAGCTGCCTGCAGAAATCCGCCAGCACCTTGGGCTTAAACTGCTTGATTCCCTTGGAGGACTTCACCTCCTTGGCCGACAGAAGGAACAGTTCCCCGTCCCGCAGCCGCTGGTGCAGCTCGCTTTGGTCAGCCGCGTTCATGGTGCCGCTTACTTTCTTTCCATCAATTGTCTGCGCTTTGTATTTGAATTGTGCCATAAGGGCGCCTCCCAGAATCATTGTATTTTATCCATACATATTTTCAATATATCATCAGCGAAAGATACCAGTCAATCAGCCGAATCCCATACAGCAGGCCGATTGCCATGCCTATGCACAGGAATGGCCCGAAAGGGAAATAGGCCTTGCGGTCAGCCTTCTGGGCAGCCAGGAGATAGCACCCGTAGATGCCGCCAAAGAGAATGGCCAAGGCTGCCGACACCAGCGTGATCTTCCATCCCAGAAATAGTCCGCAGGCAGCCATCAGTTTAATATCTCCACCTCCAAAAGCCCCGGGAATCACGATCGCCAGCACAAGCATCGGAAGGCTTACACACAGCGCGCCTGCCAGACGGGCTAAAAGCGAAGTCTCGGGCATGGTGAATATGGATATGGCCGCAAGTATCACCATCGCGATCTGGCATCCATCTTCAATCTCCATTGTTTCTATATCCAGGAATGCCACCACCGTCAATATGCAAAAAAATGCAAATACCGTCAGGGCCGTTCCGTAGTTTTCGTATTTATACACGCACAGCAGCGCCAGAAGGCCTCCCAGCACTTCTATCAGCGTATCCCTGATTCCGATGGATGCCTTGCAGTAACGGCATTTCCCATTCAGGAACAGGTAACTGAATACTGGCACCAGATCCTTAGATTCCAGCCTCTTCCCGCAGGAGGGGCATATAGAGAAGCACTTTATAAAGGACATCTGCCTTGGCACCCGGTAAATAATCACATTTAAAAACGAAAAAATGCAAGTTCCTGCAATGATCACCAATATGCCCATTATAATTTCACATATCAATACTCCCATACATTCCTCCTTGCATAAATTATATAGTGAAACCTTTTTTGTTCTTACTTTTGTCTCCAATTCTTAATCATTAACTATTATCCTCCTATTTCTGATTATGAACCTTAGTCTTGGGCCTGCACTTGTTTTATGTAATCTGCCCTCTGGCTGGAGAAAAGTTCCTAACCCCGTCATTTCAGCATTTCATGACATCTTTATTAATAATATGTTTAATATACACTTTTCTTCAAATATTATCAATAATCAACAAACCAATCCTAATCATACATTCTTATGCATTTTCCTGAAAATTTAGTTTGATCATGGCAGATGTGTCAAAAAATAAACTTTATCCTAAAATTACATATTAAAATTGCATAAACAATTCCCCTATGCTATAATTTTTCCAACACGTACTAATCACAAAGGGTAACGCCTGCGTGAAAAGGCGCACAGATTCGTATGATATATAGGGGCAGGGGAATTCTGCCTTTTTAGGACCTGACGCCATAGGCGCTGGGTCTTTTTTATTCGGTTTCATCATGAAGAAGGCGCGGTAGAACGAATACTAATAGGATGGGGTGATCTATGAAAGATTTAAAGTATTTAATTGATAAGCTGAAGACACAAAGATCCCTGACTCGGGATGAATGGACAGCGCTGATTGTCGGAAGGACGCCGGAACTTGCCGGATATCTCTTCGAACTCGCCCGCAAGGAGCGCCACCTGCACTACGGACATGACGTGTATGTCCGGGGGCTGATCGAATTTACCAACTATTGCAGAAATGACTGCCTCTATTGCGGCATCCGCAAAAGCAATCCCCACGTCAGCCGCTACCGGCTTAGTGAGGAACATATTCTGGACTGCTGCCGGATCGGGTATGATCTGGGATTTCGCACCTTCGTGCTGCAAGGCGGGGAGGATGGATATTACACCAGGGAGCGGATGGTACATGTGATTGAAAGCATCCGATCCAGGCATCCGGATTGCGCCATCACGCTTTCCATCGGCGAGAAATCCCGGGAGGATTACCAGGCATTCTATGAGGCAGGCGCCAACCGGTATCTCTTACGGCACGAGACATTTAACGCCAACCACTATTCCAGGCTGCATCCGTCGTCTTTAAGCGCTGCGGCCCGGCAGAAATGTCTCTGGGATCTAAAAGACATTGGCTACCAGACAGGCACTGGATTCATGGTGGGCTCGCCTTACCAGACGCCACAGGATCTGGCCGAAGATATGCTCTTTATCCGGGAACTCAATCCGCAGATGGTGGGCATCGGGCCATTTATTCCCCACCATGACACGCCGTTTTCCAACGAGGCGGCCGGAACTCTGGAACTGACTTTGTTTATGCTGGGGCTTCTTAGGCTGATGCTTCCCAAGGTCCTGCTGCCATCCACCACGGCGCTTGGCACCATCGCTCCGAAGGGGCGGGAACTTGGAATTCTGGCGGGGGCTAATGTGGTCATGCCCAATCTGTCGCCTACCGGCGTGCGAAAGGACTATGCGCTGTATGACAACAAGATCTGCACCGGGGACGAGGCCGCAGAATGCCGCCAATGCCTGGAGAGGCGCATGGAATCCATCGGCTACCGCGTCGTCACAGCCAGGGGCGATTCACTGAACCTATAAACGATTATGCTATCTGATATCAGGAGGAAATAAGTTATGTATGATGTAAATTCAAAACACGCTGAAGACTTTATCAACCACGAGGAGATTTTGGAGACTCTCGCTTACGCGGATGAGAACAAGGATAATCTGGAACTGGTGGAATCCTTGATCAATAAGGCTGCCTTAAGAAAGGGACTTTCCCACAGAGAGGCCTCCGTGCTTCTTGCCTGTCAGGACCCCGCCATGAACGAGAAGATATTCAAGCTGGCAGAACAGATTAAGAAGGATTTCTACGGAAACCGTATCGTCATGTTCGCCCCTCTGTACCTTTCCAACTACTGTATCAATGGATGCACCTACTGTCCTTATCATATGAAGAACAAGCATATCGCAAGGAAGAAACTGACCCAGGAAGAGATCCGCAAGGAAGTCATCGCGCTCCAGGATATGGGGCACAAGCGTCTGGCTCTGGAGGCCGGCGAGGATCCGGTGCACAACACCATGGATTATTACCTGGAATGCATTGACACCATATATAAAATCAAGCATAAAAATGGGGCCATCCGCAGGGTAAATATCAACATCGCAGCCACGACGGCGGACAATTACCGCCTTCTGAAAGAAGCAGGGATCGGTACATACATCCTGTTCCAGGAGACCTATCATAAGGAAAGTTATCTGCAGCTTCATCCCACGGGTCCAAAGCATGATTACGACTATCACACTGAGGCGATGGACCGCGCCATGGAGGGCGGCATCGACGATGTAGGCGTAGGCGTTCTGTTCGGCCTGGATAAGTTCCGCTATGAATTTGCAGGACTTCTGATGCATGCAGAGCATCTGGAAGCAGCGTTCGGCGTTGGACCGCATACCATCAGCGTTCCCCGGCTGCGCGATGCCGACGATATCGACGCATCCTCCTTTACCAATGGAATCGATGACGATACCTTTGCCAAGATCGTAGCCTGCATAAGAATCGCGGTTCCATATACCGGCATGATCATCTCCACCAGAGAAAGCCAGAAGACCAGAGAGCGCGTCCTTCACCTGGGCATCTCCCAGATCAGCGGCGGTTCCAGAACCAGCGTCGGCGGCTACTGCGAGCCAGAGCCGGAAGATGAGAAGTCCGAGCAATTCGATGTGATCGACAGCCGTACTTTGGATGAGGTTGTCCGCTGGCTGATCGAGATGGAATACATCCCAAGCTTCTGTACTGCATGCTACCGGGAAGGCAGAACCGGCGACCGCTTCATGTCTCTTTGCAAGAGCGGGCAGATCCAGAACTGCTGCCATCCCAACGCGCTGATGACGCTGGAGGAATATCTGACCGATTACGCTTCTCCAGAGACAAAAGCGCTTGGACAAAAACTGATCGACAAGGAAGTATTCAACGTACCGAATGAAAAGGCGCGCGCGGTAGTCCTGGAGAATCTGAAACTGATCCGGGAAGACAACCGAAGAGATTTCCGTTTCTAATTATAGATCCATCCAGGCCCAAAGGAGGTATATGAACTATGAGTCTAAATAATACGCCCTCTTCCGAGCGGGTGCACATCGGCATCTTTGGCAGACGTAACGCCGGGAAATCCAGCATCATCAATGCCTTAACCGGGCAGAGCCTGGCAATCGTATCGGATGTCAAGGGCACCACCACCGACCCTGTGCTAAAGGCCATGGAACTGCTTCCTCTTGGCCCTGTCGTCATGATCGATACGCCAGGGCTGGATGACGAGGGCGCGCTTGGGTCGCTAAGAGTCCAGAAGGCGTACCAGGTGCTTAACAAGACGGATATCGCCGTCCTGGTGGTTGACGGCACGGCTGGCATGACCCGCGAAGACCTTCTTATTCTTGACCGGATCAAAGATAAGAAGATCCCTTATGTGATCGTCATGAACAAGGCTGACCTGGCCGGTCCGGGCGCAGCGTCTCAGGCCGCTCTTTCAGGCACGCCGGATGAGCACGTCATCTGGGTCAGCGCCGCTGACAGCCGGAACATCCATGAACTAAAGGAACTGATTGCAAGCCTTGCCCCCGTCGAGGACGGCGGCCGCCGCATTGTAGGGGATTTGATCCATCCTTCCGATTTCGTGGTGCTGGTGGTTCCCATAGATAAGGCTGCCCCCAAGGGCCGCCTCATCCTGCCTCAGCAGCAGACGATCCGGGATATTCTGGAGTCGGATGCCACGGCCATCGTGGTCAAGGAAGATGAACTTAGCCGTACCCTTGAGACCCTTGGAAAAAAACCATCTCTGGTCATCACGGACAGCCAGGTCTTTGCCAAGGTTTCGAAGGCCACTGCGCAGGACATTCCTCTGACTTCTTTTTCTATCTTATTTGCAAGGTATAAAGGGAATCTTAAGACTGTGGTAAATGGGGCCAGATACCTGGATTCTCTGAAGGAGAATGACACAGTCCTGATCTCGGAAGGCTGCACCCATCACCGCCAGTGTGAAGATATCGGAACGGTAAAGCTGCCCCGTTGGATACAGGAGTATACTGGCAAGAAATTGAACTTTACGTTTACCAGCGGAACGGAATTCCCACTGGAACTAAAGGCCTATCAGTTGATCGTCCATTGTGGCGGCTGCACGCTGAATGAACGGGAGATGAAATACCGTCTCAAATGCGCGCAGGATGCCGGCGTTCCCATGACCAATTACGGAACGGCCATCGCATATATGCAGGGCATCCTGGAGCGCAGCATAGACATATTTCCATCTTTAGATTATATTTAGAAAATCTTCAGAATTATAACAAGGGATACTTAATAATTCCCCTATACAATAAGACCATAGAAAACAAGCATTCAGGTCTTATCGTATAGGGGGTTTATTTATGAGAGCATATATTGAGGAAAGGAAAAACGAGATACTTGCCATCAGTCCATTTGCGGATCTTAACTATGAACGTGCTTATTCCGCCACATCTTTGATCTTGATGTTCTTCCTCTTTTCTTTTACTGGATGGATCTGGGAAGTCCTGATCCACATCATCGAAGACGGAATGTTCATCAACCGCGGCCTTCTTCTCGGCCCATGGCTTCCCATCTATGGAACCGGCGGCGTCCTGATCCTGATGCTGTTAAAAAGATGGCGCAGCCAGCCGCTTATGACCATGGGACTCATCATGCTCTTATGCGGAACCGTCGAATACATTACCAGCATAGGCCTGGAATTCTTCTTCGGCCAAAGATGGTGGGATTACAGCGACATGCTCTTTAACTTCCAGGGCAGGATATGCCTGGAAGGCCTGCTGATCTTCGGCATCGGAGGTCTGTTCTTCATCTACCTGATTGCCCCCAAGATCGACAACCTGCTTCAAACCGTATCGCAGAAGGCGAAAATGTATCTGTGCGTGGCATTATCCTTCCTCTTTGTTGCGGACCTGATTCGTTCCGTCCTGTCCCCGAATATGGGATTCGGAATCACGGGGTAGCGGTTTACCTTACTTCGATCCTGCCCATCACTTCCCCGATGGGTGCCGCAATCGTAAGTTCCGCTCCTACTTCTTTTGCGGTAGCGCTCTTATTGATCACCACCAGGTGCCTGCCCCGGAAGTAATCAATGAATCCTGCCGCCGGATACACGATGAGAGACGTCCCTCCGATGATAAGCGTATCCGCCTCGCTGATTGCCCGGATGCTCTTATCCACCGTCCGGGAGTCCAGGCTTTCTTCATATAGCACCACATCCGGCTTGATCGTGCCTCCACAGGAGCATTTGGGAATTCCTTCGGAATTCTTCACATAGGCCGCATCATAGGACTTGCCGCATCTCTGGCAGTAATTGCGCAGAATGCTTCCGTGCAGTTCCAGCACGTTCCTGCTTCCCGCTGCCTGGTGAAGTCCATCAATATTCTGGGTGATGACCGCCGTCAGCTTGCCTGCCGCCTCCAGTTCCGCCAGTTTCAGATGGGCCGGATTGGGCTTCGCATCCAGAAACATCATCTTGTTCTTATAGAATTCATAAAAATCTTCCGTCCTGCTCACAAAGAAACTGTGGCTTACGATCTGTTCCGGGGAGTACTTATACTGCTGCCGGTAGAGCCCGTCTGCACTGCGAAAATCCGGGATATTGCTCTCCGTGGATACGCCTGCGCCCCCAAAAAACACGATGTTGCCGCTGTCATCAATAATCCGCTGTAACTTGCTTACTTCCTCTTCATACATGGCAATTCCTCCTGACATGTCTGCTGTAATCCTTTCACATACAGCCTGCTAATTTGCGTGTTCTATCCAATCAATGACATCCCTTAGGCTTCTAAGTTCAGCCGTAATTCCATCTTTGACTTCCTCCGGCACCACCACCACATCCGGAATGTGGATAATATAGCCGCCAGCCGCTTTTCCCGCCTGCACGCCGGATATACTGTCCTCCAGCACCAGGCACTCCCTCATTGGCACGCCCAGATCTTCCGCCGCTTTCTGGAAAATATCCGGAAATGGCTTGCTGCGTTTCACTTTATTTCCATAGGCAACTGCGTCGAAATACTCATAGACTCCGGCAATCTTCAGCATCTTCTCAGCCAGCGACTGCTGGGTGGAGGTAGCCACCGCCATACGGATATCCTGTCCCTTCAGATATTCCAGGAGTTCCGGCAGGCCTTCTTTTAAAGGAACGCCTTTTTCCTCGATATAGCGGTGCTGCAATTCATCTTTGCGCCCCATGCAGCCGTCAAAATCAAACTCCCGTCCAAATCTTTGAAGGAAGGCGTTGCGGATCGCCGTCGGATTCTGCCCCCGGAAACTGTCCAGGAACTCCTCCGTCATGTCAATCCTAAGTTCATCGCCCACCTGGTTCCACAGAACCGTTGCCAGACGTTCTGTATCAAACATCAGGCCGTCCATGTCAAATATTACGCCTCGTACCATAAATTATGACTCCCTTTTCTTGTAAACTATAATCGTTTCTACCGTTCTATTCTATCTTATTTCAATCATATTTTCCATACATTCTGACAAATCAGCGTTTTCGTATTTAAAAAATAATTAAGAGGGCGCCCCTCTATGAATCTTTCCAATTCATGGTTTGGGGACACCCTCTAGAATGTCTGGTTGTCATGCTATTGTGACCGGTTCTTGCTATAGCCGGTAAAGAATTCCGATAATGCATCCAAGGTCTTCACCAGCACGGGAATCTCCGCCTCGTCCAGCTTATCCAGGATCGCCCGGGTCATCTGGCGGTGATAGTCTTCGTGATGCCGGTACGCCTTCACGCCCCGGTCCGTGAGCTTCACGAATACCACCCTGCGGTCTTCCTCGCTGCGCCTGCGCTCTACATATTTCTTATTTACCAGGCTGTTCATGGCCGTCGTCAGGGAGCCTACGGTAATATTCAGCTTCTTGGCTATGGAGGACATATTATTGCCGTCGCCCAGCCCGATGGCCTCGATGACGTGCATGTCATTATTCGTAAGATCCTTAAACTCTTCTGTAATAATGGCCTTCTCCTCCAATTCCCAGATCTCGTTGATCAGGTTCACCAGAATATTGTTGATTGTTGCGTATGCGTTTTCCATTCCCTGCTACCCTTTCTGCTTGACGATTCTTGTTATATCCACATTATACCCTCTCCGGCATCAGAGAATCAATCACTTCTTTTACCGTTTCCAGGTGATCTGCCTTGTAGGCGTATGCACCGCAGAAAAGAAGGGCGTCATCCACTTCTCCCCTGGCCGCATGTACGAGAGCATCCGTAATGCAGTAAGGAATCTCACTGGGATTGCATTTGTGGAGGCAGCCGTGGCAGGAACTGTGAGGAATCTGCTCCCCTGCCATGACTTTTTCCATAAATGGATTCAAGATCGCGCGGCCCGGCATTCCCACCGGGCTTTTTACGATGACGATATCCGTTTCTTTCGCGTTCAGATAGGCTTCCTTGTACTTGATATGTGCATCGCACTCTTCTGTGGTTACGAATCTGGTGGCTGCCTGTATGGCATCCACTCCCAGCGAAAATGCATGCTCTGCCTGCGCCTTATTTTCGATCCCACCGGCAAGCGCCACCGGAATCTGGCAATGGAACTCTTCTTCGTAGGATTTCACCGTGTCTAAGATAACGCCGACTTCCGCGTCATAGGCTGCCTGGTCATAGGATTCCAGCTGCTCTTTGGTAAAGCCTAAGTGCCCTCCGGCTTTCGGCCCTTCGATGACCAGAAGATCCGGCATCCTCTTATATTTCCTGCCCCAGTACTTCAGGATCACCTTGGCGGACTTATCGGTGGAGACGATGGGGGCCAGCTTCGTCTGGCTATCGCCCGCGATTCTTGGCAGATCCGTAGGAAGCCCCGCGCCGGATATGATGAGATCTGCCCCGGCATCAATGGCCGCCCTTACATACTCTTCATAATACCGCATGGCTACCATGATATTAAATCCAATGATTCCATCCGGCGCGATCGCTCTCGCCTTGTCGTATTCCTTTTTTATGGCCCTGAGATTCGCTTCTTTGGTATTCGTATCGAAATCCGGCTCCATAAAACCAATCTGAGCGGCAGAGATGATCCCGATGCCGCCCTCTTTCGCAACAGTTCCCGCGAGGCGGCCCAGGCTGATCCCCACTCCCATGCCGCCTTGTATCAACGGAACCTTTGCTACTATATTCCCCATTTTCAATGGTCTTGCTTCCATATTCTTTCTCCTACATCTTCCGAAATCTATCATACCTATGCTTTGTCAGTTCTTCAACTGACAGTTTCCCATAGGAAATTAAAAACCGCTCCATCTCCCGCTCCAGCTGCGTAACGACCTTATTTAGATTCTGCACGGTATAGTGAGCCGGCTCCGGGAATACCTGCTCCACGATTCCCAGACGCTTAAGGTCTCCTGCCGTCAGCTTCATCACGCCTGCCGCCTCCTTTGCCATAGTGCTGTCCTTCCACAGGATGCTGGCAAATCCTTCCGGCGAGAGAATGGAGTAGATGGAGTTCTCAAGCATCCATACCTCGTCTGCCGTTGCCATAGCGAGGGCTCCGCCGCTTCCGCCTTCGCCGATGATCACGGAGAGTACCGGGACTTTTAAGCCTGACATCTCATAGATGTTTCTGGCAATGGCCTCTCCCTGGCCCCTCTCCTCTGCTTCCAGGCCGCAGAACGCTCCCGGCGTGTCTACAAAGCAGATGACCGGACGGGCGAATTTTTCCGCCTGCTTCATCAGCCTCAATGCCTTGCGGTAGCCGTCCGGAGATGGCATTCCGAAATTACGCTCGATATTCTCCTTGGTGTTGGTTCCCTTGGCCTGGGCGATCACCGTCACCGGCTTGCCGTGGAATCTGGCCACGCCGCCGATGATCGCCTTGTCATCGGCAAAATATCTGTCTCCATGAAATTCTATGAAATCCGTAAACAGTGCTTCGATGTAGTCGCTGCCTACCGGACGGTCCTTCATACGAGAAATCTGCACCCGGTCCCAGGCATTTGCCACCTTGTTATTCGGCAGGGCTGCGTCTGCCTCCTCTGCCACCATCTCTATCTGCGCTTCCCCGGCTTCTTTCTGAATAAATCCGATCTGAAGAATAGATGCTTCCTCTTCATACTCTGTCTCAGCCTCATTCTTATGCAGTTTCAGAATCTGGGACAGCGTCTCCTTTAACTGAGGGCGCTCCACGATTCCGTCGATGAAACCGTGCTCCAGAAGGAACTCGGAACGCTGGAACCCCTTCGGCAGTTTCTGTCCGATGGTCTGCTCGATGACTCTGGGACCCGCGAATCCAATCAGCGCCTTCGGCTCTGCCAGTATCACGTCGCCCAGCATGGCGAAGCTGGCCGTCACGCCTCCGGTCGTAGGATCCGTCAGCACGCTGATATAGAGAAGCCCTGCGTCGCTGTGGCGCTTAAGGGCAGCGGAAGTCTTGGCCATCTGCATCAGGGACGTGATTCCCTCCTGCATCCTGGCGCCCCCGGAGCATGCGAAGATGATCATCGGAAGTTTTTCTTCGGTGGCTCTTTCTACCGCCCGGGCGATCTTCTCGCCCACCACTTCGCCCATGCTGGCCATGAGAAAACGTCCGTCGCAGATGCCAAGGACAACTTCAGTTCCATGAATACATGCTTTTCCTGTAATGACAGCCTCATCAAGACCCGTTTTTTCCTTAAGTACTTCCAGCTTCTCTTCGTATCCTTTGTAATCCAGCGGGTTCCTGGTGGCAAGCCCCTGATCCCACTCTTCAAACGTGCCTTCATCTGCCACCATCTCTATGCGGCGGTATGCGTGGACACGGAAATATCCTCCGCATTTGGGGCAGATATAATAGCCCTTTTTCACATCCTCCGCAATAATGGCGCTGCCGCATTTATTACATTTGCGCAGAAGCCCTTCCGGAACTTCCGGCTTCGCAGCACTCAAAGAAATATAATTTTTCCTGCCAGAAGAAAGTCTGGTCTTTTTAAACATGTTGTCTAATTTCATAGAATGTCACCTTTACATTTTCTCAATAAATTCAATGTCAATATCCCCGGAGAGATAGTCCGGGTGGTTCAGAATCTCATACTGGTAGTCTACGTTGGTATCTATTCCTTCAATAATGATCTCCCCAAGGGCGCTCTGCATCTTGCGGATGGCCTCATTGCGGTTCTTGGCCCATACGATCAGCTTCGCCACCATGGAATCATAGTAAGGCGGGATGGTATAGCCGCTATAGATCGCCGAGTCGATGCGGATTCCCTTGCCGCCCGGCAGATACATATCCGTTATGGTGCCTGGGGACGGGCGGAATCCCTTTTCCGGGTTCTCCGCGTTAATTCTGCACTCGATGGCGTGGCCGCTCAGATGCACGTCTTCCTGGGCGTAAGATAACTTCTTGCCCGAAGCGATACGTATCTGCTCCTTGATCAGATCGATCCCAGTCACCCATTCCGTCACCGGATGCTCTACCTGGATCCGAGTGTTCATTTCCATAAAATAGAAGTTCCCATTCTTCTCCAAAAGGAATTCTATGGTTCCTGCATTTACATAGCCCGCTGCCTTTGCCGCCTTGACGGCCGCGTCTCCCATCTTCTTACGAAGTTCCTCGGACAGCGCGACGGACGGAGATTCTTCGATCATCTTCTGATGGTTCCGCTGGATGGAGCAGTCCCGCTCTCCAAGATGGATGACGTTGCCGTAACTATCCGCCAGAATCTGGAACTCGATATGCCTTGGGTGCTGGACGAAATGCTCGATATACATGGTATTGTCGCCAAAGGCCATCTGGGTCTCCTTCTGAGCCGTATTGAAACTCTGCTGGAATTCTTCTGGCGTATTGGCCACACGCATGCCTTTGCCGCCTCCGCCAAGGGCAGCCTTTACGATGACCGGATATCCCACCTCATCCGCGATCCTGGCGCCTTCCTTCGCGTCATAGATTGGCTCCTTGCTTCCGGGAATCACCGGAACCCCTGCGGCTACCATGGTATTCCTGGCTTCCTGCTTATTTCCAAGCCTTGCGATAACCTTGGAATCCGGACCGATAAAGGTGATGTTGCACTGCTCGCACAACTCCGCGAATTTTGCATTCTCCGACAGGAACCCAAATCCCGGATGTATGGCATCCGCGCCGGTCACGATGGTCGCGCTGATGATGCGGTCCATGCTGAGATAACTCTCGCTTGACGGTGCCGGCCCGATGCAGACCGCCTCGTCCGCCAGCTTCGTATGCAGGGCCTCCCGGTCCGCCTCCGAATATACCGCTACCGTCTCAATACCCATTTCCCGGCAGGCACGGATGATACGCACCGCAATCTCGCCCCGGTTGGCAATTAATACTTTCTTTATCATGCATCTCACCTATCCAATCATAAATGTCAACTCTGCGCTTACGACCGTCTTGCCGTCCACGCTTGCTATTGCCTCGCCTACGCCCACAGGGCCTTTCTGCTTGATGATCTTCGTCTCCAGGCGAACCTTGTCGCCAGGCACGATCTTGCCCTTGAACTTGCACTTGTTGATGCCGCCAAAATAGGCGATCTTTCCCTGGTTCGCCTCCATGCTCAAGATGGCGACCGCGCCCACCTGCGCCAGCGCCTCCACCGTTAGCACGCCCGGCATCACCGGCTCCTGCGGGAAATGGCCCGCGAAGAACTCCTCGCGGTATGATACGCATTTATACCCCACGGCATACTGCCCCGGCTCGTAGTCCTCGATGTAGTCGATGAGAAGGAACGGGTGGCGATGGGGGATGATCTGCTTGATCTGGTTGATATCTAAATGGTTCATATTGCCTCCTTAATAAATACGCACGTAACATTTTTCACTTTGACACGTGACATTTTTCAAAAGTGTTACGTGTCAAAGTGAAAAATGTTACGTGTCAATTTGCAAAACTGGTGCGTCAAATTGATTTATCCAATGCGAAACAGCGGCTGGCCGTATTCTACCGCCTGCCCGTTCTCGACGAAAATCTCCGCAATTGTTCCGTCATAGTCGCTTTCGATTTCGTTCATCAGCTTCATGGCTTCTACGATTGCGAGGGTCTGGCCTTTTTTCACGGTATCGCCTACGGATACGAATGGATCCGCGTCTTCGGACGGCGCTGCATAGAAGGTGCCGACCAGCGGGGATTCAACAATGTTTCCTTCTGGCTTTTGGCCGGCATCCGTATTTCCTGCCGTAACTATGCCTGCCGGGGAATGATCCATGGCAGGTGCATTCGCGCCAAAGATGCCTGCCGGAGGGATTTCTGTTCCCCCTGGCACTGCGGATATTACCTGTACTTTTCCTTGTTTCTTGGTAAGATGAATCTTCACGTCATCTTCTTCATATTTCAATCCAGTCAGTTCTGACTCTGATACGGCATCGATTATTTTGATAAGATTCTCAATTTCCATCATATTCAAGTCCTTTCTAACCTTCATTTCTAGGCTTCATATTTCTTAACCAGCAGGGTTGCGTTGTGTCCGCCAAATCCCAGGGAATTGGTCAGGACATAGTTCACATCCTTTACCACCGGCGCGCCAATGGCATAGTTCAGGTCGCATTCTTCGTCTGCTACTTCGCTGCCTACGGTCTGGTGGATGAATCCCTCCTGGATGGTCTTGACGCAGGTGATGAATTCCACTCCGCCTGCGGCTCCCAGCAGATGTCCGATCATGGATTTGGTGGAGTTAACCACCACGTCCTTGGCTGCTTCTCCAAGGGCGATCTTGATCGCTCTGGTCTCGTACAGGTCATTGTGATGGGTACTGGTTCCGTGGGCGTTGATGTAGTCTACCTGGGAAGGCTTTATTTGGCCTTCTTCTATGGCAAGGGACATGGCTTTGGCCGCCCCGCTTCCGTCTTCCGCAGGGGAGGTGATGTGGTAGGCATCTCCCGTTGCCCCGTAGCCTGCCAATTCCGCATATATTTTTGCGCCTCTGGCCTTTGCGTGTTCTAGTTCTTCCAATATCACCACGCCAGCACCTTCGCCCAATACGAAGCCGTTCCTGTCCTTGTCAAATGGGATGGAGGCCCGCTTCGGATCCTGGCTGGCGGATAATGCGGTCAGGCTTGTGAATCCGGCCACTCCGGTAGGGCAGATGCAGCTTTCCGTTCCGCCTGCCACCATGATATCCGCATCTCCGTACTGAATGGCGCGGAATGCGTCACCAATACAGTTCGTACCGGATGCGCACGCGGTCACCACATTGGTGCATTTCCCCTTGAATCCCAGCTGGATGGAAATGTTTCCGGCTGCCATGTTGGATATCATCAGAGGCACCATCAGCGGGTTGACGCGGGAAGGGCCCTTGGTCAGAATCTTCTCGTATTCCCGCTCCACCGTCTGCAGGCTTCCGATTCCAGAGCCCACGATCACTCCTGCACGGAATGCGTCTTCCTTTTCAATCTCAAGTCCGGCGTCTTCATAAGCTTCCTTTGCGGCAGCCACCGCATACTGGGAAAATAATTCCATCCGCTTTGCCGCTTTGAAGTCCATCCGCTCTTTTGCCACGAAGTCTTTGACCTCTGCTGCCAGCTTTACTTTATAATCTGTGGTATCGAATCTTGTAATCTCTCCGATTCCAACTTTTCCTTCTTTGATCCCATTCCAGAACTCTTCCACCGAATTGCCAATCGGCGTAATTGCTCCAAGTCCGGTTACAACAACTCTTCTTTTCATACCTGTGTCTCCTTTACATTGCCATGCCGCCGTCTACGTGAAGCACCTGTCCCGTGATATAGCTTGCGTCTTCCGATGCCAGGAATGCCACTGCCTGCGCTACCTGCTCAGGCTTTCCGAATGTTCCAAGAGGAATCTGGCTTACGCAGGCCTCTTTTACCTTATCCGGAAGTACTTCCGTCATGTCCGTGTCAATGAATCCCGGCGCGATGGCATTTACCGTAATGCCACGGGAAGCCAGTTCCCTGGCAGCCGCTTTGGTAAGGCCGATTACGCCGGCCTTGGATGCAGCATAGTTTGCCTGGCCCGCATTTCCGCTTACGCCCACGACGGAGGACATGTTGATGATGCGCCCGCTTCTTTGTCTGAGCATCTGGCGGGACGCAAAACGGATGGTGTTAAACGCGCCTTTTAAGTTGGTGTCAATCACTTGGTCGAAATCCTCCTCCGACATCTTCATCAGAAGGCCATCCCTCGTAATTCCCGCATTGTTAACCAGGATATCAATGCTTCCATAAGTCTTGATAACCTCCTGGATAAATGACTCGCATTTCCCATAATCGGAAATATTGCACTGGTATACTGCGGCCTTTCCCTGAGCGCCTTCAATCTCTGCCTTCACTTCTTCTGCCTTGTCTTTGGAGCCATTATAGTTAATGATAACGGTCGCCCCCATAGAGGCAAGCTTACATGCGATCGCTTTTCCAATCCCCCGGGAAGCCCCTGTTACCACTGCCACTTTTCCTTCTAACATAATTCACCTACTACTTTCTCTATATCCTCCCATGCGGAAATGTTATAGACTTTCACATCACGGTTAATTTTCTTCATGAATCCTGCCAGCGTGCGGCCTGGCCCTATTTCCACAAAGGTGTCCACGCCATCTGCGATCATGTTCTCCATGCTCTGCATCCAGCGCACCGGAGAACTGACCTGTTCTGCCAGAAGTTCCCGGGTCACGGAAATGTCGTCTACTTTCTCAGCCGTCACATTCGTTACATACGGAATCTGAAGCGTATGTAATGCAGTATTCTTAAGTTCTTCCGCCAGTTCTTCTCCGGCCTTCTTAAGAAGCGGGGAATGAAATGGCCCGCTGACATTCAGCATGATCGCGCATTTTGCGCCTGCTTCTTTCAACTTCTCTGCCGCTATGCCAACCGCCTCTGTGCGGCCTGTGATTACAATCTGGCCCGGGCAGTTATAATTCGCAATGGTCACGCCGTCGATCGTTTCAATTACCTTTTCAATGGCTGACGCATCCATTGCCATCACCGCGCACATGGCTCCCTCGCCTGCTGGCACGGTATTTTGCATCAGGATGCCTCTCTTTCGCACCAGCCGAATGGCATCCATATCGTCCATCCCGCCTGCGGCCGCAATCGCGCAGTACTCGCCAAGGCTGAGTCCTGCCGTGATATCCGGCTTAAGCCCTTTGTCTTCTGCGACCCTCGTCATGGCAAGGCAGGTGGTGACCAGTGCCGCCTGCGTATATTCTGTAACGTCAAGCTTATCATTTTCCTCAAAGCAGAGCGCCTTCATATCCAGTTGAAGGACTTCCCCCGCCTTGTCAAACATCTTGCCGGCAATCGCGCTGTTCTCATAAAAATCCGCGCCCATGCCGGCTTTCTGGGCGCCCTGGCCCGGATAGATAAATGCGATCTTACTCATAAAAACCTGCTCCTTTAATCATTGCATCCGTCTCTTCCACTAATTTGCCAATCAGTTCCTTACAGGACATTCTTTCCTTAACCATGCCTGCAATCTGCCCTGCCATCACGCTTCCGTTCTTCACGTCACCATCCACGACAGCCTTGCGAAGTCCGCCAAGCGTAAGATGTTCTAATTCTTCAAAGCTTGCGCCCTTATTTTCAAGTTCCATATATTTCTTCGTCATTTCATTGCGAAGGGCACGGACCGGATGTCCTGTGGTTCTTCCTGTTACTCTGGAATCAATATCCTTCGCCTTTATAATTCGTTCTTTGTAGTTGTCATGAACCTGTGATTCATCTGTTACTACGAAATGGGTGCCCATCTGCACTCCCTTTGCGCCCAGCATGAATGCCGCCGCAATTCCGCGTCCATCCGCGATCCCGCCTGCGGCGATCACCGGAATGCTTACCGCGTCCACGATCTGCGGTACCAGTACCATGGTGGTATTCTCACCAATATGCCCGCCTGCCTCGCAGCCTTCCGCTACAAGAGCATCTGCTCCGCAGCGCTCCATACGTTTGGCGAGGGCGACAGAAGCAACCACGGGAATCACTTTTACTCCCGCATCTTTCCACATTTTCATGTATTTCTCAGGATTGCCGGCTCCGGTCGTCACCACTTTGACGCCTTCTTCTACGATAACCTTTGCCACTTCATCTGCGTAAGGACTCATAAGCATGATGTTTACGCCAAATGGCTTATCTGTCAGCTTCTTTGCTTCACGAACCTGCTCTCTTACCCAGTCAGCAGGCGCGCTTGCCGCGCCGATAAGGCCAAGGCCGCCAGCGTTTGATACGCCTGCCGCCAGATGATATTCGGCAACCCATGCCATGCCGCCCTGAATGATCGGATATTCGATTCCTAATAATTTGGTTACTTCTGTCTGCATATTTAAAACCCCGCTTCTTTTCTTATTCTTTGTGATCGTTGATGTATTTGATAACGTCTCCTACTGTCGCAATCTGTTCCAGATCTTCCGTCGGAATCTCGATTCCAAATTCTTCTTCCAACGCCATGACTAATTCAAACAAGTCCAGGGAATCTGCGCCCAGATCATCTTTGAAGGAAGATTCCTCTGTAATTGTCGCTGCGTCTACTCCTAAATTTTCTGCTACCATTTCTTTGATTTTGTCTAACATACTATTTGTTCTCCTTTTTCAATGCTTAATTCATATATATAAACTGGCATTTGCCAATTTATTTCCAGTCAAGAATGCTTGCGCCCCAGGTAAGCCCCGCGCCGAATCCTGCCATCACAATCTTCTGGCCTGACTTCAGGATTCCTTTTCGATTCAATTCATCCAGAAGGATCGGTATGCTGGCGGATGAGGTATTGCCGTATTCGCGAAGATTCATGGGGAACTTCTCAATCGGCTCCTTCAGCCGCTTTGCCACGGCTTCCACGATTCTTTGGTTGGCCTGGTGAAGAATGTAGTAATCCACATCCTCCTGCTCTATTTCATTTGCTTCCAGCACTTCCCGGATGACTTCCGGCACCTTCTTGACGGCGAACTTGAATACCGCCTGGCCATCCATCTGCATAAAATGCTCATCGTCTACCATTTCTTCCAGATTGATCTCAGAAGTCAGGCCATTGCCCTGATATCTGCTCTTGCAAGTAAGCGCGTCTCCCTTACTCCCTTCCGAATGGGTCACCGGAAGATAATATCTGTCCTCCCCCGCCTTTACAACGGCGGCTCCGGCTCCGTCTCCAAACAGGATGCAGGTTCCCCGGTCCTTCCAGTTGGTCAGGTTGGACAGGCTCTCGCTTCCAATCACCAGCGCAGTCTTATATACCCCGCCTGCGAGATAGGCCGTTGCCGTATTATAAGCAAGCACGAACCCCGTGCATGCCGCCCCGCCCAGGTCAAAGCAGGTAGCGTGGATGGCGCCCAGTTCTTTTTGCACCTGGCATGCGGTACAAGGGAGAACCACATTCGATGAAATGGTCGCCACCAGAATCAGATCCACCTCCTCCGGGGAGATGCCCGCATTCTCAAGCGCCCGGCGCCCGGCCTGCACAGCCATGGATACCGTCGTCTCCTCTGTAATGATGTGCCGCCTCGCGACCCCGGTCCGCTCCTGTATCCATTCGTCGCTAGTCTCCACCAGTTTGGCAATATCGTTGTTGTCCATTATGTACGATGGCGTACATGCCCCCGTACCATATATTATTCCAGTCATATGAGTTCCTCTGATTTATTTTGATTGTAGATTATTTTGACTTTCAAAGTATATAGCCATTCTTTTCGTTTGTCAAGTACTTTGATCATCAAAATATTTCGACAAATAAATAACAGGACACGTAACACTTTTCACTTTTGCACGTAACATTTTTCAAAAATGTTACGTGCAAAAGTGAAAAGTGTTACGTGTCCAAATTGACATTCCCCCACCTATATTATATATTTAAACCACAATCACTCAACTCAATCATTGAAAAGGAGTTTGCGCCATGAATGAAAAAAACCGTAAATTTCTCACAGAAATCCTGGATATCACAAAAATATTCTTCACTGCCCTTGCAATTGCCATCACTGTAAATACTTGTCTTATCGCCAATGCCAGCGTACCCACCGGTTCTATGGAGACCACTGTTATGACCGGAGACCGGATTATCATCAATCGCCTTTCCTACAAGTTTGACAGTCCTAAACGCGGTGATATTGTCAGTTTTATCTTACCAGATGACGGGACCAGCCAGTATCTAAAGCGTATTATCGGACTTCCCGGGGAGACCCTTAAGGGAAAGGACGGCGTCGTATATATTGATGGCGCGCCTCTTGATCCGGACTATACGGATCAGGTAATCAATGAGGACTTTGGACCTTTTACCGTCCCCGACGGCTGCTACTTTATGATGGGCGATAACCGCAATAATTCCTGGGATTCCCGCTTCTGGAAGAACAAATATGTAAGCCTTGATGCCATTATTGGAAAGGCCGAATTCTGTTACTTTCCACATCCCCGCATCCTGGAGTAGTATGCAAATGGAAAAAATCTATGTTTCTTTTATCCAAATGGATGAGCAAAGGGCAACGCCAAGTATCACGACTCCGCCGACAATTTCCCTGATAGCAGGCACTTCGCCCAGGAAAATGAGCGCATATAGGATTCCATATACCGTCTCCATCCCCGAGATAATTCCGGCGGTCTGTGCCTTCACTCCTTTTTGCGCCGTAACATACAGGGAATAGGCGAAAGCCGTACATATAATTCCGGTAAACGCCACGCCCAGAATGTCTGTAGGGCGCCATTGTGCTTGTACCCACAGAAGTGACGGAAGAAGAACCACTGCTGCGGTCCCCTGTTCATATAGGCATATGACCCGCCCCACATAGCGCTCGGAAAAATACCGGTTCGCCAGCGTCATGACTGCATAGGTCAGGCTGCATATCATCCCCCACATGATTCCTACCGTCATATCATTATCCAGGGAAAACTCAGGGATGGTTATCATCACGCCAGCCAAAAGCAGGATGGTCTTCACGATATTTCCCGCGCATATTCTTTCGTGGAAGACCAATGGCTCCAAAAATGTCAGGAACAACGGAAATGTAGAAAATGTGATTGCTCCGATCGCGACCGTCGATACCTTGATAGACTGAAAAAATGTGGTCCAATGTACTGCCATCACGATACCGGTCAAGATAATCAGCGCATAATCTTTCCCGCAATTCAGCCTTAGCTTATCTTTTTTCACCAAGACTATGGCAAGCAGCATCAAAGAAGAACTGATTACTCTTCCCAATGCCACCATGATTGCCGGGACCTTCACGAACTGCGCGACTACTCCGGCCAGTCCGAACAGCATGACTGCAATATGCAGAAATATTACATCCTGCTTATTTGCTGCTATTTTTTCACCCATTTGATTTGTATTTTCTTTTCTGCTCATTTTCTCCTCGCTAACCTGCATATTTTTTTCTGTTCTTATTTTTACAAAAAAAGGAATTATTTTCAATCATTTTTTCTCCCTCTCTTCTATCTTCTTTTCCCAAAGCAAGCTTGCAGCCTCTTTCTTTTTACTTTAGTGTAACATTTTTCAAGACATTCTCCCTTTTCTCTGTTAAACTTAATATCTGATGGATGGTGCGCCCCTATGGCGCATCGAATTGCAAGGAGGAAGATTATGTTACACCAGCAAGAGCAGCGTCATATCTATTATGACCCGGATCTTAAAATAGAGGCTTACAATCTGATTGGAATCGTCCAGAAATTCCCTAACCATTTCCATGAATGCTATGTCATCGGCTTCGTGGAAGGCGGATGCCGCCATCTTTGGTGCAAGAATGAAGAATATGATCTGAAGGCCGGAGACCTGATACTTTTCAATCCCAGAGACAATCATTACTGCGCCCCTCTCAACGGGGAGCATCTTGATTACAGGGCGCTGAATATTGATGTCGATATCATGGGACAGGCCGCCTATGAGATTACAGGGGAGAGATATCTGCCCCATTTTTCCAGCACAGTGCTTCGGCAAAGCGACATCACCCCGGCGCTTTCCAAGGTATATGATGCGATCCTGAACCAGGCGCCTGCAATGGAGAAGGAGGAAGCCTTCTTCTTCCTTTTGGAGCAGCTCCTTACCGAGTACAGCGTACCGGCCTGCGAAGCATCCAGAGCCGAGCCTGACCGTCAGATTCAAAAGTTATGCAGTTATATGGAAGCGCATTTCGCGGAAAACATTACGCTGGACTCCCTGCTTGACATGTGCGGATATGGGAAATCCTATCTGCTGCGTTCCTTTACCCGTCAGACAGGAGTTTCCCCTTACCGCTATCTCCAGACGATCCGCCTGGACCGCTCGAAGAAGCTGCTGGAGCAGGGCGTGCCGCCCATAGAGGCTGCAGCCATGACAGGATTCTCAGATCAAAGTCACTTTACCAACTATTTTAAAGAGTTTATCGGCCTTACGCCAAAGCAATATCAGAGAATCTTTACGACTACCGCAGATACAAATGAAACTACAAATAAAGACACAATTTCAGACAGAAAAGGAGACTTATCATGAACCGCCACTCAAGCCACTCGGCCGGACGCACCGGCCATATTGCCGCTTTTATCACCATCCTCATCTGGGGAACCACCTTTATTTCCACCAAGGTCCTGTTGAAAACATTTTCCCCTGTTGAAATCCTGTTCATCCGCTTTGTCATGGGTTATCTGGCCCTGTGGCTGGTGTGTCCCAGAATCCTTAGGCCGGATTCCCGCAGACAGGAACCGCTGTTCGCTGCAGCAGGACTGTGCGGCATAACCATGTATTACCTGCTGGAGAACATCGCCCTTACCTTCACATTGGCATCCAACGTAGGCGTCATCATCTCCATTGCGCCGTTTTTCACGGCCATCCTCAGCTGCCTGTTCCTGGGCGGCCCCCGGCCCGGCAGGCATTTCTTCATCGGGTTCCTGTTGGCCATGGCCGGGATTTTCCTTTTGAGCTTTGGAAGCAGTTCCCTGTCCATTAATCCGATGGGTGACATCCTGGCCGTGGCTGCCGCCATTATATGGGCCGTGTACTCCACTTTGACCAAAAAAATAAGCGCCCTTGGCTATGGCACGATCCAGACCACACGGCGCACATTTTTCTATGGGCTTATCTTCATGATCCCGGCACTGGCCCTTATGGACTTCCATGTCTCACTGAGCCAGGTCATAAGCCCCTTAAACCTCTGCAACCTGCTGTTCCTGGGACTGGGCGCGTCCGCCCTCTGCTTCGTCACCTGGAACCTGGCTGTTAAAATCCTGGGTTCGGTCCGGACCAGCGTGTATATCTACATGGTACCGGTCATTACCACGGTCAGTTCCGCACTTGTATTAAAGGAACCCGTGACCATGACCGCTGTATGCGGCATCGCCTTGACCCTTGCCGGACTGTTCCTGTCCGAGCGCCCGTCCGTCCGTCAGCGCCCGGACCGGGCAGAAACAGTCCATTGATTTAAAAAGAAGCCTATTGCTGCATCACCCTCTGTATATGGATTGCCAGGAAGCCTGTTTCCTCCGGCGCCAAGGGAATCCCCAGGCGCTTCTCCATATACCGGCACACCATCTTGGCCACCTCATATGGCTTTGGGAAACTGGTCCTTGCGTAATCCTGCATATCAAGGCTGGCCCGCTCTCCTTTTCTGGCCCTGGCAATCATATACCGGACATGGCTGGCCAGCCTGTTATATCCCAGTGAATCCGAAGCAAGGTTAACCCCCATGCTGCTTTCAATCTGATGCATACTGTCCTGCACCAGCCGCGCTATGTCCATGGCAGCCGCAACATTCTCTTCAGACAGGCCTGCATGGATGTGAAGGGTGATGTAGCCAACCTCGTCCTCTGATATGGTTATCCCGGTCAGTTCCCGGATAATCCCAACGCCCTTCAGGGCGGACTGATATTCACTGGAAAATAACGCCTTGATGTCATGCCGGAAAGGATTGGGAAGTTCCCGGTCCTCCCTGGCCCGGCTCACCGCCAGGGCAATATGGTCCGCCATGGGTATCAGGATATCGTGGCTTAAGGTCCCCATGGTCCCTTCTGCTTCTTCAATAATCCTTCCGGCGGCTTCAATGTACACTGGTTCGATACTGTTTACCTGCTGGAGCGCCGATGTCCTTCCGGTAACCAGTTCGTAACGTTTCGCCTGTCCCGTGGATTCAATCCGCTCTCCTGTCCTGTGCCCGAAACCGATACCGTTGCCCAGCAGTATGACCTCCCGCTGTGACTCCCCATCCAGCACCAGTATTCCGTTGTTGTTCAAAACCTTTATGATACGGTACATATGTTCCTCCCCCATACCGGATACCCTGATATTGATCCATCCTAAAATAACATCATGCCAAATTCTGATGCTCGGCTTTTATGAATTATAACATATACGGATATAAAAGAACAACTCTGAATAACCACAAGCCATTTATACCTGAGCCATTTATCAGCACATGTCTAATACCATCCAATCTCATCCAGTCCCTTCACATCCCCGGTCCTGGTCAGATGTATCTCCTGGCCTTCCTTCAGCCCCGTGAACACAACCATGCAGGCTTCAGACGCCGCGTTGGCCCTGATGAAATCCAGGTCAAAATGCATGAGTCTGCTTCCTTTCTTCACCTTCTGCCCATCTGCCACAAAGGTCTCAAATCCCTTGCCGTCCAGCTTCACTGTGTCCACGCCCACATGCAGGAGATATTCCATGCCGTCTGCATTCCTAAGGCCCATTGCATGCTTTGACGGGAACACAAACACAATCTCACAGTCCTCCGGAGCAACCACCTCTCCGTCCGACGGGATGACCATATACCCATCCCCCATAGCCTTACTGGAAAAGGCTTCATCTGCAGCCTCGGTAATTGACGCCGCCTTTCCGTTAAACGGAGAACAAAGGACATGGCTGTCAGACGGACTCCTGCCGGCTTTCTCCCTGGCAGCATCACCGCTTCCGCCTTCCCGGCCTTTCGCATCACCGCTATTGCCTGCCAAGCTTTCGTCATTGCCTGCGTCCAGCTTCACCTTAGGCGCATGTTCCAGGAAATGTTCCAGGTCTGCTTTTATCACTGTCACATTCGGACCGTAAATCACCTGGATTCCCTGTCCCTTTTTAATGACGCCCACCGCGCCTGTTGCCTTTAATAGTTTCTCGTTTACTAAATCCGCTTCGTCCACCGAACACCTGAGCCGGGTCGCACAGCAGTCCACGGATGTGATATTCCCGGCGCCGCCCAGACCTCTTGCGATCTCTGCGCTTAACTGGTCCACGGGTTCATTATCCTTACCCGTACCGCTGACAGAAGCTGCTTTCCTGGCATTGACATCGGCTTTTGTATACAACTTTGTCTCTTCGTCCTCATCCTCACGGCCAGGGGTCTTAAGGTTGAACTTTTTAATCAGGAAGCTGAAAATAAAGTAGTACAGAAGGAAATAAACGATTCCCACCGGAAGGATCCATAGCCAGCTGGTCTTTGCATTTCCCTGAAGGATACCGAATATCAGCAGATCCAGGAAACCGCCGGAAAAAGTCAGCCCCACAGCAATGTTCAGGATATGGGCAATCATATAGGCGCTTCCGGCCAACACTACCTGGACCGCAAAAAGCATGGGCGCCACAAACAGGAATGAAAACTCAATGGGTTCCGTGATGCCTGTCAGCATACTGGTCAGGGCGGCTGACAGAAGCAGGCCGCCGGCTGCCTTTTTCTTATCCGGCTTTGCACACCGGTACATGGCCAGCGCTGCGCCAGGAAGTCCGAATATCATGAAAATGAATTCGCCGGAAAAATAACGGGTTGCATCCGCGCTGAAATGCACCACATCCGGAGAAGCCAGCTGAGCAAAGAAAATGTTCTGTCCGCCTTGAATCAGGTTTCCGTCTATCATCATGGTCCCGCCCACGGCCGTCTGCCAAAACGGCATATAAAATACATGGTGAAGCCCAAATGGAATCAGGGCGCGTTTGATGATACCAAATATCAGCGTGCCCACATAACCTGTCCCTGTCACCAGTCCGCCCAGGGCAAATATCCCATTCTGCACCGCCGGCCAGATAAAATACATCAGGATTCCCACTCCCAGATATACCACGGTGGAAATAATAGGGATGAACCGTGAACCGCCGAAAAATGAAAGTGCATTGGGAAGCACAATCTTATGATAACGGTTATGAAGGGCCGCCACACCCAGACCCACGATGATACCGCCGAACACTCCCATCTGAAGGGTCTGCATACCGCATACAGATGCAATGGTTCCGTCCAGAACCCCCGGCGCGATACTTCCGTCCGGAAGTATTTTTCCTGAAATAGTAAGCACTGCATTGATTGACATATGCATGACCAGGAACGCTATCATGGCAGAAAGGGCGGCAACCTCCTTCTCCGCCTTGGCCATACCGATGGCAACACCCACTGCAAATATGATGGGCAGATTGTCAAATATAACGCTCCCAGCCTTGCTCATGATTACCAGCAGGGCGTTCAGAATGGTCCCATCTCCCAGAATCCCGCCCAGTCCATAGGTGGCAATGGTTGTGGGGTTGGTAAATGAACTGCCGATACCAAGCAGCAGGCCTGCTACCGGCAGCACTGCTATGGGCAGCATGAAGCTTCGTCCCACGCGCTGAAGTACACCAAAAATCCTGTCTTTCATATCTTTCTCTCCAATCTTATTATATTTCCTGTTCTTCTACATCCTGTCCATTCATATCCTGCCCGTATATAGCTCCTTCATATCCTTTTCCTTCATAACCTTTTCTTTCATATTCTGCTCCTACACCACACTGCGTATCCCTGGCATTTGCGGCGCCACACAAAAAAGGCATTAACCATAAAGAACACTGCGTCCAATGTCCTTTTATAGTTAATGCCTGCTTTACCAGTAACACGCTCTTTCTTCAATTGCGCCTTAAGTATAAACAATTTATAGTTCTATTGTCAATAAGAAATATGTAACAAATTAGTTTTGCTTTTTTGTGCAAAACGTCCATTTTCCCTTAGATATCATATGGAAAAGCTTTTTACATTGTTTTAATCCTTGTATTTAAAAGCCAGAACCGTCCGGGTAGTTTTGGTTTTCTGCTAAAAGGGACTGGGCGCCCATGTGGTTCCATCTCAATCACCGGCTGCCGCAGCCCCTTTACATACCCATATCTAATTTACTTAATAATCAGATCCCGGCCCTTCGTATCCGAATTCAGGCAAACCGCCGCAATCAATATGATACCGATCACGATATTCTTCCAGAGCGGGTCCACCCCCATCATGTTAAGGCCAGAGGTTACCCCTGTGATGGTCACCACGCCGATCAGGGTCCTGAGGACGCTGCCCCGGCCTCCTGCCATGGAGGTGCCGCCAAGTGCAACCGAGGCGATTGCAGTCAGCGTAAGGGCGTCTCCCACGGTGGGAACCGCTGACTTCAGCTTGTATGCATAGAATGCCCCTGCAAGGGCGCTGCAGGCGCCGCTCATTACAAATGCGGATATCTGTGCTTTATCCGTGTCCACGCCGGCCAGCCTTGCGGCGCTTACATTGGCGCCCACGGCATAGATGGATTTACCATACACCGTGTACTGCTGGAAGATGAACAGCAGCAGGATTCCCAGCAATGCGATGATGAATACCACCGGGATGCCCGCCACCTTCTGCGTGGCCCATTTTACCATGAAACGTTTGTCCATGGGAATGATTTCCGAACCATTGGGGCAGAGCGTCAGGGCAATATAGGACCAGAAGTTGGTGGTGCACAGGGTGACGATAAAGGACGGAAGCTTAAGCTTGGTCACCAGCAGGCCGTTCAAAAGGCCCATGGCCAGTCCCACCACCAGCATGATCGGAATGATTACATTGCCGAACCTTGCCACATAGATGCCGGTAAGCACACAGGTACAGGATACCATTGGTCCGGCTCCCAGGTCGATGCCTCCTGTGTAAATCACAAAGGAAAGGCCTCCGGCCATGAGAAGCAGGGGCGCTGCCTCAATCATCATATTCTGCAGGCTGTATGCGCCGATGAAATTCGGTATCACAATGCTGAATATGCCAAACACCAACACAATGCTTATGAGGCACATGTACTTTGAATAATCAGATATACTAAAGCTTTTCTTTTTATTAGCCATGATATGTACCCTCCTACATCATTTGCTGGACAATGTCCAGCTGAAGCGGCTTGTTGCCAACCGGACACTCAAAGCTTCCCCTGATAAGTCCGTCCCTGAGAACAAGGATCCTGCTGGACAGGCCGATACACTCATCCAGTGTATCTCCCAGCAATATAATGGAATGGCCTTCAGCGGTCATATCCCTGACCAGATCATATATCTCCTCCTTGGAGCCGACATCAACGCCTCTTGTGGGATGGTTTAGGATCAGTATCTCACACCCGCTTTCAAGGGCCCTGGCAAATATGACCTTCTGCGCATTGCCGCCTGATAGCTGGTTGATACGCTCGGCAATGGAAAAGCACTTAACCCCTGCCTTCTTTACCCAGTTTTCAGCAACCTGGTGCATTTTCTTAGCTGACAGGAAGCTGTGGCTGGACAGCTCATCCATATGGGAGACAATGATGTTGTCCTCAATGGACAGCAGTCCGATCATCCCCTCATCCCGGCGTTCCTTGGGAACGGACAGGATTCCTTTTTTCCTGGCCGCGCAGGGATTGGGGAAGGTGCATTCCCGGCCCTTTACCTTAATCGTGCCCGCCGTGGGCGCGGCATCGCCTACCAGCACAGCGCAGATATCTTCCTTGCCCGAGCCTTCCACTCCGCAAAATCCCAGCACTTCCCCCTTTTTCAGTTCAAAGCTTACATGGTTAAATGCGCCGAACAGGCTTAAGTCATTTACCTCCAGGATTACCTCGTCCGTTGGCACGGTCTGCTTGTGCTCCACATAGAATTCGCCGGTGGTGGTCCTGCCCACCATCTTCTCATAGAGAAGGTTCACATCCGCGCCCTTGGTGGGCATGACGGCTGTCTCCTCGCCGTCCTTGAACACATAAATCCGGTCCGTTATCTCCAACACCTCGTCCAGGCGGTGTGAGATGAAAATCACCGCATTGCCCTGTTCCTTCATATTCCTTACCTGGACAAACAGCTTTTTAATTTCCTCGTCGGACAGTACCGTGGTCGGCTCGTCCAGAAGGATGATTGCGTGTCCGTTTGCAGCTTCTGTGACCACATCCAGCACCTTTGCAATCTCCACCATCTGACGGGCCGCAAAGTCAATGTCCCTTACCTTCCTGGACGGGTCCAGGTCCATGTCAATCCGTCCCAGGGCCTTTTTTGCGTCCTGGTTCATCTTGTTCCAGTTGACGAACCCGCATTTTGAATACCCCTTTTCCCTGCCCAGGTAAATGTTCTGGGCAATGGTAAGGTTTCCTACCAGGGACTGCTCCTGGAACACCATGCCGATTCCCTGATGGTTGGCATCCAGGATGGAACTGGCCGAATAGGGCTTGCCCATCCGGAACATCTCTCCCATGGAAGGTTTCTCAACACCGCTGATTAATTTCATCAGCGTGGATTTGCCTGCTCCGTTTTCACCGATTAATCCAATGACCTCTCCGCTGTAGACCTGCATATCAATATCCCGGAGAACGGTATTGGCTCCGTATGTCTTTCCAACGCCTTTTGCTTCGAATAACAAATCGCCCATGTGTCCCCCTCCTTACTTTGATATGGTCTTGCGGTTACGGTTAATGGTAAGGGTAACTGCAACAATGATGATCACGCCCTGGATGACCTTTTTCACGTATGGGTCCACGCCCATCAGGGTCAGCCAGTTGGCAAGCTCTGTATATATTAAAACTCCGACAAAGGCGGACAATGCGCCTCCTTTGCCGCCGGCCAGTGAACCGCCGCCAATGACAATAGCCGTTACAACTGGGAACATCTGATTCAGACCGATGCTGGATTGTCCTAATTTAAGGCGTATGCACTGCAGTATGCCTGCCATACCCGCCGTACATCCGCACAAGGCAAATACCTTTATTTTCGTAAGACCGATATTGATTCCCGTGGACGCTGCCGCTGTCTCATTATCGCCAATTGCATACACAGCCCTTCCAAAGGCCGTATAATTGAGGATCAGCGCGCCGATGATGAAGATGGCAAAAGCGATGATGGTTATGTAGGGGATACCGATGAATTTCCCCTGTGACAGTACGACGAAAAGTTCATCCTTGACCTGGATGGGCGTGCCCTGGTAAACCAGTACCGCCACGCCGGTCATGATGCTTCCCACCGCATAGGTGACAATGAATGTTGCAATCCTTGCTTTTACATGGATGATACCTGTTATTGCCCCGATAAACGTACTGATGAGAATAACGAACAAGATACCTAATATACCAAAATCATTGCTGTTTGAGTTGTTAACAACCAAAAATGCCACAAATGATCCTGCAAATCCCATGACCCCTTCAATGGAAAGATCGATGCTGCCCAGCAGCAGCACATAGGTCAGGCCAACAGAGATTACAAGAGGGATTGACATCTGGTACATGATGTTGACCACATTTCCCCAAGTAAAGAAATCCTTCTGGGAAACTGCTCCTATCATAGTCATGATAACTAACAGAATCAGTGGTGCATATCTTCTAATCTTATCTTTCCTTGCGTCATCCTTGACCTTGTAAGCAAACTGCTGGCCCACGGATAATGCAGCTAAAGATTCTTCCCATTTATTCTTCATTATATTATCCCCTTATATACATAGTCATTATGGAACAATATTCCCCTTTTAAAGGAAGTGGGTCTGCCCTCAGGCAAGCCCACTTCACAGTTACCTACTTGATACTGATTATTCCTGGTATTTGTCAATACAGAATGACAGGTCATTGTAGTCATAGCCAGGATTCTTGGTCTTAATGAACTTGTCAATGATATCGGTTGCATTGTCTTTTGTAACCAGGGTTGTCTTACAGAAAATCAGGCGCTCATTGTCAGGAATGGAGGTTGGGTCTAATTTGCCCAGGGCTGCCTGGATTGCATAGGATGCGCCGTAGCCTGCAATCATGTATCCGTTGTTGGCATTGGTGATTACCATGTCGCCGTCATTCACAGCGTTCAGGGCCGCCTCGATGCCGTCACAGCCGCTGACCATGACTTTTCCGTTCAGTCCCTTGTTCTTAAGGGCTTCAACAGCGCCAAGGGCCATGGTGTCGTTTGCAGAATAAACACCCTTTAAGTCAGGATATTTAACCAGCCAGTTCTCTGTCAGGGTCATTGCCTCGGACTGGCTCCAGCTTGCTGTCTGGCTGTCAACCACTTCGATGTTCGGATAATCCTTCAGGGCTTCCTCAAATGCTTTGTGACGGTTGGTTGCAGAGTCATCGCCTAACAGTCCCTGCAGTTCCACAACCTGTCCCTCGCCGCCAATGGACTCAAACAGCGCCTTTGCGGTTGCCTTGCCGATTGCGATATCATCCAGCATAAGGCTAGCCACAAAATGAGGGTAATCCTTTGGATACAGGCCCTCTGCCCTGTGTGCCAGGATTGTCACGTAGTTTCCGGACTCCTCGCACAGCTCTGCGATGTTGGCTGTATTGGCTGTGGATGACGGGTCAACTACAAAGATGGCCTTGTCGCCGTACTGTGCAATGTAATCCTTGATTCCCTGCAGCTGCTTGTTGTCATCGCTGTCACAGGTAAGGACATCTGCCGATACACCATAGGATGCCGCTGCCAGCTTTGCGCCTTCTGCTTCCTGCGCCCAGTACTCGTTGTCCATGGAATGGATGCAGATAGCCAGATGGTAGTCAGAACCCTCTCCTGAAGCTGCTGCCTGCGCAGCTGCCTCGGTGGCTGCCTCGGTAGCCGAATCCTCCTTGGCTGCCTCGGTGGCTGCCTCAGTTGCCGCTGCCGTGGTTTCTGCCGGTGCTGCCGCGGACTCCGCGGGTTTGCTGGAACAACCTGCCAGTGCGGATACAGCCAGTGCTGTTGCCATTAATGCTGCGATTATTCTTTTTTTCATGTTACTTCCTCCTTCTACTTTTTAATAGTTTTTTTTTATACGTAAATGCCGTCTTTCATCAGCATCCAGTATTCATTACACCCTTTGTTCCATCCTGGCCGCCGCATTGATGGCAGCCCCCACGATCCCCGCCTCAGGATTCCCCAGGGCCCGGATGAAGCGTACCGAATCCCGTGGATAGGGAATCCTCAGGTTTTCCTTCACGGTCTGTTCAAAGTATTCCATGGGAAATCCTTTCATGTCCACCACACCGCCGCCCAATACCACATAAGCTGGATCCAATATGGTAATCTCCGTGGCAGCAGCCATGGCGCAGGCATGGACCACATCCTTAACATCCTTCTCCCCCCCATGCCGTTCAAAAATCTCCGACACCGGGCAGTGGTATTTCTCCTCTGCCAGAAGATAAAGGGTCCTGCCGCTGGCTTTCAGCTCAATGCAGCCCTTCTTGCCGCAGCCGCAGCTGTCCGCAAATCCCAGGACCGGTATGTGTCCAAGTTCACAGGCCGAGCCTGTGTTTCCGATATACACTTTTCCGTCAATGCACATGGCGTTGCCAAGCCCTGTACCGATAAATATACCTATGATGATTCCCCGTTTATCAATATGCCCCTTCCATATCTCATAGAGAAGGGCCGTATTCACATCCCTCTCCATGAATACCCTAAGCCCGGTCCTTTCCGTAAGGATATCCACCAGGGAAATGTTGTTGAATCCCTTTATGTTGGGCGAATTGTAATTGATTGTGCGTTCCCTGTTCATCAGCGAAGCCAGGGACAAGGTCATGCACAGGAAATCCTCCTTCCCATACCGCTCTATATAGGGCCTTACCAGCCCCTCAATATACTCCCCCTTGTCCTCTGCATCTGAGAGGCGCCTGCTGGGTTCCTTTTTAAAGTCCAGCACCCGGAAGGTCTCATCAAGAACCCCATACCTGAGATTGGTCCCCCCGATTTCCATTGATAAATATAAATGTGCCACATCCATCATCCCTGTCGTCATGCCTTGTTGGCGCTGCCCATTACATCAATCTTGTGAAGATAAATTTCTTTTAACAGGCCGCGGTTCT
>OKSH01000029.1_pt1 | contig 114096 bp, 96 predicted proteins | sample 1601231 | NCBI WGS metagenome assembly OKSH01 (sample SAMEA3541596, study PRJEB24748) | human gut metagenome | biome: human gut; feature: human-associated habitat; material: faeces | place: China | collected 2012
AAAACAAAATAATTTTTTTCTCATTTAACTATTGACATTTATTAGCTGGACTTTTCTCTCATTTTTCTTTAGATTTATTTATTTGTTATTTTTTAACCACTGAGTTGCGCAGTATGCCAGACAGCTTGGTCCGATTGGGCATACACCCTCATTAAACTGAACCTTTGGATTGTGAGCTCCGTACTGACCTCTCTCATCCGGATATCCTGCTGACAGATACATAAATGTTGATGGAACCTTCTCTGCGATAGATGCAAAATCCTCTGAAGCACTTGCAGAAATTCCTGGATAAGGCATCATTCCCGGAATGTTCATTTCCTTCATATATCCTACAAATTCATCTGTAAGCTTTGGATCACAGATAAGTGGCGGTACTTCTGAAAGCATTGTAATCTCAGCAGTTCCCCCATAACTTTCTGCTGTCTTTGTTGCAACCTCTTTCATTCTGCGAACCATAAGCTCTCTTGCCTGCTTATCATTGCTTCTGATTGTTCCTTTCAATGTTGCAACATCCGGAATGATATTCTCAGCTGTTCCACCCTGGAACTGACCTACTGTCATGACACATGCTTTGGTAGGATCAACCTCTCTTGCCATGATAGCTTCTAATGCAAGATATACATGAACTCCAATATTGATCGGATCGATAGAATTCTGTGGATAAGCTCCGTGAGAACCTTTTCCTTTGATATCGATCTGGAATCCATCTACAGAATACATCATAGTTCCGTTGTCATTATACATATAGATTCCTACTGGCATTTTTCCTGCTGCCACATGATAAGCAAGGGCTGCATCTACCTTCGGATTCTCTAAAATACCATTTTCAATCATATTCTTGCTTCCCAGGAAGTTCTCCTCAGCTGGCTGGAACATAAATTTAACTGTTCCTTCCAGTTCAGACTCATTCTCTTTAAGCATCTTAGCTGCTGTAAGAAGCATAGCTGCGTGGAAGTCATGTCCACATGCATGAGCTTCTTTTCCTGTTGGACATGCAAATGGTTCTCCACTTTCTTCCGGCATCGGAAGAGCATCCATGTCTGCACGAAGCATAATACATTTTCCACCGTGACCTAATGTCGCGGTAACTCCATAACCACACTCCTTAGGTTCAAGCCCATACTCAGTAAGCTTTTTCATAACATATGCCTTTGCTTTCGGCATATCAAGACCAACCTCTGCATTGGTGTGGAAGTAGCGACGATTTGCAATCGTTTCTTCGTTGAGCTCCTGAGCTCTTTCATAATAGTTCATATTGGTTCCTCCTTTTTATATGGACACGTAAATATATACATTTACGCAAAACAAGGGGCAGACTCATGCCTTACATGTTCTTACCCCTTTGTAACCTGATTCAGCTGTGTGAAATTACTCCCATTTATTTTATTCACAACAGTCACCTTTTCCCTTCAAACAAATCTTAATTTCTGTAAATGTTATTTATGGAACATATCCAGCATATTTCCGGAACATTTCAAGAACATTTACAGAATACTTATGGAATATTTATGGCATAATTATAGCAATGCTTGATAAAATCGTCAATCATTTTTACACTATATTTGATAATTTTAATCAGCGATTGACATGTTGTGCAATTATCCTATATTTAGGCAAAAAAAACTGTGCAATATTTCATTTAGTCACTTGAATTATGTGCATATTTCAATTAGAATATACAAGGGAGGCGAGTACTATGAAACAAAAAATCGTGATTATCACAAGTAAATACCTTCATCCTTTTGTTGAAAAAGCATTTGAAGATTTTAAAGAAGACTGTACTGTGACCATTGCAGATTATACGAATTTTGATCACATTACAGATATTTATAGAAAATATGAAAAAACTGCAGATGGATTTATGATAAGCGGAACGACTGCCATGGCAGCAATCGAACATCATATTGGAGAATTTCAGAAACCAGTCATCTCCTTTCATGCTGACCTGATTTCTTTTTACCATGCCCTGGTCAAGCTTTTCCTTGAACGAAGAGACCTGGATCCGGCAAGATGTATTTTCGACTTTATGCTTCCAATCGTAAAAGATCCCGAGCACCCGGTCGAAGCCACTGCCGATTATCTGATTCATAAAATGGATCTTAACAATCTGGCTTTAACAATGGATAAATGGGCAAATCAAAGTACGATAGGGGATTTTTCCGTGGTCGAGATGAATATTGCACTTCGGACAATCGAACTTTGGAAAGCCGGCAAGATCGATATGGTATTGTGCGCTTACAGCAGCACCATGCCGCTCCTGGATGAGAAAGGGGTTCCGAACTACTTCCTATATCCGGTAAAAAACCAGCTGGAGTCCCAGATTAAAGAACTTCTTGCACAGATTAAACTGGAAAAATACAGAGAAAATCTTCCGGTTGCAATTGCAATTGCTGACCGCAATAAAACTTCCGGTGAAAAATCTGATGACAGTGTTCAGGATGCTGTCCAGAAAGTTGCAAAAACCCTTCTGATCGATGCAGTATTTCAGGCTGAATCTGAAATTTATTATATTTATACTACTCATCGTGTCGCAGCTATGCTGACAAAGAATTTTGAGGTAGAATATCTGGATTCTGCATTAAAAGATGACTATGGCATTTCAACAGCAATTGGATATGGTATTGGAAACAGCATTACTGAAGCAAAGAAGCATGCCGAAAATGCATTACGTGAATCCTGGAGTTCAACCGGAAGCTTCGTCATGAATGAGTCAAACCAGATTATCGGACCACTTGGTTCTTCCCAGCTTCCGAGTTTCCAGCAGAATCTTCCAGATGATATCTTTCAGATTGCCGAGAAATGTAAGTTATCTACACTTACAATCCAGAAGCTGATATCAATTGTTAAAATGAATGGATCTTATGAAATAACTACAAATGAACTGGCAAATCACCTTGGTGTTACTGTCCGTAATGCCAACCGTATCCTGCGCAATCTTGAAAATGGCGGCGCTGCCACGATTGCACATACCCGTTCCACTGCTTCAAAAGGTCGTCCAGTTAAAGTATATCGCTTAAACTTATAAAAAGTATAGGAGCAAAACTGTCAAAATTACAGATTGCTCCTTTTTTTATGTGAAATAGACATAGTAAAAGCGGATACCAACCATTTTATTGATATCCGCCCCTACTGTGTTGGTTCAATCATCTTCAATTGTTCCTTTCTCTTTTTCATTCTTTAATCTTCTGTGTTCGGTGGTCCGTACCTTCCTTTCATAATCTAGGGGGAGTATCGGTACTAAACTTATCTGCTTTTTCTTTCCCGATACACTTCAAATAACTTTATGAATATTTACAACTCGCGTTTGTCTTATATTTCATATCTGTTATTTGATGGTTTTATATTAACACGCGCGAGTTATTTTGTCAATATATTTACTAAATTTATTTATATTTTTTATCTATTAATCTCAAATGTTATTATTTTCAGATTCTTTATACTGAAGTCCTTACTTCAATCAGATTTCCGTCCAAATCATAAAAACGCACAACCTTCTGTCCCCAACTATAAGTCATCAATTGATTTACATATTTGATGTCCGGATATAACTTTTCCAGCCTCTCTACAAATGCTTCTATATCTGATTCTTCAAAATAAAGTTCACTGGCATTATTTTCCGGAATGACTTCTTTTTCCAGAAAGCTTTTCCAGATTTTTTTGTCCTGAAGGACGAGCCCTTCTGTCAGAATCGCATTTCCATCATTGTCCAGTATTGCATCCAGACCAAATAAATCATGATAAAATTTTTTAGATTTTTCGATATCCTTTACAACAATCAACACATTTCTCAGCTTCATACACTTCACCCTCTGTTCTGTCATACGGATTTTCTTCACACTGTTATAAAATGAATCCTTCTTCTTTTGAACATTTATATTTTTCAAAAGAAAATTTCCTTTACTCCGGTTTGATAATTCGAATCAGTCCCTTATCCAACATAAGCGTCCTATTCCATGGATTCAAAATCACCCCTTTAATCTCCGGTACAGTAAGCGCTGCATCAAATAGTTTATCTATATCTACAAGAAATGTCGATTTTACACTGTCTGCACCTTTCATTTCTTCATTAAAACTCGTAAATGCATACCACCAGTTTGCACCGTCGGAAGTCTGAATCATCTTCAGATTCATTTGCGTAGTTCCAATAGATGGCTCAACCGCTACGATTACCTGCCCTGAGTCCTTCATACGTCTTCGAATCACAGTCAGCGTATGTGCAAGCTGCTCCTGAGTCGCTTCCTTTTGCAAAGCCTGTATTGCCACCTCTATCTTTTCATTTCCTTGCAATGTTTCATCCTGTCTATCCATAAATATTTCTCCGTTTATAATTCCACCTTATATTTTTTTAATAATTCATCAATCTTTGCTTCGCTCAGCATAGTAATCACATGATTGGCATCGTAATAATCCTTGATATCCAGATTATTGATAAAATCTTCATAGCCGATTGCCTCACCTTTTTTCAGCATCACATACCAGGCTTCCACGCCTTCAATCTGATTCATTATAACATACGGTTCCGTTGGCACAACGCTCGGTACATCTGCCACGATTGCATAGATGCCGATTAATTTTTCTTCCGGAGTCCGATAAACATTTGAAGTCGCATAATATACGTCCAGCGCCTGAATCTCATGCAAATATTTTTCAAACTGCTCCAGATTATTCCCAATCTTCTGAATTTCTTTTAAACTAATGGAAATGGGATTGAACACACCAAATATTTCAAATCTCCGATACTCATCATTTCCGATTTTTTCCTGTAAATCTTCCAATGCACCGATACTTGCTTCTTCATCATACTGTACGAACCTCTCATTGTCCTTCAACGATACTGTATCTTCTTCCCGTATATATTTCTTAGTGCCTACTTCATTACAGATCGTCGTAATCACATGATAAAATAACCGAATTTCGCTCCTGGTCGTAGGAAGGCTTAAAGAAAGTAAAATATCTGTTCCGTCCAGCCATAGATCAATTCCTCTTGCAAGCCTGTTTTCATCATAAATCAGTGTATTCTCTGCCATTTCATTTCTGATCAAGCGGTAATTATCATCAATGACACCGTAAGCCAGACCCGTAAGGGCTACAATATCCTTCATTTCTAATTTCTTTTTAAAAAGTGCTTTCTGCTTAATCCTGACATTTGTTGACATTGCTCATCCTCCCCTTATTCCGGCAAATATGTCTGCCTGCTGTCATATCCTTCTTTCTTGAATTCAGAAAATAACGCCTCAATTTTCACCGGCTTAACACAACTTTCTACTCATCTTCATTCTGAAAATCTATATATTCCTGTGCTACGTCTCGGATTTCCTTCTCTATGTCTGTTCGTTCTGTTACTTTCTTCAATAGAGCCATATAGAATTCCCTATCTCCGCCTCCATTAATCAAACGATTCATCATAAAAAGCGTATGTATTGTCGGACGTCGTTCTATGGATTTCATTAGCAGTTCTTCATATCCGTGCCGATAAAACCGCTCCATATAATGTACAATCTCTCCCGGCATACCAAAGTCTGTAAATGGATGTTTTTCCATAAAACCTAACAATGATTCTACTGACGACAATCCAAAGTCTAATTGTTCTAATTCTTCTATTGCATCATCGAACTCATATGTTACTTCATCATCCTTAATGTACTGTTCCAGTTTTTTTATGACATTTTCCATCTCTACGTCCATCTTATCTAGTTTCCCTTTTCTTTTAATTTCAATAGTTTTTCAACATCTTCCAAAATTCTTCAAAGTTCTCTGCAATCCAATATACATTTCCTTCATCATTTGATTCTTCTTTAACTTTTCCAAATGATTCCATTTTTCCTCTACTTTCTAAAACAAATCCAGCATATTATCCAGATATATTTCTTCCCTGACATGTAATTGGTACTCCGGCTTTGTCATATAATAAAGCAAAAATTCCAAAATCAAAGCACTTCCAAGGCTCCGACCTTCGATTTTGAAATTCGAAAATCCCATTGGCAGATAGATATTTTGAATAGCATCAATTCCTATAAACCCCGGATTAGTCATTGCCTTTGAAAAACGGTAACCATGATTTATATCCGGCGCAGTACAGTGATGCTCCAAACTGTTCTCTCCCAGATTCTTGCGGCTGACTGCTTCGTAACAGCGTTTCCTGTCCTTACAGCCAAACCAGCAGCATTCATTACACAAAAATTCCACTTTATCTTTTTGCATCTGGAACAACGTATTTAACTTGTCGAAAGATTTATTCAACCTAAAATCCGGTACAACATACTGAAAATCTTTTCGATTCACTTCATTCAAGAACTGTTCAAAATCTGTCAACACTTTCGTTGTTGACGAGACAAAATACAGCCCAGGATAATTCTTTTTCAAATATTCCAGCAACAAATCTGAATAAACAATTACCCCGTTTTTCTTTACTTTAGTCTCTTTATTTTCCACATTCTTTTCAAATAATGCACAAAGTTCATTACACCTTTTATCTGACAAATGTTCCTCTCTAAGTAATGAATTGCTAAATGTCAGACGGGATGAAATCCTATATTCCTGCATCAATTCCAGAACCTCTTCCGGCTCCTGCTCTCCAAATCCGGCACGGCCGCCACCCCAGATACAGTCCGCCGGGGCTCCGTAAATTGAGCCAATCTCACACCAGTCATAAAAATATTCTCGATGTTTGCGAAATAAAGGCAAAAATTCACGGTACAATTCATAAAATTCGAACAGCCCCGGAAGATGGTAGTATGCTATACTTTTCTTTGTATTATACATTTTTTCCCAGATTCTCCAGCTTCTGAATTGCATCTACATCTTTTGCAAGTTCATCTCTTGCATTTGCATAATAACATTTCTGGAACAGCATATCCCATGACAAATAACTTGCCATGCAATCAAACTGCTTACAAATCAATTCGTATTGTATATTATCTAACGGTGAGCCGCCTACTACAATCAACCCAATCTTTTTTTCTTTTAGCTGCAGTCCGCGGCAATAACATTTATCGATGACCTGTTTCAACTGCGCTGTCATTCCCCACCAGTATACAGGTGTTGCAAAAAGAATCATATCTGCTTCCACCAGTTTATTAATCGTTGGATTCGTATCGTCCTGATCCACACAGCCTTTATGACATTGACAGGCACCACAGCCTTTACATGGGCTGATATGTAACTTATCCGGAGCAATCACCTCGATTTCATTCTTTTCAGCCGCTCCTTTTATAAATGCATTGATTGCTGTCAATGTATTTCCCTTTCTGGCACTTCCGTTAATAATCACGATTTTCATAATAACTCTTCCTCCCTCTTAATAATTGCATTTTAATTAATAGTGCTTTTTAATTTTTCTGCCAGCTCAATTAATTTTTTTGCTTTAGGATTTATAATCTTTGTATTTTTTATCAACTCATATACTTCCATTTGATACCCCATTTCTGCAATTAGTTTTGCAGTTGGATAAGACATAATCATTGTATCAGAAACTGTTTCCGCTGACTTATCCAAAATTCTGTGAATTGTTTCTTCTTTAGATATAAAATTATCAAACCATTTTTCAATATGTCCTAAAACGGTTTGCAAATTCTCCTTTAGGCCTTCCATGTCGGTATCATTTTCTATAATCCACCATTCTTCATTCTCTTCTGGCTTCACTCTTTTTCTAATCTGGCAGTCATATTCTTTAAATTTACAATTTGATATCATATCGCTTTTCTCAAAATACACACCTATGTTAATGGTGAACATACAACATTGTGCTGTATTATTTTTATTTCTCTGAATATTGACAATCCGGGCTAATCCGTCAGGACGAAACAACCTGTAATCAGATGCTTCTTTTCTATATCCCAGCGGTTTCAAAATAGCATATAAATTTTTCAATAATTCTTTATATTTTTCTTTCATAAATGATTTGTTCCACCCATTCTTTTGCTTCACCCAGCCCATATAATATATCATGATGATTAAAACATATTAAATAAGACTGCTCACAATCTATAATATAAAATTCAAAACCAAAAGAATCTTCCAATATTTTCTGCAGTTCCTCACCATTCGCAATCCAGAAAGCATTTTTATCATCAGCTTCATTAAAAAGCATAAGACACTCTTTGTCTTTTATATAATCTTGAATCAAGCTCCATGCATTTTCATCTTGAAAATGTGCATTGTTTTTGAAGTTCTCCCATATATAGAGAGAATTTCTTATACAATACTTTTCAATAATCCTCGTCCGTAGACCGCTTACATAATCTAATGGTAACATATATGATTTCAGATGATTATTTAAAATAGCTTCATTTACTTCATTCGCAATATATCCCATGACTCACTCCTTACAAAGCTTCAAAATGATATCTTGGTTTTCCGACGCTTTTCTTTCCATATTCAATCGCCTCAGTCGGACAATAACAGATGCATGCCATGCAATGCGTACAATTTTTACTCCAGACAGGTCTCTCCTGTTCCAGGTGAATATTATTAAGCGGACACTTTTTTACGCATTGTCCGCAACCGATACAGGAATCATTTACCTGAAATGCGTTGGCTTTCACAAAAAATTTATAGAAAATAGAATTTACCGGCCCACTCATAAAACGGTCATATAGTTTATTACGTGGCAGGCAAAATTCTTTTACGTCTCTGATATATGCAATGACTTTTTCAATATCAGGTTCGGCTTTCGCTATAATTTTCCGTGCTTCTTCTGCTTCCGGTGCATCGAACATGGCAATATAATTCTCCGGCATGAGAATCTGTGATGTTCCCATATATTGATGTTTCTTTTGTTCAGAAAGCTCTTGATTGTATTTTGCTGCATTTCCTATCTCACTGCCACAATTCATAACAAACCAGATACGTTTTCCACCAATGAATTCCGTTTTATCAATCCACTCTGATACAATCTTTGGAATGCGCCAGGCATAAGTCGGTGTCACAATAATCACATCTCTGCCAGTCTGCAATGGCGATGTATCATTTTCTTTTATTTTCATGTTTAAATCTACTGCATTTTCCTGTATTGCCTCGGCAATCCGTTTTGCAATATATTTACTGTTTCCTGTTCCTGAAAAATAAAGAATCAAAATATAGCTCCTACAAATCCTGATATTTTGTATCTATTCTGCGTCAGCTCCTACAAATATTTCACGATATCTTCCAGTTTCCGCTTCGGTACTACATAATCTTTATTCTCATCAAGATAATATTTGATATTTCCGTCTTTTGCGTCTTCCATTTTGCTTGTATGACTCGGATAACCAAATGCTACAACTGTATGAAGTTTCTGTTCTTCTTTAAGGCCAAACATCTTAGAAAGTTCTGCTTTATCGCACGCACCAATAATACAGCTTCCCACTCCATGGCTCCATGCAGCCAATGTCATATTGCTGATTGCCAGTCCGGCATCTGTATCACAATACTGCCCCCGATTGATATTTTCATTTTCTATAATTCCTATGAATAAGACCGGTTCTTCCCCGGCTTTCGGCTGCCCTTCCTCTTTCGGAAGATAACCTGCCCATTTCGTATGTTCAAATACTTCTTTTACCTTCTCCTGCGACTTCACAACAACATAGCTTAATGGCTGTAAATTTGCCGCACTTGACGCATAGCGGGCTGCAGTCAGCATTTCATCAATGATCTCATCCGATATTGGCTCCTGCTTAAATCTCCGGTAAGTTCTTCTTAGCTTTAACAATTCCATCAATTCCATATTTTTCACCTTCCGCTTTCTTTTTAATTCCGTTCATATATTTTCTTACTTCTTCGAATGACTGGTATCTGATTTTTCTAAGTTTTCAGCAATATTTAATATGTATCTGCACCTCGGGAAACTGGAACAGCCATAAAATTGTTTTCCCATATTTGCTCCGCGGCGTGCCGTTCGAAGCACAAGTTCTCCGCCACATACCGGACACATAATCTTCCCTGTTGTTGCAGGTATCTCCATTTGCACTTCTTCTAGTATTGTAGGATTCATCATTGCTGGCTCTTCTTCTATTTGCGTCATGACCTTTTGCTCTCTAGCCACTGATTCTGCAACAACGGTTTTAGCATCTACAGCCGCCTCTTCTTTTTCAGTTACTTCCAGCTCTTCCGCTTCGACTAAATCAATTAACTCTTCATATCTGGCAGCGTAATCTTTTCTTTCGCCCGTATCTCTCTCCAACATTTTTTCACCAAATCCAAGCATTTCCTTTTTTGTTGACTTTGGAAGTTTTGACTCAGCATTCATTCTCCGAATGGTCGCAATTAATTGATCTGCCCTTATTACTTGTTCTTTCACTTCTTTTTTCGCATACCTGTCATTTAAGTACGTCTTTTCATTTGCCAACACAACTAATGATTTATGAAATGATGAAAAACTCATTCTAACCATTGCACCCATGACAGCATTCCACTCTTCGGATTTACATTCTTTCAACACTTCCATATGACGCTCGTTCTGAGTAATCGGAGAATAAATGCCTTCTTTCCAGTAACGTTTTCCGTATTGTATTGTCCGGATAAAATTTCCTTTCGAATCAATTTCTATATTTCCCACAAGGTTCTTGCATTCCAGCAAAATCATCAGCTTGCTTGTTACAATCACGAAATCAATCTGTGCTTCCCTGCCATCTTTTGCCCGGATACAGATATCCTGCAATACAACCAAATCCATATTACTATTTTTTAATTCATAAAGAACTTTCTTCTCTCCATCAATTCCTGCTTTTGTGAGAATTATTTCTTTCTGAATATTCTCTTTTACTTTCCCAGTCGCTCTTGGAAGTAACTCTTCCAGTTTTGCCAAATGCTCCTCTGCACTGTTTGACTCCTTTAAAATTATAATTTCCGGCTTTGAAAAAATCCCCATAACTCTTTCCTTTATCTAATGTTTACTTTATAATAAATAATTTTATCATTTTCCTATATGATTTACAATCCATATATACTGTATTAAATTTTTATTGTCTATTAGGAGATATTCTGATATAATTTCTATATTCACATATAGTATATTTTATAAGGCAGTCGATAAGGTGCAATCCACTATTTCCGAGTTCATGGAAAGGAGTGGTATTATGAGTACATATGAAGAATTTATGATTATATTAACAGCTTGTAGTTTACTCATCGCAATTCTGAATTATACACATAGAAAATAGCACCTCCGCTCCAGCAAAGCTTATGAGGTGCTATTTTCTAACTAATCATTACGCCGGAAACGGATAGGTTTGTTCTATCGTGTCGGCTGTCTTGTTAAGTATATTATATTCAAATATTTCTATTTCGTCAATAGATTATTACTTAACTTATTTCATGACAATATTTATATCCGCCTGAAAATGCCTATTTTGCGCTGTTTTTTGTACTTATTTCAGGATTTACTCCATTTTTACTCCAATTTTAAGCCAGAATTTTCAATTCAGCTACTTCTTCTTTTTTCCTGTTTTCTGATACATGCGTGTACAAATCTGTTGTCATTGCCAGCGAAGAATGACCTAACAACTTCTGCACTACCTGCTGGTCTACCTTATTTTCATAGCACCTTGTAGCATAAGTATGTCTCAGCGTATGACAGGTAAAAGGCTTGAAAATCTGTGGATCTCGTTTTTCTTCTTTCGCCAGTGCGATTTCCACCACGTTGATTTTCGCTATATAGTCCTTAATCGCTCCGTTGATATTGCTGTAATAAATCGGCGAACCGTCGTCGCTGGTAAATACAAGATTCTTAAATTCCTTATGCTGTTTCCATAAAGACCGTTTCCACATCTTCTGTTCTGTCTGCTTTATCTTCTGATTCTGTAAAATTCCATATACTTCGTCCGTCATAGGAATAACACGGTTGCTCGATTCCGTCTTCGCCGTTGTATAAAAGAATTTTGAACCCTCGACAGGACTGGAAGCCTTTGAATAATGGATTGTTTTGTTGATTGTGATTTCACGTCTTTCAAAATCACAGTCTTCCCATTTCAGCCCAAGTATCTCTCCAATCCGGCATCCTGTTGTAACAGCAAACTTCAGAACATTGATATGTATATAAGAAGACGCAAAAGAAAAGAATTTTTCCTGTTCTTCTCTGGATAATACACGCCGTTCTGTCTTTACTTCTTTTGGCATTTCTACGCCGACACAGGGATTTTTCCGAATGTATTCGCTCAATATCGCCTTATCAAACATATCACTCAGCATAAACCGGATATTAGAAACCGTCCCGTGAGAAAGTCCGCTGTCCAACAGGTCATTCAAAAATTTCTGAACGTGATAGGTTTTTATATCCTGCAAATACATTTTTCCGATAGAATCTCTCACCCTTGCGTTATAGTAACTGTGGTTCTTATAGATTGTCGTCATTTTAACGGTTTTCTTTTTGTATAGCTCTGTCCACGTCACATACCACGCATTTAAGGTAATACTTTCTCCATTGCCGTTCAAACCATGTTCATCTTCATAAATCGCTTCACGCAGTTTTCTCTTTAATTCATTCAGTTTGAAATCGTAGAGCGTAATCCTTTTTCCTGTCCTGCTTGTAAATCTTGCGATAAATCGTCCGTCTGCTCTCTGAGATATCCCTTTGCCTAAGTCTCTGCCTTTTAAATCTTTACCCATACCGATTTTCCTTTCTTTCCGTGAAAGAAAACGGCAAAGCAAATATTTCAATTCTCATTATATCTGCGCTCCTGTTTCTTTTCAAGCTCTTTTGCATTGATATTCCAGCCATTCGTCAAGACACTTTTTGTTAGCATACAGCCGGTTTCCAATGCGTACCGTAAATTTATTCTTAGGATTGTTCAGCAATTCTCTTGCCTTTGTTTTTCCAATCCCCATATACTCACAGAATTCTGACAAATTTAATAATGCCTTATCTATGGAATTACCCCCTTTCTCCAAAATATCGTGCCTTTATATAATCGTCATACAGCTTTCTCTGTGTAATGTTCATTTTCCCATTTTCTATCAAATTTCCTATATAATCTTTTTTCTCAATCTTACCCAATTCCGAGAACAGCTTCAATGACGGAGCAACGCTTCTTTCCAGCCAATCCCACACTCTTTGCAGGCTTTTTTCCTGTGGTTGCATGGTAAGTTTTGCTTTGCCTATATCTTTCATCAGTTCCGCCCATGCGCCGTAAGTAGTATAAAGTCTTTTCCGGGTAGTCGCACAGTCTGCCGGATATTCTAAAAACCGTATTTTACTGTTCAGCACTTCCATTGCCAGCCTTGCCACATCTTGATATTCCAATAGTTCATGTACTGCACTGACCGCCATTTCCTGCCGGAATCTGAGTTCATACCTGTTCCAGTTTTCCTCTAACTCTTTTCCATATTTTTTATTCTGTTCATATCCCTTTTCATAGAATACAAATCTCAAATTGCTTGCTGAACTCCCAATATAAAGACTCCCGCCCTTGCTTTGATAAACATCTTCTTTCAGTTCGCCTGAATCATGAAAATCCACTTCTCTCATCTTGCCTGACAGCAGTCCCTCTTTTGTCCGCTGTATCAGTACAGGAATGCTCAGATAAGGTTTTCTGTCGTCAATCGCCAGATCAATCCTTGGAAAATTCACATGGTAACGGCTTACCCGCTTCAAAAAATCAAACCACGTTTCCTCATTCAGTTGCAGAAAATTTTCATAATTTCTGCACCCTGAACCGCTCATCAAAATCTGAAAGCCCTGATACTGTGCTTTTCCCGTTGGTTTCAGCACTTTAATGTTGTCAAACACCGCTACCAGCTCATGCCCGGCAATCCCTTTCTGATAGTCAGTAACTTCCATAAGTTCAGACGGGATTCTAAGCACCTGTTCTATGACTTCCTCAAGAGAAACGTCTTTTATGGTTATCTGGCACCAGTCTATCAATGCCGACAATTCCTCTTTCTGCCGTATTACTCCCCTGTTAGTATAGGGGAGTTCTGAAAGAAAATCTCCGTTTCTTTCTTCCAAACGTATCATACCCCCTTACCTTACAACGGCGTTGCCGTTGCCCTGCCCCCAACCTGCCGTCTGGTACGTCAGAACGGGGGCAGAGACTTCAAATGACTATGCCTGTTTGTTTGAAATACTACGGATTCCTTTACAGGTAATCCGCTCCACCAGCACAGGGAAGTTTCCTCTCTGCACATAAGGAGAATAGACTGCCCCGTCCAGTTCAACCACAGAATACGGCTCAATCTTTGGAAGCTCCGTTGCTTCCAAACGAATATCCACGCTATTTCCTAACTTCATGCTCCCAAGATGAAGTTTTAAGGCTTCCACTTCCTCGGTTTTCTTCTTGTTCTCCCTGTCATAGCGGTAACAAACATCAGCTCCCATATAGCGGAGTTCTCCAAAGGCTTCTCTGACCTGTTCTTTTGTCAACGTAATCTCCATGCATTTTCCTTTCTCCCCGTCCAGCCGATAGGACAGCTTTTTTATTTTTAGTTCTTTTTATATGACGTCATATAGTTCAGTTATTTCTGAACTATATGTATCATAGCACGTTCTTTTCACATTCGCAATAGAAAGTTTAGTTTTTTATAAACTTTTTGTTTTCTTTTTTCTGAACCTGTGCTATAGTGAATTTAAGAGAAAAGATATAACAAGTTATAACGAGATATGGAAAGTGAGGGATTTTTCAGATGAATACAATCGCAGAACGGATTCGATTTGCTATGAAAACCAGAGACAAAAAACAGATTGATATTGTAAAAGACACGGGAATCAGCAAAGGAGCATTCAGTTCCTATCTTTCAGGGCAATACAATCCAAAAGCCGATAAACTGCAACTTATCGCTGATTCTTTAAATGTAGATTTGCGGTGGCTCTGTGGTGAAAATGTTCCCATGCAGACTACGCCGGAAACAGACGGTACTGTCCTGCCGTATGTCTTTTATAACAATGCCTGTTCCGAATATCTTCTCGACAGTACAGAAGATATGTATATCGCCATGATGACTCAATATTCCGCACTTATTCCACGTTTCTATGTTCTTGTCAACCGAAGCATGAACGAAATGCATTTGATACCTATTTTTTTACGGGAAGACAGTGCCGATTTTTACGAATGTCCGGCAGAGCTTTTCAGTGCTGAAAAACACTCTGTATTTACAAGAGACTTTGACAGCATTTATATGGTGCTGGATACTTCTACAATCTACTATTACGGCATAGACGCAGAAACGCTCACTCCGAAAATTTCAGAACTCAATTACTCCCAGAGTGAGAAGCGGTATCTCATCAGCATCGAAACAAAAAACGGCTACATCAAAAGATTTGTCAGGGAGCTGGAAAAAGAATCGCTATATCTGCAAAATGCCAGATAACAGACAAGAGGACTTGCAAGGTTTTCGACCTTTCAAGTCCTCTGCTATATCATGGTGCTATTGGCTGTGTCCGTTCCGTCAAGGACTGCCCTACGGCGTATCGGCTTCGCCTTGTCCCTTGACCTCACTTCATTTTCTTCCTACATAACAAAAGCCTGCACGAATCATTATAAATCCGTCAGACTTTCATTCTTTGACATATACTATCAATTCGCCAATTTCGCATTCAAAATAACTGCATAATTTACATATCAGGTTTGCGTCCAATCTCTGAAATTCATTCCTGCAATATCTGTTAAAATTTGCCCTTGGTATATCTAACTCACGGCAAATAGTATTTTTACTAATGCCTCTTTCTTTTAGCAATTTTTCTATACGTAATTCCAAATGACCGTATTCCATGCGCCTCACTCCCTACACAAAGTATATTTGATAAATCTTTGTGTAGTAATTCACTATATAGTGAGGTATTATATAGCTATCCCCTTACTTTTTAAATCGAGGTGTAAAATAGTGAAACGAAAAATAACAGCCCTGTGCATTACTTTATGTGTATTTATGATATTCTCTTATTATGTAAGTCTTCCCGATTACTCAGTTGTAAATAGTATATCCTTTAGCGGTGAAAATACACGGGAAACAGAAATAAAAGTAGTTGTATATAAATACTGGAATTTGAACGAAACCATCAAATCTATAGAGCTGGAACATAATAAAATCAATGGAATACCAACTTCTTTGGAAATCAATCTTTATTACTCTCGCTGGCATATCAAACACGGCCTAGAACCTTTTAAAACAGTGGTTTTCCATTATAAGCAGAACTAGCGGACAATTCTGTCCGCTACAAACTGCGATCTCGAAAAATTTCTTAGACTACTCAGTTTCATATTCATCTACATAACGCCACACAAAACCTCCGGCATGTTTCTGAACTCCTTTGGCAACATCACGAATACTCTTAGAATCAATACCTGTTTTTCTTACCGCTTCGGCAATCGTTTCATATCGTTCAATAATGTTTTTATCATCATCCAGTTGCAAGACAGGGCGACCTACTCGTTTCTGCGTAGATTTTCTATTCCCAGATTCGCTATTTTCTTCTAACCTTGCCTTTTCTTCTTTTTCCTTGCTTTTTCGTTCTTTCTCTCTCTGCTTTAATAACATTTTAATTGCGTTATTTCTTCGTGTTATCATGCGACTGATATTTGTTCCTTGCTTTCTTTCACGCTCAATTCCTTCATCTAAAATATCAATCTCGTTATCATAGTCTTTAAGTTTATGAAATGCCATAGCATATGACTCAAACAACACAGGAGCACAATAACCATAAAATCTTGCTTTATCATATAAATCAATTGCCTCTTCAAATTTTCCAGATTTTCTATACTCCTCCCCCTGTTCCCAAAATGGATACCCTTTGTCAAACCCTTTATCCCAATTATTCAAATTCATAATTTCAGAAATCGGGACCCTATTATTTACAGGATATATCTCTATATCGGCTCTATCAATAACAGCTTCTGTTTTTACAATGACATTCTGATTCTGATAGTCTTTGCTACGTATAGATAATAGAATATTTTTTACATCCGTTGTGGAAAGTGCATTATTCATAATCGCACCATTCTTGTATTCAGGCAAATAGCTCCTATTGTATTCGAGATACTCGTCAGCAGACTTTTGAACAGCCTTGTATGCATCAAAAATGTAATCTCCCAATATTTCCAAATCAAGCGGAGAATCAAAAAATAATCTAACGAAATCCGAACCTCCCTCCGACATTGTACATGGTTCTTTTGTATATTTCTCAATACCTTTCAAGTCTTTTGCAACAATTATGTATTTTCCTTTTTTTGCAAATTTGAACTTAATAATACTATAGAGATAATACACATCAACATACCCACTACTGTTCTTATAAAATCCAAGCAAATCCGTATTACCATTTCTTGATGAGATTATATTATGAATTACGGCACAGACTTCCATTTCCTCTTCTGAGGGTTTACTTCTTTCCATAGCAACTCTATTTTTTTCTTGGTCTTTCTCCATTATTTCTAAGAGTTTTCCAAAAATACTACCACATATTTCAGCATCAGTTCCGGCTCTATGTGCATTTGCATTGTGTAAACCAAAATGAATTGCCACAGTATCTTGCTTATAGTTGATAAGCCCTTTTATCAGCTTTCTGGACAACGAAAGTGTGTCGACATAATTTATTTTTGCATTGTATCCTAGTCTCATAAGCGTTTGTGACAAAAAATCCATATCAAATTTGGCATTATGTGCGCAAATAGCAGTTTTTTCTTGTAAGGCATCTCCTAGGAAATCAATTAAATCTGCATAGACTTCTTTTTCAGTTGGTGCATTTTTTATCATCTGATTAGTAATATGATTTATAGCAGACGCAGTAGACGGTATATTAACCATTGCATTTACCAATGTTCCATACCGCTTTACTGGTATGCCATTTTCAAATAAAACTGCCCCTATTTCAATGATTCGGTCATTGTATGGACTTAATCCAGTTGTCTCTACGTCAAATGCAATATATCTCTGCCTCAAAGCACTAAGAGCATTGTTATCAATTTCCATTTTATTTGTTGATACAAATCCTCTTTTATGTGTTTGGAAAGAGCTTCTGTCATTTGTTGATATATTTTCATTCCCAGAATTTTGATAAACAACTTGTTCTTTCGTTTCTTTTTTTCTTTTTCCAAATATCCTTTCTAACAAACCCATAATATCATCTCCCTAATTCCATTTTATGTCTTTTATTATACTTCACGCCTTTCAAGACCGCAAGAAAACAAACAGGAGGAAATTACCCTATTTATTAGCAATCCCATTAGATTATCTCACATATAGCATTATACATAAAAACAGCGCAGACAATGTTTCCATTATCCACGCCATTTCTCAATACAGCCTTGAAATATTTACTCCATTTTCTTTCAGCTTTTACTCCAAATTTACTCCATTTTAAAAATCTGTTACGATATTTTGCGGTATTCTGCGATACCTTTTCTTTGAAGAAAAATGTCTGTAAACCTTGATTTTCAGCGAACTTTTCAATATTTCCAAGCACCTTATTCAATTCTGAGAATTTCTTCTCAATTATTTCATTACAATATTAATAATCTTCTTCGGAACGTAGATTTCTTTTACGATATTTCCTGTCAGTTTATCTGCGATTGCTTCTTTTCCTGCTGCAATTGCATCGTCTTTGGAAATGTCTGTTGGTACTGAGATGACAGTTTTTGTCTTACCGTTGATCTGTACAGGTACCTGGATTTCGTCATCTTTCATCTCATTCTCATCATATGTCGGCCATCCGGCTTTGAATACGCTGCCTTCGTGTCCTAACTGCTCCCAGAGTTCCTCTGCTACATGAGGTGCAAATGGGGAAAGCAGTACTGCAACTGTTGACAGTGTCTCTTTGTCAATTCCGCCTTCTTTCTTAGCAATCTCGATGAGCTTATTGTTGTGTTCCATGAATGCAGAGATGACTGTATTCAAGCTGAAGCTCTCCAGACGTGTTGTTACATCATAGACAAGTTTATGACGCTCTTTGATCATCTCTTTCGAAGCTTTTACATCTGAATCTTTGCTGTCCATAACAAGATTCCACAGACGTTTCAGGAAACGGTTTACTCCGTCTATTCCACGGTCATCCCACTCTGCATCTAACTCCGGTGGTCCTACGAAAAGCTCATACATTCTCAGGGAATCGCATCCATAATCTCTTACAAGATCATCCGGTGATACAACATTTCCCTTAGATTTACTCATCTTGATTCCGTTCTTTCCTGTAATCATTCCCTGGTTGAACAGTTTGTGGAATGGTTCGTCAAAGTCAATGACTCCGATGTCGTTCAGGAATTTTGTATAGAATCTGGAATACAGAAGGTGAAGAACGGCATGCTCTACTCCACCAATGTACATATCTACCGGAAGCATCTCATCTGCTTTTTCTCTGGAAACCAGTTCTTTGTCATTATGGTTATCCACATAACGCAGGAAATACCATGATGATCCTGCCCACTGTGGCATTGTATTTGTCTCTCTCTTAGCGTCAGCACCGCACTGTGGACACTTACAGTTTACCCACTCATCGATTGCAGCAAGCGGTGACTCACCAGTTCCTGTCGGCTCATAGGATTCTACCTCTGGCAGACGAAGTGGCAGTTCTTCTTCCGGTACCGGAACATTTCCACACTTCGGACAATGAACGATCGGAATTGGCTCTCCCCAGTATCTCTGACGTGAGAATACCCAGTCACGCAGCTTGTAGTTTACGGTTGCGCGTCCGATTCCTCTCTCCTCGATGATATGTGGTGCCTCTTTTTTCAGTACGGCAGACTCCATACCATTCCACTCACCGGAATTAATCATTGTTCCGACAGCTTCAGTATAAGCCTCTGTCATATTCTCAATCTCTTTACCATCTTTTGCAATAACCTGAATGATCGGGATATTGAATTTTGTTGCAAACTCGAAGTCACGAGCGTCATGAGCAGGTACACACATAATAGCTCCTGTACCGTAATCAGCCAGTACATAATCAGATAACCAGATTGGAACTTTTGCTCCATTTAACGGGTTGATCGCATATGTTCCTGTAAATACGCCTGTCTTTTCTTTATCCTGCATACGGTCAACATTAGATTTCATAGATGCATCGTAAATGTATTTTTCTACTGCATCTCTTGTCTCGTCTGTTGCAAGGCTCTTAGCAAGTTCATGCTCCGGAGCCAGTACCATAAATGTTGCTCCGTGAAGTGTATCTGGTCTTGTTGTATAAACTGTGATTTTCTCATCTCTTCCTTCTACTGGGAAATCTACCTCTGCACCGTATGATTTTCCAATCCAGTCAGCCTGCATCTTCTTAACTTTCTCAGGCCAGTCAAGCTTGTCCAGATCATTTAGAAGTCTGTCTGCATATTTTGTAATACGAAGCATCCACTGACGAAGATTCTTCTTTGTAACTTCAGCTCCACAACGCTCACATTTTCCGCCTACGACCTCTTCATTGGCAAGACCTGTCTTACAGGATGGGCACCAGTTTATCGGGAACTCTTTCTCATAAGCAAGTCCTTCTTTGAACATCTTTACAAAAATCCACTGTGTCCACTTGTAGAAGTTTGGATCTGTTGTATTGACCTCACGATCCCAGTCATAAAGAGCTGCAATCTCATTGATCTGACGCTTAATATTTTTAATATTAGCTGCTGTTGAAATCTCCGGGTGAACTCCCATCTTAATTGCGTAGTTCTCTGCCGGAAGTCCGAATGCATCCCATCCCATCGGATGAATAATATAGTAACCTTGCTGTAATTTATATCTGCTCCATACGTCAGAGATTACGTATCCTCTCCAATGACCTACATGAAGTCCGTTACCTGAAGGATATGGGAACATATCCAGGCAATAATATTTCTCTTTTTTCTTTCCATTCTCATCAAACTGGACATTGACCGGATTCTCTTCCCATTTGTCACGCCACTTTTTCTCGATTGCCTTATGGTTGTAAGGTATCTTAGACATATTGATTTCCTCTCTTTCTGCAATACTGCATCTAAAATAAAATAATGAAAGCCTTCTCATCTCCAAAGAGACGAAAAGGCTTGATTCCGTGGTACCACTCTTCTTCATATGAATTCTCATATGCACTCATTGCTTCTGTAACGGGAAGTCCCGCTTCTGCCTATGTTGTCCTTACGATAAATGTCAGACCTGTTCAGCAGAAGAACTCCGAGGCGAGTTGGGAGATTACTTCATTGCCTTGCACCCTCCGGCAACTCTCTGAAAACGATAGGCTCTTAATACTCCTCTTCCATGTCTCTTTCATATTCTTCATTATTATAAGAAGAATGATAAAATAAGTCAAGACTCAATCCGAAGTTTTCTGCCTTTTTCAACAGTCAGTTTTCATAAAATGTATTATTTCTTGCGCTGAAATCTGGCACTGATTATCATAATGATTGCTGCAAGTGAAATCAATACTGCTATGAAATATCCAACCGGCTTATTGTTATCTCCGGTTTTGATTCTATCCCATACAGTTCCCGGCTGTTTCTTTACACTTTTTACCTGAGTTCCATTCGTTTTAGATTTTCCAGAATCATTTTTCTGATTCGTCAATCCCGCCTTGTTCTCTACAATCTCGAACTTATCCTTTCCACTTGGTTCAGATGCTAATTCATAATCTTTATTCAGATTAGAAGTGTCCATGTAAATGTCGTAAAGTCCGACTTTTTCACCTGATTTACGGCTCAGATAAATTCCAAGTGAATCACCTTCGACTAATCCGTCTCCTTCTACTGTATAAGTCAGCACCGGATCTTTCTGACCTTTCACTTTCTGTTTCTTATCAATCGCCACAGTAATTGCACGCTTCTTAATTGTAAGTGTTCCTGATTCCAGATTATACTTATAATTTGAATTCTGGTTTGCCACCTGCACATCTAATGTATAAGTTCCAACATGATTACCATCTTCGCGTTTCACAACGGAAATGTCTCCAAGGTTCTCCTTATCACTGACTCCGGATATTTGATAAGTAAACTCCGGAAATGTATTGCCGTACTGTGCTTTACAAGAATCCGCTGTAATTGTAACTTCTTTTGAAATAATTGTATGTGTTCCTTTATTGACCTTGATTGTACGCAGATAGTTTCTGGATACAGATTCCGGAACAGTTACTGTAATAGCATGAGAACCAATTGCTTCATCACTTCCGGCACATGCAATTGTATCCTGTATTGCAGCGATATCTCTCTGTGCTATATTCTTTGTCTGAATAATCACACTGTTCAAATTCAATTTCTGTCCATAAGTAGTCTCTGCGTTTCCGACTGTCACATTCCCCCGGGCAACTGCTTTTGTGATAACCAGTGTTCCAACTTCTGATTCTGCATTATCATAGATTGCTACTACCCGGTACATTCCTGCATCTATTGGAGCACTTGAATTCTCTACCGGAGATACATTCGTTGAAGTCTGTAAAATGTTCTGGTATTCCAGCGCTGCTTCTCCAAGCTTATCTCCGTCCTCATTGTATACGTAAGCAGTCATGCCATGTTCATTTCCATCATAACTTGCATATACAATCTTTTTTTCGAACTGAATTGTATTTTTCGCTTCACCAATCGTATAAGTTCTTACAATTGGTATTGCCAAATAGTTACCGCCGATAATAGAGATTGTTTCAATATATTCTCCCTCTTCTTTAAAAGCTTCCGTTCCAGACACAATTTCACCTGTTGCGGTCTTACCAACAAAATTAGTTCTAATTCCAGGTGTATCTCCCACAGCATTTCCATCTACTTCAATATGACCACCAAAATCAAAGCTTTCTGCCTCTGCTGCTGTTAAACGGTTGTGTTTATTTTCAATATTTTGATTAAATGAAAGTTTTGCATTTGTCTTTTTCTGTGCAATTACAAGTGTGCCAACACCAATGGCTGTATTATAATTACTGTTGACTGTCACACCAGCTGCTGTGTATACTCCAGCCTCTGTTGGAAGTTCACCGATATGAATTGTAACATCATTTATTCCAGGAACAATCTTCTCAAGAATATTGATTACTTTTTCAATTCCATTGATCACTCCTGCTATATCGCTTTCAGAACCAATAATACCTTGAATTTTTTCAAACAATTCCGGTAACTGTCCAACTTTAATCGAAGTCATTCCCAAACTTCTCATTACCTCTTGTACAGATTTCTTTCCATATATCGGAATATCCGTTCCTGCAATATCATTAACCGTCACCTCGGACAAATCTATGCTGGCATATTTTTCACCAGATGCCGTAATTCCAACAATCAGCCCAATTGCTTTTGCTTCTTCTGGTGAAGCTGTAAATATTGGTGCTTCAAAACTTTCACCGTAAGTAATCTTCTGGGAATTTACAGATACTGTCGCATCACCTTTTGTAATTGTAATTGTTGCCGTTGCCACAGAATCTTTATAATCATCATCACCCGCATAAGACACTGTCAACTCCTGCTGTCCCACGATCCGGTTATAGCTGAGTGTCAGTTCACTCTTATCAACCGGCAATGTATTTCCATCTTTGTCCTGAACTGTAATATACTGAAGTAATTCCTGTTTCATCACATCTTCTGTGTTGTACTGAATTGTGATACCTTCCTGAATGACCACCTGTGTCTCAATTCGCTCATCGGAAATGCTCACGGTTGTTTCTGCCTCTAATGGAGCATACTGTGAATTTCCTTTATAACTGATGCGGATTTTTTCAGTATCATTATTTCCAAACTCATGTGCAAAAACTCCCACAATTGGTTTATAATCTAACTCTTGCCAGCCAAGACCACTTTGATACTGAATTTCAACATCATCAATTGAAATATTGTTGGGAATTGTATTTTCTTTATTAACAACAGTATTAAAAATGTTGTTCTTCAAACGTTCAACATTCATTCCTTTATGATAAGAAACTATTACATTTTCTTTAAGAGCAAGTACTTCTTTTACAACTTTTGGGCTGATAGTAATAGTAGCTTGATTCGTCTCACCTGAATACCATGAAAAAGATGCTGCATACTTCTCAAAGCTTAAATCGGAAACACTGGCTTGATCCACAGTTACACCTTCAATCGCATAGCCCTTTTGAGGTATAATCTTGATCTGAAAATTTTCATTGAGATTTACTCTTGTATCTTCATTTTCTATAAGTGTGTCATTAATATATACCTCTGCATTTTCTGTCTGCCCTATCTTTACATTAACATAATTTGTAGCAATGTATTCAACTTTTACAGTGACATCATCATCAAATATAACCTCATACATTCCGTTAGCGTCCGGAGTTAACTTTCGTTCTCCTTGACTTCCACCTGTAGCTGTTACTTTTATCTCATAGTTTTCTATATTTTTGACTGTGAATTTATACTTATTATCATAAACTTGAAAAGTGCTGTTTAATGGCACTGCCAGATTTTCACTGTTATAAACGACACCTTCTGAAGAACCATAGATATTGATTTCCATATTATAATATGCATGAATTTCTTTTGTGCCTATATCATTCCATTGGATACCAGTCCAAGTAACTGTTTCTTTCTGAAAATAATATGTTCCTGTATCAAATGTATATACTGGATTTCCATAGGCACTTGTCTTGTTCCAATTTTCTCTATCTTTACTCCAACGATAAGTTCCAGCATATGGCCAACTATCTCCTAACAGCTTTTTTAGCTCATTTTGTGTAATCTCACCCTTATGCCAATTCCATTGAGTTTCATCACTACTCAGCATCGCTGCCTGCTCACTCACCTGTGCATTCTGCTGATTGTCATCCGTATTCTGCTGTCTGGAAATTTCTTCTGCTACACCACTATTCTCTTGATTGTCTACTTTCTGAAAATTGTTTCCTTCAAACTGGTTATCTTTCTTTAAATCTGTCCCTGCTGGATTGTCTCCTTCGCCAGAATTTTGTTCAGCACCTGCCGGATTATCCGTACTATTTTGTCCATTTTCAGAATTCGTTTCGTTCTGCGCCCCATGATTTTCCTGCAAGCTATCCGACTGCTGTCCCTGATTTTCTGTCTGTACACTCTCAGTCATCTGTTCCTGTCTCGCAGACTGATTTATCTCTGTCGCAAATGCCGTGACTGGAATATTCGTCACAGCAACAGTCAGCGCCAATGTGACTGCAAATAAACTTTCGCATACTTTTCGCTTCATATTTCACGCCTCCATCTTTTTATCATAGGATATTTTATCGTTATCTCTCCTGTTTTTCAAGCATTTTCAGTCACTTCGGAGCAAAAAAATGAATAATGGTCATATTTTTTCACCTGCATTTATCACGCTTTATAATCTGCCTCTTTTTTATTTATAGAATTTTCTAATAAGGTTTGCCCTTCTGCGATGAAAGTTCTACAATTCTTACTAAGTTCAAGAATGCTTTGGCAGTGTGTACATGATACATTGAACAACAACTTTACTCCAGCTAAAAAGGATTATGGATGTACCGAGACATTCTTGAATTTTTACATATGAAAATGAGGTTTTTGACAATGACTACTCATAAAGAGTTTTATTATATTCTGACTTTCACTACAACTACAGATGCTATGTGCGCAGACAAATACGCGAAAGAAAACACAAACGACATTCGTGCTGCACTGATGCCGCTTCCTCAGGAATTTAAAAGCGGCTGTGGCTTCGCGCTTCGTTTCCTGGACGATAATTTGGAGGCAATTCTAAAGTTCTGTAAGTCCTCTCCATTTAATGGAAAACTTTTTAAAATGCATACAAAAAGGATCAACGGTCATCATCCCATTGATCCTGTTTCTCTTACCTCTCTTGACTTTTCCGAATAATTACAGTGTAATTACCTGATCAACTCCAGCCGGTGCCAGTGCTGCATATACATTCGGGAAGCATCCGATTCCTGCAGGTGCGATCAGCTTGTCAGCGATATCTCTCTGATAGCAGCATCTGTCGCATGCCATAAGGAGCATTCCTGTCTTCTCACTTAATGCCTGAAGTCTTGCAGCAATATCCGATCCCTCAACAAGCATATATGCATTATCGAAGAAGAACATCATTCCTGCAACCTCTACTCCGTGACGATCCTCCTCAAGCTGCGGAATGATCATATTCTCCAAAATCTCCCTTGCGTGCTCTGACTCAAATAAATAAGCTACCTTCATGTCTTTTTCCTCCTTGGAATATATAAATTTTTATACTTCAAATGTTGCTTTTGCCTCAATCAGTGCCCGATCAATATCCGCCTTGATCACATCCTTCGGATCCAGCTCCATTTCTGTAACATACTCATCGAATTCTGCAGAACTGCAGAAGAAATTCATAACGTTTCAGCACGAACCTGCCCAGTTCGCAAGTTCCCCCAATGGAAATGTAAGGGCATGCAGCGTCTTCGGTACATAATCTGCTACCTTTCCATCTACAATCTTTACATAGACTGGTTCTTCACACATTGCACATACTGAATGCACTTCTGTGTCCTGATGAAATGTAAATGCTGCTCCCATAGCGTCAATCGCACACATCGCTGTAAATTCACGGCCATCCGCCAAAGTTACATGGTGATTCGTCTCCAGTGATGATACCGGATAAATAAAGTTTACATTTTTTTCTTCCTCATCAATGACCATTCCATCTTTATCAATCAGGCACTGGATTATCTCTTCATATTCCTGATCATCCATCTGAAGTACCTGAAGTGTAACTTCTTTATCGCTCTCCAGATTATATGGACGTTTATTATCAATGGTAAAATTAATGATATATAATCTTAACTCATTCTGTCTTGCAGTAAATTTCTGATGTACATTCTGTATTCCGTCCTGAACTACCTTTTCATTCTCGTTCTGTGTATTATTCTGTATATTATTGTCTAACAATTTTCCAATTTTTTCCTTATTTATTAATATTTTTTATTATCTTTTTTCTTCTTATTATTTTTATAGATATGACCGCTCATCCCATATCTGATCCTATCTCACATAACCATTCATCTTACATCCGCTCTTTTCACACAGGCACTCACCTCTGTATGTTCTTTCAAAAGCCAGTGCTAATGTCTGTATGACTTATTTAAGCTGTCGCTCCTGCCGTATCTCCTGCCGGCTTCTTCGCACTCTCAACTCCCTGGATAAACTCCATAATGTCTTTATCTTCCTGAGTATAGACACCACCGCTCAGTGCAGACTTCAGAATCTCTGTTAATTGATCCACATATGCGTGATACTGTGGATTCGTACGGTCTCGTGGTCTTGGAAGATCAATCTTCAGATCCTCCAGAATCTTTCCATGATCTCTGGACATTACGATGACACGGTCACTTAAATATACAGACTCGTCCACATCATGTGTTACCATCAGTGATGTTGTCTTTTTCTGTCCAAGAATATCCTCAAGCTGTCTCTGAAGAAGCTGACGCATCTGGAAGTCAACCGCTCCAAGCGGTTCGTCCATGAGAAGTACCTTCGGATCACATGCAAGGGCACGAAGAAGTGCAACTCTCTGTTTCATACCTCCTGAAATCTCATGAATATAATAATTCTCATATTTTGTAAGCTGTGCCATCTCCAGAAGCTCTTTTAACTTCTTCTTTCTCTCTTCTTTTGGCACTTTCATCTTCTTCATCGGATATTCGATATTCTCACCGACTTTTAACCATGGGAATAATGCATAATTTTGAAACATAAATGCACGATCCGGTCCCGGTTTTGTAACTACATTCCCATTCACTTCAATAATTCCTTCTGTCGGTTTCTGGAATCCTGCAACAATTGTAAGTGTTGTTGTCTTGCCACAGCCAGATGGTCCCAACAGACATACGAACTGTCCTTCTTCTATCTCAAAAGAAACATCTTTTAACACCTGATTGTCAGACTCACCTTTTCTTCTTCCTTTAAAGCTTTTTGATATTCCCTGTACTGAAATTGACATTTTTCTTTGACTCCTTCTCTAGTTCTTTGTTTCCAGTGGCAAAAATTTGATTTGTTTCTCTTCGACCCATTCTTTACTTACTTTTAATTTTTTAGCCAGATAGCACGGGTCATTCAATTTTTCAACTGCTTTATTATAGCTTTCTATAAAATTACGAAATGCTTCCGTCTGTTCAAATTCCTTATCTACGAGCAATACATAAGAAATGTAGTCGTTATCTGAAATAGGCATCGTCGGAATATCGCTGACTTCTGCCGCCTTTGTAATATCCAGAATTGCTGCATCTACCTGCTCATCTTCCATGGCATACAGAATACCTTTCTGTGTGATTTCATCAAATCGTTCAATCTGAGGGTATGCATCCTTTGCAAGTGCTTTTTCCTGCTGTCTGCCCTGCGTAATTCCTACATTTTTTACATCTGTCCAGTCTTTTTTATAAACAATAGTCTCTCCATTCATGAGAACCGGACCGTAGATTTCCACATCTTCATTATTTTCAATGGTATGTTTTGCAATGTGTGGACAATAAAATCCCACATTAATTTCTTTGGCATTGAGCGCCCACTGAGCAGTATTGCTGCAACAGTCCTGAAAAGATGAACTCTCCGTGGAAGTGGAAACTTTATATTTTTCATTTATTTCCTGTAATGTCTCCTCCATGATCACACCGGATATATCTGCTCCGGATCCCACACGGATATCTGCATCTTTATTCCATTTCTTCTCTCCTGGAAGAAACAGCATAGAACCAATACCTGCCAGTATAAATATTCCGCCAATGATACCTATCGCTTTATCAATCCTCATCTATACCGTTGCCTTATTTTGTAGCCTTTCCTTTGATATATTTGTACAGTGCAAATATTGCATAGCAGATCAGAATCACACTGCTGATATGCTGTGCCCAGTCCGGGAAACCAATAATCATCTTATTTGCATAAGAAATTGTGTGTTGTGTCTGGTTATAATCCAACACTGGTGTAAATCCCGGCATCAAAAGACGGTTCGTCAAATATCCAACCACATTAGAAATTATGACAACCATTGTAAAGTACATGATCATAGCACGCTTTCCAATCATTCTGCTAATTGTCAGAAGTTCCGGAATATTCGTTCCTGCACCTGCCATTAAAAATGTAATGGCAACTCCAGGTGCTGCTCCACTGGCAACAAGAGCTGCTATAAACGGAATGTGTCCAACTGCACATACATACATAAGTGCAGCGATTACGGTAATTCCAAACAACGAAACAAATCCAGGCTGTCCAAGATAATCCTGAATAAATGACTGTGGTACAACATTGAATATCAACCCCGCGATCAGCATTCCAGAGACGGTATATTTACAGATTGTTACACTTAATTCCGTAAATGACCAACGCATTCCGGATTTAATCTTGTCCCAGAAGCCCGGCTCTTCAAATTCAAGCTGAATCAGCGGTTCCGTACTTACAGAGTCTTCTTCCTTATCTTCATCAGTCTCTAATTGGGTCTGTTTTATTTCCTTATTTCTCAGACCAATATGTAATTCATTTCCGGCAAACTTATTGGCTATCATACCGATTACCATCGGTGCTACGAATCCTGTAATCAGATAAATCGTTGCAATCTCTTTTCCAAGAAGACCATAAGCCAGAAGTAATGCAATCGGATTAATCATTGGCGTACTAGTCATAAATGCCAGCGTTGGTCCAAGATAGGCTCCGCTGTAATACATACTGATTCCAAGCGGAATCGTTCCACAACTGCAGATTGGAATAAACATTCCTGATATAGTTGTCCAGAATACGCCGCTGATCTTTCCAGATCCAATTGCTGTCTTCTGAATCTTTTCCGGTTTCAGAAATTCGTGTAATAATCCAGCAACCAGAAAACTAAAAATAATCCAAGGAGATGAACTGTTCAGCATATTCCATGTAGATGCTATGATCTTCTCCAAAAATTCCCCAAATTCGGCTAACATGTCTTTAATGCCTCCTCAAATGCTTTTCGTATCGCTGGTTTCGTCAGCTTTGTGACTGCTTTCTTTTCATTAATTACAACCATGCTTTTGGTAACTGCACCGTATTTCGGAATATAATCAAAGTCTTTCCCCGCTTTGTAAACCTTTACATAGACTTTGCCTTCATACTCCTTCTCCAAGGCTTGAACCAAGCCTTCAAATACTTCGCATCAAGCACAGGCACTAATGTACTCAATTGATGGCTTTTTCATAACTTACCTCCCATTTTTGCCAAGTATACATTGGTATTATATATGTAAATTTAATTTGATTGTTTGTTTATTTAAAATATAAATATTAACAAATTATAATATTCTATTCTTTAATAAATATATCTTTATATTCTGGATTTTTGATATGATTCGAACGTATATATGAACAAATGTTAATAACTAAACAAAGAAAGGAGGCAATAGATTTTGGAGAATAATAAAAATAATGATGATGTAAATCAACAAGTCAACCGAATGCAGGCCGCTACCAACAATGGTGACCGTAATCGCTGGCGGAAGATGGGAGGAAAAAACCGCAATTTTGCTGCATTGATTGCTCTGATCATCGTTTGTGGAATTTGGACTTTAGCAGCACATGCTGTAGCAAAGCCTTTTCTCTTTCCATATTTTGAAGATGTAGTAAAAGAAGTTGTCTATTCTTTATCAGATATGTATGTACTTCGTAATCTCGGAATTACGATGCGTCGTGTATTGACCGGTGCGTTCTATGCATTTATCATCGGACTTCCACTTGGAATGATCATGGGATACTCGCCTAAAATCTTAAGAGCTTTGTCACCATTTATGAACTCTTTAAGACAGGTACCGATCATGGCATGGGTTCCTCTTGCAATTGTATGGTTCGGAATTGGAGACGGTCCTACAATCTTCCTGATTGCATTCAGTGGTGTATTTACGATTATTCTGAATACAATTTCAGGAGTGCAGGATATCAGCAAAGACTTTTACAACGCAGCTCGTTCAATGGGGGCAAATACACTGAGCATCATAAAAGACATCGTCCTTCCGGGATCTCTTCCGGGTGTTATGACTGGTGTGAGACTTGCAATCGGACTCGGCTGGATGTCCGTTATATGAGCGGAGTTCATTGCGACCAGTGCCGGATTCGGCTACTGTATGGTGGAAGCTCAGGGGAAGATGCAGACTGAAAAGGTCATCGCTTACATGATCATCGCAGGTCTTATCGGATTCCTGATCGATACAATCATGGTTCTTGCTGAGAAAGTACTTCTCAGATGGAGAGCTCAATAGGTAACATCAAAAGGCATGGACACCAGATTGCCTGTTATCTATCTGATGCCAGAATTTCAAATGTGGAATAAACTACAGGCATCGAATTCTTGAATGTTTTTTACACTTGTTGTTGGAAGAAAAAAGCGTATTTCTATTAACTGAAACACGCTTCTTTCTTTTTTGCACATTCTTAATTATGGTAAACCCTGCAGGGGGAGCAGGATTTCTATAGGAAATAATACGGTTCAAGTATTAACCTGAAATCTTCAGACATTGCTGCCTGATCGACTTTATCACACTGGTAACTGGAAGTGTCATAATTCGATCTTTATGATACATCAAGTATATCTGTCTTTCAGTATTAATATTTTCAAATTCAAATTTCAATATTTTCCCCCGCTCAATTGAATCTTGAATTGCCAGACTACTAACAAAAGCAACACCCATACCTTCTTCTACACTTCTCCGGACCAAATCGGAAGATTCTGCCTGCATGGCTATCTTCAACGGCTTTGCATGCAGATTCAGTGCTTTCTCAATACTTTCATATGCAATCTTTGTTCCGCTGCCTGATTCCCGTACAACAAATGTCTCTTTCTTCAGCTTATCAAGCGGAAATACTCCATTCAAACTCCGATATTCTTCTGTATTCGGTGTCGCAAGTACAATCTGATCTTTTAGAAGTGGCATGCACATACATTTCTCATGATTGGTACGGATACTCCCTATTCCAAGATCTGCTTCAAATCTTAAGACCGACTGGATGACCTGACTGCTGTCTCCCTCCAGCATACGATAATCAATCTCAGAATATTTAAGTCTGGTCTGCTTCAAAATCCTCGGAAGAATATAATTTCCCGGAACCGATGAAGCCGCAATCGTTACAGTTCCTTTTACCTTTTCTTCCGTCTTATTCAAATGTGCCAGTGCCTCATTTTCCGTCTCCAGAAGCCTGACTGCATATGGATAAAACAGAACTCCTTCTTCTGACAATATCACATCTTTTGTTGATCTGACCAAAAGCTGAACTCCCAATTCCGATTCCAGTTGCTTGATGTGGGTGCTGATCGTCGGCTGTGAGACAAATGCTTTTTTTGCAGCAACAGAAAAGCTCTTACAGTTGACAACATTAATAAAACTTCTTATGTAATCCAATCTCATTATTTTCTTTTTCCTCTTTTCTCCATGTCTTTCTAAAAATGTCTTTAAATTCAAGAATGCCTCGGCATTCTTGCTGCGAGGTGCGCGTCATGCAATTGCATGACACACTTCTACTGCGCACCTCTGCAATCCAGCTGATATGTATATTTTAAATCTCCTCGTCCCAAATGTCGAATTGATAGTTCTCATAGTTTTATTGAATTTTTCTATATTTTATTAATATTTCCAATAGATTTCCTTTCCTTTATCAAGATTATTAATATTCTTTTATATGCCTTTCTATTTTATTTTGTATCTGCTATTATAATCACATATTTATTAACAATTATTAATATTTGGAGGAAAAACTATGAAAAAAAGAATTGTATCTGTACTTCTTGTTATGGCACTCCTTGTCCCTACCGTAACTGCATGTCACGATAGTAGTAAAGACAATCAGGCCACAAAAGACGTAGAAGCAACAGGATATAATCCAGAAGAAGCTGCCAAAAAATTTGATTTTGGCGAATTATCTGAGGAGGATAAGAATTATACCATCGAAATGGGATATTTCAACTGTGACCACATGGTTGGAGCAATTATCGGAGAAAAGGCCGGAATCTACAAAGCCTTAGGACTGAATGTAAATGTAACCAAATCCGGTGAGACATTAAAAGCCCTTACAAGTGGTGCTATGGACGTTGGATACACCGGAATTGAAGGTGCGATCCGTGCAGTAAACCAAGGAGCTCCTTTCTCAATGGCTGCTGCAAACCACATGGGTGGATCACGTTACCTTGTAGTAAGTAATGATATTACAGAACCTTCTCAGTTAGTCGGCAAAACGATTTCCATGACTGCAGAACCTGAAATTGATCCTGAATTTTTAACATGGTCCAAGAAGCTTGGAATTCCTGCGGATGCTTCCAGTTACAATATCGTAGACATGGGTTCTCAAGATGCTATGTTTGCACTGAAAGCCGGACAGATTGATGCCTTCACATGCTGTGATCCTTATGCTTCCATTGCTGAGTTCGAAGGATTTGGACATATTTTAGGAATTGGCTGGGGCGCAGCTAATGTTGACTCCGATGCTACTGCTGATACATGGGGACTTTGTTGTATCTACGCTATGTCCAATGACTTCAAAGAGAAGCACCCAGAGCTTGCAAGACGTCTTGTATATGCTCATGAGATGGCTATCGAATACATGTACACACATCCATACAATGCAGCTATGATGTTCGCAGATGGATTTGACGTTGATCCTTACGTAGCTCTTCGTACTATCTACATGAAGACAGTTGCTGAGGGACGTACAATCACATGGCACTTCTCTGAAAAGAACATTGAAAATTTTGAGAACTACTACACACAGTATCCACAGATTCCTGAAGAGGAGATTCCTCGTGTCAGTGATGTAAGTAAATTCATGACAACAGATATTTCAAAAGATGCTGGTGTTGATGATTTTGATGAATTTATCAAGAAGAATGTTGATGACAAGTTCCCGCTTGGTATGACATTCGAAGACTGGTACAATGAAGCTAAGAAGATTGATGATATCTCCGATGATGAAGCAGTAGATATCTCCAAGACAGCTACATCTTACTTAAATAAAGACCTGAAAGATCGTCAGTCATATGAATAAGATATTCTTTTAAATAAGTATTTACGAAAGAGCAACCGCAATTGTGGCTGCTCCTTTTAAGTAATAAACTGTTATTCAAAATCGTCTACTCTTGGAAAATTCATAATAAACGTTGTTCCTTTTTCCTCTTCACTCTGCACCTGTATCCAGCCTCCGTGTTCTTCTACCATACGTTTCACTACAGTCAGGCCAATTCCGGTTCCTTTCCCATCTTTTTTCGTTGTAAAAAACGGTTCAAACACATGCTTTCGAAGGTCTTTTGGAATACCACAGCCATTATCTTCTACCACAAGCCTTACCATCTGGTCATCATCTACACTTAATCCAAACTGAAGTTTTATGCGTCCTTTTTTATCTCCGATCGCATGGATAGCATTCGTTACCAGATTCAGTATAATCTGATTCAGCGCTCCCACCTGACCTTTTATATAATAAGATGTACTGCATACAGATGTCTCTAATTTAATATTCTCCGGAATCAGCCTGCTTACAATACTAATACTGCTCTCCACGGCAAATGTGGCATTATACTCTGATAATACTCTCTCTGCTCTTCCTTGCCTACTGTAATCCAAAAGCTGTTTTGCCAGTTCTTCGCATCTTTTTGCTGACATGTTTAATTCATAGACCTCTTCCGGCATCTCTTGCATGACCGTGTCATTATCTGATAATAGTTCACTATATAGCACAATCGGAGTCATAAGATTATTAAACTCATGTGCCAGCGCTCCTGTTAGAAATGTCATCGTTTTCGAATGATTATATTTCTGCATCAGACTTTCCTGATTCTTCATTGCTTCATTTGCCTCATTGAGTTCTTTTTCATGTGCCAGCGCTATCTTAAGCTTCTCTTCTTCTTTTTGCTGCTTTAAAATCCGATATCCGAAAAATCCAACCCAGATCAAAATCAGCACACCAAATAATGATAAATAAAGAGCAATCTTCACAATCGGTGCAGTAATATCCCTGTAATCTTCCACCACGCAAAGTACGAATTGAACCCCATTGAAATCAACGGTATTGTATGCCACAAGTTTCTGAGTCTTCTTTGGCGAGCCGCCTTCTACTTCATAAGACCATACAACTTCACAGCCGGATACATCTTTACTTGAAAATGAAATTTCTTCTTTTTCATTTCTTGCATCTGCCATGACTGTTGTACCATCAATATCTTTTACAATACAGTATCCCTGATTCCCCACATTTAGATTGGAAAGATCCTGTTCTCCTTCATAAATCTCATCCAGATTCAGTTCAATCTGAACATAACCCGCAATGCTGCGGTTCATATAGACTGCTTTTGTCAGATAAAGTACATATCCTCCGCTATATGTTTTCCTTATTGGTCCTGCAATAACGTGTCCTGGATTTTTTCCTGCCTCCTCGCAGGAATCTGATTCCCAGTCTTGCAATTGACTGACTTGATCCAGACGGATATATTTCCCCTTTTCTCCAATCTTCAATAAACTTGCTTCTATACTCTCTTCGCTTGCCATATCCCCAGATAATGCAGCATATACGAGGTTACTTTTCCCTTGAAGAGTCGCTTTTAAGCTATGCGAACTGACTTCTGCAATATTCTGAATACTTTCTTTTTCATTATTAATGATTGCATCTCGTACAGTTTGATAACAGAATACTGCGCTTAACAGCAAAAGCAACACTCCGGTCACTGAAATAATCAATTCTTTTCTTTTCTTATTCATTATTTCTTCTTCTCATTTCCTTATAGTTGACTTTAAATTTTTTCATAGATATAATAGCTTTATGTTAATATGTTTTTTCATAATTATAATAACAGAAAGGCAGGTATTTACAAAATGCCCGATATCTCGGTTCTTATTATAGATGATGAACCTTCCATTTTAAAAGCAGTCAGTATGACCCTTAAGCAGGAACATATTGCTGTCACCTGTGCAGATAACGGCACACTTGCACTTGATATCCTGAAAGCCAATACATTTGACTTAATCTTACTGGATATCATTATGCCGGATCAGGACGGGTTTTCCATTTTAAAGGTGATCCGCAGCAGTCAGAACTACACTCCGGTCATCCTCTTAAGTGGACGTGGTGAGGACTCTGCTCAAGTCAAAGGTCTGGAACTTGGTGCCGATGATTACATTACAAAACCGTTCAGCAAAACTGTACTGGTGTCTAAGATCCGTGCCATGGTTCGGCGCACGAATCAGTATGTTTCAAGCTCCGATGAGGTGATTACCGAAGTAAAAAAAGGTCCTTTCGCACTACGGATGGATTCTCAGACTGTACTGAAAAACGGAAAGGAGATATCCCTTACTTCTAAGGAATTCTCCCTTCTTTATCTCTTTATTGAAAATCCAGAGTACATCTTTTCCAAACAGGAGCTGTTCTCCAAGGTCTGGAGAAGTGATAATTGCGACGACAGTACCATCCTCGTATACATCAAAAAGCTAAGGGATAAGCTGGAAGATGATCCTTCTCATCCAACTCATATCTGTACTGTCTGGGGAAAAGGTTACAAGTTCTGCATTTAGCAGCAATCCTCCATTCCCTCTCCAAAAAGATCCACCGGTTGGCCGTCTATCATACGATAGATGGCATAACCTACGGCTCCTTTTTTTTCTCCAGTAATAATAATCTCGATTTCTCCTTCTTTATCAATATTCTTAAACTGAATTTTCTGATTCTCTACCGGTGCAGGTATCGGATCTGAAAAATCATAATTCGTACTATCTCCCTTATCTGTTACAACAATTGTCCGGTTACCTTCTTCCATTTTACAGATTACAACAAGATCATCCAGCCCATCATCTGTCACATCTTCTCTGCAGGCAAGTAATACTTCCGCTGTCGGATAAGCATTTTTAAACACATTCAGGATAGGATCATCTTCCGGAACTGTCTCTGCATAACTCGTCTCGCGTATTGTCTTTCCTGCTGTCTGCTTGTCAATCTTGCTTTCCTCATGCTTGTTCTCAAGCATGGATCTGGCTGCAAATGCAATGACTACTACGACTACCGCAAGAATCACTTTTGCCCAAATGCTGTTTTCTAATTTCTTTATTATACTCATCTCTCTACCTTTTATATGATTCCCTTCATCTATTATACAAGCTTTAACGCCCCTGTGTTACAAGCCCTTACACACGCAGGTTCCAGCCCCATTGCTACCCTCACAGAACAACCGTCACATTTGACAATTTTATGTTCAGAATCAAATCTTGGCACATCATAAGGACAGGCTTTCAGACACATTTTACACCCTTTGCAATTCTCTCTGACAGGTATTACAAAACCTCTTTCGTCTCTTTTTAGAGCTCCATAACGACAGACTTTTAAACAGGCTGCCTCTTCGCAATGCAGACAGCTCCTTGTCACATATATTTCGAGATCACTGTCCCCGCTTTTTTTCATCTCATATATTCTCGCTGGAACTGCGTATTCGTCAGCCTCATCATAATGTTGGTCCAGGCAGGCAACTATACAGGCCAGACACCCGGAACACCGTGCTTTATCACATTCTACTCTGCTCATTATTATGCCCCCTTTTTCACAATTCTGCAACAATAAGATTTGAATCCCGGAAATCCTGATATCGGATCAATGTACTGGTCATCGATCAAAAGATTAATGTCGTAATTCCCGGCACCATGATATACATTTACAGCACCTTGGAGGCAAGAAGAATTCACCACTGCCTCCATATCCATCTGTCCGACCGGAGTCTCAAGTGTGACCATCTCTCCTGTTTTCACGCTGTAATTTTCGGCATCTTCCGGATGTAATTCTACAATCGGACAATCCTCCAGATTTACCAGCCATGGCAACCGATAGGTCCTGGAATGAAATAACTGCGGCTTTCTGCTTCCGGTACTTAATATAAGCGGATACTCTTTCATCGGCAATGTTTCCCGGAAATCATGATATGCCGGAACTCCTTCATGCCACTCTTTCTTACAGGCTTTAAGAATCGTAGATACGAACTCAATCTTTCCGGTAGGAGTATGGACCTTCATGATATCCTCTGTTGTTCTGGCTGGCATAATATGTTTTGCCGGCATCATACCATGTTCTTTTAACTCGTCCAATGTAAGTCCTGTCGGGCTTAACCGATCTTCCAGATATTCTTCATAAGTACGATACGTTGGATTGCCAAGTGTAAATCCAAGCCGCTTTGCAAGCTCTAAAAGAATTTCTATATCATTCTTTGTTTCTCCCTGGTTCTCCACGACTTTTGGCTGATAATAGACCATCTGTGGTCCCAGCAGTTCAATCTGCTCCCGTTCCTGTGTAACAGCAACCGGAAGCAGGATATCTGCATATTTACATGTATCATTCATATATAAATCTGCACAGGAGAAAAATTCCACCTGTTTCATTCCCTCTTCGATCCGGTCCGGTCTCGGCCACATATGATGGTTCATTCCAAAGGAAATGAGATTACGGATTGGATATTTGCCATTTCCGAGGAGAAAATCTGCAATATGTTCTACCTGCAGTTCTCTGGAAGTTAATTTGTCCCACGCTGGAAACTCTCCATAATTCACTCCCTTTTCCGGATGCTCACGGTCTTTTTTTGTACCCATGAAAGAATCTTTCAGCATAGCTCTTGCAGGTCCCGGACCTGCAAAACCTCCCGGAATCCCAAAATTACCAGTAAGCGCCATCAATAGTCCAATCGCCCGTCCATTTTGCACACCATTTATATTATGTACGACTGGTGATGCCGATAACATAATGGAAGTCGGTCCCTCTGCTGCGATCATTCTGGCAGCCCTTATCATATCGCTTTTCGGAACTCCTGTAATCTCTTCAACTTTTTCAGGAGTAAAATCCATAACATAGTCTCTATATTCTTCATATCCATAAGTATACTTTTCAATATATTCACAATCATGCAGATTTTCTGTGATGATCACTCTTGCCATGCCCAGTGCCAGTGCGCCATCCGTTCCTGGAATCGGGCGAAGATGTAACTGTGCATATTCTGTAGTCGGTGTACACTTTGGATCAACAACAATCACTTTCGCCCCCCGGTCAACTGCATGTAAAAATCCAGCACCGCCTTTGACAGAATTACTGTATAAGGGATTCACGCCCCATACGATCAGAGTCCGGCACCGTCCAAAATCCGGCGGCATCAGCATAATATTTTGTCCAAAATTGCATTGATTGGCCATCATAAGTGCATAAGCACATGTACTGGACTCGGTTCCATAATTTGGTGTTCCATATTTATTTACAAATTCTGTCATCTGTGGTCTGAACCACTTCGGATGTCCTACATAGACCATCGTCTGTTCCGGACCATAAGTCTCTTTTACTGACTGCATCTTTTCTGCAATCGTATCAAGTGCTTCTTTCCAGCTAATCCGTTCAAACTTTCCTTCTCCACGTTTTCCGACGCGTTTCATCGGATATAGGATCCGTTCCGGATTGTAAAGTGCCTGTTTCATCGCAGCACCTTTCACACACACACGTCCATTTGCTCCCGGAAGTGTACTATTTCCTTCTGTTTTTATGATTTTTCCGTCTTTTACGTAAAAATCTAAAAGGCAGTCTCCACCGCAAAATCCACAGAATCCAGTCTTCACCTGAATTCCCGTCTCTTCTCCTGGAATCTTTGCTTTTAATAGCTCTTCTCTTGTTATTTTTTTCATAAATTCCTCCAATAGCTATAAATTCCCCATCTTTCTATCTTTATATTATCCTACGCTTATAAGCGCTTCGTCAAATTGGATTTATCTATATATCTATATAAAATCCATATATCAGCTGGATTGCATTTTTCCTATGCTATCTTTAACTGTCACGCTTATTCTAAGATTATTCTAAAATTCTCATGAAATCGTCTAAAAACTTCTTTTTTCATGTTGTTACTGTCTGTATTTTAGTGTATAATATAAACATCAACTATTCGATACCGGATATGCCCGGTATAATCTTATACATAAAGGAGAGTTTGCCATGGTAAATTTATTAACTGGCCCTAAAGGCAGCGGAAAAACACAACAAATGATCGAGCAGGCTAACAAGCAAGCGAAAGAATGTAAAGGTAATGTCGTTTTTATCAAAAAGACTCATCGCGATACCGCAAGTGTTGCATTTGATATCCGTACAATCTGTATGGATGATTTTCCATCTATTGCAAATACCGATGAGTACATTGGTTTCTTATATGGAATGTATAGCTCCAACCATGATATTGAGTGCATTTTTATCGATGGTATTTTAAAACACGCAGATATTTCTATTGAGAATATTCCAGAATTTATTGACCGGCTGAAAAAACTCTCCGAGGAATGCGGTATCAATTTTTATGTAAGTATCAGCGCAGAAAAAGCAGAATTAAAGGACATTAATTTGGATGGCTGCACTCTTTTAAATTAAATGGATCAAATAATGAAACAAGCGGACAGTCTATCTTAAGATGGACTGTCTGTTTTTATGCATATTTTCTACAACGAATGAAAAGGTAACAAAATACTATGAGCGATAACAATTCAGGAATCAAAGCATCAAAAAGACGCCAGATGGAAGCCAGGCGCAGACGCCTCAGACGCAGAAAAAGGAAACGCGCCATGCTGCTTGGAGGCATGTTATGTACAGTCTGTCTGATTCTATTTGGCACAATATATGGCATCAGTCATCTGTTGCATAAACATACTGACACGAAAGAAGTCGTTAAGACTTCCCAGAAGCAGACAGCCAAAAGTAAAGACACTTCCTCTTCCAAAGAAAAAATTGACACTTCTGCTGTAAAAACGCAAGAACTTGTCATTAACACAGACAATAACTCTGGCAAGAAAAAGAAAGGCAGCTCCTCAAAGGGACCTACCACCATCACTATAAGTTCTATGGGGGACTGCACACTTGGAACTGATGAAAGTTTTGATCAGTCCACCAGCTTTAATGCCTACTACAACGAATATGGCGCAGACTATTTCTTTAAAAATGTCCGTTCTATCTTAGAAGCTGATGATTTGTCTGTTGTAAATTTTGAAGGAACACTAACTGAAGAGACGAGCCGGGCTGATAAAACCTTTGCATTTAAAGGGCCTGCCAAATATGCTGATATTTTAACCGGAAGTTCCGTGGAAGCCGCCAATATTGCAAACAACCACAGCAAAGACTACGGCACAAAAAGCCAGGAAGATACCATCGAAAATCTGTCAAACGCAGGCATTGCTACATTTGGCTATGAAAATGTCGTTGTGGTGGATGTAAAAGGTATTAAAGTCGGACTTACCGGTATCTATGAACTTGCTGAGCATGAGCAGAAAGCAACGCAAATCAAAGAAAATATCCAGGCCTTAAAAGATGCAGGGGCACAGATTATTATCGTTAATTTCCACTGGGGAATTGAAAAAGAATACACACCAAATGCTACCCAGAAAAAACTTGCACATCTGGCCATCGATGAAGGAGCCGACCTTGTCATTGGTCATCACCCACATGTACTGGAAGGCATTGAAAAGTATAATGGAAAATATATTGCCTACAGTCTGGGAAACTTCTGTTTTGGTGGAAATAAAAATCCTTCTGATAAGGATACGATGATCTTCCAACAGACTTTTACCATCGACACAGACGGTAAAGTTGCCGATGACGATAACATTAACATCATTCCTTGTTCTCTGTCTTCTTCCAGTAATAAAAACGATTACTGTCCGACACCTCTTGAAGGTGATGAAGCAGAACGCGTCAGACAAAAGATAGAAAAATACAGCGAAGGGCTCTAAGCCTTCCGCTGTATTTTTCATTTTATTCACAAATGTTACTTAATTTTAAGGCTTACAACTGTATCTGCCTTCTCGCCTTTCTTATATTCCATCGTCACAGTCTGTCCTGCCTCACACCGGACTACATCAATGTAATCAACTACAGACACATCGAAAATATCCTCTGAACCATCAATCATCAGATAATAATGAGAAGTTCCATCAATGACCGCCTGTGCAATCTTTGTAATCTCTCCGGTGATCGTCTCAATCTCTCTGTCGTCCTTCGCTTCTTCTTTCACACCATTGCTTAAGAGCAGATTCAGATAATTGTCCTCACACTGACTCACACTGTCTCCGATAGCAACGATCTGATATTTCTGCACGTTTACCATGGCATATTTCTTAACCAGTCCCGCATCATCCTTTAATGCGATAAAATAAGTCGGCTCTCCGGATATATTAAGAAGCAGTGGAAATGTTGCGGTATACTTCAGATTCTGCACCTGTCCTTCTGCTGAAGACATAGCAGAAGCTTCTGTTGCTCCCTCACATTCATAATACTTTGTTTCCATTGTTCGCTGATTGGATAATACAAATCCAACATTAGACTGATCTCCGTTGACCGAAGTCACGCCTGTGTACATCCATACGTCATCGTCCAGTGCAAGATAATTGTAACCATCTGTTGTCTTCAGGCAGTCTTTCTGGCTCAGCACACTGTTGAAAAATCCATGTTTCAGTGTTCCATAATAGTCAAACAGATTGACAAGAAGATCCGCGGAATAGACTCTGTCTACCCACTCCGGAACATCTGTTGTCTTATAAGTCGTTGTTTCACCGGTAATAGCATTACAGATCACAACTTTACCGATCGTCTCACCGCCAAACAGACCGATGTTATATTTTTTCACCGGTGCGATCCAGTATGGCACACCATCATCATCAATCTCAAAGCTCAAATCCCCATAAATGTATGTCGGATGTGCAAATCGCAGATGCCGGTAAATGTTCCGGTTAAAGTACTCACTGTTCACATATTTCATGCCTTTATCCAGCTTTACAAGCTCTGTATTCTGATTTGCCATATTAATACGAATATATGCCGGTATTCCTTCTGAACGGTTCGTAAACCACTTAATAATACTGGCATAGCGAAGTGGCGTTACACGCACCGGATTATCCTTATAATTAATCTGGGAATAGATGTCATCTGCCTCAAACTGTGAAACCATATCTACCATACTGCCCATCTTACGGTCTCCCAAAAGTGCGGCAGTATCTCTGTCCAGAAGCGGAATCTTATCAAAGGAAAGCTCTTCTACATCTTCTGTAAAATTCCCCTGCTCTACCTTCATCAGCTTCTGATATTTCTTCGCATTAACAATCGGGGAAGATAAAATACTTCCAATGAAATAAACTGCACCAAGCACAAGCAAAAGTATCACACCTGCCCGGAGTATTTTGCTCTCTTTCAAATCGCTGATACGAATTTTCGCAGGATTTCTGAATCCATAAAAAAAGAGTTTCACAATTAACGCTATTACGATTAGAAATAATACTGCTCCCCACGTATCTGTAGAGTGAATGTTGATTGCCGGTATAGTCACATAATAATAAATTGCTGCAACGATTACCACAATCAAGGCTATTAAACCTTTTGTCTTTGTTTTCATAACTTTCTCCTTTTAAAATTTTCTCTTCCATGCAAACATAGTAAGGAAAGTAAGGAACGGGAAGATTTCCAGACGTCCTGCAAGCATATCTATACAGAATACAATCTTTGACAAGATTGAAAAATCTGCAAAATTTCCGGTCGGTCCGACTGCCGAAAGTCCCGGTCCGATATTATTAAGTGTTGCCATTACAGATGTAAATGTCGTAGTAAAGTCCTGATTATCCAAAGAAATGATCAACACAGATACAATTGCCAGCAGTGCATATGCCATCAGATATACATAGACCCCTCGTAAAGTCTCATCACTGATTTTCTTTCTATTGATCCGGATCAGATTCACAGATTTTGGATGCACAAGCTGCTTGATTTCACGTTTTACTCCTTTGAATACAATCATGAGACGTGACACTTTAATACCACCTCCGGTGGAAGATGCACAGGCTCCAATGATCATCAGCAGCACTACAATACACTGAGAGAATGTCGGCCAAAGATTGAAATCTGTCGTCGCATAACCCGTTGTCGTAATGATCGTTGATACCTGGAACAAGGCGTACCGGAATGCTTTCATGATACTGCCATACATCTGATTTGTATTCAAAGTGATCAGAAGTGTTGCTGTCGCAATAATTCCAAGATACACTCGAAGTTCTTCATTTTTCCAGAATGCTTTAAAGTCTCCCAGGAGCATAAAATAATACAGGTTAAAGTTGATTCCAAACAGAATCATAAAAATTGAAATAACGTAGTCAATATATGCACTGTCAAAATGTCCTACACTGTCTGCATAATTGGAAAATCCTCCGGTTCCTGCAGAGCCAAACGCATGGATCAGACTATCGAACAGATTCATTCCTCCAAACATAAGAAGAATGACCAGGATCATTGTCAATCCAAAATAAATTCCATACAGAATTCTTGCTGTCGTTTTGGTCTTTGGAACAAGCTTATCTTTCTCCGGTCCCGGAACTTCTGCACGCATCAGATACATGGAATTCTTCTTGTCCAGATTCGTCAGCATCAGAACAAAGACAAGCACTCCCATACCTCCAATCCAGTGAGTGAAACTTCGCCAGAACAGCATACACTGTGGTAATGCTTCTACATCTCTTAAGATGGACGATCCAGTTGTTGTAAATCCAGATACAGTCTCAAAAAATGCATCTACAAAATTCGGAATACTTCCGGACAATGTAAATGGAAGTGCTCCGAATAAGGACCATGTGATCCAGGCACTGGCAACAACAACCATACCTTCCTTTCCATAAATCACCTGTCCCTCCGGTCTCTTTCTTCCGGCTATTACAAAAATGCATGTCAGAATCACTGCCGGTATCACAAATGTCAGGGCTTCTTTTTCCTCCCCATATAATATTCCTACAAATGCCGGAAGAAGCAAGAGCAATGCTTCTACCCCCAACATTCTGCCCAGAATATAACGTACCATTTTTCCATTCATATCTTATGACTCCCTATGCAAGTATATCTTTGAAATCATTGATCGTGTGCTCTTTCGCGATCACAATAACACTATCACCGACTTCCAGATGATCGTCACCATTCGGAATGATAATTCTTCTGTGGCGTCCGATACATGCAATCAGGTTATTCGGCTTAGTAGGCAGATCTTTTAACGGAGTATTTGTGAAATCACATTCTTTGTTAATGATGTATTCCTGTGCTACAATCTTGCCATTCAGCAGTCGGTACATCGTCTCAATATTGGCACTGCTGTAAGAATTCATTCTTGCCTTAACGTAAGCAAGGATTGCATCTGCTGTCGCGCTCTTGGCAGAAACCGTACTCTCAATTCCAAGGCTCTCTACCATCTGTGCCCTTGTATCTGCATTGACCTTCGCAACAATTTTCTTAATCCCTCTTGTCTTTGCAAAAAGTGCCATCATAATATTCTCTTCATCCATGCCGGTCAGGGCAACAATGGCATTGGCATTCTCAAGGCCTTCTTCAATCAAAAGCTCCTGATCCGTCGCATCTCCATGAATAATCGTTGCCTTCGGAAGTAATTCACACAATTCCTCACATCTTGCCTGATTCTGCTCGATGATCTTCACCTGCATGCCAGCCTGTTGCAACTGAACTGCAAGATAAAAACATACATGACCGCCACCACAGATCATAACCTTCTTCACTTTCTCTTCCTTATGTCCAAGTGCACGGAAGAACGATTTCAGATTCTGATGTGATGCGACCACATGCATACGGTCTCCCTTTTCAATTACAAAATTACCATCCGGAATATAGACCTGCTCACCACGCTTGATGGCGCATACAAGAATCTGGAATTCATATTTCTTGTTAATCTCTGCCAGTGATAATCCCACGATCGGGCTTGTCTCAGAAATCGGGAACTCTACCAGTTCCACTCTTCCTTTCATGAATGATTCGACTTTATTCGCCTCTGGGAAAAGCAACATTCTTGATATCTCATTAGCTGCTGCCAGCTCTGGATTGACCGCCATACTAAGATGCAGGTCTTCCTTCAACAATTCCATCTGGCGATAATAAAGAGGATTTCTCACCCTTGCGATGGTATGCTTGGCACCAAGTCGCTTTGCCAGAAGACAACTGATCATATTCATCTCATCTGTAGATGTACATGCAATCACAATGTCTGCATGCGGCACATCCGCCTGTTTTAAAACTTCTGCATCCGCACCATTTCCATTAATACAGAAAATGTCCAGATTGTTCAAAGCTGCTTTCAGCTTCCCGGCATTTTGGTCAATCAGGGTAATGTCATAATCTTCTTCTGACAACTGTGTTGTCAGCTTATGACCTACCTTTCCATCGCCGATAATCACTATTTTCATTTCTTATCCCTCGTTATATTCTTCTTTATATTTTCACTGAATGCCTGAAAATTACTATTTATAAAACTGCATATAGGTATAGAGATTATAGCACTTTTAATCACAGAAAAAAAGCCCTAAACGGGCTTTTCTCCTGTTAAAACTTTAATTAACTTTTTCTTATCTTTCTATTCTTCAGCGGCTCTTTTTGCAATTTCTGCTTCTTGTACTTCTGAAGGTGCCTGTTCATAACGTGCAAATGTATATTCATAAGTTCCTCGTCCACCTGTCATAGAGCGTAATGTCGTGCAGTATCCGAATAATCCTGTCATCGGGACATCTGCTTCTACGATCTGATTTCCCGCGCCAACCGGCGTCATACCAAGCACACGGCCACGTCTCTTGTTAAGATCTCCCATTACATCTCCGGTGTACTCATCCGGAACTGTTACTTTCACAGATACGATTGGCTCAAGAAGTACTGGAGATGCCTCCATAAATCCTTTCTTAAATGCCTGGATCGTAGCAGTCTTAAATGCCATCTCAGAAGAGTCTACCGGGTGGTAAGATCCATCGTAAAGTGTAGCTTTGACACCAACAACCGGGTATCCTGCAAGAGGACCTTTCACTACAGATTCCTGAAGTCCTTTTTCTACTGCCGGGAAATAATTCTTCGGAACTGCTCCTCCTACAACTTCTTCATCAAATTCATAAGGTATTTCCAGGTCTCCTGACGGAGCAAAGCGCATCTTCACATGTCCGTACTGTCCATGTCCACCGGATTGTTTTTTATATTTGCTGTCTACATCAGACTGTTTGCGGATTGTCTCACGGAATGCAACCTTCGGAGTCTCCAGTGTTACTTCGCATTTGTAACGGTCTAATAACTTGCTGACTGCAATCTCCAGATGCTGATCTCCAATACCATAAAGAAGTGCCTGACGATTCTCGCTATCATTGACTACCTTAAGTGTTACATCTTCTGCCATCATTTTCTGAAGTGCCTGAGATACTTTATCTTCATCGCCTTTATTCTTTGTTACATATTTCATATATGTATAAGGTTTTGAATATTCTGTCTTACCATAAAGAACCGGTGTTGTCTTTGTGGACAATGTATCCCCTGTTCTTGTTGCGGTCAGTTTTGCGATAGCACCGATATCTCCTGCAAACAGCTCACTGACTTCCACAGGTTTGTTACCGAACATCGTGTAAATCTTACCAAGCTTCTCATCTGTATCTGTATCTGCATTATAAAGTGTATCGTCACCTTTTAATACACCGGAGCAAACTTTAATAAATGAATATTTTCCAATAAACGGATCAACCATTGTCTTAAATACATAAGCTGATTTGGCTCTTGCGAAATCATAATCTGCTTCATAAATCTCATTCGTCTTGCGATTGATACCTGCACATTCTCTCCAGTCCGGACTTGGGAAGAATCTTACAATATCGGACAGAAGATTGGCGACGCCCTGTGCCTGGATATTAGATCCCATAGCCACTGGGACAATACTTCCTTCCATAACCTCTGTTCTCATGGCAGAACGGATTTCTTCTACTGAGAACTCGTCTCCTGCAAAATAGCGCTCCATATATTCGTCACTAATCTCTGCGACTGCTTCCAGAAGCTTCTCACGGTACATCTCCAGGTTCGGTTTACAATAATCTGGAATCTCACATTCCTCTCTCTGTCCAAGACCTGTATAACGGCGTCCTGCATTCTTGATGACATTGACATATCCGACCAGTTTCTCATTCTCACGGATTGGCTGGAAATGTGGTGCAATGACTTTACCAAACTTATCTGTCAGATCCTGAACGACCTGTCTGAAGCTGGCATCATCCACGTCCATCTCTGTTACATATACCATTCTTGGAAGATTGTACTTGTCACAAAGTGCCCAGGCTTTTTCTGTTCCGACCTCTACACCTGCTTTACCAGATACGACAATAACTGCCGCATCTGCTGCACTGACTGCCTCTTCCACTTCTCCTACAAAATCAAAATATCCCGGAGTATCTAACACATTGATCTTTGCCTTTTCCCATTCGATTGGTGTCAGGGTAGTGCTAAGAGAAAATCCACGTTTCTGTTCTTCCTTATCAAAATCGCTGATCGTATTCTTGTCCACTACTTTTCCCATACGATTCGTTGCGCCTGATACATACGCCATGGCCTCAACAAGACTTGTCTTACCACTGCCCCCGTGCCCTAACAGGACAACATTTCTGATCTCGTCCGTTCTGTAAACTTTCATATTGGTTGCCTCCTTATATTATGTAGTAATTCTCAAGAATTCTTTATAATACTTCTTCCTGATATCCCATGTGTATATTGTACTAAACAAATCGAATTATTACAACTATTTTGTGCAAATATTGTATGAAATATTGATTAATTTTCTAACTTTTGCGATGTACAAATAATTTTGCCTTAAAATTCCATTTTACTTTGTTGCTTTAAAGTAACAAAGTATTGACAAATCATAAGTAAGCAAGTTACAATAATTGACAGACATATTTTTTGTCTTATGAAACATCAGGAGGTTTTACTATGAAAGAAAAGGTCGGCTTTATCGGTCTCGGACTCATCGGTGGTTCTCTTGCAAAAGCAATTCGAACCTACTTTCCGGATTACGAAATCGTAGCCTTCGACAAAAATAAAGAAGCACTGGCACTTGCTACCCAGGAATCCGTCATTGATGTTGCAGCAACTACTATTGATGATAATTTTCGCAACTGTTCCTACATATTTTTATGCGCGCCGGTTGCTTTTAATGTAGCATATCTGAAGCAGTTGACAGAATATCTGAACGACGCTTGTATTCTGACCGATGTAGGCAGTGTAAAAACGAATATCCATGAAGAAGTTATCAAGCTTGGTATTGAGAAATATTTCATCGGAGGACACCCGATGGCTGGCTCTGAAAAAAGCGGTTATGCCAATTCCAAAGCAATGATTCTGGAAAATGCTTATTTTGTTCTGACTCCTTCAAAAGAAGTATCTCAGGAAAAAATAGATAAATATGAGCAGCTTGTCTCTACGATCCATGCACTTCCAATTATTCTGGACTACAAAGAACATGACTATATTACAGGCACTATCAGTCATCTGCCGCATATCATTGCTGCAACGCTGGTCAATTACGTAAAGGACAGCGATACAAAAAGCGAGTTGATGAAACGTCTGGCTGCCGGAGGATTTAAAGATATCACACGTATTGCCTCCTCCTCACCGACCATGTGGCAACACATCTGTCTAAAGAATAAAGACAACATTTCACAGATTCTTGCTTCTTATATTAAATATCTGGAAGAAGTAAAGAGCATGATTGATTCCGGAGATGGGCAGGCAATCTATGACTGGTTTGATTCCTCCAGAATATACCGGAATTCACTTCCGGGAGCATCGTCTGGTCCGATTAAAAAGGCATTTGAAGTATACTGTGATATTATTGACGAAGCTGGTGGAATCGCAGCCATTGCAACAATCCTCGCTTCGAATGGTCTCAGTATCAAGAATATAGGAATTGTGCACAACAGAGAATTTGAAGAAGGGGTTCTGCGTATAGAATTCTACGATGAGTCTTCCTCTAAGAAGGCCGCAGAGTTACTGCAGAAATTCAGGTATATTGTATATGAGCGATAGAATTATCTGCCCATGCAAAGGATTGCATGGCGAAATTATGATTCCGGGAGACAAGTCCATCTCCCACCGTTCCATTATGTTAGGTGCACTTGCACTTGGCACAACAGAAATCACTAACTTTTTAGAAGGTGCTGACTGCCTGTCTACTATCGGCTGTTTCCAGTCTATGGGGATTCAAATTGACCGTACTCCAGAGAAAATAATTGTTCACGGAAAAGGCATGCACGGTCTGTCCGCACCAAAAGATATTTTAAATGTAGGGAACAGTGGCACAACAACTCGCCTGATGTCTGGTATTTTGTCTGCCCAGGACTTTACATGCGTGATGTCCGGTGATGCATCTTTGAACTCCCGGCCAATGGGTCGTGTTATTACACCTCTCACTCAGATGGGAGCACATATCACAAGTGTAAACGGTGATCTGTGTGCTCCGTTAAAAATAGAGCCAGGCACGCTGCATGGAATCGATTACACTTCACCGGTAGCTTCCGCACAGGTCAAATCTGCCATACTTCTTGCAGGACTTTATGCAGATGGCGAAACTTCTGTTACAGAACCGGCTTTGTCCAGAAATCACACAGAACTGATGCTGAAAAGCTTTGGTGCTGATATCACTTCCACAGTCAACCCTGACGGTACTGCCACAGCACATGTAAAACCATGTCAGGAACTATACGGTCAGTCTATCTGCGTACCGGGAGACATCTCCTCCGCTGCTTACTTTATTGCAGCCGGACTTTTAACTTTGAATTCTGAGCTGCTTGTAAAAAATGTAGGAATTAACAAAACCCGCGCAGGCTTTTTGAAAGTGTGCCAAAATATGGGCGCTGACATTACTCTGGTCAACGAATCACTTGAGGGAGGTGAACCTCGCGCGGATATTCTTGTCCGTACAAGTAAACTGCATGGCACAACGATAGAAGGTGCATTGATTCCGACACTCATTGACGAAATTCCAATGATTGCCGTCATGGCAGCCTGCGCCGAAGGTACCACTATCATCAAAGATGCGGCCGAATTAAAAGTGAAAGAAACAAATCGAATCGACACGACAACAGAGGCTTTAAGATCCATGGGCGCTGACATAACCCCGACTGACGATGGAATGATCATTCAAGGTGGACATGCTCTTCACGGTGCAAAGATCAACAGTTATTTGGATCACCGGATTGCCATGGCCTTTGCAATTGCAGCACTTAGTGCCGATGGAGATACCATCATACACGACAGCCAGTGCGTTGATGTATCTTACCCTGAATTTTTCGAGATTCTGGATGGATGCCGATAAAAGCGGCATCGTAAAACGCAATTTGACACGTAGTGCTTTTGCATTTCACTACGTGTCAAATTAATTCAGCTGATCTACAGACCCATTAAATGCTGTTTTAATATCCTGGTCTTATCTCTGGCAATTGGCAGAATCTGATCTTCATATCCCCGCATGCGCAAACTGAAGCTGTTACTTCCCCATGGAAATACTTCCCGCACTTTATCAAGATTTATAATAATACTTTTGTGAATCCTGAAAAACTGTTCCGGATCCAGCTTCTTTTCATATTCTCCGATAGATTTGTTTTCGCAGTATTCCCCTTCTGTTGTGTAAATCTTGCAGCCTCGGTTATATGTCTCAATGTAAATAATATCTTCCACATTTTCAATAATAGTTCTTCCGTCACTGTTGATTGCCAGACGGCGGATGGGTGCCTGTTTTCCCTGGCTTTGTGAATCTGCATGCTGTACATTTTCTTCTTTCCCGCCAACTTTACACCTATCCAACACTTTTTGAATTCGCTTCTGGTCAAAGGGCTTCATTACATAATCCTCTACCCCCAATTCAAATGCCTCAACTGCATATTCGGAATAAGCTGTCACAAATATGATTTTTGCCTGTGGCTGCATATTGTGAATTGCATTTACAAGTACGGTACCTGATATATCTCCCAGGTTAATATCGAGAAAGAACAGTTCATACTTTCCGTCTCCTGCAATCTGTAATGCTGCTGCACCGCTGTCTCCTTCTACTATTTCTGCCTCTTTCAGTAATTCCTGGATCTGATGCCTCAGTTCACTTCTTGCCGGTCTTTCGTCATCTACGATTGCTATTCTCATGCTTCCTTCACCCCTTTATAAAAGTATAACTTCACAGTACTTCCCTTAGGCGTACTCTGAATCTGAAGTCCACGTTCCTCTCCATATACACTCTTCATACGCTTATGTACATTCTGAAGCCCGATGCTGCTTCCTACCGGTTCATCTTTTGCTATTTTTTCCAGTACTTCTTCTGGAAATCCTTTCCCATGATCTGAAATTTCTACCCGGTATGCATCTGCTTCCTCAGTAATTCCAATATAGACATAACGGCATCCGGTCCTGTCAATTCCATATCGCACTGCATTTTCTACAAGCGGCTGTAAGATCAACGTTGGGACCAGAATTTCCATTTTCTCCGGCACCTCATAAGTCACCTGCAGCTTCTCCTCAAATCTTGCCTTCTCAATCTGAAGATAATCTTTGACATGTTCCAATTCTTCTCTTAGCGGAACCATATATGCATCATAATTTAAATTATAGCGGAAATAATCTGCCAGTGTAAGCAGAAGTTTCCTCGCTTCCTCCGGATTTTCCCTACATACCCACGATATTGTATTTAATGCATTAAATAAAAAATGTGGATTCACCTGAAACTGCAATGCCTTAAATTCGGCTTGTGCAAGCAAATTCTTCTGCTGTTCCAGTTCTAATACCGCAAGCTGTGAAGATCCAAGCGTCATCAAATGCTGTAACAACTCTATTTCACTTTGTCTGTCCATCCACTGGCGTTTCATCCATACCGTCAGACTTCCGACCGGCTGATTCTTCACCCGAAATGGCACCGAACTGATTGAGTAATCCTGCGCTGTATGGCTCCATTTTTTCTCTCCAGTCTGTGCTTCGTATTTGACAAGTTTTCCTTCTTCCATTGCCTGTCTGCAGATTTCCGGAATTGGATCTCCATACTTTGCCTGATAGAAAATTGCCTGTTCATCTTTCGCTCTGCACTGCCACTGTATAACCTTTTCCCGATCTGTAAACAAAATGCCGGACCACTGTGTCTCCTTCAAGATAATATCGGATAGTTTCTTCATATTTTCTGCTTTATTCAACCCGCCATCTTGCAAAAGCGGAAGACATTTTTGGGAAAGTACAGACATCTTCTGAATCTGTCTGGAGCTTTCCAGATCCTGAAAAATAAATACCCCGTTAAAATTGGAAATAAATACAATCATCCCGATTGCATTCATAATGATCATTGGAAGTGCAGCATCTACAATTGTATCTACTGCTACTTCCAGTGATACTGTCATGCGAAGCAGAGATGCCATGTCACAGATTTCCGCAAAACATGCTAACAGGAACAGATCCGTATATTTCCACTTGCCTCTTTGAAAATAAGGATAGAATCCTGCTCCCAAAAGTCCGAACAAAATTGTAGCAAATGCAGACCCTCTTGCAAATACTCTCGGTGTCGAGAAGATAAGTACATATATTGCTCCAATGGCCGAAGAATATAATCCTACTAACGGTCCTCCAAGAAGTCCTGCAGACATTGCTCCAATGACTCTTGTATTCAGACTGTAAGATGTAATCTTCACTCCAATGCAGGTTGATAAAATAATAAAGCCCGCGAAGATCATTGATAATATCAGATCTCCTTTCAACCCTCTTTTTTCCTGAAGAATCAATTTTTGCACTGTCTGGATCCTGGATAAAAGATTCGCTATGATCGCAAGCAATGCGATATTTACAATCAATGCATATACGATATCTTTGATTGACACGTATACTTCCTCCTGTCTGTCCTTTACAATACTTTTCACAAATTATATCATGAAACTTTAGAAACAAAAACCCCCGGCATATCAAAGTATGCCGGAGGTCTTTGTTATTTATGAATGATGTTTTTAGCGAAACGGCTAATTATATGACTGCCTCTTAGTAAGTAACAGTCTTCTTTTCATCGTATACATCACGGTCAAGCTCACCAAGCTTACTTGCTACAAGCAGACCGATCATAACGTCTACGTCTACGTTCATCAGTGTACGGAACATTCCGGCGAACCAGTCAATACCAATCAGTACTGCAATACTTTCAAGTGGCAGACCAAGTGATGTTGCAAGAAATGTATACACGATAACGGATCCGCCTGGTACAGAGATCGTACCAAGGCACATCAGGCAGGAAAGAAGAATTGCCATTCCCATCTGATATGGTGTCATCTGGATTCCTGTGGACTGAGCCATGAAGAAGATAGCTGCTACATAACACTGAGCTGCACCACAACTGTTCATGGACATCGTAATCGGTCCTGTGAAATCAGCGACTTTACGGCTGATACCGAATTTTGTAACTTCATCTTCCATCTTAGTTGGAAGGCAGATAGCTCCGGAAGTTGTTGTAACTGCCATCATAGACATTTTTGCAAACTTCTTAGGCATCTTGAAAAGATTTACTTTTGTTACTACTGCTGTAAATGGTCCAAATAACAGGAACTGGATAGCATCACCGATCAAAAGTACAAGTAAGAACTTGAGCATCGGAATGATTACCTTAAATCCTGTAGTTCCGGCAACATTAGCTAACAGACAGAAGATACCGATCGGGGCAACGTTCATAACAATTTTGATGATGTTTGTAATAACACCGTTAATTCCCTGTACCCACTCGATAACATTACGGTTACCACTCTCTTTTGCGTAAGCGCCCATAGCAACTCCAAAGAAAAGAGAGAATACGATACATGGAACCATGGAACCTTCAGCCATGGAATTAATGATGTTTGTTGGAACAAATCCAAGAATCGTATCCTGAATAGATCCTGTCTCAACAGATGAATTTGCTACATCTGCTGCACTTGCAATCTCAACTCCGATACCTGGCTGTAATAACATAGACAATGCTACACCTAAACCAGCGGAAATAACTGTGAAGATAATGATCCATTTGAATGTATGGAATCCCATCTTACCAACATCTTGTCCATCGCCGCCACCAACTGCGGAAGCAACAGCAGACATAACAAGCAATACCACTGACATCTGGATCAGTCTGATAAAGATATCTCCGATAAACTTCAGGTTAGAAGCCCACTCGCCGACCAGTGCTCCAAACACGATACCACCTGCTGTAGCGATCAGTATCTGAGTTGTCAAAGATATTGAAAAACGCTTTTTATTTTCCATTTGTGAAACCCACTTTCTCATTCTTAGATTATCCGGTGCTTCTTAGATTTCATCTGCACTGAATATACCTTTTTCTCTGTTAATTATTAAAATGTGACTTTATTCAATGGGACGGCCGTGCCATATGTTTGATTATATTCTATATTTTTCACAGAACAAGTCAATAGATTCTGTTTCAAGTGTGGTTTATTATGCTTAAACGGTTGTTTTTTCGTTTTATCAGTGGCAAATTTAATAGTTAAATTTCCCGTCATTTTTTTCTTCTAAGGCTTTGATCATATGATAGGTATATTCACAATATGGAACCGGAATTTCAAACTCTTTTCCCATACGCATCATCTCACCTGCGAAAATATCAATCTCTGTGTGTCTTCCTGCATCCAGATCCTGCAAAGTTGAGAACCTCGCCTCTTTCACGGTTCCGTGAAAGAGAAGTAAACGTTCTGGAAGCCGCACACCTTTTTTTGCTGCCACCTGAACCACTTCCTGCCATAGTCCAGTTGCAACAGCCCGCACGTGTTCGCTATCTTTATATGCGCCAAAACCTACGCCAAGAATTGCCTGTGGAAGATTCTGGGAAACATTACTCACATATTTCAACCACAGATCTGTCATAATATCCGACACAAAATTGGCTCTCACTGAAGTTCCTTCAAAAAGATCTAACACTGCCTGTACACGTTCTGTCGGCTCCGTATGATCCTTCTCTCCAAAGAATACTCCGGCAATCCGGTCAAAATGGAGTTCCATATGATTGCCGTCACGGACAGCATCAATCCTCATCAGAGAATATAACATATGCTCCATACCAATTTCATTTCCAATAATCTCCTCGCTGGTCACGCCATTTAAAAGACTTAAGACAATCGTATTCTCACCCACAAGTGCGCAGATATCATCCATAATCTCAGGAAGTGCAGTCTGCTTCGTCGCAACCAATACCAGATCTACTTTTCCCGCTTCCTGCGCTGTTTTCAGATTCAGTGGACATCTCGCACCGTTAATATAGATTCCTTCTTTTTCCAGACGTTCTTTCCGCTTTCCAGAAGCAATTACACAAAAACGGTCTCCTAACTTAGCTGGAAGCCCATACGCAAAATATGAGCCTACCGCACCAACACCAATCAAAGCTGCTGACTTAATCTCCATATCATTCCTCACTCCTTCACAATTTATAAATTTTCCTGCAAAATCTATAAAACTCTGTCATTTTAGTTTTTTACCAGACCATGAGTCCTGTTCTGCAGTGTTTGCGAGCATAGTCTGGCTTTCATGGCACTGTCTGAACCTGTTTTTTAGGTGAGTTTGCCATGAAAGTCAGAAATAAGCGGCGCAGCAAACACCAGAAACAGGATTCGGTCTGTAGAAACTATAATGGCAGAGTTCTTAAAGATTATACAGCAATGCATTGCAGATACATGCTGCAATATTACTTCCACCTTTTCTTCCCCGCGCTACGATATAAGGTGTATCCGACAATTCCAAAATCAATTCTTTTGACTGAATAACATTAACAAATCCTACCGGCACTCCGATTACCAGCTCTGGTCGGATTTTTCCGGCACGTATCAGCTCATACAGATGAATGAGTGCTGTCGGTGCATTTCCAATTGCAAAAATTAATTTTTCGTCTAATTCACAAGCTTTTTCCATGCTTGCTACCGCACGAGTTGTACCGTCGCGCTTTGCTTTTTCTGCCACATCTTCATCAGACATAAAGCAGTACACCTGTCCCCCGTACTGAGCCAGTCTTTTTTTATTAATTCCGGAACGTCCCATCTGGGTATCTGTTACAATGGATGCTCCATTACGGATTGCTTCTTTTGCACGTGCAATTGCATTTTCCGAAAATACAAGGTTCTGCGCATAATCAAAATCTGCACTAGTATGGATACAGCGCTTGATAACCGGTGCTTTTTCCGGATCCAATACAATCCCGTTCTGTGTAAGTTCTTCGGTTATAATCTCAAAACTCCTCTTCTCAATCTCAGAAGGAAGTACATTTTCTAATTCAATCGCCATTACTTTTCCTCCACATTTTCCTTCATAATCTCATAAATCCGCTCCATGTCCAGATGTGAACGAATACCATCAGCAAGTTTATCATATTGTTCTTCCTTAAATGACTTCAGATCCATACCGGATGCTTTTTCCAGTGTAATCCCTTTTTTCTTTGCCAGTGCTTTAACAATTACATCGGTAACACCTTCCATATCAAAAACACCATGGATATAAGTACCATATACATTTCCATCTGAGATACCATCCTCACTGATCTTACCGCTGACTGTATCCTGAATCCGGCTCATATGCTCCTTGGAAATAACTTCTTCCACGTATGTTGTCTCACCCATATGAATTTCATATCCTTCAAATGCTACATTAGAAAGCTCCGAAAAGATTCCTTCTACATGTGCAAATGTTCCATTTACTCTTGTCCGTGTTTTCTGTCCGGTAAATACAGTCTCCGAAGGCAACAGTCCCATGCCCTGCATCGTTCCGCCGTCCTCAACCTGATCCGGGTCACATAAAACTTCTCCCAGCATCTGGTATCCACCACAGATTCCCCAAACCGGAGTTCCGCTCGCTGATGCTTTTAAAATACATGCTTCCAAGCCACTTTCACGGATCCATTTTAAATCGCCCATTGTATTTTTAGTTCCCGGAAGAATAATCATATCCGGGTTTCCGAATTCAGACACATTTTTCACATAGCGAAGGGATACTTCCGGAATATTTTCCAATGCCATAAAATCCGTGAAATTAGAAATTCTTGGCGTACGTATGACTGCGATATCCAGAAGCCCGCCACTTTTCTTTGAAGTGAAACGCTCTGTCAGACTGTCCTCGTCTTCAATCTCCACATGAAGATACGGCGTTACTCCTATAACCGGAACATTCCCTTTTTCCTCCAGCATCTCGATTCCGGGATCCAGAATAGTCTTATCCCCGCGAAATTTATTGATGATCAGCCCTTTTACACGTTCTTTTTCATCCTCCTCTAATAGAAGCAATGTGCCAAGAAGCTGTGCAAATACTCCTCCCCGGTCAATATCTCCGACAAGGAGAACCGGAGCATCTACCATCTTTGCAAGCCCCATATTGACAATATCATTTTCTTTCAAATTAATCTCCGCCGGACTTCCCGCGCCTTCAATTACAATGATGTCATAGTTTTCTTCCAGTTTATGAAAAGCCTTCATCACATCTGGAATCAATTCTTTTTTGTATTTAAAATAATCACGGGCACTCATATTTCCCAAAACTTCACCATTTACAATTACCTGAGATCCAACATCATTGGTCGGCTTAAGTAAGATTGGATTCATGGATACTTCCGGCTCGATTCCTGCCGCTTCTGCCTGTACAACCTGGGCGCGTCCCATTTCCAGACCTTTGTCTGTGATAAATGAATTCAATGCCATATTCTGCGATTTAAACGGTGCAACTTTGTAGCCATCCTGCTTAAATATTCTGCATAGTCCCGCACAGAGAAGACTCTTTCCTGCATTGGACATTGTTCCCTGTATCATAATCTTCCAAGCCATGTGATCAACCTCTCATTTTCTTCTTTTGTCCGCACTGCGATTCGGTAAAAACCTTCTGACAACCCTTCATAATTCTGACAATCGCGAATCAGAAATCCTGCTTCCAATGCCTCTTTTTCAAGTCCTGGTCTTCCTTTGAAAAACAGATAATTGGCTTTTGATGCAAATACCACATATCCCATCATCTTCATGATATTTCTCATATACTCCCGCTGACCAGATACATATTCTCTTGTCTGTCTGATATATTCTTTTGGCTTTTCAAGTGCTGCCACTCCCGCCATCTGTGCCGGAACGGACACATTCCACTGTTGAAGCTTCCAGGACATTTCTTCCAGAATATCCTGATTACTGCTGATTGCATAACCAAGACGCAGTCCCGGCATACTGAATATTTTTGTAAATGCTTTAATGATTAGTAAGTTTGGATATTCTCCCCTTAGATCTGACATCTCATATCTGTTTGGTTCATCCAGGAATTCTAAGAAACACTCATCCAATATGACAACTGTATTCTGCTTTTTACAACGATCCAGAATCTTAATCAACATATCCCGGTCAATGGTCTGTCCGGTTGGATTATTCGGATTACACAAAAATATCATATCTATTTCTTCCGAAAGCTTATCCACATAATCTCCCCGAATCTGAAAGTTATCTTCCTCACACAGATAATAATATTCTACTTCTGCACCAACACTTCTTAGAGCTTCTTCATATTCTGAAAATGAAGGTGCTATCACCAGCGCTTTTTGTGGCCAAACTGCCTGCACTGCCGCGAAAAAAAGCTCTGCCGCACCATTTCCACAGAGGATTTCTTCCATATTCACTTGTTCAAATCTGCTGATTGCTTCTCTGAGTGCTTCGCATCTTACGTCCGGATAATGCTCAATCTTTGCTACGCTCTCCTGTACCGCACGTTTCACCGATTCCGGTGTTCCTAACGGATTCGTATTTACCGAAAAATCAATCACGTCCGGGTGACGGTAAATATCTCCGCCATGGAGTTTCCTTGGTTTCTTTTGCACTTGATTCTCTCCTTGATTCTCAATTCATTCTTGCCTTATTATGCGGCTACAATTACATTGACAATTCAATGCATTGTGCCTGTTCTTTTATACTTGTACAGTAAAATACCACAAACATACCAGCACTTTCACAACTTCAAATACCACTAATGCAAGTACTGCTGTCATATACAGTAATGTGTGAGATCTGCGGATATCCTCCGGTTCAATCTCCCGGATCGCATCTCCGATCGTAGGCTTCTTGCAAAGCTTTCCAAAATACCAGGCGTCTCCAGCAAGCTGCACATCTAATGCTCCTGCCATAACGGATTCTGTCTGTGCTGAGTTGGGACTTTTATGATTATATCGATCTCTCAAGAATATTTTCTTTGCATTTTTCCAGTCCATGTGCGTAATTGCAGATGCCAGGATCATAAGCCAGGCAGATAATCTTGCCGGGATATAATTCACTACGTCATCAAATTTTGCTGCTGCCGAGCCAAAATACTGATATTTTTCATTCTTATATCCTACCATGGAATCCATGGTATTAACTGCTTTATAACCAAATCCAAGCAAAGCTCCGCCGATTACCATATAAAAAAGAGGTGCAATAACACCGTCTGACGTATTTTCTGCAACAGTTTCTACCGCAGCCTTTGTCACTCCTTCGATCGTCAGATTCTGTGTATCCCGTCCCACGATCATGGAAACTGCTTTTCTTGCCCTCGCAATATCTCCTGTCTGAATTTCCTGATAGACACGGTCACTCTCCACCTTCAGTGACTTTGTTGCAAGGATCTGATAACACATAAAGCTTTCCACTGCCAGTCCAAGATAAAAGGAAATGTGGTATGCAAGATACAGAATTCCTCCTGGAACTGTCATACTGACTGCCACCACGATTACGACTAATAATCCTCCGCCGATCCGCTCCCCCGTTTTTCCACTAGGGAATAAGCTTCTTATAATTTTTTCCACCCCTGAGATCAAATGACCGATCATTCTCACCGGATGATACAGCCACACCGGATCTCCAAACATCAGATCCAACACAAATCCCGCCATCACCGGAAGAAACATCTGCAATAATAAGTTCATATCCTTCTCCGTTCTTCACTTGATAATCATAATAACTGCCGTCCGGCTGACCATTCTCATCTCTGGCATATCGATCCATGATACTCATGATCGTTCCACCATGCGCCACAACTGCGACGCTCTTGATCTGATCATGTCTGCACTCCTTTATGACCTTTTCAAAACCGCGCACACATCTTTTTCTGAATTCTTCCGGATCCTCTCCTCCCGGAAATTTCATGGTCCCCCCACTGTCAATCCATGCCTGATATTCCGGGCAATCCGACAATTCTTTATAATTCTTATTTTCAAATATACCAAAATCACATTCCCTGAGTTCTTCTACTTCATAAAAGTTTTCTTTGAAAATCAATTTTGCTGTTTCCATGCAGCGCTTCATGGGACTTACATATACCCTCTGGACTTCCGGATATATATTTTTCTGAATATAACTTTCCAGTAATACAATTCCCTCCGGGCAAAGTGATTCATCCGTCCGTCCAATATATCGTTTTTTCAAATTGCCTGCCGTCATAGAATGACGAATTAAATATAGTTGTATCATTCCATTTATTTCCTCATATAAATCTGCTTCCATTTATCATAATTTGGGCTTTTGCTCCTAATATCATTATACTTCTAGTATCAAAGATAAACTATTTGACCTGCGCCTTAATTACCGTCGGAATTCCACAGACAACTCTTATCACACTCTTTGCATCTTTCGCCAGCTCTGTACAGATGCGCCCTGTAGTTTCCCGTACTTCTCTGAGAAATGGGTCCATCGGCACGATTCCATATCCAATCTCGTCCGTCACTAAAATCAAATCTGGATTTTTCTCCTTCAACTGCTTCGCCAGTTCGGAAATATCTTCTCCTTCCGAGAGCAATCGTTCTATATATTTATGAAAATGAAAAATTCCCCTGTACTGAAAGATTGCTTCTTTTTCGCACTGCTCTCCGTCTGTCCAGCGCACATCCGGAAACGTCTCCTTTGCATAGGCAAGTTTTCCCTGATATGCTCCTCCTATAATCATGATCATCTCTTTTCACATGCCTCGTCTTTCCATCTTTCTTTATATACGTGTCTTTCCTGATTACCGGTAATCCAAGAATGCCTCGGCTTTCTCTGCGTATATCCTAGTGACCTCGCAGCTACTTTAATAACAATAAAATCTGTTCCATCACTACAACTGCCAACGCCATCAAAATTTCACACATTTGTAGGAAATACCCTGCCAGATCTCCAGTGACCCCGCCGAATTTGCTGATACACATGTGATGATAATACCAGAATACAAGAAGTGCCATAATCACCGCTGCTGCTCCGGACCATTTCCCCACCACAATCATGAGTGCACTAAGTACGATCAAATATATCATGAGCGTTCTTCGATTCACTCTTTTTTCCGCACTTTCTGAAAATGTTGCCACAAGCCCCTGTCCTTTTTTTCTCGCCTGTGGAAAACAGATAACCGAAAGTCCACTCAATGTACGCGACAGTATAAAGCTAATGGCGATTACTTTCACTGCATGAGCTGTAAGCATAGAATAAATCCCCGTGTACGCTAAAAAATATACGCTGCAGGAAATAATTGCAAATGCTCCGGCATGAGAATCTTTTAAAATCTCCAGTCTGCGTTCCATCGGCTGATAGGAACTTAAAGCATCCTGTGTATCCAAAAAACCATCCAAATGAATTCCGCCAGTAATAAAGATGGGAATCAGCACTAATAAAATCGTCAAAAAAAGATTACTACTGCCTGGTATTCCAGAAGATAAAGTTTCCTGCCTGTCAGCCAGCCAGCCTCCTGCCTGATAGACAACCCATGACGCCAGACCGATAACAGCACCCACCCACGGAAAAAAACACATCGCAAGCGACATATTTTCATCTGTCCATTCACTTTGTGGCATGGGAATCTTGCTGTACATAGAAAATGCAATTTTAAAACTATTCCACATTTTTTTCATACTACTTTGTAACCTTCCTATTTCTATATCCCATCATAGTTGGGACTTTTGACTCCAACATCCTTTTACTATTTGCTCATTTTATCTTAATCGGGATTCCATAGACAACTTCTGTTACCTGATCTGCCATTTTTCCAAGCTCCTGATTGATCTTTCCGAGAAGTCCGATATATTTTTTTGTTTCTTCTGAATAATCCTGCAGATCACTATGCACTTCGTTCGTCACAATCGCTAATCGCTCCGTCTGTGTGTTCAAATAACGGATTCCTTCTACAATCGTCTCCAGAACCACTTCATCCTCTGCAAGACTTCCATCTTCCTGATATAGCACATCCGCCAGTAAATTGGAAACGCACTCTAACAGAATTCCTCCTGTTTTAGCATTCTCCTGATTTTTTTCGTTCCTACAAGTTTTATTGATATCTAAGATACTTTTACTTCTCTTCCACCTTTGGATAGAATCATCAAGCGTCCTCAAATCTCCATAACACTCCAGCGTCTGAAATCCTTTTCCGGCGCGCATCTGCCTGTGGCGTTCAATCTTCTTTTGTGTCTCTGCACCAAATGGACGCATGGTCGCAATATACAGATATGGGCATATCGCTTTTTTCCCTTCGCTTTTCTCCGGTTTTCCGGTCAGCCACATTTCCGCATAGGCAGATTTTCCACTTCCACTGCCCCCGGTTATTACATGCATCATCATTTTATCCCCAGACTTTCTTTGAATATTCTATTTATCTCCTAATTCTTCATAATCGTCAATGTGAATATCGGAAAATGTACTCATTTTCTCATATACAGCCAACGCCATATCCAGTACCGGAAGAAATGCAACAGCTCCTGTCCCTTCTCCAAGACACATATCACAAGTCATAGATGCTTCCCTCCCAAGTGCCTTAAGAAGAATATGCATTCCCGGCTCTTTGGACACATGAGACACAATGATATATTCTCTGACGTTATTGCACATTTGCACTGCTGCAAGTGCCGCTACCGCTGAGATGAAACCATCCATAATTACCGGAACGTGGTAATACGCTCCGCCCAGATAAATTCCAACAAGTCCGGCAAGATCAAATCCTCCTACCTTTGAAAGTACATCTACCGGATCATCTGCATTTGGCTTATTTTTTGCAATGGCTGTTTTGATAGCATGTATCTTTCTTCTAAGACCAGCACTGTCAAGTCCGGCTCCTCTCCCGGTCATTGTCTCCACTGATTCATCTAAAAAGACACTCGCCACTGCACTGCTGGTCGTTGTATTACCGATTCCCATCTCTCCGGTCGCAAGTATCTGATATCCTGCTTCTTTTTTCTCTTTCACAAGATGCACTCCTGTCAGGATTGCCTGAAGCGCCTCTTCTCTTGTCATTGCAGGCTCTTTCACCATATTCTTTGTTCCATAAGCAACTTTATAATTCGGTACTCTTGTATCACGAACCATACCAATGTCTATCGGAAACAGATCTACCTCTGCACTCTGACACATAATCGCGACGCTGGTAGCTCCTTCCAGAAAATTCTCTGCCACAATTGCAGTTACTTCCTGTCCGGTCTGTGTCACACCTTCTTCCACAACACCATTATCTGCACACATAGCTATCAGTGCACGATTCTTAAGTTCTATCTCGGCATTTCCAGTAATTCCGGCAATCCGGATAATATGCTCTTCCAGCTTTCCAAGGCTATGTAATGGCTTTGCGATAGAATTCCATTTCTTCCGGGCAGTTTCCATAGCCACATTATCCAGATTTTCGATTCCATCTATAATAATTCCAAGTTCCTCTTCCCTTGTCATCTATTAATAACCTCCTGCTTCTTAGCTTCCTATCCCTCTTGTCTATCCTGACATCATGCCTGTTAATCTTTTTCTTTATATCTTCTGCACGCACCCGCAAATGCTTCTGCAACTTGTGGATTTCCCATATAATGAATATGTGGATATCCTGCCAATATTGTATCTGTACTGATCATACACTCCCATCCCCTCGTGGACATCGGTTTTTTCGCTGTAAATGCATGACCACATTCTTCTGATTCGTAATAATGAAATTCATGTGCTGTAATGTTTCCAACATTATGACCAAAAACTGTCCCTTTGGATAATATAATATATCCAAACCTTCTCAGTTTTTCTGTCTTATAGCTTTTTCCAAAAAGTGCTCCGGCCATATCATATATTTTCCCGTCAGAACCTTCCATCCGTTCCTGCAGATACATAAATCCTCCACATTCAGCAATACATGGTACTCCCAACGTTACTGCATGGCAGATACTTTCACGCATAGAATCATTTTCACTTAATTCTTTCGCATACAGCTCCGGATACCCTCCATAAAGAACAATTCCCTGTATATTCTCAGGCAGGCTTCTGTCGTGTATTGGTGAAAATGTGACAATTTCTGCTCCCAATTTTTTTAAAATCTCCAGATTATCCGGATAGATAAAACAAAATGCTTCATCATGTGCAACTGCAATTCGAATTCCTTTTTGCAAAGTGTCTGATAAGTTCAAAAGATGCTCTTTGACTTGTGTATCTTCCTGCATTGCTGATACATTCCGGGCAAGTTCTAATATTCCGTCCAAATCTACGGTATCTTCCATCACTCTTGCCAGATGTTCCAGCTTTTCATCGATTTTCTCCACTTCTTCCGGAATCTGCAAACCCAGATATCTGCTTTCCAGAACACATTCTGATACAACCGGAACATATCCATATACGCGGACTTTTAACTGTTCTTCTATCATCTGCTTCATCCTTGCATACATCATCGGGGAGATACGGTTTAAAATCACGCCCTTGATATGATGTTCTGTTTCATATTCCAAAAATCCTTTTACAACTGCAACTGCAGAGACAGAGACTCCTTTGCAATCTAAAATCAATATAGCTGGTGTATCTGTTGTATCTGCCACATCCCATGCGCTGGCTTCTTTTGAAATTCCGGCAATTCCATCATAATATCCCATCACACCTTCCAGAACACAGATATCTCTGTTCTTTCCATGAGAAAGAAGTGATTGTCTCACTCCTGTTCTTTTGCACATAAAGGTATCCAGATTGTAACTGTCGATTTCAAGCACTTTCCGGTGGAACATCGGGTCGATATAATCTGGTCCACATTTAAATGCAGCACAATTAAGACCACGATTTTTCAGAGCCTTTAATATTCCACATGTAATCATCGTTTTCCCGCTTCCACTGGATGCGGCTGTCAATAATACTCTTGGAATTGCATTATTATTTCTGTTATTGTCTTTATCATTTATGGGCTGCATATTTTTTCTGTTTAACTCCTTGTTCAAAGTCCGGCCGTATCATTAATCTAATTCAAAACTTACAACATAAATCGGATTCTGTCCTGTCATCATATGATAACTTCCAACTACTTTAGATTTTGCAATATTGACCTGCACGATTTCATCATTTTTAATCGGATATTTTCTGCAATATTCCAGAGTCTGCGCCAATGTCTCCAGTGAAATAGCATTTAATACCACTCTTGCCTGTGGATTCTTTTTCCTGATAAGCTCCAGAATCTCTTCCAGTCGTCCTTTACTTCCTCCGATAAATACACAGTCTGGTGCCGGGAGATCTTTTAATATTTCCGGCGCACTGCCTTCAATAACTTTTATGTTGCTCACTGCAAATTTTCTGGCATTTTCCTCAATAAGACCAGCTGCCTCCGGATTGATTTCCACTGCATAAACCTGTCCGTCTTCTGCCTGAATTGCAGATTCCACAGATACAGATCCGGTTCCCGCCCCGATATCATATATAATATCCGACTTTCTGATCTTCATTTTTGAAAGACTGATGGATCGCACTTCCTCTTTTGTCATTGGAACATCTCCGCGGATAAATTCTTCATCATTCATTCCATGAGTCACCGCATTTTCTCCACCATATGGATTGGCAATGAGCACCGCTGCAAGATTGTCTCCATCATAATCTAGAAATTCTGACACATTTCCTTTTAAAATCTGCTCTCCCTCATAAGTAAGCTCTGCCCCGACTGCCATGTTACAATCTCCAAGTCTGGCATCGATCAAAGTTTTTGCAAGCTTACGGACATCTGCTGCAGAACCTGTCAGTGTAAACGTATACTTATTATTTTTCACAGCTGCAAGAAGATTTTCCTCTCGTCCATGAATGCTGACAAGTTTTATGTCTTCCCATGGAATCTGAAGTTTTGCACACAAACTGGAAACTGTAGAAATTCCCGGTAAAATCTCTGTCTTTACACGATCAGGCTCACCACTTTTTTTCAGCCTGTCACGGATCGTTAAAATCAATTTCTTTGCACCACTGTAAAAGCCAGGATCTCCTGACAGTACAACTACTATATTTTCATCTTGCGGATGACTGAAAATATAATCCGTAATTTCCTCCGGTTTGTAAGCTGCAAATGTCTGCTGTCCTTCTTTTACAACAGATTTTAACATACGTGATGCACCGATCAGTACATCGGCTTCCTCACATGCCTTTTTAACTTCCACAGTCATTGAACCTTCTGTTCCCATTCCGATTCCTGCAAGCGTCACTTTTTGCATTGTTTTGAAATGATACTCTTCTTTTAACAGATCAATGATTTCTTCGTAAGTATATCCGGACTCTTCTTTCTGACGGCCCAGAACGATGATTTTCACACCAGCCTTTTTCGCTGCATTATATTTTTGCAGGAACCCGCCAATATTTCCCGAATCCTTTGTCACCATATAAGAAATGTCATAGCTCTTCATAATTGCATAATTCATTTCCACCGAAAATGGTCCCTGCATACAGATTAGATTCTTTCCGGTAAACCCAAGCTGTTCACACTTATGTGCCACTTTCGCTGTTGAAAGCACTCTCGCATAAACACGTTTTTTGTAATCTGTGAGATTCTGAAAAGCTGCCAGTTCTTTACTTCCTGTCGTTGCCAGAATATTTCCTGTCGTCTGCTCCAGATATTCAATTGCCTCTTCCATGCTATCCACATAAATGCAATCTGACTTTTCAGCTCCTGTATCCCTTAAAATCCTCAAATATGGAACTCCGGCTTTTTCACATGCATTTTGCAGGTTTTCTGTCACTTCTATCGCATAAGGGTGAGTCGCATCCACTACATATGAAGGATGGTATTCATTGATAAATTCTATCATCTGATTTTCATCCATCCGTTCATGTGTTGTTGTAATATTACTTCCCTCTGGCAGCAGACTCTCTCCATATTCTGTTGCCACGCAGACATGAACACTGACTTCCCTTTTTACTAAAAATTCAGCCAGCCGTCTTCCTTCGGTTGTTCCTGCATATATTAAAATTTTATTTTCTGTCATATCGATATCCCCTTGGTGTAACCATTTTATGTTTAATTATTTTTGTCATTTTATTCCCTATATAAACGGTAGAAAACATATCTACCTCGGTATTTCGTAGCTCTTTCAGTGTCAGTATGTTCATACTTTCTTCTTCTCTTGCAATATTTCTCACAATACCGCATATAATACTTTCTTCTTTGTACTCAAGCAAAATATCACAAGCCCTTGCAAGATAATCTTTTCTCTTTTTGCTGGAAGGATTATATAAGGCAATCAGAAAATCAGCCTGTGCTGCCGCCCGAAGTCTCTTTTCAATCAGTTCCCACGGCGTCAGAAGATCACTTAAACTGATCAGACAGCAATCGTGTCCAAGCGGTGCACCAAGCACTGCTGCTCCCCCCATTGCTGCTGTCACACCCGGAAGAACCTCGATCTCGACTTCCGGATATTCTTCTCCGATTTCATACATGAGTCCTGCCATTCCGTAAATCCCGGAATCACCACTGCACACCATGGCTGTCACACGCCCTTTTTTTGCCTCTTCAAATGCCAGCCGGCATCGCTCCGGCTCCTTTCTCATCGGCGTTGTCATAAATTCCTTTTCCGGAAAATATTTTTTCATAAGATCTACATATACTGTATACCCGACAATCACATCACAGCCCTTTAGCGCTTCCACCGCTGCAACCGTCATCTGCTCATAAGCACCAGGTCCCATTCCAATCACATATACTTTATTCAAAATCCACACTCCATTTCTCCACTGCCACAGCAACTGTCACTCCTTCGTGCGCTGTCTTGTGTACCAGAATTTTCTCCCCTCCGGCACACATAGCACTTCTTTCACACACATTATCAACACCTGTGGTCTGTTTTACAAATTCAGATCCTGTAAATGTCCCTTCTGCCTGTTCCAGCTCTTCTTTCGAAAATGTCTGAAACGGTATGTCATATTTTTCACAGTATGTACATAGTCCAGGCTCTTCCTTCTTTAAATCAATGCTTGCTGCAAGTTTCACTGCTTCCGGAAAAATCCCATAATCCTCAAGCACCTGTGTTACATGCTTTTCAATCTTTTCAGCATCAGTTCCTTTCTTACAGCCAATCCCTAAAACCACAGCTTTAGGAATCAAATACAACACCTGTGTTCCGCTTCCTGCAGGTACATCGTTTTTACAGATTCCTATGTGGATCTTTAAAGTCCTTGAATGACATCTGTCTGACTCATGTGTGAATTTTAATTCTTTTGGAATCTGTCCTATGAGAGAGCATTCTGGTTCTATCTCTGCAAAAACTTGTTTGCCAGCCAAAATATCTGCAGATACGAGTTTTGCCAGTTTCATATCTTCTATATATAATCTATTTTTCTTTGCAAATATATCAACCGCCCACTTCTGATTCAAATCTGTTGCTGTTGTGATTACGGCCTCCATGGAAAGCATTTGACTGAGTTTTTCTGCAAGTTCATTGGCACCTCCAATGTGTCCGGACAAGATTGGAATACAGTATTTTCCAAGCTCGTCTATAACCAGTACAGCCGGGTCTTCTTTTTTGGACACTACAAATGATGCAACTGCCCGAACTGCAATTCCTACTGCACCTACATAGATCAAAACATCAGATACTTTCCAATGTTCTCCGGTCCATTCTTTCAGGCTTCCCTCATAAGAATCTGCCTCTTCTTTACATTTGACATTCTCTGCTACAAGCCAGTCTTCTGCCGACAAAGCTTTCCTGACTTTTCCAGCCGTCTTTTTTCCGTTTGCAGTAAAGCTCAGAATTGCAGCTTTCATCTAAGAATCACTTCCTTTCCGGAATTCAGTTGTGAATCCCGGATCATACAACTTTGACCGTTCATAATGGCTGTGAGTCACTACATTTCCCACAAGGATCAGTGCAGTCTTTGTAATCTGATGTTTCCTTGCTGTCTCCACAAGTGTATCTATCGTACATACATATGCCTCTTCCTCCGGCCATGTTGCTTTGTACACAATTGCTGCCGGCGTATCTGATACATATCCTCCGGCAAGCAGTTCTTTTACCAGCTTTTCCAAAAGTCCTGTACTTAAGAAAAGAACCATCGTTGCACCATGTGCAGCAAAACTCATGATCTTTTCCCGCTCAGGAACCGGAGTCCTTCCTTCCGTTCGTGTAATAATAACACTCTGTGACACCTCCGGAAGAGTATATTCCAGATTCAGTGCTGCCGCCGCTCCACAAAATGAGCTGACTCCAGGGCAGGAATCATAATCCATTCCTTTTTCATCAAGAATGTCCATCTGCTCACGGATTGCACCGTAAAGGCAAGGATCACCCGTATGAAGTCGTACGGTCATCTTATCTTCTTTTTCTGACTTTATCATAACCTCTATGACTTCTTCCAGTGTCATATAGGCACTATTATAAACTTCGCAGCCTTCCTTTGCATATTCCAGCAGTCCTTTATTGACCAGTGATCCAGCATAAATGATTACATCTGCTTCTTTAAGATATCGTTGTCCTCTTACCGTAATCAGATCGACCGCTCCCGGTCCTGCTCCTACAAAATGTATCATTGATTTTCTTCCTCCCACAAATGCATCAAAGTATCTACCTTACTTGTTTTTCCCAAAATTCCATACACATTTGAATATAAAATTGCCCCAACAGGCATCTGATCTGCCATGCGGTATTCCATATATTTTTCAATGGATCTCATGATTTGCCCGATTGTAGCTTCTCGCTCTTCTTCACTTAAAAGTGCAAGCGCATCATCGGTCGTCACGCAATCCAGAACCGCTCTGGCGCGTTCTGCGGAAAATCCAGCCCGTAGCATTGCCGTTGCCAAAAGATCCATACGGCAGTCTGCCCATCTGGAATGCGTATTCATCACTCCACCTGATACTTTAATCAGCTTTCCGATATGTCCGGCAAGTACAAGCCCTTGAAACTTACAATCTGCTGCCATATCCATGCTCTGCCCTATATAATTACTGCATTTTACTACATCTTTATCCTGAATTCCATATGCTTCCCGCAGAAAATCCAGCCCATAATTTCCTGGCGCCATAATGAGATAGTTCTTTCCCCCTGCACGCCTGACCTTCATCTCTAATTCAATCGTATCAAGCAGAGCCTGTTCACTCATCGGCTCCACGATTCCACTTGTTCCCAAAACAGAAATACCGCCTTCAATTCCAAGTCTCGGATTAAATGTTTTCTTTGCCAGTTCTACTCCCTGCGGAATGGATATCTCTATTTTAATTCCGCCGTCGTACCCATACATTTCACACGCCTCTTCGACTTCTCTTAAAATCATCTGTCTCGGCACTCGATTAATTGCAGCATTTCCTACAGGCTGATCCAATCCGGGCTTCGTCACCCTGCCGACTCCAATGCCTCCGTCCAGGACTATACCAGATTTTATTCTGCTTACTTTACTGTATACTAAAATTCCATTTGTAATATCCGGATCATCTCCACTGTCTTTTCGTACTGCGCAGGAAACAGATTCTATCTCCGGATTACTTTTATTATATTTATTAAATTCTTTTTGAGCCTCAGCAATCTTCAGTGTCAACACTTCTTTTCCTGGTAAAGACACTGTGACCTGATCTACGCTGACATTTCCAAGAAGCATTGTGACCGCGGCCTTTGTTGCTGCCTGTGCACACGTTCCAGTGGTATATCCTCTTCGGAGTTTTTTCGTCATAGTTTTTACCCTTCCAGTCTGAAATCCTTGAATTCATCATCGTTCACTCTCTTCATTCTACCTATCTGTGTGAAAGTTGTCAAATCATTTGCCACTTCCATCTATTGTCTTTTTCTATATATTTCTATATATTTTCAAGATTTTTATTGATACCAGACTTTTCAATATCTGCGTGCCGAAATCTACATTCTGTGATACAATAAAACAAGCAAAGAAAGGAGCCATTTTTATGTCAGAACAAAAGCAACGCGTCTATGACGCATTAAACAAGCTCGGAATTAAATATGAAGTCGTAGAACACGAACCCGTACACACAATGGAAGACATGGACCGCCTCGGTCTTCCTGAAAAAGGAACTCTGTGCAAGAATCTGTTTCTCAGAGATGCAAAAGGAAAACGCCATTTTCTTATTACCTGTGATGAAAATGCAAAAGTAGACTTAAAGTCTCTTGGCAGACAACTCGGTGCCGGAAACTTAAGCTTTGCCTCAGAAGAACGTCTCGAAAAATATCTCGGGCTCAAACAGGGAAGCGTATCTCCATTCGGTCTCATGAATGATACCGACCATGCAGTCGAATTTTTTATTGATAAAAACTTAAGCAAATGCAAAAGTCTGGGAATTCATCCGCTTGAGAACACAGCAACTGTATTCCTCTCCTTTAAAGATCTGGATAAATTCCTGTGGAATCTGGATGTGGATGTGATGAAAATACGATTATAACAGGCAAAGAGAAGCAATGTATCCATTTGGGCACTGCTAGCATTTCATTTTATTTACATATTGTATTATCAAACTACATATGCTATAATGCCTGTAGGCAAAGAGAAGCAATGTATCCATTTGGACACGGAGCAAAAACCCCGGAGCGGCAACTCCGGGGTTTTCTATTCCTACTTTTGGCATGGGAAGGCTTAACTCCATAGGCTGATTGCCATTATTTTTCATCGCCATCCAGCCATTTGATAATGTAATGGCAAATTACACCACCCATAACAGCGACAATAAGAGAAGCAATAAACTCCATTTGGATACCCCTCCCTTCTGTGCCAGTATAGGAGGTGGCAACATTATAATCATATCATATATTTCTTATATTTTCTATATCCAAATTTACTTTTAATATATTAATTATATAATTAACATTGCATCGCCAAAGGAAAAGAATCTGTATCTTTCCTGTACTGCTTCTTCATATGCTGCCAATACGTGTTCTCTTCCTGCCAGTGCTGATACTAACATAATCAGTGTTGACTCCGGCAGATGGAAGTTCGTGATCAATCCATCTAAAATCTTGAATTTATATCCCGGATAGATAAAAATCTCTGTCCAGCCACTTGTCGGTTTCAAATGTCCGGTCTCGTCCGCTGCCGATTCAATGGTTCTGCAGCTTGTCGTTCCAACACAGATAACTCTGTGACCGGAATCTTTTGCGCGGTTGATCTTCTCAGCTGCTTCTTCGTCAACCTGATAGAACTCAGAATGCATATGATGATCTGTAATCTCATCTACCTTTACAGGACGGAATGTTCCAAGTCCTACATGAAGTGTCACTCTCGCAATGTCAATGCCTTTTTCTTCTATCTCTTTTAATAATTCCGGTGTAAAATGAAGTCCCGCTGTCGGTGCCGCTGCGGATCCGGTATGCTTTGCATAAACAGTCTGATAACGATTCTTATCTTCCAACTGATGTGTAATATACGGAGGCAGCGGCATCTGTCCGAGCTGGTCTAAAATCTCTTCAAAAATTCCTTCATATTCAAACTTCACCAAACGATTTCCTTCTTCTACGATTCCAACGACCTCTCCAACAAGAATACCTTCTCCAAATACGATTCTTGTTCCAACTTTTGCCTTCTTACCGGGCTTTACCAGTGTCTCCCAGATATTATTCTCTTTTCTCTTTAATAATAAAATCTCAATCTTTGCTCCGGTTCCTTCCTTCGCTCCAATCAGTCTTGCCGGAATGACCTTGGTATCATTGATGACAAGACAGTCTCCTTCTTTCAGATATCCTGTAATTTCTTTAAATATATGATGTGAAGTAGCTCCCGTCTCCTTGTCAAGGACAAGAAGTCTGGAACTGGAACGATCCTCAAGCGGATCCTGCGCGATTAATTCCTCTGGCAGATCATAATAAAAGTCCTGACGTTTCATGATTATAAATCCCCTTCCTGTATGTTTTCTTCTATACTATCTTCTACTTCTTCTCTGTTTTCTTTTATTTTTGTTACATTTTCATCTGTTGACCCGGTTGCTTTTTCAGATTCAGCTTGTGTAAACTCCTTTTTCGCTTGCCCGGCATCACTCACGAAACTATATCCTCCATCTGGCACAGCTCTATACGGTTGTCCTGGCTGTGACTGACTCTGCACTTGCACATTTTCCTGTACATAATTCTGTGTCTGCACTGGTTCTCGCGGCTGTACAGACATCTGCGGTCCTGCCGCACTCTGATACTCTGGATACATTTTCACTTTTTTCTCATAGACAACTCTTGTGTCACAGAGCATATCGTGAAAGCCCCGTTTTTCCTTATCAATTCCCACAATAATATATCCAATCCAGATAGATATTCCACATAAGAATCTTCCGACAGTCTCCCGGTATAACACATCCACAAATGAAAGCTTTTCATTTCTGTCAGCAGGTACTACCCTAAGATTCATCAGTCGTTTTCCAATCGTCGTTCCAGTACACCATGTCAATAAAGCAAAATACATGACTTTGAAAATATACAACACAATATCTTTTAATGAATAATGAAACAATACATTTTCATCCAATATTGTACCACTGATCAGCGCTCCGATTCCGATCCATGCAAGACGCACAACGAGAAGTCCAATTGCCACAATGACGCTGTCTATCACATATGCTGCTAAACGCACCCAGAACCCAGCATAATTCTCATTACTGTAACTGTTCTGCATAATACATCAGCACCCCGCTTTCCTTCTCTTCGGCAGTTTCCTTTAATATCTGTGCCTCAGATTTTGGAACAAGCTTTTCTGCTTTACTAAATATTGCTGCCAATATGCTTTCCTCACTGCTCGGTGTATAGAACTCGTCTACTCCAAGCTCCGAAGCCATCTGATTCATTACATCCTGGTAAGTTGCGATCTCATCAATAAGCCCATTCGCTTTTGCCTGTTTTGCAGTGTAAGTGCGTCCGTCTGCCAGTGCTTTTACCTGGTCTGCCGACATATCTCTTCCGTCCGCAACAATATTTACGAACTCCTGATAACACTCATCGACCTGTGACTGGTAAATTGCGACCTGCTCGTCTGTCAGCTTGGAACTGTCCTTGTTCACACCACTCGTAATACTGACATAACGAATTCCAAGTTTCTCATAAAGTCCGCTCATATCATACCCTGACATAATGACGCCGATAGATCCTGTAACCGTATTCTTATTCGCATAAATCTTATCTCCGGTTACAGACGTCATGTACCCGCCAGAAGCTGCATAATGCGCCATATAAGTCCAGATTGGACGGCCTGTCGTCTCTTTATATTCTATCAGCTTGTCATGAAGTTCTTCCGACTCATAGACCGCTCCGCCTGGAGAATCCACATACAGCAGAATCCCTTTATTATCTGAATCGTCCATAAGATTGTCAATATAATCCATCGTTGTATTGTGCTGATATCCAGACGATGTATCCAGCACACTGCTCTGCGTCTGCTCCTGAATCGTCCCCACTACATTCACAACTCCAATATAATCATCTGCCGGTGGATCAAATTCCAGTTCTCCAGCCAGCATCGTTGTCACATCTTCTGCCATTGTATTTGCAGATAAAGTATTCGTCAATACGCTTGTAACACCTGTCACAATAAATACAGCCCCAGCCACAACCAGACCGATTATCTGTTTGTTCTTCATCTTTTTTCTCCTTTAAGTTCTAAATCTCCATAGCTTTTTTATTGTAACATATGAAGGATTGTTTTTCAAAAAATAATACATTTAACGCGTAGTAAACCTCGAATTTACTACGCGTCCTGCTATTTTGCTAACTTTATTAATTCTTCGACTCTTTTATTACATTCTCCCACCGGCACATCTGTTACAATAACTCTCTTACACTTTTTCATCACTTCAACTGCTCTTGCAAATGTCTCATCACTAATCTGCCGGAATGGTTCTTCTGTAATCACTTCCACTGCCAGAAGTCTTGCAAGCTGATAATCAATATCATTCTTGTAGAGGATTCCTGCTGCAAATGGAATGTGTTCTTTCTGTAACTGTCGATAAATTGGAATTCCGCTTCCTCCGGACGAAATTACAAATACCTCTGGTTCTCCTTCTATCTTCGGAAGCTCTATGCTTCCAAATACCGGATCAAAAGAACCATTGTCAATTTCATAAAGACTGCGGATTGTATCTTCCTTAAATACCTCTTCTGGCTTTCCATAATGTGCAATGGTATCTCCCTTCACACAGATAATCTTATCCGACACTTTCTGTGCAAGATCAATCTCATGCAGCGACATAATGACTGTAATATGCTTTTTTCTTGCCATACGTTCCAATATTGCAAGTAATTCTAATTTATATCGTACATCTAAAAAAGATGTCGGCTCATCCAGCACAATAATCTCCGGCTCCTGACAGATTGCTCTTGCAAGAAGAACTCTCTGTTTTTGTCCATCACTAATAGCGTTAAAATCGCGGTTTCCCAGATCTTCTGCATGAACTGCCTTCATTGCCTCATCTACGATTTGTTCATCTTCCGGCGTCAGTATTCCAAGCCGCCCTGTATATGGGTAACGTCCTGTTGCCACAATTTCATGACAGGTCATAAGCTCCGTTTTGATACGTTCTGTCAAAACAACAGCCATATTGGAAGAAAGTTCTTTATAAGACATTTCCTGAAGCGACGTGTCATCGAAGAACACCTTTCCTCCAATTAATTTCAATTGTTTTGTAATGCTCTTTAAAATTGTAGATTTACCGGATCCATTTGGTCCAATGAGCGTTACAATTTCACCTTTATCAATACCAATATTAATGTCATGAATCAGTGTCTTTCCCTGGTATCCAACAGCCATATCATCCATTTTAAAATAATAATCTGCCATGTTACATTCTTCCTTTCTCGCGCTTCACCATCATATAGATGACAATCGGTGCACCAAGTATCGATGTGACTGTACTGATATTCAGCTCCACCGGTGCCAGTGCCATACGAGCGATCAGATCACAGATCATACAGAATACAGCCCCTATAAAAAATGTACCCGGTATCACCACAATCGGTTTTGATGTTCCGAACGCTTTTCTCGTAAGAAATGGAACTGCAATTCCCACAAAAGAAATTGGTCCGGCAAATGCAGTCACACACGCAGAAAGAATACTTGACAGTAATATAATAACAACTCGGAATACTTTAATATTCACTCCCATGCTCTGTGCATATGCTTCTCCAAGCTGATATGCACTGATTGGTTTTGACAGTAAAAATGTACACACTGCCGCAATTCCAACTACAACTACAGCTACTTTTATATTTCCCCAGCTCATACCGGAAAAACTTCCCTGTGACCAGCCATGAAGATTTACAATATCAGAATCATCTGCAAATGTCACCACAAAATCTGTAATTGCGGAACAGATATATCCAATCATGATTCCTCCTACCAAAAGGGATGCCATATGATGAATCTTCTTTGACATCAAAAGAATGAATCCCGTCGATATCAACGAACCGATGAATGCTGCCACTACTAATGTGTAAGATGAAAAATGTCCTACATATTTTAAAAATACAATCATAGTCAGTGCGACAGCCATCTTCGCTCCGGAAGAAATTCCAAGTACAAACGGTCCTGCGATCGGATTTGAGAAAAATGTCTGTAATAAGAAACCGGACAGAGACAATGCTCCGCCCAGTAATGCTGCCATGAGGATACGCGGCAGACGTATCTTCCATATGATACTGTACTCTACCGCCTCTCCATCATGTAAAAATAATATTCTCAAAATCTTCGGCACAGAAATATGTACATTTCCCGTATTAATATTCAGTACTGTAATGACAAAAAATGCTGCGATCATACACACAAATACAAATGTATATCTGGATCTTTTTCTGAAATTTTCAGTATGAAAACTTAACTGTTCCTGCTTTGTTTCCTTATTTTGCATATTTCTCCACCAGTTTCTTTTATTTTTTAATCTTTATTTCATCTTTTCAAGAAATGTCATCTGACTGGCATCACCATCTGTCAGCATCAGATGAATATCTGAAATCAGTTCTCCAACTGTGTCTGTCGCCTGATATAAGTTCTTACCAGTATACCATACATTTCCATCTTTGACAGCTTTAAACTCTGTAAACAGATTGCTCTTGGCTTCCAGATCACCAAGACTACTCACCTGCCCGTCAATGGTTCCGTTGTAAATAAGATAATCTGCATCTACTGCCGTTGCATAAAATTCTTCCATCGTCAGTTTTACAGATGGCGCATTCCCCTCAGAATTCTTCAGATCCTTGAACACATATCTTCCACCGGCAATCTCAATCATAGTCGGAATGTAGTCATCGGATTTGCGGACAACCACAGAACCGTCTGTATTGATGTAAAAATATGCCACTGTCTTCTCTGTATTCTTAAAATCCTTCAGATCTTCGATTACCTTTGCCTGGTCATCAAAAAATGCTTCTGCCTCTTTTTCTTTATTCAACATTGCTCCATAGACTTTGATCCACTCTGTTCTTCCAAGTGGATGAGACTCATAACTGGAATAATCTACAAATACTGGGATATCAAGGTCTTCAATCATCTCCTGCACCTTCGGTGAGTGAAGGATCATCGTAGATTCTACTGCCAGTTTGCAATCTCCATCTACAATCTTCTCATAATCCGGTTCACTGTATTTTCCTGCAAATGTCATGGCTCCGGATTCCATTGCTTTCTTCGCACTTTCTACGTACCAGCCGGAAGCCTCTAAACCTGAAAATTTCACAGTATCAATTGCATCTAATGCATCAAATAATGACATGATTGCTGTAGCAGCCATGTAAATATTCTGAATCGGCTGGTTGATGACAACAATATCACTGTCCAGTCCCTTCGGAGCCTCTTTGCCTTCCGGAACAATCAGATATTGCCGTCCTTCGTGAACATCGATCAGCTTATATCCGTCTTTGTAATAAAATACATCGAATTCCTGCGCATATGTCAGATCCATCGCAGACTCATACGTCAGCCCGTCAATTTGAGGGGCTTCTGCTTTTTTTGAATTATCACTCTTCTCTGAAGAAGTCTCAGTCTTCTGAGCCGCGCTATCCACACTATTCTTACCGCTTTTCACTGAGTTGCATCCTGCAATACTCGTTATAGTCATCGCAATCGCAACGCCAATACATAATTTCCTCTTTATCCATTTATTCATTATTTTGTCAACTCCGCATAAATTGCCTCTGCTTTATCTTCACAGCCAAAGATTGCTCCATAGACTTTCAGCCATTCAGCCTGTGCAAGTTCATCTTCTTCATCGATGGAGCGATCAATAAATACCGGAATATTTAAAGTATCATATTTGCTTAAAATTTCTTTCATTGTATTCAACTGATCTTCCAGAGTCTCCTGTGTCTCTGAATCCTCTTTCGGAAGAATCTCAGTATCCATCACTGTCAGATTACATTCATCTTTTATCAGTTTTTTATAATCAGGCTCGTCATATTTTCCAATACTGTCTACGGATTTATCCTTTAAAGCATTTTTAATTATTTCATTTGTGCAATCCTTCTCTTCACTAGCCACAGCTTTGACCTGATTTAATGCTCCAAGCTGCTCCAGTTTATCTAAAATCACATCTGACGCAACATAGGTCTTATCTGTCGGCTGCTGGATCACAATTGTTTCTTTATCCAATCCTACCGGAATTTCAACACCTTCCGGAACAATCAGATATTTCACAATATTGTTCAGATACAGCTCGGATTTATCTTCCTGCTCTGACTGATTTTGGGAAACTTCACTTGCACCGTCTTCTGTCTGTTCTTCCTCTTTTTTGCTCTGATCTGTAGTCTTTGTTTCAACACGGCCACTCTGAGTCATTTCTGTGGACTGTTGTACTTCCCCAGATTCGTCTTCCTGATTTTCTCTTGGTGTGCCTGATGCCAGATCTATCTCTAATAATTTAATTCCCTGCTCATATTCATATATTTTAAAATACTGTGCATGGTTTAACTCTACCTCGCCCTGATATTCCAGTCCGATAATACTTGGTGCTTCCTGATCCAGCTTCTTACTTTCAGAATCCATTCCAGCTCCGATCACAGAACTTCCTTCTGCTGCCCGAGCACCTGCAAGATATACAAAAATGCTATATGTAATCTCATGCGCCTGAGACATTGCCGTTGTCATACCGATAATCTTGTTGTTCTTATTCAGTTCCACCGGAATCTCAAATGTTGTAGAGCCTCCCTGTGATACCGGTAAATATTTACTTCCATTTGCTTTTACATACTGATAATGTGAGCTGCTGAATGTAATTGTCGCATATGCCTGGCCACCGGAAATTCTAATCTGTGAACAAGTAATACCGACCTTACCAGTTCCGCCGGACCATAAAAAGCCATCCGGACTGTATACACCATCGGCCAGTTTTGTAGAAGTATTCACACGGCCAGTAGAGCCATTCGTATTGGAATCATATTTATTATCAGAACCATTCTGTCCGTAATTATTATTGGAACCGCTGTTATTAGTATTTCCGCCATTGTTGCCCGAGCCACTATTATTGCCGTTATTTCCATTGTTGTTGGAGCCACCATTATTTCCGTTGTTGCCATTATCTCCAGAATTGCTCTGATCTTCTCCGGCATCTACGGTATTAGTGTTGAAGTTAAAGGTGATTGTACGATCATACCATTTATCTAATCTTTGAGAATGTGATGCTACTTTTATTCCCGTGTTCAATGCTGCTACTGGTATTTCATAGGTATACTTTCCTTCCGAATCTTTTTTATATGGTATCCAGTTAGCAGACTCGCCTTCTTTTACTGCATCAGCTCCTGTTCCCACGTATAAATAATCGTAACCTGTTCCGCTCAACGTAATAACTGCTGTCATTCCGGAAGATGTCTTCTTTAAATCTGATGCTATTACTTTGAACATCCTTTCACCAGTTTCTACTGTATATAAATTATTAGAACTTCCCTCTAAATAATTATATTCACCGTCTTCAATTTTTTCAAATTTCATACCTTCTGAACTAAAGGTTATCGTACGATCATACCATTTATCTAATCTTTGAGAATGCGATGCTACTTTTATTCCCGTATTCAATGCTGCTACTGGTATTTCATAAGTATACTTTCCTTCTGAATCTTTTTTATATGGTATCCACTTAGCAGACTCTCCCTCTTCTACCGCATCGGCTCCTGTTCCCATGTATAAATAATCGTAACCTGTTCCGCTTAACGTAATAACTGCTGTCATTCCGGATTTTGTACTTTTCAAAACACAATCTGTAACTTTGAACATTCTTTCGCCCGTTTCCGCTGTAACCTTGTAACTTGCCCCATCAATCAGCTCAACTGTCTTATGTCCCGCTGCCACTTCTTTGCTTTGAACTTCTCCAGCACTGAGCAAATTCGCTCCTGTCACTTCATTTACTGATGCGGCAAGCTCTGGAAACTGAGCTTCTGCTGGCATATCCAAAAACAAATCTTTCTCTGAATACCACTCATTTTTTTCTGTCAAATGTGGTACGAACTGAAGTTTCTGCCCTAAATATTCAGCCTCAGTCTCAAACACAAAATCATATCCGCTAAGATTATTTTTCTCACCTTTTACTTCCGGTGTTTTTTCTGAATCTTCTTTCTTTCCAATATAAATCTTGTCATAGTTCTCATCTTTTGTAGATACTGTTACCTGAATCTTTCCATTCACAACAACCGCTTCCACTTTTTCTGCCTTAAACTCAGGAACAGCCGCTTCCTGCTCCGGTGATTCTTTTTCCTGATTTTCCTGATTTTTCTTATCGTTCTTCTCTACATTTGATGTAATATTCTGATTACCATTCTCCTGTACATTTTCCTGATTTGTATTATCAGACACCGGTTCTTCTTTAACCGGAACATTATCCTGAGTATCTTTTACTTCTGCCTGCTCATTCTTACCTATTTCTTCCTTCGAATTCTCCGCAGAATTACTCTTCTCATTTGTCTCACTATCTTCCTGTGCTATATTTTCATCTTGTTTTATTTCAACATTCTGAATCTGATCTGTCTCGCTGCTTTCTTCCGCATGCAGAACTGTTGTTGGTGTAACAGACATAGACACCGCCATAAACAGTGCTAAAAATCTCTTAGAATTTCTCTTCATCTCTTCCTTCTCCTTATTCTATTTCATCTTAGTTGTTTGGGACTTTTTAAGAAATATTTACACGAAAAAAACAAAGAATGTGCCTTGGCACATTCTAGCGCCTACGGTAGTCGCTTGCGACATTATCAGTATACGCCACAGTACGCATCCTGCCGGAGGCTTTTTAATAATAGGAAATGCAATTCCCTATTATATAAAAACCTTCTACCTGCAATAGCAAAAGATTTCCTGTTCCTTATATATTTCGGCACAATCAATTACTCGTGATCTGGAATTTCTATTTCCCGTACCAACGATCGGCAGGTTTCCTGACTTGTAAATCTTACATAGAATCTCCTTCCCAGTCTCCCAGTGGATGTCTAACACAACCTCAGATTCTGTGCTAACACATGATCTATGTATTCACTCACAGTGACGAGTTCGTACAGGCTTCTCACCTGTTTCCCTTTTACCTGTTCTCACAATGAAACAGCACCGAACGTTCTTCATAATTTTCCATAACAAATATAACATTTAGACTTGAGAAAGTCAATGAAACTGAAGCTTTATTACAATTCATTATACTTCAGTGACATGCTTAAAAAGCTTCCACAGGATTTCTCCCATAGAAGCTTCTTTTTTCAACTTATACGCCAAATTCCTCATACAATTTCTTACGATATTCCAAATCCTCCAACGCTTTAATACTATCTTCCTGACGATTCTGCTTTGAAAGCTTCATTAATAAATTGGCAAGCCGTTCTTCTCCTATACGTTCTCCTTCTATTCTTCCTTCTATTCTTCCTTCCTCTCTTCCTTCTATTCTTCCTTCTTTTCTTCCTTCCTCTCTTCCTCGTATTCTTCCTTCTCTTAAACCTCGCTCTGTTGCCTCTTCTTTTACCAGTCTTTCTCGTTCTTCCATCTTCATATACTCGACCTCCACACTTGTACTTGTTTTTATCTCCTGTATGCTCTCATGCAGACGGCGAAGTCTTTCATCACATTCCTCTGGAAGTCCATGTTCATTACTCTCAGTAATATAATGAAGAAAATCCACTAATTCTTTCGATACTTCATCTTCATTTTCCCCTTTTGTACTGAGGAATAATTTTGTAACCTCATCTCCAAGTAATAAATCTGACTGTTCCTTGCAACGACTTTCAAACGTATAGCAATACTTCTTCATTCCATATGGATCATAGTCACAAATTACGATAATAAACAGCGGTTTCAACTTATCAAAACCTTTTTCTCCACTCTTCAGTAATGGCGCGTCCATCAATGCCTGATAGAATCTGGTTCGTTTTGGAATATTTCCTTCCTTCCGATTCTGCATCTCTACATCAAAAACGCGACCATCTTCAGATTCTGCGACAAAATCCATTCGGATTCCACGTTTTCCCGGAATATTGTGAATAACCTTCTGACCTTCTTTCCACTTGAGGCTTTTTAATCGCAAACCAGTAGATAATTCGATAATTGTCTTGCAATTTTCCAGTTCCGCGGTTGCCACATCAAATAGAAAATCATCCGTGAGATTCATCTCCTTTAATGGCTTCCATCTGTCTTCCTGCATGATTAAGTTTTTGGTTCTCTCCATACACTTTTCTCCTTGTATTATACCATTTATAGTTATTTTTTCAAACATGGAATATCGGACGAATCTGTCCGTATGATCAGAGCAGAACTGCTCTTAAATTAACTTGATCTTTTTCGAATGTTTGAAGTGGGTATATCATAACATATTCAACATCTTCTATACAATCAATTATTACTTAAACTTTTCTTAAATCTGTAGAACTTTTGATAAATGTAATTTTTACATGCTATCTCGTTTCATTAGTTCAAGAATGCCTCGGCATTCTTGCTGCGAGGTGCGCGTCATGCAATTGCATGACATACTTCTACTGCGCACCTCTGCAAGTCTACACTCCGTTTCGGTCGGCGCAAAACCATTGTCCACCGGACAATGTGCGCCCTGCCGGAGGCTATATCAGCTGGGAGATTGACTCCCAGCTGATATACAGACGTAAGTAGCTTTATAAATTCGTCTGATTTACCAAGAAAGGACAGCCATGTGTTTTTTCACATCGGCTGTCCTTTTGACATTTCATAAATATGCTGTTAAACAAAATTCACTAACTACAATAGCTTTACTTCTTTAAAAATCCCATGATTCAGCTGATAACCAACATTCTTAATACACATCTGTCCGGCAAAATGTGCTTTTCCGATCATATTAATGCAGGCCTGTGCATATCCGATTGTCTCTTCTAACTGATGATCCACAAACTTCGCTTTTTCTGTTCCAATAAGAGCGAGTGTCGTTTTCGGGCAGAGCAGAATCATAGTCTTATCATCGGCAAGCTGCTCTACTTTCTTCAAGAATGGGTATGTAAAATTCACCGTGACATCTTCCATCATCTTCGGTCCCAGAATATTCACTCCACCAGAAGAATCTGCATAGCTGATCAAATCTCCCCCGTACTCTTTCACCAGTTCCATATATTTCAAAATCTGTTCTCCCAGCTTCCAGAATACCTTTTCCATCACTTCTGGTTTTTTTCGCATTCCCTTGAACACATATCTTGCGTCGATCAGCACATTGAGAATTGTAAATGGTCCTGCCACTTCGAATACAACATGTTCTCCTTCTTCACGAAGTTTTTTACATGCAAGAAGAGTCTCTTGAATCCGATTTTTCGTGAAATCCATGTCCGGCAGATTTAATATTTCTTCTACATCTGTACAGACATATCCTCCAGCTCTCGGACCGGCAATCTCATTTCCAAGATTTATAATTCCTCCCATAGCCTCTGCCTCTAATGTATGGCAAAATGGAAGTTCACATATAACTGCTTTATCTTTCTCTTTCAACACTTTTGAAAGAGTCACCATTGTATCACAGTGTGTGTATGCATCCGGAAATGTTAGTCCCAGTCCTTCTGTCACTTCTGAACGAATTCCCGCTGAATTATCATATGTACAATTAAAATCTTTTATATCTCCCATATTTTAACATTACCTCTTCGCATAACCAAGATTGGATTCCCTCGCTTTATTCGGGTACTTCCTATCTCATTCGTTTCTTCAATTTTTAGTGAACTTCCGGAAACATAAGGCAATCGGCAAATAATCTCTCATAGCCTTCTGTTGCACCAAGTTCCATATAATCCATATGATGAGCCAGTTCTTCCATCTCGCGCTTCACCTGACCGGATAAGAGCGCCATATAAGCTCCGGTCTTGGAAGAGTTACCGACATAGACAAGTTTATCTTTCACTTCTGCCGGAAGAATACCTGTTCCAATAAGGCTGTCTGCCGGAAGATGTGCTCCAAATTGTCCTGCGATCATAACCTTGTCAAGCTCACTCATCTCTTTTCCTGCCTTCTTAAGAAGTGCATAGAAGCCAGACAGAATAGCACCTTTTGCAAGCTGTACCTGTCGGACATCTCCCTGAGTGATCTTAAGGTCTTCCGTCATCTTGAACTGACGTTTGATACCATCCATCTCAATCATTGGGTAACGATAATCTGTCTCTTCCAGATTCTTCAACTTGATAAATGCGCCGTCTTTTCTTACAAGTCCGGTTCTTACCAGTTCTTTTACCACTGCCAGGATACCACTTCCACAGACACCGATCGGATCGGCATTGCCGATAATTTTCAACTTCACGCCATCTTCCTTAATTTCAACATCTTCAATAGCTCCTTCTGCCGCACGCATACCTGAGCTGATGTTCATACCTTCCAGTGCCGGGCCTGCGGCACAGGAACAGGAAAGCAGTCTTCCATGATCTGAAAATACAATCTCTCCATTCGTTCCGATATCAATAAACAAGACATTTTCATCTGCCTTATGAAGCTCACAGACATAAGCTCCTGCCACAATATCTGCTCCGATATAAGATGATACTGACGGCAGACAATAAAGTCTTGCCCCCCTGGATGCATGAATACCAATCTCCTCTGCTTCAATATCCTTTGCCTTTACAAACATTGGTGCATACGGTGATTTTCCAATGGACAGTGCATCTACACCAAGAAGCATATGCATCATCGTACAGTTAGCTCCTACAGAGACCTCGTAAATCTGTTCTTTCTTCACTCCAGTCTGGTCACAGACATCTGCGATCATCTCATTGATAGAAGCAACGATTGCTTCCTTAAGTGCCTGTACCCCCTCTTTGGGATGCTCCATCTCATAAGTAATACGAGTCAGGACATCCAGTCCAAAATGCTTCTGTGCATTGATCATAGAGGAATCTGCCAGTTCTTTTCCGGTCAGCATATCAATCAGTGCTGTAACAACGGTTGTTGTTCCGATATCTATTGCGATTCCATACATAGAATCTGTAGTATCTCCCTCTTCCAGATCCATCAGCACTTTTTTGCCATCTTTTTCACGGTGGATAACTGCCGTGTAACTTCCTTCTTTGAAACAGAATCCACGCAATACAGAAAATGGAAATTCCACATCCGAAAGCTGTTCTTTTATCTGATCTTCGAATGGGGTCTGGTCTGTCAAAAGCGGCTTATGTATATTCACGACCTGTTTGACAATATCCAGGTCTTTTTCGAATTTTGGCACATATCCTTTTGACAGAACTTCATGCTTGCGCTCTTTCTGCATCAGCTCTACTTCCAGATCACACTGTGGATGAACCATGCAGGAAAGACGCACACCACTATTTACTTCTTCTGGTTTTAAGAAACGTAATTCTGTAGAAGATACTTCCCCTACTTCTCCTGATACGATGCGTACTTTACACTTTCCGCATACTCCTTTTCCATTACACGGATTATCAATAAATATGTTCTGCGCCAGCAAGATTTCCAGAAGGCTTGCTCCCGGTTCATAATCGTATTCCTTGCCAGACTGAACGATACGTAATTTATACATTAGCTGCTTCCTCCATAATTCCATGACGGATTGCCTGGATATTGGTCAGTGGTGACTTCGTTCCAAGTCCGCATGCCGGAGAAATGATATCGGAACCGTCTTTCCAACATTTTACTGCAAGCTGCTCTACCTTCTCAGGCTGCCCAAACTCCAGCGTCCACGTACTGACATTTCCCATCAGGGCGTGCTTTTTTAAATGTTCGCGTGCCTCACGCATAGATACACAAGAATCGAAACTAAGTACGTCAGAATGTATCAGCTCTGCCTGCGGATATACATTTTTCATCTGTCCGCAAATATGCATGATTTTCCCCATGGTTTCTTTCTGAAGAGCATCCCAGATCATATTATTATATTTGACTGTGTACTCCTCAAAAAGCTTCGGTCCCAAAATCTCTCCCGTTCCGCTTGGATCGGAAATGGCAATGATATCTGCACCGGCATCAATCTGTGCTCTTGCAAACTTTATAATCTCATCAGTCACAAACTGCATGTAACGGTGTGCTTCTTCTTTTTTCTTGCGAAGCTCTTTATAAAAAATAACCGGCTCCATAACAGAACTTGCTGTGCTGACCGGTCCCGTAATATTTCCGATAATCGGCACATCTAAGTTTCTGGATTTTAGAATACGGATTGCATCCAGTACAACCTTTGCTCTTCCTTCCTCCATACTCATCGGTGCAATGGTCTCCCACTCTGTGACCGAATTGATCGCATATCCCGTTACATGAGGCTCATAAATCTTACTGCCCATAGTCACCTGAGCCCCCATAGCTTCTGCCTCAATCGTCATGCAGAATGGAACACCTACATTTTCAAAGCAGCCTTTTTCATAATTAGCTTCTGCCAAATCTGCCATCATTCTGGCATTCAGATGTGCCTCCGGCCAACTTACATTTGCCTCATCCATCAGGTCTGTCGTTATCATATTCATCATTCCACCGGGACAGATACATGGCGGTCTGTCCGTCGGCTCCTGATGCATAGCTTTCATAATTCGTTCTTTTGCATCCATAAATCCCCAGCTCCTTTTTCGAATTCTTATTCGGATTCTTTTATATTTAGCCTGGCCTATACCTTTTCAGACCGTTTCCAGTACAGCTTTTACCTTTTCTATCTAGGCAATTCCTGTCAGCTCTTTCGCAACTTTTACAGCTTCAACCGCATTCACAGAGTATCCCTCTGCTCCGATATCGTCCGCAAATTTTTTGGAAATCGGGCTTCCTCCGACCATAACTTTAAACTGGTCACGGATTCCCTGGTCTTTTAATTTCTCTATAACTGTCTGCATTCCACCCATAGTTGTCGTCATCAGTGTGGACATACAGATCAGATCTGCATTGACCTCTTTTGCCTTCTCAATAAACTGGTCAAGCGGAACATCTCGTCCAAGATCATACATCTCGAATCCTGCTGTCTCCATCATAATCTTTACCAGGTTTTTACCGATGTCATGAGTATCTCCTTCCACAACACCAATAACTGCTTTTTTCTTCGCCTGATCATCTGTATTTTCCAGATACGGACGAAGTACATCCAGTCCCGCATACATTGCATCAGAGCAAAGGAGTACATCTGTTACAAAATACTCTTCTGCATCGTAAAGCTCACTGGCCTTGTTCATACCATCTACAAGACCGTCCATAATTCCGTCAAACGCCGGATATCCGGCCTCAATATATTCTTTCGCAACGTCTACGACTTCCTCATCTTCCATCTCTACTACACACTCTGATAATTTTGCTAATAATTCTTCTTTAGATGCCATACTATAAATCCTCCATAATCTATATTCTTATTTTGTCAGAAAATAACTCATAGCCCGCAAGCTGTTTTTCTCCTGACATTCCCATCTCTTGACGTATTTTATCTTGATACATTTTAACATTAATTACACAAATCTTCAAATTGAGTACTTCAATATATTCATATAGACATTTATCCGTTCTATATGTCATCCATCAGATAACGAATCGCCCAGGCCGGCACTTCCGGAATCTTATCCAAAACTTCACTATCATATATAAATGCCACTGGATACTCTGGTTTTTTTCTCGGATAAACACCCATTCCATCTGTAAAATACAGCATTCCATTCAAGTTCGTAAGTTCTCCGTTTTTTCGAAGTTCTTCTATATACTCAAATGCCGGTCTGAAATCAGTTCCTCCCCTGCCATAAAGTGTCAAATCTTCCATCACCTGCTCCAGTTCTTTCTCTGATGTAATCTTCACATCCTTCTGAACCAGCGCATCACACTGGACCAGATGAAAATTCACCCTGTCTTCGCTTTCCTGCCCACTTTTTAATATCTGATACGTTTTTTCCAGAAATCTTCGAAGTTTTTCTTCCTCCACTGACCCTGAAGTATCAATCACAGTCACAAATGTTTTCACCACCCGGACATCCTTGTACTCCAACGGCTCGATCAGCGGCATATTTCCATACAGTTGCATTCCATAAGTATAGAAATTATAATCAAATTCCTCATCATTGATCTTCATACGTTCCCCAAGCCTGGTGAACTTTCTTAAGAATGCACTGTAGTCCTGCTTCTTTCTGTTCGCAAGCTTTAAATTCACCAAAAAATCACCGGTTTCACCACTCCGGCTTTTCATAAATGTCTCAAGATCCACCTGAATCTTTTTCGCAGCCTGCTTCCACAGCTCTTCCAATTTTTGATTTGAGAACATGACCTCCCGGTTCTGATTCACCTGACCTGATTTCACCTGGATTACATCATTCCTGTTTTTTGTTTCGGGATACCAGAAGCTATGGTCATCCCGACGGAAAATTTTCTCCAGCCGGTCTATTTCTGACTCTTTTGTCTTTTTCAGATATCCATAAATCTTTTCCGCATTCATAAGTCCCACATTTTTCCGGATCCGGTCAAGTTCCCGCTTTTCATCTGCCCCGGCACTAATGTCTGCAAAGTCCAGTTTCCAGCTTTCGATGATATATTCTGTTGCCATATCGCATGCAAGATCCCATTTTCTTTGCTCGATCTGTGGATTTACAAAGAAGTGTCTGAATATTCCATGCACGACTAAATGCATATACATTCTGCTGACGAAACCTTTCTCTTTCTGATATACTCTCAGTACGTATTCTGGATTATAGTAAAGATTTTTTCCATCTGTTCCCATACCATATGAACGATTACACATACATTTAGAGGGACTCTCCGTCAACATCCGAATTGCCGGTTCCAGAAACCTCATATTGACCAACATTCTCTGTCTACTAAAGTTCAGAACTTCTGAAGCCACTTTTATTATTTCCACACACATAAATATTACACCTGATCAAGTCCCAGATTTTGAATCTGATCCATAAGATTTTTCTGTCTCTCGTAGAACATCAAATTCTTATTATGTTTAAAATACTCCCGACATCCATACTGACTGATAAATCTGGCCGTATATTCATTCTCCGTAAGTTCTGTCACAAGTATGAGAATCTCCTGTCCTTCTTCAAACACATCTTCACAAAAGTAAAATGAGTTGGACAGACACCCCGATGCTTTTCTTGTCTGCTCTTGAAAGCTTTCTGTCAACTGGGCAAAATAATCTCTGAGAATTACAAAATCTCTTTCATCCGGAGTCCGTATGCCTGCTTTTTTCCGGCATTCTTCCAGATAAACAAGCACACGGTCATCTTCCCACACCTGGGCACGGGATAAATTACCGGCACGTTTTTTCTGTTTTTCTTGTTCCATTAAACATTCTTTTTGTTGTTCGATACAAGAAACAAGGTCTCGGTCCTTTTCCACATCTGCTTTTATCTTTTTCAGGCAATCCCCAAATACAAACAGTGCATTTTGCATCTCCATTGTCTCTTTAACAGTATCTGTAATTCCATCCATCAAAAGACCAAGGAAAGAAATCCTCTCATCAAAAGATGCTTTCATCGCCCTCTGTCTTACTTGCTCTGATGGAATGCCAAATAAAATACGGTCCACCTGATAATCATTTTTATATTTTTTGAACAGATCATAATAAATTGCAAAGTCACGGGCAATCTGCTCGTCCTGCACGTACTGGCTAATCAGATTCAGATCCACGGGCAGATTCTTCTTTTCACTCAGACACATGATCTGACTTAAATCTTCCCAGCCTCTTGCTGTCACAAAATGCTTTCCATCCACTGTATTTTTCACGGAATAAAATGCATCTTTCTTCAGATCCAGATAAGTCAGGATTGCCGGGTGCATCCCCTGCTCATAAGCATATGTTTTCCAGACACTATAATCAGGCTCTACATCCATTCTCTTTACGCGGTCCCAGGACGCAATATCGAATTCTCTCACAGAATAATTGTATTCTGGCGGATTCCCTGCTGTTACGATAATCCAGCCCTCAGGCACTTTGTGCTGTCCAAATGTCTTGTACTGTAAGAACTGAAGCATCGCCGGCGCCAAAGTCTCAGATACACAATTGATCTCATCTAGAAAAAGAATTCCTTCACATATTCCCGTGTCCTCCATCACTTCATAAACCGCTGCAATAATCTCACTCATCGTATACTCAGATACCTGAAATTTTTCTCCGCCATACTCCTTTTCTACAATGTATGGAAGTCCCAGTGCACTCTGCCTTGTGTGATGTGTCATCGTGTAAGACACAAGTGCTACTCCAAGTTCCTGCGCAACCTGCTCCATAATTGCAGTTTTACCGATTCCCGGCGCTCCCATCAAAAATACCGGACGCTGCTTTTCTATCGGAATTATATATCTGCCTTTTTCATCCTTTTCCAAGTACAATTTTACCGCATGTTCAATCTGCTCTTTTGCTTCCCTAATATTCATAAATATTATGACAACGCTGCCAGAAGCTGTTCAAGCTGGCTGCCCGTCTCCTCCTTCTTATCCTCATTTTGGATTTCATCCTGATAATTCAACAGCATGCTACGGATCTCCATATCGGATTTTTGCAGTGACTGATCCAGAAGCCTGTTCACTGACTGTTCCACCAATAAATTGTAATGAATGAAAAACTGTAATAACTTTTTATTTTCTAATAAAAGGACTTCATAGGAACTCCGGTTTTCTTTCAGATCCTTCACATAAGAATCAAGGATTTCACTTCTTACATCTCCCTGTTCTACCAGGTAATCTGCAAGTCCTGCTGCCGCCCACATTCTCCATTCTTTTGCAAATCTCGTAATCCTCATATTCGGTGCAATGATTTCTTCCATATCATAGCAAGTTGTCCACATATCCCAGTCCTGAAACACTTCTTCATCCACCGGATTTCCTTCTATATACACTCGTTTTAATGCAGAACATTGTGAAAAGATGCCTTTGCCAAACTCTATCACCCGTTTTGGGAAATGAAGTTCTTTTAAATTCGTACACCGGTAAAACACCTTGCGTTCTACCGCCTCCAGTCCTTTTGGCAAATGTACTTTTTCCAGACTGACACAAGTCACAAAAGCACCTTCTTCCATTCGCTTCACACTCTCCGGTAAATCCACCTGTTCCAGTGCCGCACATCCGGAAAATGCATGAGCCCCAATCACTTCTGTATCATGCGGCAGTATTACTTCCCGCAGTTTTCCACAATCATTGAATGTATCATGCGGAATCTCCACCAGATGTTCTGGAAACTTCGCTTTTTTTAACATTCTGCAATAACGGAATGCACTGTGCCCAAGTTTCTGCAAATTCTCCGGTAATTCCATATATTCCAGAGGTGTTCCGCTGAAAGCATAAATATCGATTGTTTTTATGCTTTCCGGTAAATGCATCTTTTTGATTCCACTCCCCTGAAAAGCATGCTTTCCAATTCGTTCCACTGAATCTGGCAAATGCACTTCCTGCACTTCCATGCAATACTCAAAAGCACTGTCTGCGATGATTCGGATACCATCCGGCACTTCTACAAATGCGTCAGCTCCAAGATATTTTATAAGCATATCTCCTTCTATCTGAAGATTTTGATCTACGTTTCCGGATTCCATTACACTTTTTAATACTTCCCGTGCATCTTCACTTTTCAACGCTTTCGTATTCAGTCGTTCCAGCACTTTCCAGCCTTCTTCTATTTCCTCCGGTTCCACATCATCTAAATCAATATGATTGACCAGAATCACATCTGCATGTTCAATCTGGTCTACATAAAATTCTCCCAGTCCGGAGGTGTATGCCTCCACCATCCCAATGTCTACAACTGTAACATTCGGTCCGATCACCATCTCAAGATGTTCCTTCTCTTTTAGTTGCGTACATACTTTCACGACATCGGACAGTTTTCCAAATCCAGATGCTTCTATAAATATTCTGTCCGGGCAATCTTCCATGGCAATCCGGCGCATCTTTTCTTCAAACTCAAGTGCCATCCCACAGCAAATACAGCCCTCACCGATTTCTTCATAGATCAAGCTGCCTTCTACATTTTCCCGGTCAACTACTTGTGCACCAAAATCATTTTCAATTACCGCAGTCTTTCCCTTTATCTGTTCTATACATTGATTTAAAAATGTTGTTTTTCCGGATCCCCGAAATCCAGATATAATCTGAACAACCATGTCCTGTTTATCAACCTCCATCAGATTAGTTTTCTGATTTTATATCTTTTTATTCAAATTTGGCAGCTTATCTTTTCCACATATTTTACTCAAAGTTCTTAGGATCTAATGGCCATTTTCCATACTTTCTTGCTGCATTCATAAACGCTTCAATATTCTCCAATTTTACCTGACCGGAAAGATCACATCCTGAGGCAAGAATATAACCATTCGGTGAATCCCATGCTTTCTGCAAACACCTCTTTACAGCTGCATCCATTTCTTCCTTTGTTCCCTGAATAAAATAGTCGACTGGTGCCACATTTCCAAGAATCGGCATCTTCTTCCCTGCTGTATTTTTTACATGCTCTAGATCAACGACATTGTCCACACTGATCATATCACTTCCTGCATCTGCCATGTCATCAATTGTTTTTGTCGTATCTCCACATATATGATAGCAAACCATTCCTCCTGCGTCATGAATTGCCTGATTTACTTTTTTTGCATACGGAAGCACAAACTCCTGATACTGACTCTTTCTCAAGATTGTGCCAGAAGCAAGTGGATCACATTGTAGGATCAACACCCCTTCTTGAATGAACTCTTTATAAATATCAATCAGACAATCTGTTGTAAACTGCACAAGTCTGTGAACCTTTTCTGGTGATTTTCTCATGGCACGGAACAGCTTCTCTGCCGGATAACAGCTTGTGGCAGCTGTATATGGTCCAGTAATCAGAACCCCCACCGGCACTTCATCACCAATTTCTTCTTTTACAATGTGGCATGCCTCTAGACAATGTCTTAGGTGCGGATCGTTTTCTTTTTTCAGGCGTTTCGAATCCAGCTTGTCAATATCATCCAAACTTTCAAGTGGATACGTTGCAATTGCAGGTGTCTGAAACTCTGGATCATTGGTCGTTCCTCCGAGACCAACTCCTACCATGTGAAGTCCATACTCAATAACCGCAAGGTCATTGCCAAATCTTTTGTACGCTTCAATCTGACACTTTGCCTCATTCTCTGGTGAGCTTCTTTTCTCGCGATGAGTCATCCCACATACATCTCCCGACATAGATACTATGACCGGCATTGCAAGCATTCGATCCATTGATTGTCCTGTCATAAAAGCATTCAGTCTTTGGTTCGGTGTCATCTGGTCTAATTCGTGCATAAATCTCCTCCTCGTATTATACATACAAACAATAAGTTTCTCAATATTCCCCCTGAATTTTATACACTACAACTTCTATCGCTGTCATGAACGATTGGTATAAAAATATTTTTCCACTAAAAAAGGCAGGGAGAATAAAACGAAGTATCCGTTCTTTTCCCTACCGAAAATCCCAATTCCTATATAGCAGGTTTCCTGGCTTGATTTCATCCTCTGCTTTCCTCTTCCCGGCTTATATTACTGCTGTTCTGTTGCAGATATAAATACCAGTGACTCCGTTGAAGCTTCGTCCATCTTACAGTAGAATAGGCTGCTCTGGATTCTCACCAGATTCCCTTTTAAATGTCAAATCCATCACTATATAGTCTTCTGCATCTAGTATAATTCATAAGCGCGCTTATTTCAAATAAATAATATTAATATATCTACCCAATTATCGTTTTTCCAACTAAAATACACTCAGTCTTCATGAAATTCCTAAAAAGAATAAACTTATAAAAACCGAGTGTACATAATTAAGAATGACTCTGCATTCTTATTTGCGAAACTACATACTTATTTTTTCCTTAATGCTTTCTTTTTCTCAAGATTTGTAACAACCATGCAGCAGCTTGCATCACCTGTGATGTTTACTGTTGTACGTCCCATATCAAAGATACGATCCACTCCGGCTACAAGAGCGATTCCATCTACCGGAAGTCCTACAGATGTAAGTACCATTGCCAGCATAACCATTCCAGATCCCGGCACACCTGCTGTCCCGATAGATGCCAGTGTTGCTGTCAGAATAATCGTCAGCATCTGCGGAAGTGTAAGGTTGATTCCATAACAGGACGCGATAAAGATTGCACATACTCCCTGATAAATTGCAGTTCCGTCCATGTTAATTGTTGCTCCAAGCGGAAGCACAAATGAAGTTACTTCTTTTGATGCTCCCATGTTCTCTACACACTCCATATTGATTGGAAGTGTTCCTACGGAAGAAGCACTGGAAAATGCAAACATCATTGCCGGAAGCATTCCTTTAAAAAATGCGATCGGACTCATACCGCCCATTGTCTTTACTGCTAATGAATATACAACAACTGCATGTATAATATAGCAGACATATGCTGCTAAAAGCACCATTGCCAGTGAACCGATGATCATCGGACCATTTACTGCAATAACCGGGCATAACAGACAGAATACTCCGATTGGAGATAATTTTAAAATCATCTCCATACATTTCATGAACATATCATTCAGATCATTACACCCCTGGATCAGACGTGGGTTTTTCTCCGGTCCGATCAGAATAATTGCAAATCCGAACAATACCGACATCACAATTACTTGAAGCATATTGAACTCAGACATCGGTGCAATAAAATTGGATGGAAAAATATTCACAATTGTATCCATAAATGATACCGACTCTGCTGCTTCATAAGTCAAGTCTGTTGTTGCAACGACCGGGAACATTCCCTTGAACAGATTTCCTCCAATCAATCCAAATGTGATTGCAAATGCGGTTGTACACATATAGTATACAACGGTCTTTAAACCAATTGCTCCTACTTTTTTAATATCCTGCATGGAGATAATCCCACACATAATGGAAAATAATACGATTGGAACTACAATGAACTTTACAAGGTTCAGAAAAATTGTTCCAAACGGCTTAATGTAACTCTCTGCAAATTCTGCATGACTCTGCATCAGAAGTCCTACTACAATTGCAAGAATCAATGCGATAAAAATCTGCATTGCCAAAGACATTTTTTTCTTTTGTTTCATGATTTTAACCTCTCTTTACTTGATTTCATTTCCCCGTTATATTTTACCCCAAAAAAGCACTGTCATAAGACAATGCCTTTTCTCTGATACAAAATTATATCATACCTTATTCTGATTCATCAACCAGTTTTTGCAAGTTCATATGGGAAATTATGCATTTTCGATATCTTTTTTGCTTTAAAATATCATTTTTGCATATTTTAATCTTCCAGAATGCCTCTCGGAAGCTTTCCTAACTGCGCACCATGACCGTATTTTCTTGCCGCATAGATGAATGCCTCAACATTTCTCTTCGGTGTACCGATCGGAAGCTGACATCCTGTATTCAAAATGTAACCTTTTGGATTGTCTCCACATTTTCTCAGGCAGTCTTTACATGCCTCAATGACATCATCAATCGATCCATCTTTCATCACTTCGATTGGCGGAACATTTCCTGCAAAACGCATCCGGTCACCCACCTCACGCTTAGCAACCTCCAAATCCTCGCAATTATCGATACTGAATGAAAATAGACCTGCATCTGCAAGATTACTCCAAATAGGGCTTGTCTTACCACAAATATGAGCTCCCGGTCTTGATCCCATAATTTTCTCTGTTCCATCAATCAGTTTTTTAATATAAGGAAGCGAAAATTCATCAAATTGCTTCTTACTAATTACATCCATACAGGTTACCGGATCGGAAAAATTCGTTCCAACCGATCCGAACTCATGGTAAAATGCTTCAAACCATTTTAAAGAACAGACAACTGTCAAATCAAGCAATTTGTGAAGCATTTCCGGATTCTTTCTCGTATCGCGAAGAACCTTTTCAACTGGTCTGACTGCTATAGCCGTTGAAATCGGCCCTGCTACACTCGTTGTCATACTAACATCCGGAAAACGTTCTTTCAATCTCTTAGCACTTTCCAAAATCGGTGCAAGCACTGGATTTTTATAAGGATCCGTTACTTCCAATTTGTCAAAATCCGCATAATCCTGCAATACATGATGTTCAATGTAATCAATTCCATGTTCAGGAACCCCTAACTTAGAACCAAGCGCAACACCAATTGTACGAAGACCTAATCCTACATTAAAACTATCCAAACCAAATTCTTCTTTTCTTCGTCTGATAACTTCACTTTTTACTTCAAAGTCTTTCGCAAATTGTGATGTTGTAAATCCAAAAATATCTGCCATAGCCGGATCTGGCGCCTGTAACGTATACGGGATATGATCTACCTCTTTTCCCTCGTTGTAGGCCTTGATACGCTCCGCTGCAGTCATCTCAACCTTCTGCTCACTCATTAATTTCTTTAATTCTGTGTAATCCATAACTCCCTCTCTTTCTTAATTTGGAACACAGTAAAACTCCAAAAATCTACATCCCAAATTTTAAATATGGTATCCTTTTTACACAACATATGTTGTATGCAATGACTCTTTGTTTGTCATTCCAAAATCTTCTTCTGTCATTACACCCCCCTTTTCAATAATCAAAAATTGGTCATCCCATTTCCCAGACACTAATTTTTCTAATATAATATTACTTCCCGGCACATATTGATATGGCACATTTATAATTGCAGACTCCCTTTTTGCACGCTCTACATATTCTTTTGAATAACAATCATAAACACCCGTATCCACAATATCTACACTCTTGTAGGCATCGAACCAGACTTTCATAACTCTTTTGGCTCTTCTTTCACCATACTTTAAAACCAAATCTTGTTCCATCCGGTCAATAGACATCAAATCTCTGTTTTCAGTCAAATAAAAATGTCCGGCTTCTTTTAAGTTGTAATGAAATTTTTCGTCCGTATGCATTAAAAGTGTAATACAATCATCAACTTTGGGCATAATTGTCCGCCTTGGGAAAGTCCATCCTACTGATGCCCCTCCACAAACTCCCATACCTAAAAGCACGGTATCTATTTCCTCCGGAAGTTGTTCCATGGCAAGAAACGCCAACTGCCAGAATTTTTCCGGTCTGCTATGCTTGGAATTATCCAGTTCAATAATAGGATAATTTGTATTCATTTTTTTCTGTGCTGCTTTCACATGATTTGTAAGTGTGGAGCAGACTATTATAGCAGCATTCATATAATCTTCCTTATACTTTTTATATTTCTATATATTAAAAAAAGGCAGAGTAAAAACAGCGTAACCGCTGTTCTTCCCCTACCGGAATCCCATACATATACATAGCAGGTCTCCTGACTTTGCATCCTCCTTTGATCTTATCTTCCCCCAACATCTCCGCTAGAGTGATTTTCCAGACCATCGTCCGCTTCACAGTAGAATAGGCTGTTCCAGATTCTCACTGGATTCCCTTTTCAATGAATTATAATCATCACTATGTACTTTACATAAGTAATTTTAACCCATTCTACTTCCGCCAGCAAATAGCTTGTTCCCATATATGCGCTTTATTATTGTTGTAATCTATAAGAAATTTTTAGTTTTATATTATAGAATTAACCCACATCTGATATAATAAACTTGTTAAATCTATTTACTCATATGCATTGGATTTTAGTATAATTGCAATCAATCTTGCTACAGATCTTCGTAGTTCACTTTCCTTAAGAGTTCCATTTTTTAATGCAGCTCTGATTTGTTCATGATCAGATATCACTCCAGGACAAATCAGATCATTTCCCGCCTGAATGCAACATTCTGGTCTGGAGCATTTTGTATATCCTTCCGGCATCTCATTTGTTGTGCCCCAGTCAGTCATAATCAAACCTCTGAACCCCCATTCGTCTCGTGCTGCCTTTGTGCAAAGATCATGGCTGTTGGCTGCATGTATTCCATTAATCAGATTATAGGATGTCATAATCGCCATCGGCTGTGCTTCTTTCACACAAATTTCAAATCCACGCAAATAAATTTCCCGTAGTGCACGTTCGCTTATAATACTGTCACTACCTAATCGATTATCTTCTTGATTATTACATGCAAAATGTTTGATAGTCGTTCCAATTCCAGGTGTCTCTTGAACGCCTTCTGTCATATCTGCTGCCATAATTCCAGAAATAAGTGGATCTTCAGAATAATACTCAAAGTTTCTGCCACACAATGGATTTCGATGAATATTCATTCCTGGCGCCAGCCATAATGTAATTTGAAAAATTTCCAGTTCTGTTGCAACCGCTCGACCAACTTTTTTCAGAACTTCCCTGTCCCAGGACTGAGCAAGTACAGTTCCTATAGGAAATGCAGTACAAAACTGATAATACCTTTCTCCCTGCTTCTCATCACTGATTCTGAAAAGTCCATCTTCCACACTGTCGATAAAATCTTGAATTTTTCGTTCACCATTCACAACATCATAGAATTTATTCAAACGCAAACCCGCAGGTCCGTCTGCCAGCGTAATACTTGCAATTCCTTCATCTACTGCCACCAGACTGGTTTCCGCCGCTGCTCCGGGAACGGAAATTCCAGCAGTTCCAATTGTTCCATCTTTTCCACGTCGGATTGCACCCGTACACATCTGTACACATTGTTCCACAAATAAATGCTTTGCAATTTGCAACGCTTCTTTTTCTAACAGACTTTCTTCTGTTCCATAGACAACTTCTTTCGTATACAATTCATCTTTTGGCAATACAATACCGCTTTTTCCGGCTACTTCCGTTTTCCATTTTGCCTCTTTTTTCAAAAGACTGTCTTCGTTAGGAAATATTTCTTCCAGTTCTTCTTTTCTTAAACAAATCGCTCTATCCTGCTCAAGAATGACTGTTTTATCCAGTTCTATACTTGCTTCAACTTTTGCATGATCGAGAGAATTTCCTATCCAGATTCCGTACATTCCCTCTTCCATAATCCAGGCAGACTTTTCTTCACAATAACTGGATAATCCCTTCAGCGAAATAGAAAGTTCTATTTTCTGACGTTCTCCAGGTTCAAGTGACTTTGTCTTAGCAAATGCCACAAGTCTCCGAAATTCTTTTTTTATTTTATTTTGAGGACAAGATGCATAAATCTGTACAACTTCCTTTCCCGCATATCGTTCTCCGACATTTCTTACTTCTACTGTAACTCTGATTTCTCCTGCCTTATCCAAAGATCCTGCTTTATATACAATGTTCATAAGATTCGTCTCAAAATCAGTATAGGACAATCCGTGTCCAAAACAATATCTTACAGGTATATCAAATGTATCAAAATAACGATATCCTACATAAATTCCTTCTTTGTAGTATTCTTTGTGTACATTTCCATCCATATATGAAAATGTCGTCGCATTGGGATAATCTTCATATCTGAATGCCCATGTATCAGTCAAATGTCCACCAAAGGTTACCTTTCCAGACACAACATCTGCGAAAGCATTTCCACTCTCCATCCCACATTGTCCCATCTGAATCACAGCTTTTATAGATGGATAACACTCTTTAAACCCAAGGTCAATGATTCCTCCACTATTCAACACTAGTATAACATTGCTATAACACTTGCAGACCCCATCCAAAACCTGTAGTTCTTCATCTGACAAATAATAATCACCTTTCTCGCATTTACGATCTGCTGATTCTCCGGCTGTACGGCTGATAATATAAAATGCAATATCACAGTCGTATTCTTTTACTTTCTCCAGATTTGGCACACTTCCTGCCGGAATCTGGAACGGATGGCTTGCAAATGTCCTGAAAAAAGCTGCGTGTTCACGGTTACCTGTAATCTCCAGTATCCTGTCACGCCAAGCTCTTTTTTCTATTTCATACAAGCACTTATAGTCACTAAGCCAGTCTTCATTTACAATCTCGTATCCTGCATTTTTCATTCCTGCCCATATTGAAATAGTCTCGCGTTCATTTACATCACCGGAACCAGATCCTCCTTTTATAGTCTTTACTGCTCCGCTTCCATATAAAGCAACCTTGCTTCCTGGCTGCAATGGTAAAATATGCTCACAATTTTCTAAAAGAACCATACCTTCTGCTGCAGCTTCTCTTGCTACTCTCCGATTTTGAATCTCATAATCGGAAATCTCTTGGGTTTTCTTTCCTGTATAGATCCTATTCACATTTTTTATCACTCTCATACTTTTCGTACCTCTTCTACTTATTATCACATATATGATAGTTGAGTGTTTCCGGCTACAACATTATCTTACTGTACAAAATAATATTCAACACGACTGCTTATAACTCTGTAATACCTCTTGGCATATAACCTTTTCTTGCACCACGTCCATACTTTGCAGCTGCATTCATAAATGCAATCATGTTTTCCTTCGTCGTATCTATCGGAGTGGTACATCCAGGACAGAGATTATATCCCCTCGGATTGTCTCCAGCTTCAATAATACATTTCTTAATTGCCTGGTCAATTTCTTCAAATGTTCCATTTTTCAATACATCTACAGGTGGCACATTTCCACTGATTGCAACTTTATCACCATAGCATTCCTTCAATTCCTGAAGGCTCTCACAGTTATCTACCCAAAATCCACTGACTCCTGTGCCAATAACTTCTTCCCAGCGATCCCTGGTATGTCCACAGATATGAATTCCAGTTGAACCCTGAAATTTGTTCATACGCTCTACTGCCTGTTTTATATAAGGGACAAAAAATTCTTTAAACTGTCGTTTACTAAGTAAATCTCTGGAGCCCATTGGTTCAGAAAGCGTAAAACAAATTCCCAGTTTACGGTGAAGATCTTCACAACATTTTACAACACAGTCTGTACTGTACTGCAATAATTTGTGGGCCTGTTCTTTATGTTTGACCGTACCCTTTAAGAATGTTTCAGTTCCAATCAAACTTGCAGCTGTTGTAAATGGTCCTGCAAGTCCACTACCAATTCCGCGTTCTTTTCCATATTTTTCTTGAAGTCTTTCAAATGCTTCTATTATGATAGGAAATCTTCCATCTTTTTCAACATTAATAAGCTCCATATGATCCAGGTCATCAAAGGTTTCCAGTGCCGGCTTTTCAATATAAGACACGCTGTGCTCCGGATACTCGAGCTTTGTTCCGAGTGCTTCTACCAGCGTCCGAAGTCCCAGTCCCATCCCCATATTATCTGCCTGAAAATCTTCTGCCAGACGGCTTTCTACTTCCACCATGGCATCTGCTGAAAAATAATAATCACGAATGGAAATCCCATATAACGGAGGAGCTGTCTCTCCTGCACTTAAAGACGTCGGAATACGGTCCACCTCTTCTCCTCTTGCGTAAGCTATCTTCCTCTCTTTTGGCGTCATCTCAAGTTTTACTAATTCCATCTTTTCTTACCTCTTTCTTCTAACAGAACAACATAGAAAATGGTACTGTTACAATTGATATAATCGTTGTCATAGCAAATATTTCCGCTGCATATACGGAGTCTTTTTCATAGCGAAGTGCAAATAAGCTTCCCGTCACTCCTGCCGGACACGCTGTTGCCAGTATCACAATAGTCTTTACGAGCTGTGAAACTGGAACAAAATAAAAGACTCCTACCAATGCAAATGGCATCACAATCAGCTTTACAAAGCTTAACCAATATAATCTGTAATGACAAAATACTTGTTTCAGATCTGCCTGAGCAATATTGATTCCTGCTACCATCATCGCCATCGGTGTGTTCATGTTTGCAATCATTTCCATTGGTTCTTCAATAATCTGAGGAACACGGATTTGTGCAACAAAGCAGATAATACCAAGAATAATGGAAATAATTGTCGGTGATGTAAATACTTTTTTCAAAGATTTGATATCACTTTTCCCAGACATTACAATTACGCCATGTGACCAAAGCAGGAAATTTGCCATAGCTACATAGGCAGTCATATAAAAAACTCCTTCTGCCCCAAAAATCCCTTGTGCCATTGGTATTCCGATAAATCCACAATTAGAATACATCAGCGCAACTAATTCCACAACTGCATAATCTTTATCCAATTTTCGGACGACCCATTTACAGATACACCAGATCAGAAAAAAAGCAATAGCTGATAACAGAACCGATATCATCAGCCCTGTTACCAGCTCTTTTGAAAAGTCTTTCTGAAATGATGTAAAGAGCAGGACTGGTGTGAATAAACTCAGCACCAGTTCTGATAATTTCTTATTCATCTCCTGATCTACAATCTTCTTGTGATAACAGAATACCCCGACAAGCGCAAGTATCGTCATCACAAGAGTTTTGTACATCGTCATTCCAGCTAATTCCATAGAACTATTTGTTTAACTCCCACATTGGAACCATCGTTCCCTTTTTCTCTGTCTTGTAGTAATCTGCAAGCGCATCACACTGAACAGCTTTTGCAAGTCCTGTTGCCCACTCAGCATCTTTGTCTTCTTTTCTTACCACAAATCCTACAGCGTATGTTTCTGCATCATCAGAAGCGCATACATAATCTGTTCCATCAAGTCCTGCATTTACCATGTGAGCTGCTGCACAAAGAATAGCTGCTACATCCGGCAGAGACTGTGGAAGAACCTGCATATCAGCCTCGATAAATTTAAGATTCAGCTTATTCTCTTTGATGTCATACTGTGTAGGTGTCTCTACGGAATCATCTAATGTAATCAGACCCTGAGACTCTAACAAATGAAGTCCACGAGCTTTATTAGAAGCATCACTGCAAATAGCAATTGTATCTCCATCTTTTAACTCATCAACAGACTTGATTTTTTCTGAGTACATCGCAAATAATGGAGCTGCCGTCTTTGGTTCAACCATTACAAAATCTGTTCCATTGGCGTCGTTGTAAGCTTTTAAAAATGGCTCATGCTGATACCAGTTAATATCAATACTACCTTCTCCAAGTGCAACATTTGGCTGATTACTGTCATCGAATACTGTAACATCCACTTTATAACCAGCTGCCTCAATTGCATCCATAACTGCATTTACCTGATCTGCGTTATCACGTACTCCTAATTTGATTACTTTCTTCTCATCAGATGACTCTGTCTTTTTATCATCAGATGATTTGCTGCTTGAGGAGCTTCCGCATCCAACTAACATTGTTCCTACCATTGCTGCTGCCAGCAATACACTTAAAATTCTTTTTTTCATGATTTTCTCCTTTTTGCTTATTATGAATCTTTAAAATCTATCTAAAAATAAGTCAAACTTATTTTCAGCCAATATAACAGATGGAAGAGGTCTTCCACCTTCAACCCATATGTAAATGATGAATCAGACACTTACTTCAGTTTCTTGTAGATCCAGTCTCCAAAATACTGAATAATTGCTACAAGAATTATCAAAATCACACAGATTGAATACATAATCTCCTGATTGAAGTTCTGATAGCCATATGTAAGAGCTGTTGCTCCAAGTCCACCGGCTCCTACTGCACCAGCCATAGCTGTACAGCCAAGCAAGTTTATGATTGCGAGACAGAGTCCTGAAATTATGGACGGAACAGATTCCTTTAACATTACTTTTACAATAATCTGCACTTTAGAAGCGCCAAATGACTGAGCAGCTTCAATCAAGGCAGGGTCAACTTCTTTAAAACTGTTCTGGAAAATACGTGCCATAAATGGAGAGCATGCTACAGTAAGCGGTACAAGAGCCGCTGTCTCTCCGATGGACGTTCCCACGATTAATCTTGTAAATGGAATAATCGAAATCAGCAAAATAATAAACGGGAATGATCGAATCGTATTGACCAGAAAATCCAGGATACGGTTTACCACAACATTCTCGCAAAGTCCTCCTTTTTCAGTTATAACAAGAATGACTCCAAATATGAAACCAAATATTGTAGATAAGATTCCGGAAATTACAAGCATCTTCAAAGTTGCAAAAAATGCAGGTACGATCAGCATCTGACATAACTGTAAAAATGTATAATTATTTAATGTCATTATTCTTCATCCTCCTTTGTCTCATCATGTTGTTCCTCTATCTCATGCCAGTTCAGGCCCTCTTTTGTGAGATAGTCTGTGACAAGTTTTAGATGTTCATCATCCACATTAATTGTGAAAATTCCCATGCTGTCATTCTGATAATCCTGAATTTTTCCATCGATAATCGGGAATATGTAATTCAGCTCTGCTGACATCTTTGCAAACAGCTCTCCATCATGCATATCATTTACAAGATGTGCGATTTGAATATTGTGTCCTTCTTTTGGAAGTTTTACCTGCTCTTCTCCAAGAAGTCTCTTCAGTGACTGTGGCTGTTTAATAAAGATTTCTTTTACAGTACCTTCATCTGCAATCTTGCCATTTTCCAGAATACATGCTTTATTACACGCTTTTCTTACAACTTCCATCTGATGTGTTACAATGATAACTGTGATTCCAAGTTTCTGATTAATTTCCATCAACAGATCCAGAATCGAATTCGTCGTCTTCGGATCCAGTGCTGAAGTAGCCTCATCACAAAGCAAAATCTTCGGATCCATAGTCAATGCTCTTGCAACTGCAACACGTTGCTTTTGTCCACCACTTAAATTTCTCGGTTTTGCATTCATCTTATCTCCAAGACCAACCAGTTCCAGAAGTTCTCTTACTTTTTTATCGATCTGGTCTTTTGGATATTTCCAGCACTGCATTGGAAGAGCGACATTCTTATATACCGTCTCTCGTTCAAGTAGTGAAAACTGCTGAAAAATCATTCCAACATGCCGTCTGAATTCTCGTAATTCTTTATCTTTCAAATCTTTGATTTCGCATCCGTCAACCTTCAGGCTTCCTTCCTGATAAGATGTCAGACCATTGATGCAGCGAAGAAGTGTAGATTTTCCTGCGCCACTTCGACCTACTAACGCATAAATATCTCCGTCTTCAATTGTCAGGTTGATACCTTCCAGAACGGAGCTTCCATCGTCTTCCCATAACTTTTTCAGATTTTTTATCTCAATCAACGTTTTTTCCTCCTTCTAAATTATTTTCTATTTTATACAATTTTCTCAATAATTTCTTCATTTATAATTCCAATCTTTCTTGTTTTAATTGTGCATCGTGCACAATTTATCCTATGTGTTTTTGTGCATTTTATTGATTGTATCTATATATTCGTTCTTTTATTGTTTATATCTATATTTGTCTTTATAGATATATGTTATATCTGCACAAAAACAGGGTGCATCTATCTATATTTGATAAATGCACCCTTGTCAATTGTAATTATTTACGAATCATTTCTACAAATGCTGCCAGTCGTGTATTTAATTGTCCTACATCACCTTTTGAATAGTCTGTCACTACAGCCAGATATGGCAAATGCTTTTCTTCATTCACGAAATTCTTCACACTGATGGATTCCATTTCCACAGAATGACAACCCGATAATATCATCTCAACTACCCCATCTACATGATAGTCATCAATCATTTCTCCAAGAAGATGGATACGATTATTGTTCGGTGTCATAATTGCACACCCTATGCTAAAATACTTTCTTGCAATTGCACCATAAACATCCGGATCATCTTCATCTACCATACGCTCTACTGCTTTCGCTCCAGTACAGTTTTCGAAACCGACTACAACTCCGCCGTTATTCTCAATTGCCTCTACGATTTTATTTGTATCTTCGCCCATAGGGCAACCGGTAATCAGGATTCTCGGTCTCTTTTCTAGCTGACGACCTTTCTCATATTCTTCCAGAATACGATCTGACAATTCATTTAACTCCTTTGTCATCTCTTCCTGACCAAATTGATATTTCGAACCATAAAGCACCTTACCAAGTTCCAGTCCAGACATTGGAACTGGTTCCAGCTTCATCAGTCCATAAAATCTCTTCAATGCTTCTCTTCGCTTATTCTGCGATACAATTGCACGTCGAATATCATTCTCTGTAATAACTACCTGAAAATATTCTTCCAGAAATTCTTTAAACCGGATAATCTCTTCCCGCCAGAATCTAAGTCCGCCTTCTGACTGTGTATTCGGCAATTCCATAACATAAACTTCTTTAAACTCAGACATCAATTCGTACATTTTTTTCTTGCCGTCACATGTTGTTTCTCCCACAACCAAATCCGCAAAATGAAAATAAGGACACCGATCAGATATGGCATAACCATAGCTAGATTTGATTAATGGACATACATTCTTTGGCAATACCGTTTCAGCGAGCTCTACTGTTTCATTCGCTGAAGAACATAGCCCCACAGGAATTGCTCCCATGGCAACTGCAATTTCTCTTGGAAAAAACGAACAATATGCACCGATTATCGGAATCTGCTTTTCTTTATATTCTTTTACCTTCAAAAATGACTGTTTTTTCTTGTCTTCAAACTCATCGAAGATTTCCGGCAAATCCTTGATAATCTCCATTCTCTACTTCTCCTCTTTCTCCTGTTCCCGCAGGAGTATACTAATTAAAATCTTATGAACAATTCCCGGCTCATTAATATCCACTCCCAAAATCTCATTAATTTTGGAAAGTCTATAAATCATTGTATTCCTATGTATAAACATTTTCTTTGCTGCCATACTTACATTATTACCCACAAGCAAGTATTGCTTTAATGTCTCATAGAATTTTGTTTCCTTTGCCTCATCTTCGCTGGCTAGTTCAGTAAGTTCACGTTCCAGATATCTTGCATGCCCAATATACGGTAATGCACAAGAACATACTATCTGGACATAATAATCTTCTTCACGAAAACTTCTTTTATCTGGTTCCTGTTCATGCGCAATCTCCAGTGCTTTCTGACACATAAATCGTTTCTTATCAATCAATTCAATCTCATCAAAGCTTCCGCTTAGACAACATAACAGCTTATATTTTTCACACATGTTATCCATGACTTTACAAATCTTGTCTCTGCATTCTTCTGTATGTATATCTGTAAAAAGAAGACAAGCATACTGCTCCTCTATATAAACAAACACATTTTCATATACATCACTTACATAATTAGCCGCCTTTTGAAGTTGCAGACTGTTATATACTTCTGCACGTACAACTGCTACTCGAAATGGAGCAACAACATATTCGTTATATATATCATTCGTTCCATTCAGAAGCTGCTTCCCCTCGCCTTCAAATAATAACCGGGCAATCACACGACGTATTGTCGATATATGAGAATGGGAATGTTGTTCCTGACGCTCCATCAACATTCCAAGTCCCTGACAGACAATATCATTCATCTGAATCAATGTTTCCTCTGCATCTTTTGCATTATAAATTCCTGCATCCAGAATAGATATAACGAAACCTTCTGCATCTCCTTTGACCACAATTTCATTCACAGCATAATACTCTTCCGATACATGAATGAGCATGGATTTGCCCCCTGACTCTTTCGAACGATATTCGATCATCTGTGAAATCAATTCTACTCTTCGTTTGCTGTCCATATCTTCCGGTAACAGTGTTTCATTATATCCTCCTTTATGAGACATTGCAAGTATCTTGCCTCCAATGTCCAGAACAATCAAAACAACCGGCGCATATTCTGTAATATAATCTGCAAATTTCTGTACAGAACCAGTAATCCCTAATGCTTCAAATGCTTTCCTGTAACAGACATTCAGATCGATTTTTTCTTCCATCTCTTCTCCCTCCCGGCATCTACTATCTCCTTTTATGATACCACCAGGAAAATTTTGCGTAAAATCAGTTCTTTTCATATATTTATAGATTTTTCCTATAAAATTAAAAATATCTTACACCTTTTTTAATGTTATCCCGTTACCTTTCCTCACTCTCATCAATCTTCTCTCCGAACATCACATTCAACTCTCCACCAATCAAAATGCAATACATGCAAAAATACATCCACATCATAATCAACATGATGGTTGTCAAACTTCCGTACATACTGGAAAATCCCCGGAACACATCCACATATACAGAAAACACCCAGGAAATGACCATCCACCCCAACGTGGAAAATACTGCTCCCGGGAGTTGTCTTCTATACATATCTCTTCTGTTTGGGAGAAACTTATAAATCAGCAACAGGAATATAATCATTACAATCGGTGTAATAATATTCCTTGCCCGGATCAGCCAGTCTGCCATATTTCTAAGAAATGGTACATGCTCAGCAATAAATATATTCAGGCTGTTACCAAATACCGACAACACAAGTAAAAATATAATAACGAGTATAAACATGACTGTATACACAGTTGCTCTTATCCTAAGAAAAAAATAGTTACGTGTCTCACGGCAATTATACACACAGTTCAGTCCTGAACTCATGGCAAGTACACCTTTTCCTGCAGACCAAAGTGCTACCACGATCGTAATCGGGATAATACCAGATGACTGATTATAAACCTGATTGACAATGGATGTAATCAATGAATCTACCGATGATGGAAATACCTGGATCACAGCCGTCATGACATCAGCCTTTGTGACGGGCGTATATTGCACCATAGTCAGTAACAACAATATAATCGGGATCATGCAGAGCATAAAGAAAAATGCTGTCTGTGCAGCATATGCTCCCACATGATCTTTGGTTATCTCTCCAGTCAGCTCCATGATGTCATCATATAATTCTTTTATCTTTTTCATCACTTTTACCTAGCTTTGTTTATGTTCCGGCGTTCCACTTTTCCCAGTGATACCGCCTGTTCTGAACAGTTACATAATTTTATATTTTACCCGATTTTATACATTTTGTCTATGAACAATTATCCGATGGTGACGCCTTGATAAAAAAAAGTCAATATTTCCTGATAGCTTTTTCCACATTTTGCCATTTCATTTGCTCCGGTCTGACTCATTCCAATCCCATGTCCGAACCCACCGCCCTGTATGACAAATGTATCTCCGGACTTGTTGATTGTGAAAAATGCACTTGGAAGAAGCTTACTGCTTTTGACTTGCGTACCGTCATGCTTTATAATTGTGTATCCTTTTCCTCCAAAAGCACGCCGGATTTTATTTTCCGTTGAGACTCTTACACTACCTTTGTCACCGACAGCCTCTATTGTTAATACTACACCACCCGGTCCATTTTCCAAGATATTGATATTCTGCAACGTTCCAATATCTTTGCCGGTATTTAGTCCAATCAAATTTGATAAAGTCTTTGCCGGAATCCTTGCTTCCCAGCGATACCATGGCAGATTTCTCTCATAATCACCGTTCTCATCTTTTACTTCTACAGACTGAAGATATCGGTTTCCGTCATTCTCCTCATTCCCCCAGGCTTTCATACTGGTCGTCTTTCCGCAAGAAGTGGAATAATAATAAGTCGTAACAATCTCTCCATCCAGACGCACAACTTGTCCTGCCGTCTCCTGAACAGCCCGATCTGCGCTATCTGCCGGTGCACTGTTGCCGTAGACCTGATAGTTCGTACTATCATCCACATGAGCCTCATATTCCGGATATCCATATTCTGCCATCTGCCTGTAGGCGTAACTTCTGGCACAGACTGCCTGCGCTTTCAGCGCTTCTATTTCATAACCGGACGGCATCTCGCTGGGCACAACCCGGCACAGATAATTCTCAACGGGGAGTTCATTGATAATCGCAATCCCTTCCGCTGTTGTCCGAAGCTCCAGTATGCCTTGATAAGAAGGAATCCCGTATCCACGCTTCAGGCTATTTACCGTAATCTCCCCTTCTTTTGCCTGGATTCGGATATTCCCACTCCGAAAACGGCTGTCATCTGGCATAAATGTCACTTCTGTCCCTGCTTCACATTCTTCTACTTTCTCCCCATACGTAATAGAAAGTCCTGCTGTTGAACTAACCGTCACAGACGGATGAATGGTATTTTTATACCCATTCGTCATAAGAAGAACCCGGATATTCGGATTAGACACTACCTGCGTCTTTTCTTCCTGATTTTCCTGCTCCGTTTGAACTTCTTCCTGCTTCTGGTCAAATGCTTCTTTTTCCTGACGGTTTCCACGAACTCCGCCTTCAAGATTACTTGTTAATCCTGCAATAATAAACACCAGAACCAGCACTGACATACCATAATAAAATCTCTTTTCTCCTCGAAAATGTTTCAAACTCTATTCTCTCCCTAATCATTATGCCCTATGATTGATTCAACTCCCACTCACACTAGAAAAAGACAGCCGCACAAACGACTGTCCTTTATCTTTTGTATGTTCCCAAAATGCCGGTTCCTGTATTTTGACTCCTAGCTGTCTGCTAGGTGGGTGTCCGCATTCGCTTTTCTGCCATCCTCTGCATAATGAAGGCTCGACATATTACGAAGATATAAGAGTCCCGTTTAAAGTGATGTAGGTTCAAAATAACAGGAGTTATCGTGCATCCCAGGTTCTTACTTCTTGAATTATTATAACTCATTTACCCGTTTTTTACAACAGGTAGATTTATCTAGTTTCCATTTTATAAAATCTAAACATTACATTAAATATCATTATTTTTTCTGCAGTGACTGAATTGCATTTACCAGATTCAAATATGAATCTTCTACCTCTTCCTGATTTGGCTTTCCCTGAATCGTTTCTTCGGCCTCTTCTTTTGCCTGATTTAAAGTATTTACTGTCTCATCTGTATAAACACTCTGATTAATCTTTCCGGCACTTTCAATCAAATCTTTCAGTTTGCTTTCGTCTACTTTTTCAGCATTAATAACAAGCGCTTTTACTTCTGTCTGATTTTTTGATATCTGCTCTTTACCAGCCATGCGGCTGATAGCAAAAACTGCTACCGCCGCAATGACTACGCATAAGATCAGGGCTGCCAGGATATAGGCTTTTTTCTTTTTATTCCGGTATCTTCGATACCGTCTTTTGTGTTTCATGTGATTATTCACAGTTTCTAGATTGTTCTTTTTCTCTTAATCAGAACAATAATTGCTGCCACTGCTGCTCCTACAAGTGTAAGCATGTAAGCGATTGGCATACTCTCATCACCTGTTTTTGGAGCTTTTTTATTCTCGTTCTTTGTTTCTGCTTTCTTAGCTGCTGTCTTCTCTACCTTCTTATTGTCAGTAGTATTGTTTGTAGCATTGTTTACTGTATTATTTGTAGAAGGTGTAGCTGGCTGAGTTGGCTGAGTTGGCTGAGCTGGCTCTGTCGGCTGAGTTGGCTCTGTTGGATCAACTGGAGTCTCATCTTTTGTAAATGTAGCTGTTACTGTGTAGTCATCTTCTACTCCATATGGGAACATAATAGAGCTTGTGTTTGTGTCCAATGTGTATACTACTTCACCTGCTTTATTTGTTACTTCCCAGCCTGTCCATGTATATCCTTCTTTTGCTGTTACAGTTGGAAGGAATCCAAGTGCATAATTAGCTTCCTGAAGGTTATTGTTCTCAAGCTTTGTTGCTCCGTCATATCCTTCAAACTCACCTTTTTCAGAATCTACAACTACATTTGCATTAACTACTGCTGCTTTTTCTTCTTTCACTTCTTCGAAAACTGGCTCTACAGAAATGTATCCAACATTTTCTCCATCGTTAAAGTGAGCAAGGCCTGCAAATCCTAAACTTGTTGCATTTGCATCAAGTTTGATTGACTCTTTTCCTTCTACTGTCCATCCTGCAAGTCTGTATCCATCATTAGCCTTTACTTCTGGTAAAAGAATTGGTGCCTCAGCAAACTCATCAAGATCTGTATAAGTGATTGTAGCATACTTATCATCTCTTCCTACGAATTCGCCTTTTTCAGGATCGATTGCAACATTAATTGTTACACTTCTCTTAGCTACCTCAGCTTTTTTGAACTGAGCTGTTACAACAATGTATCCTGTGTCAGATCCTTCTGGGAAGTGAGCAAGTCCTGTAATTCCAAATGTCTTTGCATCTGCACTCCAGAAACCTTCTTCTTTTCCGTTTACTAACCAACCTGTAAACTCGTAACCTTCTTTAGCCTCTACTGTAGGTACAAGGAACTGATCTGCTGAATCTTCTTTAATTGTATATGTAACAACTTTTGCCCCTGCCGGATCTTTAAACTGTCCCTCTTCTGGAGCGACATTGAAGTTTACAATTACATCTCTTGCTTCTTTTTCTTCTTTGATAGCTTTTACTTTTACATTAACATCTTTGTCTTTTCCATATGCTACTTCCACGTCAGTTACATCACCAACTAATTCATAGCCTTCTGGAGCTGTAAATGATGTTGCAGCAAATGTTGCTTTTTCACCTACTGTTCCATTCTTTGTTAATGAAACAATATACTGTGATCCATCTAATGGTGTACCGTTCTCATCTACATAATGAACTCGTAAAACAGCATCAGCTTTCTTAGCTTCTTTCTTTTTAACCTCAACATTAGCAAAATCTTCGCTTCCATATGCTACACTTTTCTCCCATGTAGCTTTAACAAGCTCATAACCGTCTGGAACATTAAGATCAGATATATTAAAAGTATAACTTTCACCATCGTTACCTTCTTTTGTTATTTTCTGCTGAGTTGTTCCTACCTGATGAGCATTCTCATCTACATATGCAACGTATAATGTAGCACTTTTTTTAGTAACATTCTCTTTAAATGTAGCAACTACTTCTACATTTCCAGCTTTAGGAGTAAACATCCAAGTTTTAGCTCCAGCATATTCTGTTCCAACATTTGTGCTGTTTCCATCCTTATCTTTGATTTTCCAGCCTGTCCATACATATCCCTCTCTTGCAACTACTGCTGGGAAATATGTGATAGCATAATCCTGTTCTTGTAAATTCCCCTGTGTAGATTTATCCTGATCAGGAAAATCAGAAAAATATCCTTTCGCTTTCTCCACACTAAAAGTTGCGGTTGCCTCAGTTGCATCTGTTGCTGCTTGCGTATTTTCACTTGACTCTGTTCCGTTAGTTGGCTCAGCAGCAAAAGTTGCTACTGAATTTCCCCCTACAAGAGCGACAGCCAGAGAAAATGCAAGCATTTGTTTAAGAACTTTGTTCTTCATACTTGTTTTTTCCTCACTTTCGTTTATTTAATTTCTGCCTTATCCCATTGCATGCCTATCCTAGCATTCCCGTTATATGTCTTATATTCTAAGACGTCAACATTTTTGGCGTTATTTTTAAGACTTTTTGGCGTTTAAGAATTCCTTTACCTAGTATAATAATGATGTAGTCAATCAAGACTACTTGGTTAATAAGTTTCTATA